>Ga0247727_10001651_pt1 | contig 52359 bp, 50 predicted proteins | sample WisWelCaveWW1625_FD_202498 | JGI IMG/M metagenome (GOLD analysis project Ga0247727, IMG submission 202498) | Biofilm microbial communities from Wishing Well Cave, Virginia, United States - WW16-25 | ecosystem: Environmental > Aquatic > Deep subsurface > Groundwater > Cave microbial mat | place... | reverse complement strand
CCGACCGGGCCCGTTCACACGACCATCGCGACCGCGACGCCGGAGGTCGCCGCTTCCACCGTCTGAGAGAATTCACTCAAACGACCGCCGGCGCGAAGTTCCACGACGGTCGGGACAACCTCTCCGCAGGCGTTGGGTCGGTCCGACGTAAGTCCCCGCGATGGCGGGCCGGCTGGACATCTGGATCGTTCACGACAGACCTCCTCTGACCGGACGATGGAGCGACAATAATCAGAATGGCTCACCAATGTCAAGGCTCCCCCAGTTTTCGTGGACACCTTGATCTACCCCGGCGTTCGTGGTGTCGTGGTTCTGGAGTTCCCACTGCCGCGATGACTTCCACCACCGAATCGCTCGGAGCGCGAATAGTCGTCCTCAGCTCCGCCATCAGCGGACCGCGCTCGCTGGAGCACGAGACGCGCGTGCACCGCGCCGAATCCGGCGCCGAGGCTGTCGAACTCGCGAGCATGACTCGTGGATCGTTCACCTCCGGCGTGGACAGGCTGACGCGCCTCGGCCGCCAGCACCCCCAAGGGTCAGGACATGAGCTTGGTGTCCTGGACGGGGCTGGGCTTCCTGGGGGCCGCGGCGAGTTCCCGCGGATCCGCATCGAACAAGAGGTTGAACGAGAACAGCCGGCGCCGGCCGTCCCGGCGCAGCAAGACGGGCCCCATCCTCGCCTTGCGCTCTCAACGGCATCGGGCGAATGCCGGACGAGCTCTCGAAGCGATCGAGAACCAGGCCCGCGAGGTGGTCATCGACCGCGGAACGGACCTCGCGCCCGCTTGCCTCTGGCGCACGGTCGATGCTCGCGGCAAAGCAGCTGACCTCACTCCACCGAACGGCGACGCCCTGGCCGATGAACTTGATCCCTGCGACGTTCGCGGGCGCTTTGACGGCGTCCAGCAAGTCGTGGGCTGCTTGGATCGGAGCTCCGTTCCCCCACCACAAGCCGACCCAGCACTCACGGTGGGATCGGTTCTTCCCCGAACCTCGGCGCCGGCGGACACGACGCATGATGGAGCGTGCTTGGTAGCGGATTGAAGCCGCCGTGTCTGCAGTCGGTCCCGTGGGACTGGTTGGCGGTCCTCGGGCCGCTGAGACGGCGTAGCCGTCGGGGCGCCGCCAAGCGGCGTGAGACCGTGCCCAACGGGCACGGCCGGGGTCCCTCGGGACCTTCTCGCCGGGAGCCGCGGCGAGCGCAGCGAGAGGCACGCCAACGGCGGGCCGCCCGGCGGCTCCCGTGCGAGACCGAGCGCACAGCGCGAGGTGTCCGGCCAGGACACCTCGCGCTGTGTTCCCGCTTTGCAGGCCTTTCTCGCCGTAGCGCCGTAATCGCGTTCCCGGCGATCTCCCTGCGATCTCCCAGCGTGTTCCCGGGCCGTGCCCGAGCGCGGCGAGGCCCGCGGCAACGGCGTACACGCTCGGGCCGCGCGGCAAGGCCGCGCTTGAGCTCCGCTCACTGGCGGGTGAGCATTTTCGGCACCGCCGGTTCAACCCGACGCTGCGCGACTCGTCGATCCCGCACCAGATCGTCGTCAACCGCGTCGCCGACTGGCTCGGCGCCGACCTGACCCCCGAACACCTCCTGCCGATGAGCACGAAGGAGCAGTGGCGGCACAAGCCCGACGGCGTCTACCCCGCCCTCAACCCGCGCCAGGACACGCACCCCGCAAGGACACTGCCGATGGTCTGGCTCGAAGTCGACCTCGGCCACTACAGCCGGCAGCGAATCAAGGGCAAGCTCCGGGCGTTCTACGCCGACGAAGAAGCCGGCCACCTGCTGATCGTCACTCACACCGTCAAGCGCGCCGACCAGATCGCGCGCTGGTTGAACAGCGAACGCTTCGGACGGGTGACCACGATCGCAAGCCTCACGGAGCTGATCGAGGACCCCGAGCGTGCGCGCAACGCGCTCCCCGCCGCACGCCAGCCCCCGCAAGACCCGTTCGAGCATGTCCCGGCGGTCGACGGGCTGCGGATCCCGGAGCTGCCGCCGTCTGCGGCGCCCTGGTGCCCTGAAGCGGACGGATGAGACTGACCACGGACAGTCGGATCGTCCTGCACTCACTGACGTGGAACGGGGACGCGTCGCGAGCGATCCGGCAGCCGTGCGTAACCCCTCCCCAGCCAGCCAACGGGCCGGCGCCCCGTTGGCGCCCTCTGACGTCGAGGACCTGGTCCGCCTTGAGATACGGCGAGAGCGGGTGAGCGCGTGACCGTCATCGACCAAGCGTTCGCGCAGGCGTGCGCGTCAGCCCTTGGCGATCCGGCCTTCGCTGCGACCGTCGAGCACTACCGCGGCGAGCCGCTGCCGGTGCTCACCGAGCCGATGCTCCATCCAGGCGATGTCGCCGTCCTGCTCGGGATCCCGGTCAAGACCGTGACGCAGTACGCCCGTGAGGATCGCCTGCCGCACTACCGCGTCGGGCGCAACGTCCGGTTCCTGCGCGCCGACGTCGAGCGAGCGGTCCTCGGTGGCCGCCTCTCGCGCGTCAGCTGACAGCCGGCTGCTGCTCGGCGGGGTCCTCGACCGCTCCCGACTCGACCGCGAAGGCTCGCGTCAGCAACTGGGCGTCGTCGTGCCGGGGAACGTGGTGCAGGTAGCGCATCGTCGTCGCGATGTTCGAATGGCCCATCCACGCCTGAACCTGGAGCAGCTGGGCGCCGCCCGCGACGGCGATCGTCCCGAAGGTGTGGCGCAGGTCGTGGAACGTGATCGGGTTCTCGGGCTTCTCGCGCAGATGCCCGAGGCAGGCAGCGGTGAGCGCGGCGTAGAACGTGTCGCGGACCTTGCCGGCGTCGATCAGGGTGTCAGCGCCCGCGTGCGACTGGAACACGAGGTCGTCGAGCCGGGGGCGGCGCTCGCGGTGGATGGCGTCTACGACACGGGCCGCCGGATCGGACAGCGGCACGGAGCGCACCTTCCCCGACTTCGGCGCCTTGACCTGCCCGGGCGCGGACGACGAGGGCGCGTTGCGCCGGACGTGGACGATCGCCTGAGCAAAGTCGATGTCGCGCCAGCGCAGCGCGCGGAGCTCCCCGAAGCGCAGCCCCGTGTACGCGGCGAAGCGGATCATCGCCGCGTGCGTTGCGGCGGCTGTCCGGCGCTGGGCCGTGAGCCGCTTCGCGGCGACGTTCGTGACACGCATCCGGTTTCGCGCTCCCGGCTCGACCGGTGTCCACGCCGCTTCTGCCGCTCGCGCGACGGCCTCCACCTGGGCCGGATCAAGGACGTTGAAGTCGCCGGAAGCCTGCGTAGCTGCGATGCGCTCAACGTCGGGCATCGGGTTGTACGCGATCCATCCGCGCTTGCGTGCGAGCTTCAAGACGCCGCTCAGGACCAGCATGTCGCGACGCACCGCCTCCCGCGATCGTGGCTCGCGGGTCATCGGCCGACTGCGCGAACCCTTCCCGTTTGGAGCCTCGCGGCCGGTCTTGAGCTGCTCGGCGCGGTGGTCGTTGATCCGCTCGCCGGTGATGCGACGCAGCGGTGTCTCGTCGCCGAACGCCGGGATCAGATGACATTCGACGATCCCCTTGTACGCCCGGAGCGTCGAGTCGGCGACCGGCCGCTCCTGCTCAGTGCCCGCATACGTCAGGTACGCCCGGCACGCGTCGCCGAACGTTCGGCCTGCGACGCGTGGCCGCGTGCTGATCGGCTTCGCCCGTTCGCGGGAGAGGAGATCGGCGAGCTCGGCCTGAGCTTCGCGAGGCGAGAGGTAGCCGTCGGGCTTGGTCCCGTCCGCGACGCGCCAGACGGTCGCGCCGCGCTCCGTCTTGCGACCGCTGTCCTTCACCCACGCGGGGCCGAGCACCTTCCGCGTCGTCCCGCCCTCGGCGCGGGCGTACTTCGCGACCCACACGCGACCGCCCTTGCGCTCTTCAATGCGGAGGTGACCCGTGATCGCTCGTGGCATCTTGTGCTCCTTCGGCGACTTCGGACGGAGTGGATGCCCTGTCCTCGCAGCGCCGATGCTGGGCCGTTGGAGGACAAGATCTTAGGTCACGATCCGGCTAGAATCAAACGCGCCTCTCAATACACATCGTTTTCCAGGTCTTTCATAGTGCCCCCGGCAGGATTCGAACCTGCGACCTGCGGATTAGAAGTCCGCTGCTCTATCCAGCTGAGCTACGAGGGCGGGACACAGACAGTGTGCCGGTCAGGGCGGCGCGCGGTTCAGCCGCGGCGCATCAGCCTCGCGACGGCTGCGAGCAGCTCGCCCGTGCGCTCGTCGCGCAGGCTCGCGTCCTGAGCGCCGATGACGCAGTATCTGGTGTGCTCGTCGAGCAGCCCGAGCGCGACCTTGTCGAGCGCGGCCTGCACCGCCGATATCTGCGTCAGCACATCGATGCAGTAGCGGTCTTCCTCGACCATCCGCGCGACGCCGCGAACCTGGCCCTCGACGCGGGCCAGCCGCTTCATCAGGCGATCCTTGTCGGCACGGTAGCCGCGCGTCTCGGCGGTGATCATGGACCGAAAGCCTAACATACCCACTGGGGGTATCTGCTGACGTCACGGACATGACCGTCACCGTCGAGCGGCTCACGCTCCCGATCACAGGCATGACCTGCGCCTCCTACGCTGCTCGCGTCGAGCGAACGCTGAACGCGCTGTGGCTGCGGCGGTTCAGCGTGACGCGGCGGTCATGACGCCACGACCGCCCGCGCCGGCGCCGCCGCCTCGCGTACCGCGTAGCTCTCGACGTCGAAGCGCTCGAGCATCCGCTTGAACTCGCGCATCGTCCCCGGCCACAGCGCGCGCGGGACTCCGGAGGTGTCCAGGTACCAGCTCTGGCAGCCGCCCTTCACCCAGACCATCTCCCCCAGGCGGGCGTCGACCGAGGCCATGTAGGCGTCCTGGACCTCGGGCCGGACGTCGACGCTCGTGAGGTCGCGCTCACGCATCACGCGCAGCGCGTCCAGCACGTAGGTCATCTGCGCCTCCATCTGCCAGACCATCGATCCATGACCGAGGCCGGCGCCTGGGCCGCTCAGCATGAAGAAGTTCGGAAACCCGCTGATCGCGACGCCGCGCATGAACCTGGGGTCACCTTGCCAGGCGTCCGCGAGCGAGCCTCCACCGTGGCCGTGGATGCGTGCGTAGACGGGCGCCCCCGCGACCTCGAAGCCGGTGGCGAAGACGATCGCGTCGACCTCGCGCGTTCGTCCGGCCGCATCCGTGACGCTGCTCTCGCCGACCTCACTCACAGCGCTCGGGACGAGCGTCGTGTTGGGCGCCGCCAGCGCCGGGTACCAGTCGTTGCTGATCAGGATCCGCTTGCAGCCGATCTCGAAGTCGGGCGTCAGCTCGCGCCGCAGACGAAGGTCGCTGACCTGGCGGCGCAGGTGCCTGCGCGCCACCGCGCCCGCTACGCGGCGCGCGATCGGACGGCGGGCGATCGCCCGATGGTGAAATCCGTCACGCACGGCCAGCTGGAAGCCGCGCAGCACGCGGATCAGCCGGGGGAAGCGGCGCAGCATCCGGCGCTCGAAGCTCGTGACGTCACGATCCAGGCGCGGGATCACCCAGCCCGGCGTGCGCTGGAAGACGACGAGCTCGTCGACGAGCGGCTGGATCGCGGGCGCGATCTGGACTGCCGAGGCGCCGCTGCCGACGACGGCCACGCGCCGGCCGGTGAGGTCGTGCTCGTGGTCCCAGCGGCTGGAGTGGAAGACCTTGCCGGTGAAGCGCTCCAGACCGGGCACGTCGGGGAAGACCGGCTCAGTCAGCGGGCCGGCGCACGACACGAGCACGTCGGCGGTCAGCTCCAGCGTCGTTGAGACCAGGCGCCAGCGCTGCGCGTCGTCCTCCCAGCGAGCGTCGAGCAGCTCCTCGCCGAAGCGGATGAAGGGCACGATCCCGTGCTCGTGCGCGACGCGCTCGAGGTATTCGCGGATCGGCGCCCCGTGGGAGAACGTTCGCTCCCAGTTGGGGTTCGGCGCGAACGAGAGCGAGTAGAGGTGCGAGGGCACGTCGCAGGCGGCGCCCGGGTAGGTGTTGTCGCGCCACACCCCGCCGACCGACTGCGCGCGCTCCAGGATCAGGAAGTCCGAGATGCCGGCCTGGCCCAGGTTCCAGGCGAGGCCGATGCCCGCGAAGCCAGCCCCGATGACCGCGACGCGAACGTGGCGCACCGGGGCCGGATCGCTGTGGAGCTCACCGCGGGGCTGCTCGAGGTCGTGTTCGACCGGGGTCATGCGCGGCAAGCTACTCGGTCGCGCGTTCCCCTACGGGACGCCGGCGGTGAACGTGAGCGGCGCGTTCCTGCTCGGACTGCTCGTCGGCGCGGGCCCTGAGCGACGAGACCTACGACGTTGCACGCACGGGTCTGCTCGGCGCTTTCACGACGTTCAGCGTTGCTTTGAGCGGCGGACGTGTGATACCGATCGGTATCAGGTACGTGTCGAAGCTAGCTTTGTTACCGCTCTGTAGCATTTTGTCGCAGCGTTGTGTAGTGTTACCGATCAGTACCATGCTTTCGTCAACACCCAAGCATTTCGGCCAGCGCATCCGTGATCGTCGTAAGAGCCTCACGCTCAGCCAGGATGATGTCGCGGCGGTCGTCGGCGTGAACCGTCGCGTCGTGGGCGAACTCGAGCGCGGCAAACCGTCAGTGCGCCTTGACATCGCGCTGCGCGTCGCCCAGGCCGTCGGTCTGGACGTCAGCGTGCGGGAGCGCAACCAGTGAGCAAGCTCATCGTCTGGATGGGATACGGACGCGTTGGTGAGCTGATCCGCAAGGACAACGGGAACCTTCAGTTCCGCTACGACGCCGCCTACGACGGCCCGCCCATCTCCCAGGCCTTGCCCGTCCAAGGAACGGCGCATCCTCACTCGCCTGTCCGGGCGGTCTTCGGTGGGCTGCTGCCGGAAGGCGACGCCCGGGGCGCGCTGGCGCGAAACCTCGGTGTGTCTGAGGCGAACGACTACGGACTGCTCACTGAGGTTGGCGGCGACGTCGCCGGGGCGATGACGCTGCTGCCGGAAGGCGTCGACCCTCCTGGCAGCCCGGCGTCCCAGCCACTCGACGACGCCGCGTTGGATCGTGTGTTGGGCGATCTGCCCCAGCGGCCGTTGGCATCTGATCCCGACGAGGGGATCCGGCTCTCCCTCGCCGGCGCGCAGCCCAAGGTCCCGGTGATCATCGACGAGTACGGCCAGATCGCGCTGCCGACGAACTCGGCAGCGCCCACGACGCACATCCTCAAACCGGAGCCAGACCGTTTCCCCGGCCTGGTCGACAACGAGGCGTTCTGCATGGAGCTGGCGAGCGCGTGCGAGTTGTCGGTCGCTCGAGTACGCAAGGCGCAGACGACTTCTGGCGTGCGGTTTCTGGTTGTCGAGCGCTACGACCGCGACCTCACATCCACCCCTGTCCGCCGGCTGCATCAGGAGGACTTCTGCCAAGCACTCGGTCGCCCTTCCGACGAGAAGTATCAGCAAGAAGGTGGTCCCAGCGTGGCCGAGGCGGCGCAGCTGATCCGCTCCTGTACGCCGATCCCGGCCAAGGAGTTGCCCCGTCTACTGCGCGCCCTGGTCTTCAACTGGATCGTCGGCAACTGCGACGCGCACGGCAAGAACTACTCGCTCCTGTACCACCGGGGAGCCCCAACGTTGGCGCCCCTGTACGACCTCGTGAGCACGGTCGTCTATCCCGAGCTGACGACGCGGCTCGCGATGAGCATCAACGGCGCCCGCAAGCTCCATGAGGTGACCGCCGAGACATGGCAGAACCTCGCCAGAGACGCGAGCTACCGGCCAGCGTTCGTCCGCACAACGATCGGGGACATGCTCGAGCGCGCTGCAGGCGAAGCGACGCGACTGATTGACACCGCGGAGCACGCGAACAGCACCGCCGCGAAAATCAACGAGCGCGTCCAGGAACTCGTCGCCTCTTGGCGCTGATTTCGGGAGGGGACCAGCGGGCACCTTGACCCGATGCCACCTGTGCCGACCGCTCGACCGAGGTGCCGTGGAGACGCACCAGCCGCGCCCCGTCTGCCCGTCCTGCTCGAACAGCTCGTCGAGCAGGCTGCGGCGCTGTCAAGGCCCGCGTTACGTCCCTTGCGAGCCTCTACCGCTCGTGAGGATCGCGACCGGCCGGGAGGGCGGGATCGGCGCGCGGCCCGATGAGCAGATAGCAGGTCATCGGACCTTTCCCTTTGACGTCGATCATGCCGCGTTGGCGGAGCTCGAAACGGTGTCGCAGACGTTCGTATGCCCGCTCGGTCACTTGGATCGTGCCAGGCAGGGCGTGGGATTCCATGCGGCTGGCGGTGTTGACGGTGTCCCCCCACAGGTCGTAGATGAACTTCGCCCGCCCGATGACGCCGGCGACGACCGGGCCGGTGTCGATTCCGATCCGCACGTCGAGTGGCAGTCCGGTCTCGGCCGAGCAGCGCGCCATCTCCGGTCCCATCGCGAGCGCCATCTCGGCGATCGCCTCGGCGTGATCATCCCGCGGGAGCGGAATGCCCCCGGCGACCATGTAGGCGTCGCCGATCGTCTTGATCTTCTCTACTCCGTGATCGGCGACGAGCGCGTCCCAGCGCGCGAACACCCGGTCCAGAAGTGACACCAACTCCGACGCGGGGAGTCGCTCCGAGAGCGGCGTGAAGCCCACGATGTCCGCGAAGAGCACCGTGACGGCGGGACAGTCGTCGGCGATGATTCCCTCCTGCTCCTTGAGGCGCGCCGCCACCGGCTGGGGTAGGACGTTGAGGAGCAGGCGCTCGGACTTGGCCTGCTCAAGTGCGAGCCCGTGGTGCTCGCGGGCGAGTTCTGTCAGAGCTCGCTCCCGCGCCCGGACGAAGTACTCGAGCAGCGCGAACACCGTCGTCGCCACGGCGAGGATGTTGAGCGCGAAGAACGCGACGACGATGCCCCGCGGAATATCGGGCGCGCCTGCGGCGAGCGCGGGATCGATCGCGGCGGAGAACGCGACGAGGCCGACGAAGGCCACGAACCAGGGGACGGCCTGACGCGCACCCACGAACAGGAGTGCCCCCAGAGGTGACGTGATCGCCCAGAGACACACCGCGGAGGACGTCTCGAAGCCGCCCAGGCTCCATTGCAAGGCGAACGGCAGCAACAGACTCATGCACAGCTGGCTCTCGCGGAACAGGATGTAGCGGTGCGTTCGCGCGAATGTGTAGATGCTCGCCGCCGACGCGATCTGATAGCCGAGTGGGATCGCAGCCGACACCCAGAGCCCGAGCCAGGCGTACGTCACGACCCACACGAACGAGAGGCCGGCCATCAGCGTCGAGGACAGGACCAGGACCGCCTTGCGAGCCCGAAGCTCACCCGAGTCCGAGGGCACCGCGCCGATCTCCACCAGCCGCTGCAACCAGCCCGGAAGCCGCTCCATCGTCCGACGCAAGCGCAGCTCCATCACGCCGCGAGCATAGGTCCCCCTCGTCGAGCGTTCGCGCCGCGTCGCACCACTGCGCGGGCCTTCGCACTTCTCGTGTAGTCGGGGCGGCCGGATTTGAACCGGCGAAACCTCCGCGTCCCAAACGCGGCGCTCTACCAGGCTGAGCTACGCCCCGAGACGCTGCATGGTACGGACCTGCGGTCGCGCGTTCGCACGTCCGGCCGCGCGGCCACCCCGCTACCGTGCCGCGCCATGGCCGACGTCCAACCCCTGCGCGCCCTGCGCTACGACCTCGACGCAGTCGGATCGCTCGACGCCGTCTGCTCTCCCCCCTACGACGTGATCGACCCCGCGCAGCGCGCGGCGCTGGCCGCTCGCTCTCCGTACAACGTCGTCGGGATCGACCTTCCCGAGCCCGCCGAGCCGGGCGGCGACCCGTACGCGAACGCCGCGGCGCTGCTCGATCGCTGGCGTCAGGACGGCGCGGTCGTGCAGGACGACGAGCCCGCGCTTTGGCCGCTGACCCAGACGTACGTCGGTCCTGACGGGCAGGAGCGCACGCGCAACGGCTTCCTCGCGCGCGTGCGCGTCGAGGACTACGGCCCCGGTCGCATCCGCCCGCATGAGCGCACGCACCCCGGCCCCAAGGAGGACCGACTGCGGCTGACGCGGGCGACGCGGGCGAACCTGTCGCCGATCTTCTCGCTCTACGCCGACCCGGCCCGCTCCGCATGGGACGCGCTCGCGCCGCACACCGCGGCGGAGCCCTATGCGACGCAGACCGACGAGGGCGGGACCGTCAACCGCCTCTACCGCGTGAGCGACGGCGCGACGATCGACGCCGTCCATGACGCGCTCGCGGAGGCGGAGCTGCTGATCGCCGACGGCCATCACCGCTACGAGACGGCGCGCGTCTACGCCGACGAGATCGGCGGCGAGGGCGAGCACCGCTACGTCCTGATGCACCTCGTCGCGCTCGAGGATCCGGGGCTGACGGTCTTCCCGACGCACCGCCTCATATCGGGACTGTCAGGCGACTCGGCGCGCCAGGAGGCGCTGCGCGACACGCTGCTCGCGCTGTTCGACGTGCAGGAGCTCACGAGCACCGACGAGCTTCCGCCGTCCGACGGCAACGGTCCGCTGACGATGGGCTACATCGACGCGCATCACAAGCGCCCGTTCCGCGTGACGCTGAAGGACCAGGCGACGGCGGACAGCGCGCTCGCCGACTTCCCTGAGCCGTATCGCTCGCTCGACACCGCGGTGCTCGAGACGCTCATCCTCACCGGTCCGCTGGGCCTCACCGAGGACGACATCTCGCACTTCCGCGGCCTCGGCTATTCGCGCAGCGACGCCGAGGCGCTCGAGCTCGTCACCTCAGGCCAGTGCGACGCAGCCTTCTTCCTGCGCGGCACGCCCGTCGACCAGATCCGCGAGATCGCGGCTGCGGGCGTGAACATGCCGCCGAAGTCGACCTTCTTCACGCCCAAGGTGCCAACAGGGCTGCTCTTCAACCCGCTGGCATAATCGAATCACCATGAAGGCAACTGCAACTCGCGCGGACGGATTCCGCCACACGATCAAGATCCGCCACCACGAGCTCACCTCCGACGAGCCCGTCGAGGACGGTGGCAACGACGACGGCCCGAGCCCGCTGGAGCTGGTCGCCGGCAGCCTCGCCTCGTGCACGGCGACGACGATGGAGATGTACGCGACCCGCAAGGGCTGGGACATCGGCGGCGTCGAGGTCGAGTGCGACTACACGCCGGCCGAGCGCGGCTGTCCGACGCGCTTCACGCTCGTGCTGCGCCTGCCTGAGCGTCTCAGCAGCGATCAGGTCGACCGCCTGAAGGTGATCGCGGCCAAGTGCCCCGTGCACCGCACGCTCGAGGGCGAGGTCATGTTCGACGAGCGCATCGAGCGCGTCGCCCTCACGGGCTGAACGATGACGCCCGATCCCAGTTCGCGCGCGCCGGCCGCGCGTGAGGGGCTCGGGACCGATGATCTCGCCGCCGGGCTGCGGCCCGTGCTGCTGGAACCCGGGGCCGCGGCCGCGCTCGACGTGCATGGGCGCCACGACGCCGCCGTGCTCGTGGCGCTGTTCGTCGACTGCGGTGAGCCGCACGTCGTGCTGACCCGCCGCCGCGAGGACCTGCGCCGCCACGCCGGCGAGATCTCGTTCCCCGGCGGGCGCCAGGACGAGGGCGACGAGGATCTGCGCGCGACCGCGCTGCGCGAGGCGCACGAGGAGATCGGGCTGCTGCCCGCAGCGGTCGACCTGATCGGGGCGCTGCAGCCGACGCCGACGATCGCCACCAACTACGCGGTCTACCCGTTCGTGGGCCTGATCGCGCCCGGGCAGACATGGACGCCTTCGCCCGTCGAGGTCGCCGAGGTGCTCGAACTCTCGCTGCCGGACCTGCGCGCCGGTTACGGCCGCCGCCGCCTGCTGCGTCGCGGCGTGCCGTTCCTCACCGACACGTACGAAGTGGGCGCGCACCTCGTCTGGGGGGCCACCGCCCGCATCCTCGCCGATCTGTTCGAGCGGGTCGACGCGGCGGGCCTGGCGTAGGGGTCGTCCCAGACGCGGCGGCGACGTCGCTGGGCGCAGGATGCACGCTATCCGTGCACATCTCGCCCAGACGCGGCGGCGCGAGGAGCTTCGTGCGCTTTTGCGCCGTGGCGACGCACAACTGCACGAAGCTCCGGCGCGCGAGCGAGCGAGCCGCGCTGAGGCCGGCGCCCCTGCGCGAGAGCGCATGCCACCGCCGGCTCGACGCCGCGCCTTCAGCCCAGCAGGCTCACGACGGCCCGCCCGACGCTCTTCGCCGACAGCGGGTTCTGACCCGTCACGAGCCGTTCGTCGATCACGACGTGCGCGACGAACGGCAGCCTCGCGTGTGTGAACTCCCGCGCGCGCTGCGCGAGCTCGTCCTCGAGTGAAAACGGCACGTGAGCGGTGTGCCGCGCGGCCTTCTCCTCGAGGTTGGTGTAACCGGTGACCCGCCGGCCCTCGACCAGCAGGCGTCCATCATCGCCCTTCAGGTTCAGGAGGCCGGCGCCTCCGTGGCAGACCGAGGAGACGATCCCGCCGCGGTCGTGGATGGCTCCGGCGAGCGCGATCAGCCCGCCATCCTCCGGGAAGTCCCACATCGCCCCGTGGCCGCCCGCGAAGTAGATCGCGTCGTAATCCTCCGCGGACACCTCGTCGGGACGCAAGCTCTCTTCGAGCATCGATCGCGACCGGGGATCGGACTGGAAGGCACGGTTCGCTCCCTGCGGGCCACCGCGCAGACCGAGGCTGTCCTCGTCGATCGGAACGGCTCGCCGCGCGGGCTGACGACGTCGACGTCGTGACCGGCGGCGACCACCTGGTCGTGGAAGTGCGTGAGCTCACCGAGCCACAGCCCGGTGCGCTTGTCGGTGTTGTCGAAGCGGTCGTGGCTCGTAACGACCGCCAGCACTCTTGATGACATGCCGCGAGTCTCTCATGAAGGCACCAGAGCGGAAGATCGTGGATGGCGTCAGCGCCACGAGATCCGCGAAACTACAGAGCGACGCGCCGCGGCCCGGCGAGCAGCCCATCGACGGCGGCGCCGGCGCCGGCGAGCCATGCGGCGCGGTCGCCACAGGGGTCGGCCATCAGCAGCGCGAAGGGGATCTCGTTGGTGCGCTGGGCGCGGCGCATCTCCTCGACGCCCTGCGCCAGCACCGCGTCCGACAGCGTCCCGGCGGCCTCGTAGACGACGCCGCGCACGGTCGTGTCGGTCGTCTTCTCGAGCATCATCCGCAACCGCGAGCCGTGCAGCGCGCCGACGCGCTCGGCATTCTCGCCGCTCGCCGTGCCGAGCAGCCAGAGCAGCAGCGTCACGTTCTCGAGCGCGTAGCGAAGCGTGCCGACGCGGTCGGGGTCGCCGATCCAGCACTCAGCGCCGGTCTGCTCGATCGCGGCGCGGCCGCCCTCGGAGCGAGTGACCGCGCGAATCGCGTGGCCCTCCCCCGCGAGCGCCCGCGCAAGGTCCAGCCCGCGGCAGCCGCCGCCGACGATCAGCGCCCTCAAAGGTCCAGCACGTCGCGCTCGACGTCCTCCCGGGTCCGCGGCGGCAGCCCCTTGGCCGCGCGCCGCTCGTTCTTGACCGCGAGCATCTGTGCGATGTCCTCCTCGACGAGCGCGTCCTGACGCATGTCGGCCTGGCGACGCAACTCCTCGGCGACCTCGCTGCGCAGGCCGGCCTCGGTCAGCTCCGCCTCGCCGCGCGCGCGGCGACGCGCGTTGACGGCTTCCGTCATCTGCTCGAGGTCGTCGATCTCGTTCTGGTACTCCAGCTCGGGTGAGCGCGTCGGCTTCCAGCCGACCTGCTGTGCGCCCGAGCCCGGGTAGAAGATCCCGAGCAGGATCACGGCGACGAAGATGAGGCCGACGATGCCGATCATGACCGCGGCGAACGGGTCCACGACGTAATCGTACGTCCGATAGCGTCGTGCAGGCATGGCCGGCGCCGAGCACCGCTTCCCAGCCGCGATCGTCGACGCCGCCTGGCGCGATGGACGGCTGGCCTTCCAGGTCGCGTCGGACGCAGCGGCGCTGTGGCCACCGCGGCTCGCGGCGCCCGGCACGGGCCATCCGCTCGACTGGCGCGACAGCGCCGGCCTCGGAGTCGTCTACGCCGCGACGGCGCTGCACGTGCGTGACGGCGCGCCGCGCAGCGTCGTGATCGTGGAGCTCGACGAGGGCTTCCGGATGATGAGCCGCGTCGAGGGCCTCGCCGCGACCGACGTGCGGATCGGGATGCGCGTGCGCGTGCGCTTCACCGAGCCCGACGCCGACGGCACGCGGCTGCCGGTCTTCGAGCCCTTCGAGGACCCCGCGCCGTGAGCCTGCGCGCCGGCACCGCCATAGCCGGCGCGGCGGAGTCCGACCTGGGCTCCGCGCAGCCCGGTACGCGCCCCGTCGACCTGATGGTCCAGGCATCGCTGCGCGCGCTCGACGACGCCGGCCTCGCGCCGCGCGACGTCGACGGCCTCTTCGCCGCGACGACCCAGCTGCCGATGGCGCCGCTGAACCTCGCGCAGGACCTCGGCATCGAGCCGCGCTACACCGATGCCACGAACGTCGGCGGCTCGTCGTTCATGTTCCACGTCGGGCACGCGCGCGCGGCGATCGCCGCCGGCCTGTGCGATGTCGCCCTGGTCGCCTACGGATCGACGCAGCGACTCGTCGGCCGCGGCAGCGCGTCGGTGCAGGAGCTCGACCCGTGGGAGGCGCCGTTTCAGCCGGTGATGCCGTTGACGGCCTACGCGCTCGCGGCGTCGCGCCACATGCACGAGCACGGGACCACGCGTGCGCAGCTCGCCGCCGTCGCAGTCTCGGCACGCCGCTGGGCGGCGCTGAACCCGAAGGCCTGGTCGCGCGACCCGCTGACGATCGAGGACATCCTCTGCTCCCGGATGGTCGCCGACCCGCTCACGCTGCGCGACTGCTGCCTCGTCACGGACGGCGGCGGCGCCATCGTGCTCACCTCCGCGGAGCGGGCCCGCGACCTGCGCCGCCCGCCGGTGCTCGTTCTCGGCGCGGGCGAGGCGCATTCCCACCGCCACCTGACGGGGATGGCCGACCTCACTACCACCTCGGCGACGCACTCGGGGGCCGTCGCGTTCGCCGAGGCCCGCCTCAGCCCCGCCGACGTCGCCTGCGCCCAGCTCTACGACGCGTTCACCATCACGCCGATCCTGTTCCTCGAGGACCTGGGCTTCTGCGCCAAGGGCGAGGGCGGACCGCTCGTCGCCTCGGGAGCGACGGACCCCGGCGGATCGTTGCCGATGAACACGAGCGGCGGCGGTCTCTCCTACTGCCACCCGGGGATGTACGGCCTGCTCGCGATCGTCGAGGCAGTGCGCCAGATCCGCGGTGAGTGCGGTGAGCGCCAGGTTCCCGGCTGCGAGGTCGCGCTCGCCCACGGCAACGGCGGCGTGCTCTCCAGCCAGGCCACGCTCGTGCTCGGCGGGCCCGCGACAGCCTGAACTCGCGCACCGCACCGAGCCTGAGCGTCCCGCGCTGCCCCCTATGAGGGGTGGCGAGAGACGTTCGCCGGGGTTCAGGCGGCAGGTAGGCTCGAAACATGGACTTCGAACTGACTGACGAGCAGCGCCTGATCCAGCAGACGGCGCGCGAGTTCACCGACCGCGAGATCGTCCCCGTCGCCGGGCCCAATTCGCAGAACCACCACTTCGATCTCGATCTCGTCGCGAAGATCGCCGCGCAGGGATACCTCGGCGCAATCGTCCCTCGTGAGTACGGCGGCGCGGGCCTCGACTACATGACCTACGCGCTGCTCTGCGAGCAGATCGGCCGCGGCTGCTCGGGGATGCGCACCGTCGTCTCAGTCCAGACGTCGCTCGTCTGCTCGACGATCCTGGGCTGGGGCACGGAGGAGCAGAAGCAGCGCTACCTGCCGCTGCTGTGCTCGGGTGAATGGCTCGGCTGCTTCGGCCTGACCGAGCCCGGCGCGGGATCTGGCGCCGCCGACCAGAAGACGCGCGCCGTGCAGCAGGATGACGGGAGCTGGGTGATCAACGGGGCGAAGATGTGGATCTCGCTCGGCAACTATGCGCGCCTGAGCCTGATCTTCGCGCAGACCGACCCGGCGCTCGGCCACCGCGGGATCTCCTGCTTCATCGTCGAGACCGACCAGCCCGGGTTCCAGCCCTCACCGATCGAGGGCAAGATGGGCCTCTGGGCGTCGGACACAGCCGAGATCGCGCTGGACGACGTCGTCGCGGGGCCGGACTCGATGCTCGGCGGCGTCGGCGACGGCTTCAAGGTCGCGATGACGGCGCTCGACTCCGGGCGCTACTCGGTCGCCGCGGGCTGCGTCGGCCTCTGCCAGGCCGCGCTCGACGAGTCCGTGAAGTACGCGCAGGAGCGCACCCAATTCGACCGCCCGATCGCCGGCTTCCAGCTCGTGCAGGCGATGATCGCCGACATGGCCGTGCGCACCGAGGCCGCGCGGATGCTCGTCTACAAGGCCGGCTCGGTGAAGGACGCCGGGCGCCGCAGCACGCTCGAGACGTCGATCGCGAAGTACTTCGCCTCGGAAGCTGCCGTGTGGTGCGCGAACACCGCGATCCAAGTCCACGGCGGCGCCGGCTACAGCAGCGACCATCCGGTCGAGCGCTACTTCCGCGACGCGCGCGTGACGACGATCTACGAGGGCACCTCCCAGATCCAGCAGCTCATCATCGGCCGCCTGGTGACGGGCGTCGACGCGCTCAAGCCGATGGTCGTCGAGCCCGAGCACGTGCAGGCGTGAGGCCCCACCGCGGGTCCCCCCACAACGACTCCTCGAGCCCTCCTGGACCACTGCCGGGGACGGCGCCCGCAGCCGTCGTCGGCGTCGCCGGCGCGGGGACGATGGGCGCCGGCATCGCGCAGCTGGCCTGTGCGATGGGCGCGCGCACGCTGCTCTACGACCCGCTCGCGGGCGCCGCGCAACGCGGCGCAGACCTGGTCGCCGCGGGACTGGAGAAGGCGACCGCTCGGGGACGCATGAGCGCCGAGGAGGCGGCCGCGGCGTTGGCGCGGCTTCAGGCGATCTCGACGCTCGACGCATTGGCGCCCTGCGACCTCGTGATCGAGGCCGCGCCCGAGTCGCTCGACCTCAAGCGCGAGCTGTTCGCGAGCCTCGGCGCCGTGCTGCGCGAGGACTGCGTGATCGCGTCGAACACGTCGTCGATCCCGATCACGCAGCTCGCGGCGATGGTTCCCGTGCCGGAGCGCTTCGTCGGGATGCATTTCTTCAACCCCGCGCCCGTGATGCGGCTCGTCGAGGTCATCGCCGGCGTCCAGACCGGTGAGCGCGCGCTGGCGTTGGCACGGGTGACCGGCGAGGCGATGGGCAAGCGCGTCATCGACGCCGCCGACGGCCCGGGATTCCTCGTCAACCGCTGCGGGCGGCCGTTCGGCCTGGAGGCGCTGCGCATCGTCCAGGAGCGGCTGGCGGACGTGGAGACGGTGGACCGCGTCGTGCGCCTGGGCGGCGGGTTCCGGATGGGGCCGTTCGAGCTGCAGGACCTCGTCGGGATCGACACCGGCTTCGAGGTCTCCAAGTCGTTCTTCGAGCTGAGCTTCGGGGAGCCGCGCTGGCGCCCGTCGCCGTTGAGCGCGCGAATGGTCGCCGGCGGGCGCCACGGGCGCAAGACGGGACGCGGCTGGTACGCCTACGACGACGGGCAGATCGTGCGCGAGCAGGACCTGCCGGCTCCAGAGCCCGGCGGCGGCGGCGCGCGTCTCGTCACGATCTCGGGCGAACTCACCGTCGCCGACGAGCTGCGCACGCTGGCGGTGCAGGCCGGCTGGGACGTGCGCGAGCCCGGCGACGCGGCCGGCGAGGTGCCGTTCCTGATCGTCGACTGCGGCGGGGCGCCCGGCGACGAGCCGGTGCAGGGCGGTCCGGTCGCGGTGCTGTGCGCCGACGGCTCACTCGCCGCGCTGGACGGCGGCGGACCGGCCGCGGGCTTCCACGCGCTGCCACCGTTGCGGGCGGGCGGGCTCGTCGAGCTGACGCGTTCGAGCGGGACGAGCGCCGCCGCGGCTGAGCGAAGCGCGGCGTTCTTCGCGTCGCTCGGCCTTCACAGCGCATGGGTCGGCGACGCCCCCGGCCTCGTGCTCGGCCGGATCGTCTGCCAACTCGTCAACGAGGCGGCGTTCGCGGCCGGCGAGGGCGTGGGCGAGCCCGCCGACATCGACCTGGGGATGGAGCTCGGGCTCAACCACCCGCGAGGCCCGCTCGCATGGGGGGACGCGATCGGCCTCGACCATGTGCTGGCGGTGCTCGACGCGCTGCGCGTCGAGCGCGGCGACCCGGCGTACCGCGCCGCGCCGCTGATGCGAAGACTCGCGCTGGAGGGCCGCCTCGGCGTCGCCACGGGCGCGGGCTTCCACGAGTACGAGTGAGGCGGTTGGCCCGCGCGGTCGCTCCCGCGCACGGGCGGGGCGCAGGACGCCGGCCCCGGCGAAAACCCGCCCGGCCGATGCCAGAACCCGTCCGGCCGATGCGAGAACCCTTCGCATACCGCACGAAAAACGCAACCGCGGTGCGCGGCGCGCGGCCGATGCGAGAACCGTGCGCATACCGAACGAAAAACGCAACGGCTGCGCGCGGCGCGCGTGCGAAGATCGGCGCGACAGTGCGTTCTACGTCCAGATGACGACCCCACGACCGACCCCATCCGACGTCCGCTACGCGATTCTCGACAGCCCCGTCGGCTCGATCGTGGCGGCGACGACGGATCGCGGCCTCGCGCGGCTCGCCTACGACGACCTCGACGGCGGACTCGATGCGATCCTCGACTCGCTCGCCAGGCGGCTCTCGCCCCGCATCATCGAGCAGCGCGCGGCGCTCGACGCCGTTGCCCGGGAGCTCGACGAGTACTTCGCTGGGCGGCGCCGGTCATTCGGCGTGCCGATCGACTGGGCGCTCGTCACCGGGTTCGGGCGCCGCATCCTCGACGCCACTGCACGCATCCCCTACGGCGAGGTCGCGACGTACGCGCAGGTGGCGGAGCGCGCCGGCAACCCCGGCGCCTCACGCGCCGCGGGCAACGCCCTCGGCTCCAACCCGCTGCCCGTCATCGTTCCCTGCCACCGCGTGGTGCGCAGCGGCGGCGCGCTCGGCGGCTACACCGGCGGCCTGCACCGCAAGGAGCATCTGCTGGCCATCGAGCGCGGCGAGCTGACGCTGGTCGCGTGAGTCTAGTTTCCGAGATAGCAGTCCATATTTTCCGACTTAAGCAGTTGCAGAGCTGTTGCGGGCGTTACGACCACGATCCCGCGACGCTGCGACTCGGCCGCGTTCTCGTTGACTCGCCGCGCCTCGTGGATCGTCAATGTCAGGGCCGTCAGCGACTCGCCAGAGGTCTCGTCGCCCCTGAATGTCGAAGTCAGATCGCCATCGATCGAGAACCGCATGCGTGTCGGCCACAGCACGAACAGGGCAGCGACGACGGAGACCACCAGCAGGCTGAGAGCAGCGACCTCAGTCCGGCCCGCGTCAAGGTCGGCGCGCCCAGAACGGACGAGCTGACAGCCGACGCGGCGAGCAGCCTGCCAACGCGCCCTCGCGCATCCGACACCGCCCGCTGCTGCTCGTCCAGGGCGTGGAGCGCCAGCTCGTAGAGCGTGTCACCAAGATCGCACGGCACGCTCCCAACCGTAGATGCACTACTCCCGTCCAGCGGCGAAACGGGGTGCCTCGTGCGCGGCGCGTCCCGAAGGCTCCGCAGTCAGCGCGCCGCGCGCCTCAATCCTTCCCTGGCTGCGGGAACTGGGTGCGCAGGAACGCGTCCCACATCCCGTCGGTCATCACCGCGCGCTGCGTGACGAGCACGCGCGCGCTCGGCGTGACGCGGTAACGGATCTTCGGGCGGCGGGCGTTGATCGCGCGCTCGATCGTCTTGGCGACGTCGTCGGGATCGCCGCCGAGCTTGGCCAGCGCGCCCTTCTCGTACACGTCGGTGGTCGCGGAAGCCACGCGATCGTTGAAGCCGTCGTACGGACCGGGCTCACCCACGACGTCGTCGATCGACGCGACCGCAGCGCCGCTGAATCCGGAGCGGATGATGCCCGGCTGGATCACGACGACGTCCACACCGAAGCCGCGCACCTCGAAGCGCAGCGCGTCGCTGATCGCCTCCAGCGCGTACTTGGTGGCGTGGTAGAAGCCGCCGCCGGGGAACGTGAAGTTCGCCCCCATCGAGGACACGTTCACGATCTTTCCCCAGCGCTGGGCACGCATCGCCGGCAGCACGAGCTGGGTCAGGCGCACGAGCCCGAACACGTTGGTCTCGAACTGGCGGCGCACGTCGTCGATGCCCACCGTCTCGATCGCACCCGACTGGCTGTAGCCGGCGTTGTTGATCAGCACGCCGACGGCGCCGTGCTCGGCCTCGACCGCGGCAACTGCGGCGCGCATCGAGTCCTCGTCGTTGACGTCGAGCTGAAGCACGCGGCACCCGGACTCCGTCAGCTCGGCGATGGCCTGCGGCCGGCGCGCGGTCGCGTAGACCGTCCACCCGCGCCCCGCCAGGCGCTCGGCGGTGGCGCGGCCGATCCCGGACGAGCAACCCGTCACCAGAACGGCCTTGGAGTGCCTGGTCTCTCCGGAAATCTCGGGCTCCTTCTCGCGGTCGACCCCCGAGCTTACGCCAGCACGACCGCCGGCTTGCGTGAGGGCCGCGACGTCGCGCTCGTCCGACCGCGTGCCGGTAGGCTGCCGAACCTCCGATGGCGCTACAGCAGCACCTCGATCCACTGACCGCGCTCGATGCGGCATTCCTGCTCCAGGAGGGCTCGACCACGCACATGCACATCGGCGGCGTGGCGATCTTCCGCGGCACGCCGCCCCCATTTGAGGACTTCCTCGGGCACATCCGCGGGCGCCTGGATCGCACGCCCCGCTATCGCCAGAAGCTCGCATACCCGCCCGCGGGCATCAGCCGCCCGCGCTGGATCGACGACCCGCGCTTCAACCTCGAATACCACGTGCGCAACGCGTCTCTGCCCAAGCCCGGCAGCGACGAGCAGCTTCGAAAGCTCGTCGCGCGGATCTACTCCGAGCGGCTCGATCGCTCAAAGCCGCTGTGGGAGCTGCTGCTGGTCGAAGGCCTCACCGGCGGGCGCTTCGCAGTGATCTCGAAGACGCACCACTCGGTCGTCGACGGCGTCAGCGGCGTCGACATCGCCACGGCGCTGTTCGACCTCGTCCCGGACGCGGCTCCTGAGCCTGCGCCGCGCGCCTGGGTCGCGCAGCCCGAGCCCTCCGCCGCCGAGCTCACGGCCGCAGCCGTCTCCGGGAACGCCCGTGAGCTCGCGACGCTGCCCGCCAAGGTGCTCGCCACGCTCGCCGATCGCACCCGGCTGCGCGGCCTGGCCGAAGCGGCGATGACGGTGCTTCGCCCGGCGCCGCCTTCACCGCTGAACGTCGAGATCGGATCGCATCGCCGCGTCGCGTTCGTCCCCACCCAGCTCGAGGACTTCAAGGTCGTCAAGAACGCGTTCGGGGGAACCGTCAACGACGTCGTCCTGGCGGTCACGACGGGCGCGCTGCGCGCGTGGATGCATGGCCGCGGCCTCAAGACGGAGGGCGTCGAACTGCGCGCCGCCGTTCCGGTCTCGGTGCGCGCGGACGACGATCAAGGAGCGCTCGGCAACCGGCTGACGCAGCTCGTCGCGCCGCTTCCCGTCGTCGTCGAGGATCCGGTCGCGCGCCTGCGCCTGGTGCAGGAGTCGATGACCGGCCTGAAGGAGAGCAAGCAGGCGCTGGGCGCGGAGATCATCGCCGGCGCACAGGAGTTCGCGCCGCCGACGATCCTCGCGCAGTCGACGCGCCTGAACTTCTCGACGCGCGCGTACAACCTGCTCGTCACGAACGTGCCCGGCCCGCAGATCCCGCTCTACCTGCTGGGACGTGAGCTCGACCAGATGTTCCCGGTCGCCTTCCTCGCGGGCGATCGCGCGCTCGCCGTCGCCGTGATGTCCTACAACGGGCGCGTCGGCTTCGGGCTGATCGGTGACTACGACAAGCTCGACGACCTCGACGCGGTCGCCGACGGGATCGCAGCCTCGCTCGCCGAGTACGTGACGCTGGCACGCAAGCGCACTCATGAGCGAAGCCGCGGCCGCGCCCGCGGGTTGACTCCCGAGCCCGCCTGACACTGATGCGCGCGGTCACCTTCCAGGCGCCGGGGCACGTCGAGCTGGTCGAAAAGCCCGATCCTGAGCTGCTCCAGCCCGACGACGCGATCGTGCGGGTGACGGCGAGCGGCGTCTGCGGATCGGACCTGCACATCTATCACGGCCGCGTGCAGGTCGAGCCCGGCTTCACGATCGGGCACGAGTACGTCGGCGAGGTCGTTGCAGCGGGCGACGCGGTGACGAGCGTCGCAGTCGGTGACACCGTGCTCGGCTGCTTCCAGGTGGCGTGCGGGACGTGCTGGTTCTGCCGGCGCAGCGCGTTCCACAAGTGCGATTCCTCGCGCACGTTCGGCCACGGGGCGACGCTCGGCGACCTCCAGGGGACGCAGGCCGATCTGGCGCTCGTGCCGCACGCCAACCTGACGCTGCGCCGCGTGCCGCAGGGCCTCTCGCCCGACGTGGCGCTGTTCGCCGGCGACGTGATGGGCACCGGATACCACGCCGTGGTCGAAGGCGGCGTGCACCCCGGTGACGTGGTCGCGGTGCTCGGCCTCGGGCCTGTCGGACTGTGCGCCGTGCAGGCCGCGCTGATCGCCGGCGCGGCGAACGTGATCGCAATCGACACCGTCGAGCAGCGCCTTGCGATGGCGCGCGGGTTCGGCGCGCAGGCCGTCCACCTGACCGAGGAGGACCCACGCGCCGCGGCGAAGGCCGCGACCGGCGGGCGCGGCGTCGACGTGGCGATCGACGCCGTCGGCGATCCGCGCGCGCTGGAGCTCGCGATCCGCCTGGCCCGCAAGTGCGGAACGGTGAGCGTCGTCGGCGTGTACGCCGAGCGGTGCGAGGTCCACATGGGGCTCGCGTGGATCAAGGCGCTGACCGTGAAGACCGGCCACGCCAACGTGATCCGACACCTGGATCCGGTGCTGGAGCTGCTCGCCGGCGGCCGGCTGGACCCGTCACCGCTCGTGACGCACCACATGCCGCTCACGCAGGCGCCCGAGGCCTACGCGCTGTACGCCGCGCGCGAAGCGCTGAAGATCGTCCTGACGCCGTAACGGCGCTCAGCGCTTGAGGCGGTTCGTCTCGTGCGCCCACATCGCGATCTCGACGCGGTTCCGGGCGCCGAGCTTGCTCATCAGGCTGGCGAGGTGGGTCTTGACGGTGCTGAGGCTGATGTGCAGCTCGTCGGCGATCTCGCTGTTGGTGCGGCCATGCGCGACCGTTAGCAGAACCTCCTCCTCACGTCCCGTGAGCGGCTCGACGGGCTGGGCCGGCGGGCGCCCCGCTTGGGTCTCGGCGAACGTGGCAAGCAGCCGGGCGGTGACGCTCGGGGCGATCAGCGCGTCACCGTTCGCGGCCGCGTGGATCGCCTGGATCAGGAGCGGCGGTCCGGCGTCTTTGAGCAGGAAGCCGCGGGCGCCTGCCTTGAGCGCGCCGTGAACGTACTCGTCGAGGTCGAAGGTGGTGATCACGATGATCGCGAGCGGGTCATCGACGTCGGGTCCGGCGAGTTGGCGGGTGGCCTCGATTCCGTCCATGCCGGGCATGCGGATGTCGAACAGGCACACGTCGGGACGCAGTTCTCGCGCAAGCGCCACCGCTTCGCGCCCGTCGGCAGCCTCGCCGATCACCTCGATGCCGGGCTGGGCGTCGAGGATCATCCTCAGCCCGGTGCGGATCAGCTCCTGATCATCGGCGACGATCACGCTGATGGTCATCTGGTCGAGCCCACTCTCGGCAGCACCGCGCTGACCGTCCATCCCCTGCCGGGGTCCGGACCAGCCTCAAGGCTGCCGCCGAGCAGCGTGGCTCGTTCGGTCATGCCGACGAGGCCGTAGCCGGACGAGTTGTGGCCGGCTGAGCTCGCATCACCGTCGTCGCGCACCGTCAGCCGCACGCAGTCGTCCTCGCCGCAGACGGAGACGTCGATGCGGGTCGCGTGGCGGGCATGCCTGAGGGAGTTGGTGATCGATTCCTGTGCGAGGCGATACATCGCGGCGCCGACCGATGGCCTCAGCGCATCGAGGTCACCGGTCAGCTCCACGTCGACCCGCGGCCCGTGGGCGGCGTCGCGGGCAAGACGCTCGATGTCGGCTACGCCGCGTTGCGGGGCGAGGTCTGCCTCCTCGTCCTCGCGCAGCGCACCGACCATCGCGCGCATCTCGGCGAGCGTGCGCGAAGCCTCCTCCTCAATCACCTCGAGCGCGCGCATCGCGGCACCGGGGTCCGTGCCCGCGACGGTCCGCCCGGCCTGGGCCTGGATGGCGATCGCCGAGACATGGTGGGCGACGGTGTCATGTAGCTCGCGGGCCAGCTGCTCGCGCTCGCGCAGCTTGACCTGATCGAACTCACGCAGCCGGGCGGCGCCCCGGAAGCGGACGGACGCGCCGAGCACGGCGGGGAACAGCAGGAACATCGTCCCGAACAGCGCATCGGCGACACCCGGGGAGTCGCTGGCGATCCCAACGACATCGGCCACGAGGATGATCGCAAGCCCTATCGCAGCCTCGCGTCCTGACCCCCAGCGAAACAGGGAGTAAGACAGCAGCACCACGCACGCGGTCGTGTCGAGGCCCACCGGCTCGTCGGCGCCGAAGAACGCGGCGACACTGACCACCGTCACGGAACCGAATGCCGCGGCGACGACGGCTAGCGGGTGCGTTCGCCGCCACAACAGGAGCACGACCACCGCCACGGCAAGCGCGATCGCGACCGGTCGCCAAGCCACCTCCGTGCGCAGGGCGCCCTCGAGGACGGCCGTCGGAAGCAGCACCGCGACGAGCGCCCAGTCGCGCCACACGCGAGCAGGCGGCGCCGGAGCCCGGGGCTCGGCCAGCAGCGACTGCAGCGCGTTTCTCACCACGAGTCCAGCGTAAAGAACGCGAGTGCAGGGCGGTATCGGCCACAAGTACGAGATGTCCGTCGCCCGATCGGCCGGGGCAATTCGAGCCCTCCGGCCGATGGTGCACACCGCCCCGTCCCGTCACGCTCGAGTGGCGCCGCAGCGGTGCACCAACTTCGTCGAAGGAGACCCACCTGATGTCCAACCTCCTGTACCGCCTGGGCCGCTTTTCGGCCCGCCGCCCCTGGGCCGTGATCGGGTCATGGCTCGTCGTGTCGGTGCTCGTGATCGGAGCGTCCAGCTCCTTCGGCCAGCAGCTCGAGGATTCGTTCCAGGCGCCGGGAGTCGACTCCCAGAAGGCGACGGAGCTGCTCAGCGCCGCCGGGTCTGACCAGGCCGGTCTCACCGCGCAGATCCTCGTGACGCCGCGAGACGCCCACGCGACTTTCTTTGCCTCGCCTGACGCGCGGGCCGCCCTGGCGAAGGTTCAGGCGGGGGTCACGGCGCTTCCAAACGTCCTGCGCACGAGCGATCCGGCCGGCGCGCTCGCGTCGGGACGCGAGGCCGCGGTCAGAAGCCGGGCGGTCTCCGCGGACGGTCGCGTCGCGCTCGTCCGCATCCACTATCCAGTGCTCGAAGAGCTCGACAAGGGCGACCTGGAGAACCTCAAGACGTTCGGCGCACAGGCCGACGACGGTTCGCCGCTGCGGCTCGAGATGGGCGGTGACCTGTTCTTTGCGTTCGAGGAGCCCGAGTCCGGCACCGGCGAGCTAGTTGGCCTGCTCGCCGCAGTGATCGTCCTGTTCCTGGCGTTCGGATCGTTGATCGCCGTGGGCCTCCCGATCGGGATTGCGCTGTTCGGCCTCGCCCTCGGCATCAGCTCGATGTCGCTGATCACCTACCTGGTCGAGATTCCCAGCTGGGCTCCCCAGCTCGGCGTCATGGTCGGCCTCGGTGTCGGGATCGACTACGCGCTGTTCCTCGTCACCCGGCACCGAGAGCACCTTGCACGCGGGATGGCGGTCGAGGAATCGGTCGGCCGTGCCGTCGCGACCGCCGGTCAGGTCGTCGTCTTCGCCGGCGGCACAGTGGTCATCGCGATCCTCGGCCTGGCTGTCGCCGGCGTTCCGGTAGTGACCGCCGCCGGGGTCGCCATCGCCGTGATCGTGCTGATCATGGTGGTCGCCTCGATCACGCTGCTGCCTGCGTTCCTCGGCCTCGCCGGGCACTGGATCAATCGCCTGGGACCGCGGCGCAGCCCAGCCCGGGACGGTGCCGCGGCGGGCTCGAACTGGCGGCGCTGGGGCGAGCACGTGTCAAAGCACGCGCGGGCCTACACCATCGGCGTCACCGTCCTGCTGCTGGCGATCACGGCGCCGGTGCTGGCCCTGCGGATGGGCAATCCCGACGAAGGTTCGCTGCCTGAGACCCGGACCGAGCGCCGGGCCTACGACCTCGCCGCCGCCGCGTTCGGTCCCGGCACCAACGGTCCCCTGGTCGTCGCCGTCGACATCTCGAAGGATCCCAGCGTGGTCGAGCCGCTCCGCCGAGCGGTCAATGAAGACGAGGGCATCGACGCCGTCGCTCCCGCCGATGTGAACGCCGAAGCCGGGGTCGCGACGCTGGTGGCGTTCCCGACCACAGGGCCTCAGGCCGATGCCACCCGCGACACGCTGAAGCGCCTGCGGGCCAATGTGCTCCCACCAGTGCTCGCCCAGAGCCCGGCGCGAGCCCACGTCGGCGGTCAGACCGCGAACTTCGCCGACGTCAGCGACAGGGTCAAGGATCGACTCCCGCTGTTCATCGCCGCGGTGGTACTGCTGTCGTTCCTGCTGCTGGTCCTGGTCTTCCGATCGATCGTCGTGCCGCTCAAGGCGGCGCTGATGAACCTGCTGAGCATCGGCGCCGCCTACGGCGTGCTGGTCATGGTGTTCCAGTGGGGATGGGGCGCCGGCCTGATCGGCCTCGAGTCGACCGTGCCGATCATCTCGTTCATCCCGATGTTCATGTTCGCGATCCTCTTCGGCCTCTCGATGGACTACGAGGTATTCCTGCTGTCCAGAGTGCGCGAGGAGTACCTGCGCACCGGCGACACCACGACGTCGGTCATCAACGGCATCGCCGGCACGGCGCGCGTGATCACCTCAGCCGCGCTCATCATGATCTCGGTCTTCCTCGGCTTCGTCCTGAGCGACGACCCGGTGACCAAGATGTTCGGCCTCGGCCTGGCGACGGCCATCTTCATCGACGCGACGATCGTGCGGCTGGTCCTGGTGCCGGCCGCGATGACGCTCCTGGGCGACGCGAACTGGTGGATGCCACGCTGGCTCGATCGCGTGCTGCCGAGCATCGGCATCGACGGACACGCCGGAGTGCCGGCGCCCGAGATGCCGGCCGATCCCTTTCCCGAAGCTGACCGGGAACCAGCTGAACCACCCCGCGTCGTTGCCGTCGGGAGTGGTGGTTAGAGATCGTCTTGGTTGGCCTGCGGATCCAGGGCGCGACAGCCTCGTGGTGGCGCGCGGCGCGCCAGGCCTGGTGCATGCCGTTCTCCTTTGCATCGAAGTAAAAGGGCATGCACCTCGGGCTCAACCCCAGCCGCGATATCAGATCTGATATCATAGCAAGCTGTGTCCGACGCAGCGACCCTGCTCCGCGACGCGCGTAAGCGCCACAAGCTCGACCAGCGCACGCTCGCCCGGCGGGCCGGGACGACGCAGGCCCAAATCAGCCGCATCGAGCGCGGTGAGATCTCGCCCGGGACCGACACGCTCGCGCGGCTGCTGGCGGCGATGGGCGAGCGGCTCGAGCTCATCACCGCGCCCGGCCCGCGAGGCAACGCCCGCACGGCGGATCTGCGCCGGGACTTCGAGCAGCTCACGCCAGGTGAGCGCGTGGCCCAGACGATCAAGCTGAGCCGAATGCTGACAGGCATGCGCCCGTGGGACGAGAGCGATGCCTGACGAGCTCCGCGCTGACGAGATCCTGGAGGTGCTGATACGCCATGACGTGGACTTCGTGCTGATCGGCGGGCTCGCGCTCGGCGCCCACGGATTCGTCCGCGGGACCAAGGACGTCGACATCGTTCCCGACCCGCAGCGCGCCAACCTCGCCCGCCTCGCGGCAGCGTTGAAGACGATCAACGCGCACGTCGACCTCAAGGATCTCGACGCCTCAGAGCTCGGCATAGAGCCCGACGCCGACGGACTCGCACAAGGCGGCAACTGGGTCCTGCGCACCGACCTCGGGCTGCTCGACATCCTCCAAGAGGTCGCGGGAGTCGCTGGTTACCGGCAGCTGCGGCCGGCAGCAGTGGCGATGCGAGTGCCGGGAGTCTCCGGACCGGTACTGGCCGCCGGCTACGACCACGTCATCGCAATGAAGATCGCGGCCGGTCGCGGGCAGGACCTCATCGACATCGACGCATTGCAGCGTGCACGCGGCGAGGTCGACTGAGACTGGCTCGGGCCCGCGCGGCCCGCGTGACGACCGACGGGCCCAGCGCATCCGGCCCCGCGCACCCAGGGGCGCATCCGCACGACCCGTGAAAGACTGACCCCATGGCCACCACCCCCGTCCTGCCCGACGCCCTCGACGCGCCGGCGCGCGAGTTCTGTGAGCGTCAGCACCAGCTTCTCATCGGCGGCGAGTGGGTCGCTGCGGCCGACGGCACGACTTTCGAGACGGTCGACCCCTCCACCGGCCAGCCGATCACGTCGGTCGCACGCGAGCACGGGCGCGCTGGACTCAGCGCGTACCTGGAGAACAAGTCAGTGTTCGTGCAGCTATGAGACGCGCGATCGCCCTGGCCGGCCTGAGCGCTGCGCTGCTCGCGCTGCCGTCGAGCGTCGCCGCGAGCGTGAGCGCATCGCTCGATGTCGGCGTACGCCTGATCGAGCAACCGGTCTCCCAGCCATGGGAGGTGGACCTGCTGCTCGGCGGCGCGCTGAAGGCGACCGAAGAGGCGCTGCCTGCGACGACGCACCTGGCCTTCCGCTTCCCGCGCGCGACCGTCAACAGCGCAGCGACCGCCGGCACGTGCAAGGCGCAGCCCGGCGTCGTCGGCAGGCTCGGCGTGGCGGTCTGCCCCGCCAACTCGCGCATCGGCGCAGGCACGGCCCACGTACGCGCGGGCGACGAGACGATCGAGGCGAAGGTGACGGTGTACCGCGGCCCCGGCAGCGACCGCCGGCTCACGATCTTCGTCAAGGCCGAAGCGGGCGCGTCGCTCGGCATCACGGTCACGATGCGGGGCACACTCCAGCGGATCGCCGACGGAGGATTTGGCTACCGCTTCGACATGCCGGTCCCGCGGATCCCGTTCGGGACGTCCGCGCAAGTTCGGCTGGTCGACTTCGCGCTCGACGTCGGTGCTCGCCGGCGCGGCGTGCCGTTCATCCAGGCGCCGCGCTCCTGCCCCAAGGGAGGCTTCCCGTTCTCGATCGCCTGGACGCTGGAAGGCGGCCGGACGGTCACCGATCGCAAGTCGATCAGCTGCGTCATCGGGGCGATCACCTGAGCAGCGCGCGCACACCCGCCCAATAGATCCGCAGCGCCAGCTGCAGCGGCGCGAAGCGCGCCAGCGGCCCGAGGAACGCCGAGGACAGCTCGGGCGTGAGCCAGCGGGCGAGCTCCGCCGCGCCGATCCGCCGTCCGCGCTGGATGACGCGCCGCTGAGCGAGCAGCCGCGGCAGCTCCCTCAGCCACTGCACGTCGGCGATCAGCTTCTCGCGTCCCCAGCCACCGGCGGCGGCCACCACGATCAGCGCGGCCTCGGTCGCGACCAGCGCCGGCAGCACGAGCAGCAGCAGCGACGCCGGATACAGGCGCACGATCATCGACAGGCGGTTGCGCTCCATATGGCGCCACTTGGCCGGGCCCTTGACGAAGTCGTAGTCGTGATCGACGCGCGCCGACGGCTCGATCCCGACGCGTCCGCCGGCGAGGCGCACGCGAAGTGAGAAGTCGAGGTCCTCGTGGTACATGAAGTAACGCTCCGGGAAGCCTCCGTGGCGGCGCCAGACGTCGAGCGGGGCCACGAGGCAGGCGCCGGACAGGTAGGCGACTTCGTGCGGGGCTGCGTCCGCCTCGGCAACTGGACGGCCGGCCTGGCCGGCCCACGCGATGCCCGTGAAATGGACCAAGTTGCCGCTGGTGTTGATGACGGCTCCATCCTCCGCGGTCACCAGCGCCATCCAGGCATCCCACCCGCGCGCATCGACGAGCGGCTGCCGGATCGCCGCGCCGAACCCCGGCTGCACCGTCGCGTCCGGGTTCAGGAACACGACGAGGTCGCCGCCGGCTGCCGCAGCGCCGGTGTTGGCGCCGGCCGCGAAGCCGGTGTTGCCACCGCCGTCGATGACGGTCGCCCCTGGGCACAGCTCATGGACGACCGCGACCGAGTCGTCCGACGAGGCGTTGTCGACGACCACGACGCCGTCACCGGGGCGCAGCTCGCGGGCCAGCGCCGGAAGCGACTGCCGAAAAGCCTCGGCGCTGTTGTAGGCGACCAGGACGAACGTGATCGTCGCGTCGTCCGCGCCACCGGCAGCGGACGAGAGTTGACCGGCGGCGGGCGCCGGCCCGCCGCTCACGAGGGCAGCGGCTCGTCCGGGTCCGCTGGCGCCTCGCCCGGCGGCAGCTCGACAGCGCTCTCGCCCTCGCCCCGCTCCAGCGACAGCAAGCCCAGCTCCTGGATCACCGCTGTGGTGCGCCGCTCCATCTCGCTGACGCGGACCGAGAAGTGCAGGACCATCAGGATCAGGAACACGACGCCGAAGAAGAACAGCGTCGAGCTGGGCAGGACCGCGCCGATCGCATCGGTGATGTCGAGCAGCAGCCCGTACCAGATCGACAGCACGAGCAGCGTCAGCGACGTGATGATCCAGAGGAGCGAATACTCCTCCTTGAGCTTGCGCCGCCGTACCAGCTCGACTACGACGAGCAGGATGGCGAGGCTCCCGCAGATCGCGATGACCCGCGTGACGGTCGGCATCGTCGTCATGCCCCCTTCCCGCGCGGGCGCAACAACGTCAGGAAGATCGACAGCGACATCTTGTAGACGTAGTAGAGGCTGCGGTGCCCGTCGTGCATCGAGGATCCGGTCCCCGGCTGCATCTGCACACCCACCTCGCAGATCTTGAATCCGGTCCGCGAGAGCAGGATCAGGATGTCAGCGTCGGGGTAGTCGGCAGGATAGACCTCACTGCAGAAGAACCGCGCCACATCGATCCCGATCACCTGAAAGCCCGAAGTGGGGTCCGAGATGTGCTGCTTGGTGACCACCGACGCGACGCGGGCGAAGATCGACATGCCGACCTTGCGTGCCCACGTCGCATGGTAATGACCGTCGCGATCCAGGAAGCGCGAGCCGATCACGACGTCGACGTCGCCGCGCGCGAAGCGATCGAGCAGCAGCGACAGGTGGCGCGCTGCGTGCTGTCCGTCGGCGTCGAGCTGAGCGACGGCGTCGTAGCCGCGGCGCACTGCATGCATGTAGCCGGTCTGCAGCGCGGCGCCGTAGCCGAGGTTGACCGGAAGGCGCAGCACCTGCGCGCCGGCGATCCGCGCTTCGGCCGCAGTCGAGTCGGCCGAGCCGTCGTCGACGACGATCACGTCCGCACCCGGCAGAGCGTCGATCACATCGCGCACCACGGGCCCGACGCGGCCCGCCTCGTTGTACGCGGGGATCAGGACGAGCACGCGCCCGAGAGCGCGCGTGGCCGCCGTTGATGTGTCGAGTTCTCCCACCGTTTCCATGGCCAGCTCGCGAGACCGCATCAGTCGCGCCTGCCGCGTCCTGTCGAGCCACGCGAGCACGGTCCTCGGAACACCAGCGAGCAAGGCCCCGGAACGCCGCGAAGTGTACGACTAGCTGGGGGAATGGGCAACAATTCGCCGCGCCGGCGCCAACCGCCTACGCAGACTCCATGACCGCGGCCATCAAGCTCTCCTCGAGCGCATCAACCGAGCGCTCCCAGGTGTAGCGCTCGAGCACCCGCGCGCGGCCACGCGCGCCCATCGCTGCCCGCGCGCCGGGCTCCATCGTGGCGATCGCGCGCAGCGCCCGCTGCAGGTCGGCCCCGTCTCCCGGCCGCACGTGCAGCCCGTGCTCCCCGTCGATGCTGACGACGCGCGCGCCCGCCACGGACGTGACGATCACCGGCTTGCCGCTCGCCATCGCCTCGATCTGCACGAGCCCGAACGCCTCCCACTCCGACGGCAGCACCAGCACGTCGCAGGCGCGGTAGTGGTCGGGCAATTCGCCATCGAGCTCGCCCGCGAACGTGACCCGCTCGGCCACGCCGAGATCCGCCGCCAGCCGTGCGAGCCCTGCGCGGAGCGGGCCGTCACCTACGACGAGCAGGTGGACGTGGTGCTCACCTGCCAGCGCGGCTGTCGCCTCGATCGCGAGGTCTACGCGCTTGTACTCGTGCGCGTGATCCAGGCTCGCGCAGACCATCGCGACCAACGCCTCGTCGGGGATCCCGTGGCGGGCGCGGATCTCCGGCGCGTCGCCAGGCGCGAAGCGCTGCGGATCGACCCCGTTGGGCACCTCGTCGATCGCTTCCGGTCGCCGCCGCAGCTGCGCGGCGAGCGGCGCCACCGCCGCGGCATGGTCCCTGGAGAGCACCGCGATCCGCGCCGAGCGGCGCAGCGCGAAGCGCATCGCACTCGCGTTGTAGCCGCGGAACAGCGCGCCCTTCACTCCGTCCGCGCGCAGCTCGTTGTGAAACGACGAGACGACCGGCGTGCGCGAGGCGAGCGCGCCCAGAGCGGACAGCTCGGCGCCGAAGATGAACGGCTGGTGCAGGTGGATGAGGTCGTAGCCGCGCAGCGCCGCCAGCCGCGGGAGCAGCGGCGCGTTGCCCAGCGAGATCACCGGCCGCTGACGCTCGACCGCCGGCGGGCCGGGCTCGCTCGTCGCTGCGCCGTGGGCGGCGGTGAAGACCGTGACGTCGTGACCGCGCCGTGCCAATCCGGCGGACTGCGCCGCACACACGTTGCCCTGGCCCGCTCGGTACGGCGGGTAGGTCGAGACGAGCGCGGCGATGCGAAGTGGCCGCGTCAGGGCCGTCGACCGCGTATGACGGTGAAGAAGCCGAGCGCCGAGCCTGTGACGTCGGCCAGGCCGCGCGCGTAGACACGGTCGTAGGGGGTCGCGACCTTCTCGATGCGCAGATCCTCGAGCCCGCTGAAGAGCGCGCGAAGCTCCGCCTTCGTGTAGCCCTTCGTGCCCGGGCTCTCCATGTGGTGCGCCAGCACGTCGGCGAGGCTTCGCGTCGGCCGCCCCTTCAGTGGCCCGAAGCGCAGCCACAGCCCGTACGAGACCCACGAGTGACGCGCGTAGAGCATCACGCAGAGGCGCCCGCCCGGCTTGACGACGCGGATCGCCTCCGCGATCGCCCGATCGCTGTCCGGCGTGTGGTGCAGAACCCCCCACGAGTAGACGACGTCGAAGCTGCCGTCGTCATAGGGAAGACGCTCGGCGTCGCCCACGCGCAGGTCTGACTCCAGCCCCTCGAGCTCCAGCCTGCGGCGCACGAGCGAGACGCCGTGCTCGGTCAGGTCGACCCCGCTCAGGTTCGCTCCCGCGCGCGCGAAGTTCACGTGGTCGGTCCCCATGCCGACGCCGATCTCCAGCACCGTCTTGCCGCGGGCCGACGCGAACTGCGCGTAGTCGTGGATGAACGGCTCAGCCTCGTAGCGCTGGCGCTCGACCTCGTCGAAGTACTCGCGGCTGCCCTCGGGCGCCTGCGCGTGGATCGAGCCGCAGGGCTCGGCCTCCCAGAAGGCCCGAACCGCCTCCTTCGTAGCTTGATCCTGCGGGGTCACCGGGCCGCAACGCTACCAGCGAGGCGCCGAAGAGCGACCCCGTAAGCGCCGACGCTAGAGCGCCGCGAACGCCGCAAGGATGCGGCGCGTGTGCGCCTCCCAGGAGTAGCGCTCGGTCGCGTCGACCAGCGCTGCGTCGCCCAGACGGCGCGCCAGCTCGGGGTCATCCAGCAGGCGCAGCACGCTGTCGGCGGCGGCCTGCGCGTTCCCTGGCTCGCACAGCAGCGCGGAGCGCTCGTGGTCCAGTACGTCCCCGATCTGGTCCAGGTCGCTCGCGACGATCGGCTTGCCCAGGCCCATGTACTCGAAGAGCTTCGTCGGCGACCCGAAGAAGCGCGACCCATCGGGATTGGGCACATGCGGCGACACGCAGACGTCGCAACTCGCCAGCAGCTCGACGGCCCGATCGTGTGGCACGACGCCCGTCAGGTCGACGACGCCGCCCAGACCTCGCGCCGCGATGTCCGCGGCGACCTCGTCGCGCAGCGGCCCGTCGCCGACGAGGATCCAGCGGGCGTCGGGTCGCTTGGCGGCGACCGCTTCGATGATCGTCGGCAGGACTTTGACTCCGTGCCACATCCCGAACGTGCCGATGAACCCGATCGTTGGCGCCTCCTCACGGCCCAGACGCGCGCGCCGAGCCGCCGGTTCACCCTCTCGGAGCGGCGCGAGCCGGTCGACGTCGACGCCGTTGGGGTTGACGAGGACCTTCCCGGCGTCGATCCCATCGGCCACCAGGTCGTCGCGCAGCACGTCGGAAGTGACGACGACCAAAGCGGCGTCGAGCAGGTTTCGCCGTTCGAGCGCGCTCAGCGTTCCCTCGAGCGGTAGCCGTCCGTTTCCCCAGTGGCGCGTGGCCCAGATCTCCGAGCCGTTGAACTCGAGGATCAGCGGCACACCCAGACGCCGGGCGAGATCCAGGCCCGCGTAAGAGCCCAGCGCATAGCGCTGGTAGACGACGTCCGCAGGCCTGCCGGCGGCCACGCGCGCAAGCTCACGCGTGTAGTCGGTGAGCGTCAGCCAGTGCGCGAGCTGGAACAGGCGGCGCGGCGGCACCGCCGTAAAGGCGACGTCCTCACCCACGCCTTCGGGCCGCTCGGCGGCGTAGGCGTGCAAGTCGATGCCCGCGGCGACGAACCCGTTGATGACACCGGCGGTGTGCGTGGCCGCCCCGCCGACCTGGGCGCCGAGCCAGCGCAGGCTCGGTTCCGCCCGCAGGTAGCTGATCGAACGCACGTCGCCGGCGCGCATCGGCAGGTCGAACGGCCTCGCGGCGACGCGCGCCGCACGCCGGTGCTCCCGCACGCTGCGCAGCAGCTCGCCGCCCATCGCCGGGACGAAGCGGGCTACGGAGCGGGCGACGAAAGCAGCCTGGCCGGACGCTACGACGTGGGCGCCCACCGTCTCGAAGCTGTCGGACTTTGCGAGCGCGGCCAGTCCCAGCCCTCCCGCCTGCACGCCACTCAGCGGGATGTCGTCATGCAGAACACGCACCTGCGAGTACCGGCTCCCCCGAAGCAGACGCCACAGAGCGCGAGGAGCGCGGCTCAGCTGTGCCAGTTCGAGCAGCGTCACCACCCGTTCGTCGTCGGATGACGGCTGCGGCGGCGAGCTGAACCGCAGGTCGATCGTCAGACGCATGCGGCGCGACACGATACGCGGCGCCCGGCGGGCGAGTAGCCTGCCGCGCCGTGAAGCAAGTCGTCCTGCGCAGCGGCGCGCCCTTCGTCGCCGACGTCCCCGCACCGTCCCCGCAGAGCGGGCGTGTGCTCGTGGCCAACTCGGCGTCGGTGATCTCCAGCGGCACCGAGCGCGCGTCGGTCCAGTCGGGCGGCGGCTCGCTGCCGATGCGCGCGATCCGCAATCCGGACCTCGTCGTGAAGACGCTCCAGCACGCGCGCGAGCACGGCGTCAAGGAGACCGCGGAGCTGATCCGCGGCGCTGTCTCCGATGACGCGGCGCTCGGCTACTCGTCGGCCGGCATCGTGCTCGACACGGGCGGCATCGCAGACTTTCGCGTCGGCCAGGCCGTCGCCTGCGCAGGCGCCGGCAAGGCCAACCACGCCGAGGTCGTGTCGGTGCCGGGCAACCTGGTCGCCGCGGTGCCGGACGGCGTCCTCGTGCGCGACGCGGCGTTCACGACGCTCGGCGCGATCGCGATGCAGGGCGTGCGCCGCGCGGAGCCCACGTTGGGTGAGCGCGTCGTCGTGATCGGGCTGGGGCTGCTGGGCCTGCTGACGATCCAGATCCTCCGCGCCGCGGGCTGCCAGGTCGTCGGCATCGAGCCCGTCGCCGCGCGCCGTGAGCTTGCACTCTCGCTCGGCGCTGAGACCGTGCTCGACCCCGCTGACGCAGCGGCGTTCGTCAAGGACTGGTCCGGCGGCCTTGGCGTCGACGTCGCGATCGTCACCGCTTCCACGTCGAGCGACGCGGTGCTCAACGGCGCGATCGAGATGGTGCGCCGCAAGGGACGCGTCGTGCCCGTCGGCGACGTCGGCATGGCGATCGAGCGCGCGCCCCTCTACGCGCGTGAGGCCGACGTCCTGATCTCGACCTCCTACGGCCCGGGCCGCTACGACCCCTCCTACGAGGAGGGCGGCGTCGACTACCCGATCTCCTACGTGCGCTGGACCGAGAACCGCAACATGGAGGAGTTCCTGCGGCTGCTTGCGACCGGCCAGGTTCAGGTCGCGCCGCTGATCGGCCTGGAGCTTCCCGCGGAGCGCGCCCCCGAGGCGTATCAAGCGATCAAGAGCGAGACGCCTCCGCTCGCCGTGGTGCTGACCTACGAGAGCGCCGCCCGCGCGGAGCCCCCGCGCGAAGTCGTTCGTGTCGGCGCCGCGGCCAGCGCCGCCCCGACCGGCGAGGTCCGGATCGCCCTGATCGGCCCCGGCTCGTTCGTTCGCGGCATACACCTGCCGAACATCAAGGCCCATTCGCACGCGACGGTCACGTTCGTCGCGAGCCGCACCGGGACGACGGCCGGCGACGTCGCCCGGCTCGTCGGAGGCGCCGGCACGGCCACCGACTGGCGCGCCGCGCTGAACCGCGACGACGTCGACCTGGTCCTGATCGGCACCCGTCACGACAGCCACGCGGAGATCGCCGGCGCCGCACTGCGCGCAGGCAAGGCGGTCTTCGTCGAGAAACCGCTCGGGCTAACGCGGGAGCAGATCGACGACGTGCGCGATGCCGCCCGCGGAAATGAGCGACTGGCGATCGGCTTCAACCGCCCGTTCGCGCCGCTTTCGCGCAGGTTGGAGGCCGAGCTTCGCTCCGCGCAGGGACCGCTCCAGCTCGTCTACCGCGTCAGCGCACCGCTGCCCCACGGCCACTGGCTCAACGACCCGCAGGTCGGCGGAGGGCGCGTGCTCGGCGAGGCGTGCCACATGCTCGACTACGCCAATTGGCTGTGCGGAACGCCGCTGCGTGTGTTCGCCGCCGCGACGCCGGCGCCCGCGGATGTCGCCGCTGCCGAGACGGTGAGCATCACCGTCAGCTACGCCAGCGGCTCGATCGCCACGATCCACTACTCGGGCCTCGGCGCGGCAGCGATGCCCAAGGAGCGCGTCGAGGTGTTCCGCGGCGGACGCGCCTGGGTGCTCGACGACTACCGCGCGCTGACCAGCTACGACGAGCGCGGCGAACGGACGGAGGAGTCGCGCCGAGTCGACAAGGGCCACGCCGCTCTGCTCGACGCGGTCATCGCCGCCTGCCGCGGGCAGCGCGGGTTCGAGCCGGGGATCGGCGCCGCCTACGCGGCGCAGGCGGTCGGCCTTGCGGCGCTCGACTCGATCGCGTCAGGACGCGCCGTCGATCTGGTGGGCGACGACGACGCGGGGTAGCCTGCACGTAGTGGACTCTCCGACTGACTACAAGCAGGCCGCGATCGACCAATGGACCGCTGACCCGTGCGGCGAGGTCGTCGCCGAGGGTGAGACCGGGACGCGCGCCTATTTCGAGAGCCTTCTCCAGAGCCGCGATGATTACGCGCACTGGATGCACGACTCGCTCGGCTACGCGCAGACAGCGGGGCTCGACGTACTCGATGTCGGCTGCGGCCAGGGCATCGACGTGACCCGGTATGCGCTGGCCGGCGCACGCGCGACGGGGATGGATCTGACGCCCCGGCACGTCGAGCTGGCCCGCAAGCACACGACGGCGATGGGGCTCGACGTGACGATCGTCGAGGGCGACGCCGAGTCGATGCCGTTCGCCGATGCGTCGTTCGACCGCGTCTCCAGCAACGGCGTCCTGCACCACACGCCCGACATGCCGGCGGCGCTGCGCGAGATCCGCCGCGTGCTGCGGCCCGGTGGCGAGACGCGCGTGATCGTCTACAACCGCTCATCCCTGCACTACTGGATGAACCAGGTCGGCTACTGCGGCATCGTGCGAGGTCAGCTCTTCCAGGAACGCTCGATGGCCGGAGTGCTGTCACGCGGCGTCGAGTACTCGAGCACCGGCGCCCGGCCGCTGGTCCGGGTGTACAGCCCGCGCCAGGTCCGCCGGATGCTCAACGAGGCTGGCTTCCACGATGTCTCCACGACGGTCCGCCACTTCCACGCCGAAGACGCCGTCCTAACCGGCATCCTCGAGAAGCGCGTCACAGCGCTGCGCGAGCAGAAGACGCTCGACCGCATCGGACGCGCCGCCGGCTGGTACGTGGTCGGGGTCGGCCGCCGCTGACCTAGCGGCCGTCGCCGGGCGCCTGTCCAGCGACGAAGAAGCTCGCGGCACGACGCTTGAACCGCGAGCCAAGCCGGACGTTCAGCGCCATCACGGGTTCGATCCCCGTGAACAGCGTGTGGCTGAACGGGCCGGACATCAGCACCGAACCGTCGCTCTCGGTCACCAAGAAGCCGGCGTCAGCGATCGCGTCGCTCAGCGACTCGAGCGAGAAGCGCTGTAGGTGTGGGGAGCCGTCGAGCGTCGACAGATACGGCGAGTCCTCGTAGCCACCGATGAGTCGGCGCTTCAGCGTTGCGATGAGCAGCGCGACGCGCGTCATGTACAGGAGGCGGCCGAGCTTGAGCTTGAACCAAAGCCAGCTCTCGAGCTCGAACCACCCCCGTCCGTTGGGCGAGGTGACCAGGATCGTCCCGCCCGGCGCCATCCGCGAGCGAATCAGCTGCAGGAGCTTGCGAACGCCGTCATCGGTCTGATGCTCGAGTACCTCCGACACGATGATCACGTTCCACAGCCCGGACACGTCGTTGAGGTCCTGGCAGCGGATGACGTCCGGGTTCACCCCGATCTCCCGCGCGACCCGCTGTCCGTAGGCGACGCTCTCGGGATCGAGGTCCAGGCCCAGCACCTCAACGCCGGCCTCGCAGAGCGGGAAGGTGATCATCACGCCGGTTCCGCAGCCGACCTCGAGCACGCGATCCCCGGGCTTGATGTGGCGCTCCATCCAGCGCAGACGCTTGAGCGAGCCGTACGCGTTTTCACGGGGGCGAATCGAGGGCGCGACGGTCATTGTTCGCCCGGGCTGGTCAAAGCCGCTCTCGTCGGTGCGCGGCACGCCGCGCGCCGACGCCACAGTTCCACCCACCAGTCATCGCCGGACACGCGGGCCTTGCGATCGAACCCTGATCTCAGCAGCGTCAGTAGCTCTTGCTTGTTCGCAGATCTCGGTGGCGTGAAATTCGGGAACGGGCTCCGGCCGGCGCCGTAATGCGAGAGCCACGCGTTGTCGAGGATCACGACCGAGGGGCATGCGCGGTCGAATGCTCCGGCGAGGTCGACGTGGTGGCGATACTGGTCGAGCCAAAGCACGCTGTTGGACCTGAAGCGCGCTTGGTCGACGATCCACCAGTAAGGGGTCTCTCCGAGCACGGTGTCACTCGCGCGTAGTTCGCGGGCCAACGCGGTGCGGACCGCGGGCCGCTTTGTCACCGAATCGCTGGCGAGTCTCAGATCCATCAACTGCGCAGCGAGCGCGGCGAGCGCCACCGACAACAGGATCGCGGCGGGACCCCTCGCGCGAGCACGGGCTGGGCCCGGCACGAGCCGGGCGGCCTGAGCCATCGCGGCCAGAGCGAGCGGGAGCGAATACCAGGCGTACATCGGCGTCCCCCAATTCCCCTGGATCAGCGCGAGCCCCGGTATGTACCCGAGCAGGAGAATTCCCGGCACTGCTTGCACCGGATACGACGAAGTGACGCGCGCCAGCGAGAAGATCGCCGCAACGCAGCCGACCGCCATCACTATCAGGCTTCCGAGCGGTGCCGAGAGGGCGATCATCGACCGGTAGCGGACGAGCTGATCCGACAGGGCCCGCGAATCGTGATCGACGAGAGCGGCGACGGCGGGGATCCTGTATCCGGGTCCGGCAACCGCGTCGAACTGCTCACGGGCTTCCGCCGGATTTGGCAGCATGTGAACGCCGAGGTAGACCGCGACACCTAACGCGCATCCCGCGGCGAACAGTGCAAGCCTCGTCCACCGCTGAGAGCGCTCCCACGCCACGAGCGCAGCCGCCCCGGGTACGAGCGCGGCGACGCTGAGCTGGACATCGAGCGCGACACCCAGAAACACTCCCACGATGAGCGCAACGACCAACGTAGGTGGCCCGCGCCAAAGCACGGCAAGTGCGATCGCCACCCACAGAAAGGCCATGCTGTCCCACCGGACGTAGTGACTCGCGGCGAAGAAGCCGGCGCAGAGCGCCAGCGCCGCAGGTCCGCTGAGCCCCGCAGCCGAACCGAACCGCGAACGGAGCGACAACCCGAAGACGACGAGCGCAACAAGCGCTACCGCGAACGCGGCCAGACGGTAGGTCGTGAGCGTCGTCGGCCCGATGAGATCGGCGAGGACGAAGTGGAGCGTTCCGAGGTACGGATGCCACCATGAGGTCGTCCCGTCGTACACCCCACTGCCGTCAAGGACTGTCGGTCGTAGCCCATCCCCGGCGACCCACGAAGACACCGCCGACGCAATATGACTTTCGTCGGCGTAAACCGGCGGGAAGCTGTTCAACGTCGCCAGACTCAGACCCAATCCGGCTAGGAGGACGGCGGACCCAGCAACCACCCAGGGATCGATCCCCGGCTCCGAAGGTGTGCCCACGAAAGGCACGACCTCGTCATCGCTCATCGAGCCCTCGATGGGCCACGAGCGCGTAGCTCCGAGCGCGCTGATTCCATCGTCAGGGCACACGCCGCGACGACGCCGTACGCAGGAAGCGCCCAACCTCACCGAGCCGCGGGATCAACGTACGCCACCCGCCCGTCTCACGACTGAGCAACCGCATGTGCAATAGCAGCAGCAGGATGTACGCGACGCTCGATGCGAGCGAGGCGATGTACAACCCGTGATCGGGCAGCCAGAGCACGTTCATGACGATGTTCACCGCAAGACCGACGACCCAGATGAGCATCGCCTCGATCGGAAAGCCGCGGCCCGCCAGATGGTGCGAGATGATCGTGAGGAGCCCGAGGCTGTAGACGCCGGGGACGATCCAGTAGTACAGCTCGGCGGCTTCCGAGAACTGCGGCCCGTACATCACGCTGATCGCCGGCGCGGCGAGCGGGATCGAGAGCAGACACAGGAGGCCGTAGAGAACGGCGATCGTCCGGAAGATCTCTGCCGTCATCCCGGTCTCACCGCCGCGCGCGATCCGCGTGAACAGGTTCAACCCGATAACGGCGGGGAACAAGTACATGCCCTCCGCGAGCCCGGCGACGACCGCATACACGCCCGCATTCGAGCTACCGAGATAGCCGTTGACCAGGAGGATGTCGAGCCGTATGACGAGGAAAGCAAGGATCGTCGTCGCGTATACTTTGACGCCGTAGCCCAGCAGGGACCGGATGAGGCGGGCGTCCGGGCGGTCAACAAACGGGCCGTGCTCACGGAGCAGGACGAGCATCACGACGGCGGCGCCGTAAGTCGTCGCGCACATCACGGCGAGGGCGCCGGCAGCCGAAAGGTCGTACGCGAAAAAGCCGACAAGCAGCGCCACGAGGGTGACGAGGCCCTGACCGATCTCGACTGAGCTGTACTCCACCATGCGCCCTTCCCCGAGCAGAAGACTCTGGAGGAACAAGCTGGCGAGCATCGCCGGGATCATCGCCAGCGCGATCGCGAGCGTCGCCCAGTCGATGCCGCCGACCACCTCGGGAGCGAGCGCGTAGACGGCGGCGCCAACCAGAGCGAACGTCACCCCGACGACGCCCGACAGCCACAGCGAGGTCGTGACCAGCCGCCCCACCGGGGCCTGGCGGCTGGCGGCGAAGTAAGGGTTCGCGGTTGCAAGCCCCAAGGAGCCCAGCTGAGCGAGGATCTGAGCGAAGCTGAACGCCACCGCAAGCGTGCCGCGACCGGACGGTCCGAGCTGACGGGCGAGCAGCACCGAGATCACCAGGCTGAAGACGAGCGTGGCGACCTTGCCGCCGTAGGTGATCAGCACGTCCGTGCGCAAGCGACCGGGCTCGACCGGCGCAGCCGTGGCGGGCTCTCCCCCAGACATCGGCGGCCATGCTCGCACACCCGTACGGGATCAGCTCATCGGTCGGGCGTCGCCAAGCCGTTCCCAGCGTGCGCCGCCCTCACCCACGAGCACGCCCTACGATCCCCCTCACATGTGCGGCATCACCGGCATCCTCGCGCGCTCTGACCATTTCGCGCATGACGAGGCGACGGTCACCGCGATGCGCGAGACGATCGTCCACCGCGGGCCGGATGACGGCGGCTCGTGGGCCGACCCCGAGCACCGCGTCGCATTGGGCCATCGGCGCCTGTCGATCGTCGATCTGTCGCCTGCCGGCCACCAGCCGATGGGCAACGAGGACGGCTCGGTGTGGATCGCCTACAACGGCGAGGTCTACAACCACCTCGCGCTGCGCGCCGAGCTTGAGGCCAAGGGCCACGTCTTCCGCTCCCACGCCGACACCGAAGCGATCCTGCACCTCTGGGAGGAGGAGGGCATCCGCTGCGTCGAGCGCCTGGAAGGGATGTTCGCGTTCGCGATCTGGGACTCCAACAAACGTGAGCTGTTCCTCGCGCGCGATCGCCTCGGCGTCAAGCCGCTCTACTACGCCGACACGCCCGACGGGCTCGTCTTCGGCTCAGAGATCAAGGCGCTGCTCGCGCACCCGCAGATCTCCCCGGATCTCGACGAGGAGGCGTTCTTCCACTACCTGACCTTCGTCTGCACGCCGGCGCCGCTGACGATGTTCAAGGGCATCAACAAGCTCGCCCCGGCCGAGCGGATGCTCGTCAAAGCCGACGGGCGCATCGTGCGCGACTTCTACTGGAGCCCGATGTCGGCGGAGGCTGACGCGCAGGTCGCGGGCCGCTCCGATGAGGAGCTCGAGCAGCGGCTGATGGAGCTGCTGCGCGACTCGATCGACAAGCGCATGATGTCCGATGTCCCGTTCGGCGTATTCCTCTCGGGAGGCGTCGACTCGTCGACGAACGTCGCGCTGATGAGCGAGCTGATGGACGACCCGGTGCGTACGTTCTCGGTCGGCTTCAAGGAGCACGAGCAGTACAACGAGCTGCACCACGCGCGGCGCATCGCCGAGCGCTACGGCACCGACCATCACGAGGTGCTGATCGACTGGGACGACCTGTCGGACTTCCTCCCGGAGCTGATCCACCACCAGGACGAGCCGATCGCCGACTGGGTCTGCGTGCCCCTCTACTACGTCGCCAAGCTCGCGCGTGAGAGCGGCACGATCGTCGTGCAGATCGGCGAGGGCTCCGATGAGATCTTCCACGGCTACCAGGCCTACATCGATGCGGTCAACTTCCGCCACCGCTACTGGGAGCCGTTCCGGCGCATGCCACGGCCGATGCGCCGTGCCGCCGCGCGGACGATCCAGAGCGCATCGCGGCGGACGGGCAAGGGGGCGTTCCACGCGGCCTACGCGGCGGACGCCGCCGCCGGCCGCCAGCCGTTCTGGGGCGGGGCGATCGCCTGGCAGGGCGACCTCAAGAGCCGGCTGATCACCAACGGTCACGGCGGCGCGGACTCCTACGCCATCGTCGACCGCTTCTGGAATGAGGCCGAGCGCGACCGCCCCGGCGCCGACCTGCTGCAGAAGATGACCTACCTGGAGCTGAAGAACCGCCTCGCCGAGCTGCTGCTGATGCGCGTCGACAAGATGCTGATGGCGACGAGCGTCGAGGGCCGCGAGCCGTTCCTGGACCATCACCTGGTCGAGTTCGCGATGGCGCTGCCGCCCGACCAGAAGGTGCGCGGCGGCGTCGGCAAGCACATCCTCAAGCGCGCGGTCGAGGACCTGTTGCCGCACGACCTCATCTACCGCAAGAAGCAGGGTTTCGGCGCCCCCGTCAGCGAGTGGTTCCGCGGTGAGCTCGGTGAGCGCGCCCAGCGTGAGATCAAGGACTCGAGCCTCGCCGAACGCGGCCTTCTGGACTACGACCGCATCGACGAGATGTGGGCCGCGCACCGCGGCGGGATGGAGTGGTCCTTCCAGCTCTGGAACCTCTACAACGTCAGCGCCTGGCACGACTACTGGGTCGCCGGGCGGTCCCTCGGCTAGATGGTCGATTCCGAACCAACCATCGCGTGACCCAGAGGCTGCGCGACGGCTGGGCCGCGTGGCGGCGGCTGGGATCGCGGCGCGGAACGCGAGCGGTCGTGCGACTCGTGGCCGCGCGAACGAGCGCGCCGCTGCGGCGTGCACGGGTGCGCCTGCGACCCCTGCGCGCGAGCCCGGCAGCAGTCCGCACGGCGCTCGGCGACACGACGGTCAGCGCGGCGCTGCGCGGCCCGGCGCTCACGGCGATGCCGACCGTCGTCGCATGGGAGCGAGAGCTCCAGACGCTCAGCGGCGAGCAGCGGGCCGCCCTCCTTGCGCGCGCCGACGCCGTCGCCGCTCACCGCTTCGACCTGCTCGGCTCGGGCCCCGTAGACCTCGGCCCTGAGATCGACTGGCAGCTGGACTTCAAGCACCGGCGTTCCTGGCCGCTGGACCACATCTCGAAGGTCACGATCGTCTACGGCGACGGCTCGGACATCAAGGTCCCGTGGGAGCTCTCGCGCTTCCAGCACGCGCCGCTGCTGGCGGCCGCCTACCGGGTGAGCGGCGAGCGTCGATACCGCGACGAGCTGGGCGCGCAGCTGACGCACTGGATCGCATCGAACCCCGTCGAGATGGGCGCCAATTGGGCCTGCACGATGGACGTGGCGATCCGCGCCGCCAACTGGGTCGCGGCGCTCGCACTCTGCGCAGGCGCGCAGGACGAGCCTCCCGCGTGGTTGGATGATGTCGCCGGCAGCCTGCTGCTTCACGGGCGCTTCATCCGCTCACACCTCGAATGGGGCGAGGTGCGCGGCAACCACTACCTGTCCGACGTCGCGGGCCTGCTGCCGGTCGCGGCGCTGTTCTCGGGCAGCGCCGAGGGCCGCGCATGGGCGAGGTGGGCGACGGGTGAGCTGGAGAGCGAGATGGCCTACCAGGTGCGCGCCGATGGCTGCGATCACGAAGCGTCGATCTCCTACCACCGGCTCGTCTGCGAGCTCTTCGTCTGCGGCGCGCAGGGGGCTGACGCGCTGTGCCCGGGACAGCTCTCCGGCGCCTTCCGCGAGCGCCTGCAGGCGATGCTCGCGTTCGTCGCCGACCACACGCGCCCGGACGGGCTCGCGCCGCAGGTCGGCGACGCCGACTCGGGCCGCTTCCTGCCGCTCGGCGCCTACGGCGCGCTTGACTTCCGCGACCACCGTCACCTGTTCACGCAGGCCGGCCTGCCGGTCCCCGATGCGCGCGCGCCGCGCGCCAGCGCCGCCTATCCCGACGGTGGCTACTACGTGCTGCGCAGCGGCGAGCTGTTCGCGCTCGTGCGCTGCGGCGACGTCGGCCTCGACGGCGTCGGCGGCCACGCCCACAACGACCAGCTCTCGTTCGAGCTGTGCGCCGGCGAGCAGCCGCTCGTCGTCGACCCGGGCGCCTACCTCTACACAGCCGACCCGGCGACGCGAAACCGCTTCCGCTCGACGTCGTCCCACGCGACGCTGACGATCGACGGCGCCGAGCAGAACCCGTTGCGCGATGACTACCTCTTCTCGCTGGCTGAGCGCACGAACGCCCACACGCTGCGCTGGGAGCCGCGTGAGCACGGCGCGCTCTGGGAGGGCCGGCACCACGGTTACGAGCACCTGCCGCAGCCCGCGACCCACACGCGCACCGTCGAGCTCGACGCAGCGGCCGGTGAGCTTCGCATCACCGACGTCGTGGACAGCACCGGCGCACACGAGCTGTCGTGGGCGTTCCCACTCGCGCCAGGCGTCGATGGCGCGACGTCAGCGGCGGGCGCGATCGCGACATGGCCGTCGGGAGCGCGCCTGGAGATCGAGGCCCCGGACTGCGAGGCGAGCATCGAGCCCGGCTGGGTCTCACCCGCCTACGGAGTCCGCGAGCCGGCGAGCGTCGTGCGCCTGCGCCGCGCCTCAGAGCCCGGTCAGGACCGCCAGGAGATCACGCTGCGTTACGGTGCGCGCGCGTGAGCGGCATCGAGAAGCATCATGAGGACTGGGAGCAGCTCGCCGAACTGGACCCGATGTGGGCGATCCTGTCCTCCCCCGAGCGCCGCTTCGGTGGCTGGGACACGGACGAGTTCCTCGCCACCGGCGAGCGCGAAGCGGCCGCTCTCGTGCGCCGCATCGACGAGCTCGGCGGCCTGGGCGGGAGGTCCGCCGCGCTCGACTTCGGCTGCGGCGTCGGGCGCGTGTCGCGCGCGCTGACGACCCGCTTCGATCACGTCGTCGGCGTCGACATCTCGGAGACGATGCTCGAGCGCGGGCGTGAGATGAACTCAGGCATCGCGAACCTCGAGCTGGTCCACAACGCGGCACCCGACCTGCGCGTGCTCGGCGAGCAGCGCTTCGACCTCGTCTACTCGAGCATCGTCCTGCAGCACCAGCCGAGCCACGCGATCGCGCGCGGCTACGTCGACGAGATGGTGCGCCTGCTCGCGCCCGGCGGAAAGCTCGTCTTCCAGATCCCGCTCGACATCCCGCGCCGCTACCGACTGAAGGTCGCTCGCCGCGCCTACACCGCGCTGCGCACGCTCGGCGTCTCACCGCAGACGCTCTACGAGCGCCTCAAGCTGCACCCGATCAGCATGCTGTTCGTCCCCGAGGCCGAGCTGCGCGGCTGGCTGAACGCCGTATGCGTCGACGCGATCGACCACTCCCAGAACGGACCGATCCTCAGCGGCACGGTCTACGCGACCGGGCGCTGAGCGCCCGTGCGCCGCGCCCTGCTCGTGTCCCATCGCTCACCAGCGCAGGCCGGCGGCGGCGCGGCGCGCTGGCGCTCGCTGATTCAGCGACTGCCCGATCACGGCTGGCAGGTCGACATCATCAGCGCACCCGAGCGCGCCAGCGCCACGGAGCTCGCGGCCGGAGGAAGCCCCGCCGCGCAACGACGCGCCTCGGTGATGGGACGCGTGGGCCGTCTCGCGGACCCGGTCTTCGGCCTTGCCGGTCTGCGGCCCGACGCGCTCCCGCCCTCGATGCTGTGGATCCCGCGCGGCGCGCGAGCGACGCGCAGAGCGGCGCGCGGAACGAGACGAGCGGCGCGCGGCGACTACGACCTCGTCGTGGCGACGGGCCCGCCGATGGCTGGTCTGCTCGCCGGCCGCCTCGGCGTGCGCGGCCTGGACGTGCCGCTCGTGGTCGAGCTGCGCGACCTCTGGGCACGGAGCCCGGCGTTCGATCGCGGCGGCCCTATCCTTCCCGCGCTCGAGCGGCGCGTCGTGAGCCGCGCCGCGCGCGTCGTCGCGATGACGCCCGAGGCCGCGAGCGACCTGCGCGCCCGGCACCCGTACTGCGGTGAGCGCATCGTCGAGATCCCCAACGGCTACGAGCCCGAGCTGCTGGCCGGCCGCGATGGGACGCGCGCCCACGCGCCCGGCCGGCCGCTGACGATCCTGCATTCCGGCGCGATCACGCCGGACCGCCCGCTCGCGCCGATCGTCTCCGCAATGGCCGGTGACGACCGCTTCCGCCTCGTGCTCCACGGCTTCGTCCATCCCGAGGTGCTCGCCTCGGTTTCCCACTGTGAGCACGTCGAGGTCCTCCCCGCGAGCGATTGGGAGGAGGCGACCCGGCGCATGCGAACGGCCGATGCGCTGCTCGTCACGCAGGCGCGCGGCGCAGGCGACGCGACCGCCGTGGCGAGCAAGGTCTACGAGTACCTGGCGGTCGGCCGCCCGGTCCTCTGCGTGACCGACGGCGGCGCGACCGAGCGCTTGCTGCGGCGCCTCGGTCACGACACGCTGTGCGCGCGGCTCGACGACCCGCCGGGCATCCGCGCATCACTCGACCGGCTCGCCGCGTCGCCTCCCCCGCCCGTGACGACTGAGCGGCTCGCGCCCTACAGCCGCGCGCAGATCGCCATCGACACCGCGGCGCTGCTCGACGAGGTCGCGTCAGCTCACCGCGGGCCGCCCGCCCGCCGAACGTCCCGCAGCCCACACTCCGAGTGGTAGCGCGGGACGTTCGGCCGTGACCACGGCGAATCCCCGCCGCGCTGCGCCGCGGCGACAGGTCGTCGGGCGTCAGACGACCGTGCGTACGGGCTCGACGCCGACCGTCGCCAGCACGTCCGCGATCCGCTCCGACGCGCGGCCGTCCCAACCGGGCGGCACGCGCGCGTCGCGTCCGCGCACCTGCTCGATGATCGCCGGCGCCTCGACGATCCGCTCGGGCCGCAGCCCCAGCAGCACGTTCGTGCCCATCTCGACGGTCACCGGCCGCTCGGTGTTGTCGCGCAGAGTCAGGCACGGCACGCCGAGGTAGGTCGTCTCCTCCTGGATCCCGCCCGAGTCGGTCAGCGCGCCCGCGGCGTCGGCGAGCAGCGACAGGAACTCGACGTACCCGAGCGGCTCGATCACGCGCACGTGCGGAGAGGCCACGTCGAGACCCGCCACAGCCATCCGAGCGGTCGTGCGCGGGTGCGCCGGGAACACGACCGGAAGCTCGCGCCCCACCTGCTCCAGGGCCGCGAGAGCGTCGGCCAGCAGCGGCCCGTCGACGAGCGCGGGTCGGTGCAGCGTCACAACCAAGTAGTTCCCCGCCGTCAACCCGTGCGCCTGCGCAGCGCCTGTCGCAGCGATCCGCTCGCGCATCGCGACCAGCGTGTCGATCATCGTGTTGCCGACGTCGTGGATCGCCGACGCCGGACGCCCCTCACGCTCGAGGTGACCGCGCGCCTCAGGTGAGTGGATGAACAGCAGGTCGCTGACGGCGTCCGTGAGGATGCGGTTGATCTCCTCAGGCATCGTGCGGTCGAACGAGCGCAGGCCAGCCTCGACGTGGGCGACGCGGATGCCGAGCTTCGTCGCCACCAGCGAAGCCGCCAGCGTCGAGTTGACGTCGCCCGGCACGAGCACGACGTCCGGCTGGATCTCGACGAGCACGGGCTCCAGGCGCTCCATGACGCGCGCCGTCGTCGCGGCATGCGACCCGGCGCCGACCTCGAGCCGCACGTCGGGCTCGCCAACGCCGAGCTGCTGGAAGAAGACCTCCGACATCGCCGCGTCGTAGTGCTGGCCGGTGTGTACGAGCGTGTGCTCGAACGCGCCGCCGCGCCGTGCGAGCGCGGCCGCGATCGGCGCGATCTTCATGAAGTTCGGCCGCGTGCCGACGACCGAGACGATGCGCAGAGCCGTCATGCCCGCGGAGCTGTCGCGGCGCTCACTGCGCCTTGATCACGCAGGAGATCCGCTTGCGATCCGTCACGACCGCCCCGCCCCGCAGCTCGTTGCGGAATGAGAACGGCCAGCCGTCGCCGATGCACTTGCGCGGCGCGTCGATGTAGCTGATCAGCTTTCCGCCCTTGCGGATCCGCTTGCCGACCTTCACGTCGAAGCTCTCGATCGCGACGAACTGGTCGCTCAGCAGCTGGATCGCCGCGGGCGGGATCGTCAGGTCGAACTCGAAGCCGAAGGCGCCGCGATTGATCTTGCGCAGCCTGCCGCGCAGGGTCACCGGCACCTCGAGCGAGCGCTCACGGGCGAAGATCACGATCTCGCGATTGTCGTTCGTGCCCTTGCCGTTGAACAGCCAGAGGTCCGCGACGAACGGCAGCGAGATGCCTCGCACATGCGCGACGCCGGCGCCGATCTGGGAGGCCTTCGAGCATGCTGTCTCGCCCTTCGCGGTGAACTCGCCGTCGGTCGCCTTGCATTGCGGGAAGTGCTGGCTGTTGATGCGCGCCTTGGGGAACTCGAGCAGGATGCGCTCGGTCACCGGAAGGTTCTCGTTCCCAGTGCTGTCGGTCAGCTTGACGCCCAGCAGCAGGTTCACCGACCAGGGCTGGTTCGCCGGCTGGTCGAGTAGCTCAGCGCCGATGCTCATGTCCGCGGTGACCGTCGCCGAGGCGGCGGGCGCGACCGCGGCGAGCGCCGCGAGCGCTGCGGCGAGAGCGAGCGTCGGGGGCTTCCAAGCGTGCTTGCTGATCTTCATCGCCCCATTGTCACCGAATAGCCGCCTCGGCGTCGCCAGTGTGAGTCCACTGCGTCAAGCCGCGCCCCGGTCTGGTACAACGCGCAGCCGTCGGACAACGCCACGGAACGGACGCTGTCAACGACGTGCCACCACACGAAACGAAGGAAACGATGCCCGAACTCTTGCGGCACACCAGGACGATGCTCGTCGCGACGCTGCTTGCGGCATCCACACTCGCGGCCTGCGGCGGCGGCGACAAGCCATCAACACAGCCGGCGACCAACACGCAGGCCACCACGCCCGGCACGACCACCCACACGACCACGACCGGGCCGGGCACCACTCCGGCGAAGACCACCACGGGCCCGTCGAAGCCGCCCGCCAAGGTGACCAAGGTCACCGACCCGCCGCGCTCGCTCGAGGCGGGCGGGCTGAAGGTCGAGATCACGGTCGACAAGGTCGTCGACCCCATCACGGCCGACGTCGACGAGCCCCAGGAGGGCGGCCGCTTCGTCGGCGTCTTCCTGAAGACCCTCGCCCGCGGCACCTACGAGCCCGCCAAGGTGATCGCGGTCGCGTCCCTCACGACGACGGACGGCAAGCACTATCTCGTGCGAGTGATCAGCGGCGGCGAGTGCGAGGGCAGCTTCTTCCCCGGCGCGTTCGTGCTTCAGAGCAAGAAGGCCCGAGTGGGCTGCATCGGCTTCGACATCCCCAAGACCGCCCAACCCAAGCAGATCTCGCTCGGGGTCCGCTCGGTGACGAGCGGCAAGTCCGACACCGCGGTCTGGTCGCTCGAGGGCGCCAAGTAGCCGGGCTTACGGCGGCAGCGGGACGTCGCCGATCAGCACGTCGGCGTCGAAGGAGGTCACCTTGAGCTGCGCCGGGAACGGCGCAGCTCCGACCGCCTCCATCGGCGGGATGAGCGGGGCGCTGACCTCCTGACAGGCGTTCCCGGGGGGAACGGTCGGGCCCATGAGCACGGAGCTCGCGGCGCACGCCCAGATGTTCCCCGTCGTCAGCGGCTGCGGCTGCGCCGGCTCGGTCGCGGTGATCCTGCCGAGCCGCAGCGCGCCGCGGTCGGTGAAGGCCGGCGCTATCCGGAAGAGGCCCGACCAGGCGATCCGCACGGGCTGCGCCCACGGCTCGGTGCCGAGGGGCGCCGCCGGGAGGTCGAAGTCGGCGACGTCGCCAGGGATCGGGCATGTAGCCGTGGAGCGCCTGACTCGTGAGCGCAAGCTCAAGTCCACATAGAGATCACCCTCGGCAGCGCCGCTGAAAGGGTTCAGCAGCGTCCACGTCAGCGCGCCTGAGGTCATCGTGATGTTCGTGGCGGGGGTCGTCTCGACGAAGGCCGGCTCGGGCGGTGGGTCCACGCAATCGCCGAAGTTCGCGAAGCGCAACCCTCCGGTTGAGGCGAACGAGACATAGTGCCCGGACCGCGAAGGCAGCGAGCCGAAGCCGCCCAGGCTCGTACCGAACTCCATCTCCATCGCGAACTGACCGGTGAGCGGCAGCGTCTGGGCGCCCACGGGAACCGGATAGGTGACCGTATCCAGCGGCCTGCGAATCGAGAGCAGCGTCGCCTCCATGGCCGCCCCGGGACGGGGCCTAACCGTCAACGGGAGCTTGAAGTTCACGTGCGATGCACGCTTGAGGAACGACCGTTTCAGCACCGCTCGCGGGTCGCGTCGCAGTTCGCGCCTCAGCGCGCGACGCATGCGCTCCCGGCGAACCTGGCCGGCGACCCGCGCGACCGACGCGGAGCGGTCCGCCGGCGAAGCCGCCGAGACGGCTGCGAGGGGACTCGCAGCCAGGGCGGTCTGAGCGCTCCCGAGCACACTCGCGACCACGATCAGGAGTATCGCGGCACGCCGCGACCTGACCGCAGCCTTCCCCGCCGAATTTCGAACCCCATACCGCAAAACCGGTCGCCTCCCTGCGCCCTCCCCAAGCCGGAGCGTCGAGCGCTCCAACAGTACCCGAACAGGCCGCTCAGCGCTACGTTGCTCGCCCACGACCCATACGACAGATCGAGTGCCGGTTCGTCACGGCGGCGGAGGTTGTCCGAGATCTCGTAGAACTTTGACGGCGGTCCTCCCGCCTCGTCCGCTCGCGTTGCGAGCGTGACAGGCGCCAAGCAAGTCCGCGAGGACAGGAGGAACCGCCATGAAGAAGGTAC
>Ga0247727_10001650_pt1 | contig 52396 bp, 62 predicted proteins | sample WisWelCaveWW1625_FD_202498 | JGI IMG/M metagenome (GOLD analysis project Ga0247727, IMG submission 202498) | Biofilm microbial communities from Wishing Well Cave, Virginia, United States - WW16-25 | ecosystem: Environmental > Aquatic > Deep subsurface > Groundwater > Cave microbial mat | place... | reverse complement strand
GGTGATTTTGGATTGGGGGACGCGCTCTTTGGCCGCTCGGGTGAAATCGTGCCGGTTGATGTTACGCGGCAACCGGAACTGAGGGCCTTGTCATGGTGGGAGTGGCAACAAGACAGATTTGTGACTTCTGTCCACAGCTTTCAGATTTCTTTCGAATCGAGTCCTCTGGGTCAGTTGCAAAAAAGTATTCATGAAAACGAAGTGATTCAGACTCTTTTAGCAGTGCTTCCGTTGGCCAAAGGGGGGGGCAAAGTTGGTCCAGGAATAAGATACAAACCTGTTCCAGAGTATTACAAGACCTATAAAGCGAATCTTCTAACAAGACCCCTGCCCAGACACGTCAGGTCTCTACCTGATGGAAAGAGTCTGGTCAAGATGGACGGTCGTTATTTCATCATGGATGGGAAAGGTAACCTCAGAGCTCAAGTAATCTCGATAGGAAGAGCCGGTGAGAAGTATGGGAGCGGAACCATCGCAAACGTGAGAAAGGATAAAATCATTGTCCTTAAACCAGAGAAAACGCCCACGATTTTGGGTGCCGAGCCCAAAGTACACGGGCCAGATCTAAATCTCGGAATAGGTGGAGGTAAAGCTCCCAGCATCAAGCCCTGAAGCTGACTTCGGATACAGAAGTCCCAACCAGTCCCAACCAAGAGTAGATGAGAGCCTTTTCCAGTAACACGGGCTACCTGGTTTCAAAATCAGAGGGAAGCGAAGCTTTAGTAGGCGGAGCGAACCTGGTTCAAGTTTATCCCCCGCACGGCCTGCGCCGTGTATTCCTCGCTCTCGCTGAACACCTTGAGGGGCACCCAGCCCGCAGCCTCCGACATGTGCAGCATCCGCGACGTCATGGCGCCCGTCGGATCCAAGACCCAAGGATCGTTCGGATCCTCAAACCACAGCGTCACCATGTGGTGCTGGCCATCGGAAGGCCGGAACACGATGGCGCGGAAAACTTCGCGCTCGCTGAAACCCAGATCGAGCAGAAAGTGATAGGTAAGGAGCTCGAGACCGTCGCAATCGTCGCCGTCGTGGCGCAGCGTCTCCTCGAGTGTCGCCCAGTGGTCGAGGGGACCATCCGGCACGTAGTGCTGCCGGGCCTGCTCCTGAATCCACTGCGCGAGCTCACGCGCCATCTTGCGCTTGTTCTCTGCACGGTACGCGAAATATTTGTCGCGTAGATCCGTGTGAGACACCACGTGTGAATCTTGCGCCTCGTCTCCGGAACCCGAAACTGATGCGGGCGCACGCAACTCATCCGTGTCGCCCATGCGCGCTTCGCGCGCCTGCCAACCGGCGATCTTGGGACTCCAAGCATCGTTGGGAAGAGGAGAAACAAAGTAGTCGTAAGGCACCGCGGAGCGGGCGCTCGGTGTCGCACAGCCCCAACCGGCCACGGTGAGAAAACCGAGTCCAAAACCCGAGAGCAAAAGCCCGCACTGGCGCAAAACGACCCACATCACGCCCTGATCTTCGGCGGATTTCAAAGGGAAATTTAGTGTAAGTACTTGATTAAAAAGGGGAAATATTCTAGGTGGCAAAAATACCCCAGCAACTCGCAATCATATGAGGAATTTTGCCTTCACCATACTCCGGCAGGTTGCAGGCAAGGCTACGGCAGCCAAGCTCCCACCCTTTCTCCTGCCATGGTCGCTGCGATCCAAAAAAACTGGGGCTTCTTAGCTTTACTTAGCCCGGATTATTCATGAAGCGCCTACTGCGACTGCGTATCTGCTCGATCTGGTGAACGATTTCGGCGTTTGGCACCGGAGGCGTACTGGACAGTACGTCGAGGAGACAAACGCTGAAATCGTTCACCAGATCGAGCAGATACGCAGTCGCAGTAGGCGCTTCATGAATAATCCGGGTTAGTTGCTAGGCGGGAATTCCACAGGTGTGCGCGAAGAAGAACAAAATGATGAAAAAAAGCACCATCGCGGGAATGCCACCCACGACATAGAGAATCGAAGTGAGGTCCACTTTTCCGCGAGCCATTTCTTCTCCCCCTTCCGCGAAGGCGAACCCTAGCGAGCACTGTTCATTCGAGCCAGTTCTCAGGAACTCCCGCCAAGCGCGCTTCAATTTTGAGCTCTCGAAGTTTTCGCTCGGAGCGCTCGACCTCGGCGCGCTGGCGCTTCACTTCCTGGCGCAGCTCGTACGTCGTCACATCACCGCTGCCTTCCGCGCTCATGCCCGGCGGAGCAAACTGCCAATTCTCCGTGCCCGCGGCGAGTTCCTCGAGTTTTTCCTGCGCGCGCGTCAGAGCATCCTGGGCCTGCGCCAGCTCCGCCCGGGCGTTCTCCAAACGCGTGCGCCACTCCCCTTCCGTCGCTTTGCCGTGCCGCTCTACGGAATAGTCGAGAGAGTCCGGCAACTGTAGCAAGTGGTCGAGTTCCACCTCCGGAGAAGCATTCCGCGCCGAAGCATCTTCGGCGCGGGTTGGGGATTCGGCACCGGCGGCAGCAGGTTGGGAAAGCGTTTCTTCGGCAGCAACTCGCGCTGCCGAACTGAACAACAATTCGGCCGCCACCAACCAACTCATCACAAGCATGAGTCGTGCGAAGCAAAACTTCTGAGAAACCTTGAACGCGGACTCGGCCACGCCCGGAACGCCTATTGGTCGGACGCGTCTTCGCTCGTGGGATAATCGGGGAGGATGTAACCCGCCGCGATTTCGCGCAGCGATTGCACGACTTCCTTGTTGCCCTCGATTTGAATCAAACCCCGCGCCCCTTTCTTGAGCTGCTTGGTTCGAATCGCAGCCATCTGAACCAAGTGGAAACGATTGGGAACGCGTTGAGTACAGTCTTCAATCGTAATCCGCGCCATGACAGTTCTCCCGGCAAGTGAGCAAAGAGGAAACGAGAGAATAAAAAAGACCTCGAAAGAAGGAAACCCCGGCCAGCATAGCCGGCCGGGGTCCGACGACCTTCTAGGAGAAGGCCCGATCCCTTGCAGGGAATTGGGTTACTTCTTCCCCGCGGCCTTCCGGCGGCGAGCCTTCCGTCGTGCGGGTTTCTTGCTCGCGGCCTTCTTGCGGCGACCGCCCTTTCGGCGTCCAGCCTTCTTGCGCGTAGCTTTTTTACGGCGTGCTGCCATTTTGGGTTACCCCCCTTTTTGTGGTCTCAAGCGTCGCGGTTTTCAACTCAGAGAGCCGAGAGAACCGACAAACGCAGCGACCGTACACCCATATGCACGGTCTTTGCACATGCCCCCTATCGGAACTGAGAACCTGTGACTTGAAGGCAAAATCACCTTCTTTCCATCACAGTCCGCGACACTAGAGCCGCTTTTGCGACTGACGCTACCACTGTCCTTTTCTGTGCGTCAAGAGATAAACACAAAAAAAACAATACGATGGGTAATAAAATTGCTGATTGAAAACCGATCTCGCACACAAACTCGGTGAAAAAACGAGAGCGATTACAGTGAGCTCATGTTCCGCATGTCCCATGAGTGCCGTCTTATCCTGTTTTTGAGAACTCTCCATAGAGCTCATCTCATAAACCCGGACTGAGTCTAGCCACAGGAATTCGCGCCAAGAGCAAGACACGGAATCACAGCCAGTTTATGCGATGAGATCTAAAGCGGCGGACTGTTCGCGCGGTGATCGCACGCTGCGGAGGCACATATCCGTAAGAAAAATACCAACCGAAGAACAACGAAAGAATCTTTCGCGGTGCGGGGAAACGAGGCTAGCGCTTGCGCTTGTGACGTTCGCGCTTCAGCAACTTGCGCTTCTTGTGTTTGCGCATCTTCTTGCGGCGTTTTTTGACGACGCTGCCCACCGTAAGCTCCTCATACCCCTGCGAGGCGCCGCTTCAAATAGTCGTTCGTTCTGCGGAAGTCAACGGTGGGCGACGCTTACTTGATCATTCCCCGCGGGCAGGGACAGTCCGATCGGAACCGGATCGCTGATCCATTGTCGGCGCAGACGGCCAAGTAAGCGGTTTATAACATGCCGCCGTGGCAAGAAACGCAGTACCGATGGTTGACGCATTCCCAAGCCGGCCAGCTCCGTAAGAATTTCCGCATTGGAGGGATCGATCAAAAGTCCGCGCCGGAGATAACGCAACCCTTCCGCTTTGAACCCGAAAGCCAGGTGAACGCGCGCCAAATTGTGATAGAGCTTCGGATTGTAAAACTCTTCCTTGGCCGCGGAACGACACAGTTCGAGCGCCTTGCTGAAGCGACCTTCCACCAGCGCCAAACCCAGGCCGTAATAGGATCGGTAAACTGGATTAGACTGATCCAAACCGTAGGCCGTTCGAAAATGCTCGAAGGCGCCCTTCAAGTCTTGCGCTTGCAAGAGTTCCATCGCGCACCGAAAATGCTCCTCGGCTGTAAATGCTGCACCCATGGCAGATCTCCTCCCGTGCGCTCACAACGCCTCAGTCAGGTGGGGTTCCTTGAATGAGCGGCAGAATCGACCGAAGACTAAAATCAGAACATCCGCCGGGCCGACAAAAACGGTGACAGCCACCCGCAGAAGACCCCTGCGCAGCGGCGTATAACACGCGTTGACCGGCGCGCAGAAAGCGCGCAAAAGATAATCCAAGCCGCTCCCGGCGCCCCGCTGGAGAAAGCGCGCGCAAGACCACGAAGACTCACGGCCGCAGCAGCGCCCTATGAGAAATGGCGGGCTGAGTCCCGCGCGCAATCAGCCTCTGCAAAGCTTGGAATCAGTGCTCGATAATCTCGAGGATGTAGCGCTTTTTCTCCTTGCCGCTGGCAGCCGCCATGAGCGTGCGAATGGCGGAAGCATGCGCGCCGCCCTTCCCGATGACCTTGCCGAGATCTTCTTTCGCCACGCGGAGCTCGAGAACGTGGGCGTGCTCTCCGATAACTTCCTTGATCTGCACTTCTTCCGGCTTATCGACCAATGCTGCAACGATCGCTTCGATGAGCGTCTTCATAGTTCCTCCAAACCTGTTGCTACCTCGGAAACTCACTTCAATTCAACCGACACATCCTTACACGAAAACCGACGGGATCCGACGCATCGCGCCAGTTTACGCCGACCAGAACGAAAACAGCCAACCTTTCGGAGGTTCGAGCTTAACTTTTTACCAACCTCAGGAGTACAGAGGGGGATTCCCCCAGGAAAGGGAGGCTCAAAATGAGCCTATTTCGCTAAAATCTTTCAAGTGTCTACCTCTGTGCCCCCTCGCACGAACAGCCTGTCCCAAACATTTTTTGATCGCCAACAAAGATGTAAGTAGACGCAATTCCTGAACTTTGTTACAAAGCAAAGAGATCGGAAACGAGAGCGGGAAGTCATACGCATCCCAAATCACAGTACAGCCCGCGCGCGGAAATCCACAGCCCACTTTAGACCCTGCGCTCCATGCCATCGGTAGCAAGAGCTTGATTCGGCGTCGGCAAAGTAAAAAGTCCTTGACTTGAGGAGAAGTACAGCGTGCGTTATGCGGGCCGCGTCTTCCGGCCGCCCTCCGAAGCAAACAGCTATATCCTGCAGGCCACGATCGGCTGCTCCCATAACCATTGCACGTACTGCGACATGTACCGCGATAAGACGTTTCGCATGCGCGCCCTGCACGAAACGCTGGAGGATCTCGCGCTGGCGGCGGCCACCGGCACCACCGCCGAAAAGATCTTCATCGCGGACGGCGATGCCCTGGTGATGCCGCTCGACCACTGGCTGCCGATCCTGGCAAGCGCCAAGGCGCACTTCCCTCACCTGCGACAGGTGTCGTGCTACGCCACGGCACAGAACGTACTCGAGAAGAGCGAAGTGGATCTGCGGCGCCTGCGCGAAGCAGGGCTCACGCTGCTCTATCTGGGACCGGAATCCGGTGATGACGTCACGCTCAAACGCATCGCCAAGGGAGCTAACTTCGACGAGCAAGTGGAAACCGCCCGCCGCGCCCACGCCGCGGGCATGCATCCGGGCTAGGTGGATTCGGCGTAGGTCCGCTCGAGGTAGCGGGCGATATCAGCCGATTCGAACAACGCGGTATTCGTGTTGGGGTCGAACAGCCAGGGAACCTGCATTTTCCCCGAGCGCTCAACAAAGGTGCGGCGACCGGGACTCCCCTTTGCCACGTTGTGCAGGTGGTAGGGAAGCTCCAGGCTGGAGAGCACCTCCCTCACGATTCGGCAGTACGGCGAAGCCTCGAAGCTGTAAAGTTCGAGCGGGTGTTCGGGCGCGCGGGCTTTGCGATAGTAGACACCACGCCCGCCGCGTACAAGCGAGGCAAGGCCCGCGGTCGCGTTGTGAAAGACGCCGCCCGAGAGCAATGCCGGCACAGGACCCGCGCCGTAGTTCTCGAAGAGATGGCGTATGATGTCGTCGGATTCATACAGCGCGCTATCGGTATTGGGGTCAACCAGATAGGGAAACTGCGCCTTTCCGCCGCGCGCCTTCACCTGCTCACGGAAGCGCGGCCCGTTCTTGGGGCATGGAAAAATCATGGCATCCAGATCCAAAATGGAGAGCGCTTCGCGCACCTTGCGGCAGAAGGGACAACCTTCAAATTCATAGAGCGCGAGGAGCTTTCCCGGCCGCGGCCCGAGGGCACCAACCGCAAGCCCCACCGCCAGGCGCGCTGCGCTCGCAGCATAGGCAGATAAAACGTCGAACGTTCGAACCATCTCAGCGTTCCTTTCCGCTCCGTGTGAGGAAAATCCCGCCAGAAGCGTAGCTCGCATTTCTCACCAGGGCGCGCCGCGGCCGCAGCACCCCAGCTTGGGTCAGTCTCCTAGCCCAGCGCACTCGCAACAAATTTTTTCAGGTACTTGCCGAGAACATCGGCTTCGAGGTTCACGGAATCGCCGGGCCGCCGATCACCCAGCGCCGTGTGCTGAAGGGTGTACGGAATCAGGGCGACGCCAAAGCCGCGGGGTTCGACAGCAACGATGGTGAACGAGACGCCGTCAATGGCGACGGAGCCCTTTTCCACCAAGAACTCCGTGAAGGAGGTGCCGCACGCGATCCAGAGCCGCACATCGTCGCCGCTGCGCTCAAGGGCACGAACGCAGCCGGTTCCATCCACGTGACCTTGGACGATATGCCCCTCGAAGCGGCCGTCGGCGGGCAGCGCCCGCTCTAAGTTGATGCGAGCCCCAAGCATCAGCGAGCCCAGCGCCGTGCAGCACAGTGTCTCCTGCACGGCATCGAAGTGTAAGCGGCCCTGCTCAACGGAGGTGAGAGTCAAGCAGACGCCGTTTACGGCGATGCTCTGTCCAAGCCGTGCGTCCTTCAGCAACTCCGGCGCCTCGACGGCAAGCCGCACAAGCTCGCCCTCCGGCTCCCGTGCGGCCAACTTCCCGACGCATTCGACGATGCCGGTGAACACTAGGCGCGTGCTCCAAAGCGACGCTCGATCTGGCGCAGCATTTCGTCGCGCACCGTCTCGTACTCGGCGGGAAGCTCGAGCGGAGGATTCGGCCACTTCGATTCGACGCCCGCGAGCTGCATTTCGTGGTAGCGGACCTTAAAATCGACGAACTTGAGGCCGTGGGCCGTGGAGATGACGACGACGCGCTCGCTCCGCTTGATCTCCCGCCGCTCGATCAGCTTGCGCAGCGCCGCCAAGGCGACACCCGTGTGCGGACAGTTAAAAAGACCGGAGCGATCGGCGTGGGCGGAGGCCTCGGCCAGCTCTTCCTCGCTGGCCTGCTCCACGATGCCGTCGTAGCGCTGCAAGGCATCGATGGCTTTGTGAATCGAAACAGGGTTCCCGATCTGAATCGCGGAGGCCAGAGTCGGACGCGCCGCAATGGGTTCAAACACCTTGAAATCGCGCTGATAGGACAGGTAGAGGGGATTGGCGGCCTGGGCCTGGGCGCACACAATGCGCGGGCGTTTTTTCGTGAAGCCCAGATCGATCAGCATATCGAGACCCTTAGCCAGGGCGGAAACATTGCCGAGGTTGCCGCCCGGAATGATGAACCAATCCGGCAGTTCCCAATCGAACTGCTGCGCGACCTCGATGCCGACGGTTTTCTGGCCCTCGATGCGCAAACTGTTCATGGAATTGGCGAGGTAGATGCCGTCTTTTTCCGAGATCTGTTTGACGATTTCCATGCAGCCGTCGAAATCCGTATCGAGGGCGAAAACCAGCGCGGCGTTAGCAACGGGCTGAATGAGCTGAGGAATCGAAATTTTGCCGCGCGGCAGGAATACGACAGCGGGAATGCCAGCCGCTGCACAGTAAGCGGCTAGCGCCGCCGACGTATCTCCCGTGGAGGCACACGCCACGGCGGGAATCGATTTCCCGCGCGCGATCATTTGCTTCACCATGGAGACGAGCACCGTCATCCCCAGATCTTTGAACGAACCCGTGTGTGAGTTGCCGCAGAGCTTGATCCAGAGATCATCGAGACCGATCTCGCGGCCGTAGCGCTCGGCCCAAAACAGGTTGCTGTGCCCTTCGTACATCGAGACGATGTTCTCGTTGTCAATCTCGGGCAGCACCCACTCCTTCTTACCCCACACGCCCGAGCCATAGGGCCACTCGTTCTTGTGGGCCCGCTCGGCAAAAATTTCCTTCCAGCGCGCGGCAGAAACCCGGCACAGGGCGTCCATGTCATGGACGACCTGCAAGAGCCCGCCATTGCGATCGCTGTAAACGACCTCGTCGAGGGCGTAGCGCTCGCTCGCATCGGAAAAACTCTCGAACCAGGCGCGGAACGTAGAGCTCATCTCATAAACCCGGACCGAGCCCAGGCGCAGGAATTCGCGCCGAGAGCAAGGCGCGAAATCGCAGCCAACGTTCCGAACTACGGCGAGATTTCGCAACGCAGCTCTCGGCGCGAAGAACCAGCCTGGCGACGGGAGGGTTTATGAGATGAGCTCTAGGCTTGCCGGACACGCTAGAGATCCTCTTCAATGCGCAGGAGCGCCGTGCGCGCCGTGACCTCGGGCAGCGCGTCGATGCGCTCGAGTGCCCGCCGCACGGCCGCCTCGCGCGCGGGATGCGTCGTGATGACGACGGGCACTGCTCCTGCACCTTCGGCGGCGCGGCCCTTCTGGATCACCGACTCGATCCCGATCCCGTTCTCACCCAAGAGACCACTGATCTTGGCAAGTACACCCGGGCGATCGAGAGCTGTGAAACGCAGGTAGTAGCGCGTAACCAGATCGCCCAGCGGCACCAAGGGCAACAGCCGCAGCGCCTCGGGCAAGTAGCAGAGCGGTGCCACGCGCCCCGCATTACCGCGGCGGATTTCGCGCGCGAGTTCCATCAGGTCCGCCACGACGGCACTGGCCGTCGGCAGCTCGCCCGCCCCTGCGCCGTAAAAGAGCAGCGGTCCGACGGCGTCGCCGTGCACGGCGATGGCGTTCATGGCACCGTCGACCTTAGCCAACAGACTCTGACTCGGGATCAAAGTGGGATGCACGCGCGCCTCCACGCGCTCACCCCGTTCATCCCGGTGCAATTTACCGACGCCCAGCAGTTTAATGCGGTAACCGAGTTCCCCCGCCGCTTCCAAATCCAGCGACGTGAGCGAGCGGATGCCCTCCGCCGACACCTGCTTGTAGGTGAGTTCCACGCCGAAGGCCATGGCGACGAGCAGCGTCAGCTTGTGGGCCGCGTCGATGCCGTCCACGTCAAAGCTGGGATCCGCTTCGGCGTAACCGAGCGTCTGAGCCCGCGCCAGCACCGTCTCGAAAGCCTCCCCCTCGCGCTCCATCTCCGTCAGGATGTAGTTGGTGGTCCCATTGATGATCCCGTGCAGCGTCTCGATGCGGTCAGCGGCGAGCCCCTCGCGCAGCGATCGCAGGATCGGAATGCCACCGCCGACGCTGGCCTCGAAGGCCACGTCCACGCCGCGCTTGCGGGCGGCCTCAAAGATTTCTTTGCCGTGCAACGCGAGCAGGGCCTTGTTGGCCGTGACGACGTGCTTGCCGGCCTCGATTGCGGCGAGAATAAAGCGGCGCGCTGCGTCGTAGCCCCCCACCAGCTCCACTACGAGCGAAACGGCGGGGTCGCGGATCAGGCCTTCGGCATCGGCATCAAAACAAACGCCTGCGAGCGAAATGCCGCGGTCGCGCTCGCTGTCGAGGTCGGCTACGCGCACCAGGCGCAGCGGAAAACCGAGGCGCTGCGCGATCACGTCCGCGTTGCGCTGCAGCAGCTTGGCGACCCCCGTCCCGACGGTGCCCAGACCGATGATTCCCACCCCGACGGCGTCCGGCTTCCTCACGCGCTTCACTCCATGGCGTCGCGCAAAAAACGGCGGATGCCGCGCACGGCCTGACGGACGCGGTGCCGGTTCTCGACCAAGGCAAAGCGCACGTAGCCCTCTCCGTGCTCTCCGAAACCCACGCCGGGCGACACGGCCACCTTGGCCTCGCGCAACATCCGTTTGGAAAACTCAAGTGACCCCAAACTCCGCAGAGGTTCGGGAATCGGCGCCCACACAAACATGGTGCTGAGGGGTTTTTCGATCTTCCAACTGCCTTCGCCCGACGCCCCAAGACCGTCGATGAGCGCGTCGCGGCGCTCGCGGTACACCGTCGCCGCTTCAGCCACGCAAGCTTGGGGACCGCGCAGGGCCACGATGGCGCCGATCTGAACCGGCTGAGGAATACCGTAATCGAGGTAACTCTTAATGCGCGTCAGTGCGTGGATCATGTCGCGGTTGCCCGCGGCAAAGCCCACGCGCCAGCCCGCCATCGAATGGCTCTTCGAGAGCGAACCGAACTCGATCGCGATATCGCGCGCGCCGGGCACTTCAAGGATGCTCGGCGGCTTGTAGCCGTCGAAACAAACCTCCGCGTAGGCGAAATCGTGGATCAGCATCAGATCGTGCTCGCGCCCGAACTCCACCACCCTCTCGAAAAAGGCCCGGTCGACTACACGCGTAGTCGGGTTGTGCGGGAACGACAGGATAAGCAGCTTCGGTTTGGGCCAGGTGCGCGAGAGCGCAACCTTCAGATTTTCAATGAAATCCGTGTCGGGCGTGAGCGGCACCAGGCGCAGATCGCCGCCGGCGATGATCACGGAGTACTGGTGGATGGGATAGGTCGGATCGGGGCACAGCACCACGTCGCCCGGCCCGATGGTCATCAGTACGAAGTGCGAAAGCCCTTCCTTGGCACCGATCACCGCCATAGCCTCGCCATCGGGATCGATCTCGACGCCGTGGTTGCGCTGGTACCACTCGGAAATGCCGCGGCGCAGATTCGGCAGACCGCGTGAAGAGGAATAGCGGTGGTTGCGCGGGTTCTGTGCCGCCTCGCAGATCTTGTCGATCACGTGCTGCGGCGTCGGCAGATCGGGGTTACCCATACCGAGGTCGATGATGTCTTCACCGGCGCGGCGCGCCGCGTCCTTGAGCGCGTTCACTTCCGCAAACACATAAGGCGGCAGGCGCGTGAGTTTGTTGAAATCGTGGCGGATTGATTTCGACATGGCGGCTCGCTACGACGCTTCATGAGTAATCCGGGCTTGGCGCCGCAGCGGACCGGCTGCGCTGCAGTGCGCGGAAGTTCTCTTCGGCGTGATAGGACGAACGCACGAGCGGACCGCTGGCGACGTGAGCAATGCCCAGGGCGCGGGCCGCCTCCGCGACGGCGTCGAACTCCTCCGGTTCCCAGTAGCGCGCCACGGGCAGGTGGTGCCGCGAAGGCCGCAAATACTGGCCGATGGTGACGCTGTCGACACCCGCCGCGTGCAGTTGGCCTAAGACCTCCACGACTTCTGCAAAGTTTTCACCGAGACCCACCATCAGCCCCGACTTGACGACGCTCGCCGGTCGCCGTCGGCGCGCCTCGGATAGCACGCTCAAGGAGCGCTCGAAGCGCGCACCCGGGCGCACGTGGCGGTAGAGGCGCGGCACCGTCTCCACGTTGTGGTTGTAAACATCCGGCTGGGCCTCGCACACCGTGCACACCGCTGCGAGATCGCCGCGAAAATCCGGCGTGAGCACCTCAACGGTGGCCTGCGGGCGCGCGTCGCGAATGGCGCGCACCGTTGCCGCGAACTGGCCGGCGCCGCCGTCGGGCAGTTCGTCGCGGTCCACCGAAGTGAGCACCACGTGAGCGAGTTCGAGTTTCAGTGCGGCGCGCGCGACGTTCCCCGGCTCCAACGGATCGGGACCTCGAGGCGGACGCCCCGTCGCCACGGCGCAGAAACGGCAGGCGCGCGTGCACACGTCACCCAACAACATGAAGGTCACCGCGCGCCGCGACCAACAACCGTTGCGGTTCGGACAGCGCGCCTCCTCGCAGACCGAGTACAAACCGAGACCCCGCAGCATGCGCTCGAGCGTCTGGACTTCCGGTGGGCGCCGCGGCGAACGCCGACAGTGCGGCGGCAGGCGCAGATGTGTGAAATCGCCGTCCGCGCGGCGCACTGCCACAGACGGCACCGCCTCCGCACTCGCGCCTGCATTCGCCTGCGCCTGCACGCTGCAACCTCCGCGTATCATCGCCAAGTGGGTAACTTTGCAAGCTTATTCGAGAAACCGCGCCAAAGCCAGCGCGTGCGCCTCCGACCGCGTGCAACCTATGTGATGAACGGGATGATGAGCAGAGCCACGATGTTCACGAGCTTGAGCATCGGGTTGATGGCCGGTCCGGCCGTGTCCTTGTAGGGATCACCCACGGTATCGCCGGTCACCGCCGCTTTGTGGGCGTCGGAACCCTTGCCACCGAGAGCACCGCTCTCGATGTACTTCTTGGCATTGTCCCAGGCGGCGCCGCCCGTGGTCATGGAAATGGCGACGCAGACTCCCGCCACGATGGAGCCGATGAGCAGTCCGCCCAGCGCCTGCGGCCCGAGCACAAAGCCGACGGCGATTGGAATCAGCGCTGGAATCAAAGCCGGCGCGATCATCTGGCGCAGCGCCGACGCCGTCACGATATCCACGCAGGTGCGGTAATCGGGCTTGGCGCGCCCTTCGAGCAACCCTGGAATCTCCTTGAACTGGCGCCGCACTTCCTCAACCACTTTGCGGCCCGCGCGCCCCACGGCATCCATGGCCAAAGAAGCAAACACGAAGGGAATCATGGCGCCGAGGAAAAGCCCCGCCAGCACACGCGTGTCCGAAAGCTCGAAACTGCCCTCGAAACCCGCCAAGCGCCGCAAGTCTTCTAGGTAGGTCGCAAAGAGCACCACTGCGGCGAGGCCCGCCGACGCGATGGCATAGCCCTTGGTCACCGCCTTAGTGGTATTGCCGAAAGCGTCGAGGGGATCGGTCACGCGGCGCACCTCATTGCCCATCTCGGCCATCTCGGCGATACCGCCGGCGTTGTCGGTGATGGGGCCGTAGGCGTCGATAGCCACCACGATACCCGCGAGTGAGAGCATGCTCATGGCCGCCACGCCGACACCGAAAAGTCCGGCCAGATTGAAACACAGGAGCATGGCGCCCACGATCACGAGCACCGGAATCACCGTGGACTGCATGCCGACGGCCAACCCCGCGATGATATTGGTGGCGTGACCGCCCTTGGATTCTTCCGCGATCCTCGCGACAAAGCGCGAACCGCTTCCGGTGTAGACATCGGTGATCCACATCATGGCCGCCGTCACCGCCGCACCCACCAGGGCGCAGATCCAGAGACCCGTTCCCGTGATCGCCGTACCGTCCGCTGTCTGCGCGGGGATTTCCGTTACCTGATTGATCCAGGCGAGCAGCGCAAGCGACACCACCGCCGCCACGCCGAGACCCACGTACATAGCGCGCATGACCGCCGGCGATTTACCCGCGGCCGGCTCCTGAATGCGCACGCAGGGAATTGCGATCAAAGTGCCCAGAATACCCACGGCACCGATGGCCAGTGGATAGAGAAACATGGCGCGGCTCTCGGGAAATAGGATATGCGCAATCAGCATGGCCGCCGCCGCCGTCACGCCGTAGGTCTCGAAGAGATCCGCCGCCATACCGGCGCAATCGCCCACGTTGTCGCCCACGTTGTCGGCGATCACGGCGGGATTGCGCGGGTCATCCTCGGGAATATTCGCCTCGACCTTGCCGACCAAGTCGGCGCCGACGTCGGCGCCCTTGGTGTAAATACCGCCGCCGAGCCGAGCAAAAACCGAAATCAACGAGCCGCCGAAGGCGAGACCGATTAACGCATCCGGTTTTTCGTAACCCGCCGCGTGCATCGCCGCGACCAGGGCCGCCAGCGATAACAGCCCCGCACCCACGACCATGAGCCCAGTAACCGCACCGCCTTGGAAAGCCAACGCAAAGGCGCGCTGAAAACCGCCGCGCGCCGCCTCGGCCACGCGCACGTTGGCGCGCACCGATACGTTCATACCGATGAAACCCGCCGCGGCACTGGCCACGGCACCCAAGGCGAAGCCAATCGCGTACCACGTACCCAGGCTGAAAAAAATTAGGACCAGAATCGGCACGCCGACGCAGGCCACAGTGCGGTACTGCCGGCCGAGGAAGGCCTCCGCTCCCGAGCGAATCGCCGCTGCGATTTCCAGGGCGCGTTCCGTCTTCGCCGGCGCGGCCAAGACCTTCCGATAATAAAAACCCGCCACCACGAGCGCTGCGGCAGCGGCTACAAAGGCAAGAGCTGTCATCGACATTGTTCCATCTCCGAAAGTGTCCCTTGGGCCTTGTACGTGCAGAGCCACCCTCAATAGATAGGAGCTCTGAGTCTTCCCCGGGGGCGCACTAAGCGGGCCTCAACATAGGGAGTTGAGCCGGAAAATTCCAACCTTTCGGACAATGTCGTCGCAGGATCCAAGAAACACCAGCCGTCGATGACTAATCGGGGGACGACTTCGGTGCCCTTCAGTAGTTTTTAGCCCCCCCTGTGTCATAGTGATGTGCCGCTGGCGAGGGGAGGATGCGCGTGCAGGCGCAGTTGGTTGTGCGCGCCGCTGCTTTCGCTCGAGGGGAGTCTCCTATGTACACCCGCCGATCCTTTGTTTCGGAGTTTTTTTCCAGGGCGATCCTTCTCACGGCACTGAGCCTGGTTCTCAGTTCCAATACTTGCAAGTCGAGGGGAGACGACAGCGCAACTGCACACGTTGTTTGGCGCGGGTTGAGTACACCGTGCGGTGAGCAGATTCTACCCGCGACTCTCCAACCGATAAATCCGCGCTACACCTTCACCGGTTATGAAAAAGATGATGCGCTTTCATTATTGGATGCAAAGGCGCGGATGTTCAGTTCAACCACCTGCCGGTTCATGGCGCCGGACCCGATCGATCATCCGACCATGAGTTCATACGCCTATGCGGTTAACAATCCTCTCAAGTACGTGGATCCCGATGGGAGGCAAGAGAAGACTGCCGCTAGCCGGGGTTTCCGAGACTATCAGATATGGGAGGGACGCTCTCTCAAGATTTACAACCCGTTCGTGTTAGACGAGACGGATTACCCGCAGCACTGGGAGTTTCTCACAGATGCGGCCTGGTATCTTCCTGCAGCTGCAGGCAATGTGGGTATCATGACGTATTACGCGGTTACCGAACACCCTGAAGAGGGTCTTGGATTAATCCTTGCGATGTATACGGGATACAAGAGCTTTCAGTACATGCAATCCCGATCGAGCCGCTTTCGTGGTCGTCCTACAACTCCCCAAACGTCAAATGGGGCAACTCCATCTCCAACATCACAAGCAAGGTACACCATGACGCCACAGTCTTTAAAGACGCAGGTCCTCGACAATACAAAGGAGCAGGTCTCCGACAATATCTATTTCAGCAATGACAATGGTTTGTTCTACATACACGTTAGGACTAAGGCACTTGGAAATATTCAGCAAAACTGGAAGACAGTGCATGATTTTCACGATGAAACCCAAGCTCTCTTGAAAAAGGAGCTTGGGGTTGATTTCGATGTTGTTCGGCTCCACAGTTTCAATTACAACGACTTCAGCTTTCAATTACTTGATTACCTCCGGGAGGTTCCTTACGAACGGTATCAGGGAGCGCTTCAGCAAGTTGTTCAGAATATTGAGAAACTGATAGGAAAAAAGTAACCCCCACTCCATTCTCACCCCTTACCGAAAGCGCCGATCTATTCTCGAACTGCGTGGTACTTGTCCAACTTGAAGTTTCACCCCACATCCGCCAGCGCCAACCGCTCACCCCAGCGCGACTCGATTGCGTGCCGCAGTTCCGGATGGCGCCGCAGATCCGGATCGCGGCGCACGGCGGCCAACGCGGTTTCGCGGGCCAGCGAAACCAGCCGCGCGTCGCGCAGAAGGTTTGCAATGCGCAGTTCCGGCAGGCGTCCGTGCTGGCGCGTGCCGAGGAAGTCGCCGGGGCCGCGGATGCGTAGGTCGGCGTCGGCGATGGCAAAGCCGTCCGTGGTTTCCAGCATGGCGGCGAGGCGCGCTTCGCTTTCGTCGCTGCTGCCGCGCGCGACGAGCAGACAGATCCCCGAGCGCGCGCCGCGGCCGACGCGGCCGCGCAATTGGTGCAATTGTGCAAGACCAAAGCGCTCGGCGTGTTCCACCACCATGAGCGTGGCGTTTGGAACATCGACGCCCACTTCGATCACGGTGGTGGAAACCAGAATTTGACTCTCGCCGCCTTCGAAGCGCGCCATCGCCGCCATGCGCTCCTCGGTTTCCAGGCGGCCGTGTACCAGCTCGACGCGCAGTTCGGGAAAGGCCCGGCGAATACGTTCCGCGGATTCGCTGGCCGCGCGCAGATCGCTGTTCTCCGTCTCTTCGACCAGGGGATACACCACGTAGACCTGCTCACCGCGCGCGGTCACTTCGCGAATTTCACGCACGACGCGCGGCCCCTCCCCTTCGCGCAGGAGCTCCGTGTGCACGGGGCGCCGCCCGGGCGGTAGCTCATCGATGATGGAGAGATCGAGATCACCGAAAATAGTGAGAGCCAGCGTGCGCGGGATCGGTGTCGCCGTCATCACGAGGACGTGGGGAACGCGCCCGCTTTCGCCTTTCTGTATCAGCGCCGCGCGCTGGAGCACGCCGAAGCGGTGCTGTTCATCGACGACGGCCAACGCCAGACGCGCGAAGGCGACGTCTTCCTGCAGCAGGGCGTGAGTGCCGACAACGAGATCGATTTCACCGCAGGCGAGGGCCCGGCGCGCCGCCTTGGCATCGGAGCTGGAAAGCGATGCCGTCAACAGCACGATCCGCAAAGAAGCGAAGTCCTTTTTCGAGTTTGCTGACGGAGTAGAACCTGCTTTCGGGTCCACCAAAGGAGCAGCGCCCGCTTTCAGTTCCGCAAGTCCGCATAGCGTTCGGTAATGCTGCTCCGCCAGGAGTTCCGTCGGCGCCATCAGTGCCGCCTGTTTGCCCGCCCGCGCCGCAGCCACCGCCGCGAGATAAGCCACGGCCGTCTTGCCGCTGCCCACGTCGCCCTGCAGCAGGCGGTGCATGGGATGAGGCTTGGCCAGATCGGCGCGGATCTCGCTCCACGTGCGCTGTTGTGCCGGCGTGAGGCGAAAGGGCAGTGAATTCTCGGCCGCGGCGTCAGCGTCAGCGTCTTCCGGAACGGCGATTCCCGCTTCGCGCGCGCGCACCGCGCGGCGCAGGGCGAGACCCACTTCTAAGAGATAAAGCTCTTCAAGAATCAGCCGTTCATGTGCAGGCGAAGCGAGGCGCCGCAGGTTCTCCACGTCGGACTCTGCCTTTGGCAGGTGTACCTCGCGCAGCGCTGCGGCGACGCTGGGCAGCTTCCGTGCGCGCGCCACTCCTTCGGGCAAATAACCAGAGACGAGATCGGCGTAACTTTCCACCGCCGCGAGCACGAGCCGGCGCACCGCGCGCGGGTGCACGCCTTCCAGCGCGGGATAATCGGCGACGATCTCACGGCGTGTTCCGATCGCTTGCAGCGCCGAAGTTTCTGACGCTTGCGTCCTGGAGGTGGTTGTTTTCGCCGTCTTAACCTCAGAAGGAGTTGACTCCACCGCTTGCGTTTTGGAAGCCGCTGCCTTCGTCGTCTTGACATCGGAAGCTCTTGTCGCCGCCGACTGCAGCACCTCAACTTCCGGGTGCAGCAGCTCCTTCTGAAAGCGATAACGCCGCACGTCGCCCGTCACGAGCAAGTGCGCGCCCTTGCTCACTTGCTTTTGCAGCGTTTCACCGCCGCGGAACCACTTGAGTTGAACGGTTCCGGTCGCGTCACCAACCACCGCCTGAAACACGCGCTGAAAACCACGGCGCCCGCGGTAGGGCACGAAATCCGCCAGCAGCACTTCCGCTTCGAAAGTCGCGCGCCGGCCGACTTCGAGCGCACCCACCGATACGAGCGAGCGGCGGTCGTCGTAGCGCGCTGGCAGCGCAAATAAGAGATCGCCGACGCAGCGCACGCCGCGGCGAACCAACAGTTCCGCGCGCCTGGGTCCGACGCCGGGCAACTTCGCAAGCGGACGCGCGAGTGCCCGCTCGGCGTAGTCGGGCTCGCATAAAGGCACCAGTAACGCGAGTGCTTGAGCGACGCGCTCGGCGCGCGTCGAAGTCGCCGCTTGCGCCACTGCGTTCACGGATGCAAAGAGCGCGTGCACGCGCTCGAAAATGAGGTGCGCATCGAACGGAACCGCGAGCCGTCGCGCGCGCTCGGCCGCGGCGGCGACGGTCGCATCCAGGTGTTGCACGCGCTCGAGGTGGGCGAAGTCGTCTCGCGCGGCGAAGCGCAGTGGTTTCACCAGGGCCTCAAGCTCCGCTGCAAAAGGGCTTGAAGATCGTGCCATAGAAAATTTGGCCCTCTTCTCTCTTCTGAGTAGGTGTGTTACACCGAATATCATTGAGGCGTCTTTAGAGTAGTTGTCATGGACGCACAGCTCCAGGCATCCGAAGGATGAACCGATGGCCACCCGCCGGCAGAGAGTAGAGTTCCCGAGAGAGCCGCTTCGCGTCTACGTAGACACGTCGGTCTTCGGCGGTGTCCACGATAACGAGTTTCGCGCGCCCTCCGAACGCTTCTTCGCGGCCGTGCGGAGCGGCGCCTTTACGATTCTCGTGAGCGAGGCCTTAGTGGTGGAGATATCGAGCGCCCCGGAGGCCGTTCAGACGACCTTCCAGGCGCACCGCGCACACATGAAAGCGCTCGAGATCACAACCGAGGCGGCCTCACTCGCCGAGGCCTACCTCGCGGCGAAAGTCATTCCCGCTGCCTCTCGCGTGGATGCGCTCCATGTCGCGCTCGCTTCCGTGGCGGGCGCCGACGCCGTCGTGAGTTGGAACTTCAAGCACTTGGTCCAACTGCGCCGTATCCGCGGTTTCCACGCCGTGAATGTGCTGCACGGCTATCCTCTGATTGAGATCCGTTCACCCTTGGAGGTGATTGATGACGAAACCTGAGAGCTTCGACTGCATCGCCGTGAAGCGCCGCGCTCAGCGTGCGCTCACCAAAGCGCTTAGCGGGAAGTCGCCCGGCGAACAGATCGAAACGGTGCATTGCTTGGCGGCCCAGTCACCTTTCTGGAAGGAACTGTCGAAGGCGCGTAGCGAACGGCCGCCGAGGGCCGTTCGCACACATGAGAAACGACGATCGGCAGGCTGAACCGCTACAAACAGCCTCGCTAACCGCCATGGATCTCCTGGAGCGAACGCACGCCGATGGAGCCGCGCTGCAAGGCGCGCACGGCGCCGGCGGCGGCCCGCGCGCCGGCCACGGTCGTGAAGTAAGGCACGCCGCGCAAGAGCGACGCGCGCCGGATCGAGAAAGAATCCTTGATCGCCTGTGGATTGCCACTCACGGTGTTGATCACGAGATCAATGTCGCCGGCTTCCAGGCGGTCGACGACGTGCGGACTGCCCTCCTTCACCTTAGCAACAACCTCTGCGGGAATACCCGCGGCGCGAAAATCCGCAGCGGTACCGTCGGTCGCAATGACTTTGAAACCGCTTTCGGAGAGCTGCCGCACGGCGGCAAGCACGCGCGGGCGATCCTCCGGACGCACCGAGACAAAGAGGGTGCCAGCCGTCGGCAAGCTGTTGCCCGCCTGGATCTGGGCCTTGGCGTAGGCGCGCCCGAAATCCGAATCAATGCCCATGACCTCGCCGGTGCTCTTCATCTCCGGCCCCAACAATGTGTCGACGTCCGGAAATTTGACGAAGGGGAAGACGGCTTCCTTGACGGAGAAGTGCTGGGGCCAGATCTCGCGCGTGAAACCCAGTTCGCCAAGCGCCTTGCCCACCATAACGAGGGCGGCCAGTTTGGCCAGAGGCACGCCGATAGCCTTCGACACGAAGGGAACCGTGCGCGAAGCGCGCGGGTTCACTTCGAGCACGAACACGGCGCCGTCCTTTACGGCGAACTGCACGTTCATAAGCCCGCGCACGCCGAGTGCGAACGCCAGTTTCTTAGAGGATTCAGCGATCTCGTCGATCACGTCGCGCGCGAGCGAATAGGGCGGCAGTGAACAAGCGCTGTCGCCCGAGTGCACGCCCGCTTCTTCGATGTGCTCCATGATGCCGCCGATCACCACGCGCACGCCGTCGCTGATCACGTCCACGTCGACCTCGGTGGCATCGGCGAGAAAGGAGTCGATGAGCACCGGGTGCTCCGGCGAAGCCTTCACCGCAAAACGCATATAGTTGTGGAGTCCCGCCGCGTCGCGCACGATTTCCATGGCACGGCCACCCAGGACATAGGAGGGCCGCACCAACACCGGATAACCGACGGCGGCGGCTACGCGCTCCGCTTCTTCCGCGCTGCGCGCGAGTCCTCCCGGCGGCCGCCGTAGATGCAGTTCCTCGAGTAAGGCATCGAAACGCTCGCGGTCCTCGGCGCGGTCGATGGCGTCGGGAGAAGTACCGAGGATGGGAACACCGGCGCGCTCGAGAGCTACCGCCAGACGCAGCGGAGTCTGGCCGCCGAACTGCACGATCACACCTTCAGGCTTTTCCACTTCCACGATCGCGAGCACGTCCTCAAGCGTAAGTGGCTCAAAGTAAAGACGATCGCTGGTGTCGTAGTCGGTGGAGACCGTCTCCGGATTGCAGTTCACCATGATGGTTTCGAAACCCGCGGCGCGCAGAGCGAAGGCCGCGTGCACACAGCAGTAATCGAATTCAATCCCCTGGCCGATGCGGTTGGGACCGCCGCCGAGAATCATGATCTTGCGCTGCGCGCTGGGGCGCGCCTCGCACTCGTCCTCGTAGGTCGAATAGAGATATGGCGTGTGGGCTTCAAATTCAGCACCGCAGGTATCGACTCGCTTGTAGACGGGTTGAACGCCGTGCTCTCGGCGCAGCGCGCGCACGGAATCCTCCGTGGTATTCCAGAGTGTCGCCAGGCGGCGGTCTGAAAATCCATTCGCCTTGGCTTCGCGCAGCCAACGCGGACGCTCCTCGGGAGACAATTCAGCCAATGCCTTTTCCCACGCGACGAGTTCTTCCAGGTTGCGCAAAAACCAAGGATCGATTTGGGAGCGGCGCTGTACTTCCTCGACGCTGGCGCCGCGCCGAAAAGCCTCGGCGATGGCCCACACGCGACCGGGGCGCGGCGTATCGATTTGCGCCCACAGCGCGCGCGCGCCCTCTTCGCCTTCCGGCAGCTTCGGCTGTTCCAGACCCGCGTGACCGATTTCGAGAGAACGCAGCGCCTTCTGCAAACTTTCCTTGAAGGTGCGGCCGATGGCCATGACCTCGCCCACCGATTTCATCTGGGTGGTGAGGCGGTTGTCGGTGCCCGGAAATTTCTCGAAGGTGAAGCGCGGCACCTTGGTCACCACGTAGTCGATGGTGGGCTCGAAGCTGGCGGGCGTCTCGCGAGTGATATCGTTTTTGATCTCGTCGAGCGTGTAACCCACGGCGAGTTTGGCGGCGATCTTGGCGATGGGAAAGCCAGTGGCCTTGGAGGCCAGGGCCGAAGAACGCGAGACGCGGGGATTCATCTCGATCACGACCAACTCGCCGTCCGCGGGATTCACGGCGAACTGGATGTTGGAACCTCCAGTATCGACGCCGATCTCGCGGATGATGGCGAGAGCATTGTCGCGCATCACCTGGTATTCCTTATCCGAGAGCGTCTGGGCCGGCGCGACGGTGATGGAATCACCGGTGTGCACGCCCATGGGATCAAAATTCTCGATCGAGCAGATAATGACGACGTTGTCTGCGCAATCGCGCATCACCTCGAGCTCGTACTCCTTCCAGCCGAGTGCGCTCTGCTCGATCAAACACTCGTGGCGCGGCGATTGCTGCAGCGCCCAGCGCACCAAGGGCTCGAATTCCTCGGCCCGCATCGCCACGCTGCCGCCGGTGCCGCCCAAGGTGAAGCTCGGCCGAATGATGGCCGGTAGACCCGTGCGCTTAACGACCTCGCGGGCCTCTTCGAGGGAACGCACGTAACCAGAGAGCGGCAGGCGCAGGCCGATTTTCTGCATGGCCACGCGGAAACGCTCGCGGTCCTCGGCCTTCAAGATCGCTTCCAACTTGGCTCCGATCAGCTCCACGCCGTACTGCGCGAGAATGCCCTGCTCCGCCAGTTCGACGGCCAGATTGAGGGCCGTCTGGCCGCCGATAGTGGGGAGCAACACGTCCGGTCGTTCGGCGGCAAGAATCTTCTCAATGCTCTCGAGCGTCATCGGTTCGATGTAGGTGCGGTCCGCCAGCTCGGGATCGGTCATGATCGTGGCGGGGTTCGAGTTGAGCAACACCACGCGGTAGCCCTCTTCGCGCAGGGCCTTGCAGGCCTGGGTACCCGAATAATCGAACTCGCAGGCCTGACCGATCACGATCGGTCCGGAGCCGATCACCAGAATCGTGCGGATGTCCGTGCGCTTGGGCATTGGCTCACGCGCCCCGCGCGATCATGGCGCCCGTAACTTTTTCGCCGGCCTTGTGGCGGGACACCAACTCGCGGAAGCGGCGGAAAAAATACGCCGCGTCGTGGGGACCAGGAGACGCTTCGGGATGGTACTGCACGGAGAACACCGGCCGCGCGGCGTGAGCCAAGCCTTCGACGGTGCCGTCGTTCAAGTTGACGTGCGTGATCTCTACGGGTTCGCCGGCGGCGCGCAGCGACTCCGGCTCCACCGCGTAGCCGTGATTTTCGGCGCAGATCGCCACCTTGCCCGTCGTCAAATCCTGACCCGGCTGATTGCCGCCGTGGTGTCCGAACTTGAGTTTGCGCGTCTGCCCGCCGAGGGCCAGACCGAGGATCTGATGTCCGAGACAGATCCCGAACACCGGCAGCCGCTGCACCAGCTCGCGCACGTTTTCCCGCACGCCGGTGACGCCTGCCGGATCACCGGGACCATTGGAGAGGAACACGGCGTCGGGTTGCTGCGCCAAAACTTCCGCCGCCGGGGTGCGCGCCGGCACGACGGTCACTTCAAAACCTTGCTCGACGAGCTGGCGCAAGATGTTGCGCTTCACGCCGAAGTCGTAGGCCACGAGCTTCAAGAGTGGACTCGGCCTCGCGCTCGGCGGGAGTTGTCCCACCACGCCGGACCAGCGTCCCTCCTCAAAGCAGTAGGGAGCACGGCACGTCACAAGAGCGACGAGGTCGCGGCCGTCGAGGCCCGGTGCGCTGCGCGCGTGCTCGATCAAGGCCTCCGCGCTCTGTTGCGCGGGATCCGTGGAAATCGCGCCCATCTGAAAACCACCGTCGCGGATGCGCCGCACCAGAGCGCGCGTATCGAGGCCGGCGATACCCACCACACCGTGCCGCTTCAAATAGGCGTCGAGAGATTCCTGTGCGCGCCAGTTGCTGGGAGGGGACAGATATTCCTTGACGATAAAACCCGCGAGAAAGGGCCGCGCGGACTCGTCGTCTTCGGTGTTGGCGCCGACGTTACCGATCTGCGTGTAGGTCATAGCGACGATCTGACCGGCGTAGGAAGGATCGGAGAGAATCTCCTGATAACCGGTCATGCTCGTGTTAAAGCAGACTTCGCCCACGCCGACCCCGCGCGCACCAAAAGCCACGCCGCGGTAGAGCGTGCCGTCGGCTAGCGCGAGCAGCGCCGGCACGCGCGCTCCCAAAAGGAACGCCTGATCCGACATAGAATCGGGCCGCTCTAATGCTTCTCGCTCCGACGCCCCTCGTTTCGACGCTTCTCGCTTCGATGCTCCTGCTCCGTTTTGCTCCAACAGAACGCTACGACCAAAGCGCATTGCACCCCTCCAGCGCACTCTTTCCTTCCCAGCGAGATCCGGAAAATTCGCGCGACTTTCCCCGCACTGTGCACGGAGGGGTGTTCGCGACGACGACATAAACACTGCTTGGAGGAGCCGCGAACACCCCTCCGTGCACAACGGAAGCGCCAGAATTTTTTGCCGGATCGAGCCAATTCATGGACGGAGCACCCCTCGATCAACGTGATAAACGAGCTCGCCGGAAACAATCGTGGCGACGTTGCGGCCGACGAGTTCCTGTCCCGCCCAGGGTGAATTGCGGCTCTTTGAATAACCCTTCGTCGGATCGTAGAGCCAGCGCCGCTCGGGATCGATCACGCACAGGTCCGCCGGCGCGCCGATGGCTAGTTCGCCGCCCGGTCTTTTCAGAATCCGCGCGGGATGGGCCGAGCAGCGCCGCACCCACTCGAGCGGTGAAAGCTCTCCCGCGCGCACCAAGTCGAGCGTCACCGGAACAGTGGTTTCCAAACCGATGACGCCCGGCGGCGCCAGCGTGAACTCCACTTCTTTTTCGTGTACGGCGTGGGGCGCGTGATCGGTAGCGATGGCGTCGAGGGTGCCGTCGGCGAGTCCCTCGCGGCAGGCGCGCACGTCGGCGGCCGAGCGCAGCGGCGGCGCCATCTTGGTGTTGGTGTTGTAACCGAGCGCGGCCTCCTCGGTGAGCGTCAAGTGGTGGGGCGTCACTTCCGCGGTCACGTGCACGCCGCGCGCGCGCGCCTCGCGGATCAACCGCACCGCGCCGGCCGTGGACACGTGGGCCACGTGAAGATGCGCACCGGTAAGTTCCGCGAGCCGCAGATCGCGCGCGACCATCACTTCCTCGGCAACCGCCGGATTGCCGGGCAGACCCAGCTTGGTCGAAACCACCCCCTCGTTCACGACGCCGTCGCCGACCAAGGTACGTTCCTCGGCGTGCACGATCACGGGAATCTCGACCAACCGCGAGTACTCGAGCACGCGGCGCATGACGCCGCTGTCCATGATGGTGTGGCCGTCGTCGGAGATCGCGACGGCGCCGGCGCGCACCAAGGCCACCATCTCGGTCATCACCTTTCCGCCCAATTCCTTGGTGGCCGCGGCGATTGGATAGACCCGCGCCAGGGAGTCCTCGCGCGCGTGCGCAAGGATGAACTCCGTCACCGAAGGGTCGTCGTTGGGAGGATGCGTATTGGCCATGCAGGCCACGGCCGTGAAGCCACCGGCCACGGCGGCGCGACCGCCCGTGGTGAAATCTTCCTTGTATTCTTGTCCGGGTTCGCGCAGATGGGCGTGGAGATCGACGAGGCCAGGCGCAACCCAGCAACCTTCGGCGGAGAGAATCTCCGCTCCCGCGGCATCGAGTTTGGGAGCCACGGCGGCGATCACGCCGTTCTCTACTAACAAGTCGGCTATAGCGTCCCCCTCCGCCTGCGGATCCAGCACGCGCCCGCCGCGCAACAACAACCGGTTCACGACTTGCCTCCCCTCGTTTCCGATACCTTCGCACTTCCCGTTTCCGGTGTACCTCTCCTCGCTTCCGGCGTTCCTCTCTTTGTTTCCGGCGGCCGCCCGGCCAGCAGGTAAAGCACCGCCATGCGCAGCGCAACGCCGTTTCTCACTTGGTCGAGAATTACGCTGGGCCGGTGGTCCGCCAGCTCGTGAGCCAACTCGACGCCGCGGTTCACCGGGCCGGGGTGCATCACAATGGCGTCATCCTTGGCGTATTGCAATTTCTCGCGGTCGAGACCGAAGAGTGCGGAGTACTCGCGCACGCTGGGAAAGAAAGCTCCTGACAAACGCTCCGTCTGGATGCGCAGCATCATGACGACGTCGGCGCCGTCCAGAGCTTCGCGCAGCGAAGTGAAAGCTTTGACGCCGAGCGTTTCCACGGCCGCCGGAATCATGGTGGGCGGCGCCGCCAGGCGCACTTCGGCGCCCATTTTGAGGAAGCCGTAGATGTTGGAGCGGGCAACTCGTGAGTGGGCGATGTCGCCGACGATGGCGACGGTGAGTCCATCAATGCGACCCTTCTCTTGCAAGACCGTGAAGAGATCGAGCAGCGCTTGGGTCGGATGTTCGTGAGCGCCGTCGCCGGCGTTGATGACGGGCGACGTGAGCTCGTCGGCGATCCGTTTGGGCACGCCGGCCACTTGGTGGCGCACGACCACAGCATCCGGCGCCATGGCGTCGAGCGTCTTGGCCGTATCGAGAATGCTCTCCGCCTTGGTGAGACTCGAGCTCGAAGGCGTGAAGTTGATCACGTCCGCGGACAAGCGCTTGCCGGCGATCTCGAAACTCGTGCGCGTGCGCGTCGAGGATTCGAAAAACAGGTTCACGATGGTGCGACCGCGCAGCGTCGGAACTTTTTTGACTTCCCGCAGCCCCACCTCCTGCATGTGGGCCGCGGTCTCCAGAATGCGCTCGATGTCGCCGCGCTCCAGATCCTCGATCGCGAGTAAATCACGTCCGATCACGCGGCCTCCTCCCCTGAAAGCACCACGACCTCGAGCGGCCACGTGAGATCACCGCTTTCCCCGCGCAACACGACGCGTTCCTCAGGCTGCGTAGGAATATTTTTCCCCGCGTAGTCGATCCTGATGGGCAGCTCGCGGTGGCCGCGGTCCACCAGGGCCACCACCTGCACCGCGCGCGGGCGTCCGAAATCGAGCAGCGCATCCATGGCGGCGCGGATGGTGCGACCGGTGCTGGCCACATCATCGACTAGGATCACGACTTGATCATCCACCGCGGAAGGCATCTCGGTCCGGCGCAGAGAGGGGCGCTCTCCTCGGCGGCCCAGGTCGTCCCGGTAGAGCGTCGTATCGAGAATACCCACAGGCACGCGCACGCCGGCCACTTCCGCGAGATCATCTGCCAGAACATGCGCCAGGGGCACGCCACCGTTGGGAATACCGACGAGATAGAGATGCTCCAGCGATTCGTTGCGCTCGGCGATTTCGTGCGCGATGCGCATCAGCGCCCGGCGGATGCCCGCATCATCGAGCACCACGCGGCCGTGACACGCGGCCGTCTTAGAAATTTGGAGCGGAGTGCTATCCGGACTGAGCTGGGTCGTCGTCAAGGGCGCCACCTTTGTCCGCCTCGCCGGACGGACTTAAAAGGAGCAGGAAGCCAATCCAAACCTAGCCCAGAACGTTCGGAGGTCAACTCCAATTGTTAGGAGTCCAATCGGGTCCCTCTTCTTGAATATGGAAATAGAGCGAAGTATGATAAAAAATACCACTCGGGAGATCCGCTATGGGCAAGGAAAAAATCGCCGTCACCATCGAGGAGCGGATCGTGCGCCAGATCGACCGCCTCGTCCGGCAGCGGGATTACCCCAACCGAAGTCAGGCCATTGAAGAAGCGGTCTCTGAAAAACTCGAGCGCCTCGAGCGGACGCGTCTGGCCCGGGAATGCGCCAAGTTGGACCCGGATGCCGAGAAGAGCCTCGCCGAAGAAGGTATCTCGGAGGACCTTTCCGAGTGGCCCGAATATTAAGGGGAGAAATTCGTTGGGCGAATTTGAATCCGGCTCGCGGCCGCGAGCAAGCGGGTCGCCGCCCCGTGTTGATTTTGAGTCACGATATTTTTAACGCCCGCTCGGGCACGGTGATTGCCATCGCCATCACCAGTCGCCCACAACGGGTGGGTTTTCCGCTGACTCTCGAGCTAAAAACGCAGGACTTACCCAAAAAATCGTGGGTGAAAATCAGTCAGATCCGAACGCTTTCCGTGGAACGAATCGGAAAAAAGCTCGGCCAGGCGTTACCGGAAGAAATGTTCCAAGTCGTCGAGGGACTCAACGAAATTTTGGGCGCATGAGAAGGCGCCCGGCGACTTGCCATCCTCTTTCACTTGCCCGCGAGATCTAGAACGGAAGATCTTAGGCAGCACATTGCACACTGGCTCTGAAGCCAGTCGTGCCGAGCCATCCTTTTCCGGCTTCAGCAGATCCCCTGGCCAATACGTTCCCAACGCGTCTCCCGGGTGAGAAGCCGCCACCAGGTGAGAGGGTTCAGGAGATCGAGCCAACCGCCCTGGTGGTGCCACGACCAATAGAGAATGAAGGCGGGGCCTTTCAGATCGCGCAAGCTCACCGTGCCCCAGGCGCGGCTGTCGTTGCTGTGGTCGCGATTATCGCCCATGACGAAGTAGCGTCCCTCGGGCACGATGAAAAGCCGCTGCGTAAGGCCGGCGCTGCGCGGGTCATCGAGCACGAAGTGTTCGCAGTGCCCGTAAGGTTCCCGGAGCACGCGCAGGGAATTGCTGGCCTCGTCGTTGAACTCGGCTCCGGTAGTTTCGTTCGAAATCAATTCGCCGTTCACGAACACGCCGCCGTCGCTCACCTCCACCGCGTCGCCGGGCAGACCGATGATGCGCTTCACGAATTCTTCCGTGGGCAGATCGGGGCGCTCGTCGGCGGGATAGATGCCGGAGCCTCGCCGCGCAACGGTGAAAACGGCGATGTCTCCACGCCGGGGCTCGCGCAGGCCCGGCAGGCGAAAATCCGTAAAAGGGACTCGGATGCCGTAGCTGAACTTGTTCACGAAGAGGTGGTCGCCGATCAGCAGCGTCGGCAGCATGGAACCGGAGGGAATCCGGAAGGGTTCGATCGCGAAGGCGCGGATGGCGAGAGCCACGGCGATCGCGAGCACGAGGGTATTCGTCTGCTGCCAGAATTGACGCAGGGGCGAGAGCGGCGCTGTCGCGGCACCCGGCTGCTCCGAAGCTTCGCCTTGGCTCATTCATCCTCCAGACGCAGAGCCGCCAGAAAGGCCTCCTGCGGAATCTCAACGGATCCCACGCGCTTCATGCGTTTTTTCCCTTCTTTCTGCTTCTCGAGCAACTTCCGCTTGCGCGTGATGTCACCACCGTAACACTTGGCCGTCACGTTCTTGCGCAGCGCCCTCACGTTCGTGCGCGCGATCACGCGCGAACCAATGGCCGCCTGAATCGCGATATCGAACATCTGGCGCGGAATGTACTCGCGCAATTTATGCGTCAGATCCGAGCCGCGGCGCTGCGCCTTCTCGCGGTGAACGATGAGTGAAAGCGCGTCCACCGGATCGCCGTTGACCAGAATGTCCAGCTTGACCAGGTCGGCCGTCTTATAACCGGAAAGTTCGTAATCAAAGGAACCGTAGCCGCGCGTAATGCTCTTCAGGCGGTCGTGGAAATCGAGTACGATCTCGTTGAGGGGCAGTTCATAGCGCACCTGCACGCGCGATCCGTGCACGGCCAGGTCTCGCTGCACGCCGCGCCGCTCCTGGCACAACGCCAGCACCGCGCCCAGATACTCCGTGGTCACGTGAATGGTGGCTTGAACGATCGGTTCCTCGACGTGATCGATCTCGATGGGAGACGGTAATTTGGCGGGGCTTTCGATCTCCAAGACTTCGCCGCCCGTTTTCACCACGCGGTAGCGCACCGTCGGCACCGTGGTGATGAGAGAGAGGTTGTACTCGCGTTCGAGACGCTCCTGGATGATCTCACCGTGCAGGAGCCCCAGGAAACCGCAGCGAAAACCGAAGCCGAGGGCCACGCTGGTCTCCGGCTCATAGACAAAGGAAGCGTCGTTGAGCCGCAGCTTCTCGAGCGCAGCCTTGAGCGCAGCATAATCATCAGAGTCGATCGGGTAGAGGCCGGCGAAGACCATCGGCTTGGCTTCGACGAAGCCGAGCAGCGGCACCGCAGCCGGACGCGCGGCCTCCGTCATGGTGTCGCCCACGCGCACTTCCGCCAGCGTCTTGATGCCCGCGATGACGATACCCACCTCGCCGGCCGCGAGCGTCTGCACTTCGCGCGGATGGGGATCAACCACGTGCAGGACTTGAATCTCGTGCTCACTGCCCCGGGCCATGAGCCGCACCCGCATGCCGTGCCGCAGCACGCCATCGACCACGCGCACCAGGACCACGGCCCCCACGTACGCATCAAACCAGGAATCGAAAAGCAGTGCGCGCGCAGGCGCTTCGGGATCACCTGCGGGTGGCGGAATGCGCCGGACGATCGCCTCGAGCAAAGCGGGCACACCCTCTCCGGTTTTAGCAGAGACCCGCAGCGCGTCGGCGGCGGACAAGCCGATCACCTCCTCGATCTCACGCACCACCGCATCGGGATCCGCCGCCGGTAGGTCGATTTTGTTGAGCACCGGGATGATTTCGAGATTCGCCTCCACCGCCAGGTAGGCGTTGGCCAAGGTCTGCGCCTCGATGCCTTGGGAAGCGTCGACGACGAGCAGCGCCCCTTCGCAGGCGTGCAGGGCGCGCGAAACTTCATAGGAAAAATCGACGTGACCGGGCGTGTCGATCAGATTGAGCGTGTACGTAAGGCCGTCGGCAGCGCGGTGGACCATGCGCGCCGTCTGTGCCTTGATCGTGATGCCCCGCTCGCGCTCGAGATCCATCTTGTCCAGGAACTGATCCCGCCGCTCCCTTTCGTTCAGTGAATGGGTCGCGTCCAGCAGACGATCGGCGAGCGTGCTCTTGCCGTGATCGACGTGGGCGATGATGCAGAAATTGCGGATGCGCGAACGATCGCTCACGGTCAAGCTCCTAAGCAAGCACCTTGGCGAAGTAATCGCGCGTGCGGGTGAGCCCCTCCGCAATCGTGATTTGAGGACGCCAACCGCCGAGCACTTTCTCGGCGAGAGAAATATCCGGCCGCCGCACCTTGGGGTCATCGGGCGGCAAGGGACGAAAGGCGATCCGGCTCGTGCTGCCGGTCACCTCGATGATCTGTTGAGCCATCTCGAGCAGTGTCATCTCCTGCGGATTGCCGAGGTTAACGGGGCCGATGTAGTCGCAGTGGAGCAGGCGCCAGATGCCCTCAATCAGGTCGTCGATGTAACAAAAGGAACGCGTCTGCGAGCCGTCGCCGTAGACGGTGAGATCGACCCCGCGCAGCGCTTGACTGAAGAAAGTGGGAACGGCTCTTCCGTCGTCCACCTGCATGCGCGGGCCGAAGGTGTTGAAGATGCGCGCGATGCGCACGTCGACGCCGTGGTGCCGGTGGTAGGCCATGGTCATAGCTTCGGCGAAACGTTTGGCTTCGTCGTAGACGCCGCGGATGCCGATCGGGTTCACGTTTCCCCAATAGGTTTCAGGCTGGGGATTCACTTCGGGATCGCCGTAGCACTCGGAAGTGCTGGCGACCAGGAAACGCGCGCCCTTGACCTTAGCCAGACCGAGCGCCTTGTGAGTGCCCAAGGAGCCCACTTTGAGAATCTGGATCGGAATGCGCTCGAAATCGGCCGGACTGGCCGGTGAGGCGAAGTGCAAGATGGCGTCCAAAGGACCAGATACGTAGAGATAGTTGGTAACGTCGTAATGCTCGAAAGCGAAGTGCGGATGGCCGAGCAGCGTTTCGATGTTTTCCATTCGCCCCGTGAGCAGATTGTCGAAAGCGATCACTTCGCAGCCCTCGTGCAACAGGCGCTCACACAGATGGGAACCGATGAAACCGGCCCCTCCAGTCACCAGAATGCGCCGCACGGGGCGCCGCGCTTGCCGCTCCTCCGCCATCGCTGCCTTCCTCATCGGGGATCCAAACCCCGGCTGGAGAGCCCTAAAATCGGGCTAATTCTGTTTTTCTTCGAGTACCCAGGTGGGGAGCTGTTCGTCGCGTTTGAGCGCAGCGGCGAGCCGCTCCGCCTCACCGCGTGAAACCACCGGCCCGACCCTCACCCGCCAGCGCGAATCTCCCGCCGAAACGTAGGCGGCGTGACCTTTTTCGCGCAGCGCCGCAACAAGCTTTTGGGCCGCTGGTTCGTCGGAGAAGGCCCCAACCTGGATCGCGAAGCCTCCTTGTTGAGTCGCGAAGCGCCCCTGCTCCTCGGTGCGCGGGGCGACGGGTTCCGTTTTGGCCTGCACTTCCTCCGTTTTTACTTGCGTCTCGAGAACAGTTTTCGCATCCACCTCAGGTACTGTAGAAACCGACGGCGTGGTCCGAGGTGCTGCTTCAGCCTCCCCCGGCAAACCGAGCGGAGCCGCTGGCGGCTCCACCGGCTCCGTTTCCGCGACCTCCGGTGCTGCACCCTCCAATTCCTCGAGAGAGATCTCCTCCGCGCGACCGGCGACGTGCCCGACTACCAAGCGCGATTCCTCCCACGCCACACCGGCCGCGATGCCCAGACCAAAGCCGAGCGCGATGAGCAAGAGCCCACCCACCAGAGGAGCCCAAAAAGAATTTCGGCCCCGGTGGCGGCGGTTGCGCGGCGTCGGCGTTTCTTCCATCACATCTGCTCCGGTGCTCGAATCCCCAGTAGCGCAAGACCATTGGCAAAGACGGTGCGTACCGCCGCCACCAAGGCCAAACGCGCCTGCGAGAGGGCAGCATCATCCGAAAGCACGCGGTGCCGCACACCGTCCTGAACGTAAGGGTGCCACAGACCCGCGAGCTCGCGCAGATAATAGGCGATGTGGTGCGGTTCGCGCGCGGCCGCGGCTCCCGCCACCACTTCGGGAAACTCACCCAGCTTTCTCAAGAGATCCAGCTCTTCCGGCAACTCGAGCGGAGCAGCATTGAGACGCCCCGACGCGGGCAAAAGAGCTCCGAGCTCGCGCGCCTTGCGCTCGATGCTACAGGCGCGCGCGTGGGCATACTGGAGGTAGTAGGCCGGGTTCTTCTTCCAATCGGTCTCTGCGGCGAGGTCTAGATCGAAGTCGAGGTGGCCGTCTGCCTTGCGCTGAATCATGAAGAAGCGAAATACGTCGCTTCCGATCTCCGAAAGCAACTCATCGACCGTGACGTAACTGGCCCGGCGTGTGGACTGCTTCACCTGCTCGCCACCACGGGTCAGCGTGACGAATTGGTGCATGACGAGTTCGACGCGCCCGCCGTCGAAACCGAGTGCCGAGACCGCCTCTTTCACGTAAGGAAATTGCTCGATGTGATCCGCCCCCTGCACATCCACGACAAGCTCGAAGCCGCGGCGAAACTTCTCGCAGTGATAGGCGATATCCGGCAAGAGATACGTGGACTCGCCGGTGCGTTTCACCAGAACGCGGTCGCGCGGAAGCCCGAGGGCCGTAGCGCGCAACCAGACGGCTCCGTCCGCGTCGTAGACGAGATCTTTCTCGCGCAGAGCACGCATCACGGCTTCCGTCTTGCCGTTCTCCGCCAGCGAAGTTTCCGTGTAGTAGACGTCGAAATGAATCCCCAGCGCTGTGAGAGTGGCGCGGATCTCCCCGAAAATGCACTGCTGCGCGTGCGCCCGGAACAGGCCGTCTTCGGGTTCGTCGATGAGAGCTTCGCCGTGCTGTTCCAAGAGTTGCAGCGCCAAGTCGCGGATATAATCGCCCTGATAACCGTCGCGGGGGAAGACGACCGGAAGGCCTCCCAGCAAAGTCGGCCACTCGGCTTCGGCGTCCGCGAGACACGCGGCCGGTGGAGGCGCCGCGCGGCCAAGTTCCTCGAGGTAACGCGCTTTCACGGAAGCGCCGAGCACGCGCATCTGGCGCCCGGCGTCGTTGAAGTAGTACTCGCGCGTCACGCGATAGCCTGTAGCCGTGAGCAAGCGCGCAATGGCGTCCCCGAGTACCGCTTGGCGGCCGTGTCCCAAAGTGAGAGGACCCGTCGGATTGGCGGAGACAAATTCCACTTGAGCGGCGGCATCTTCACCGCTGCGAGAGACGCCGAAGCTTTCGCCCTCGGCCAAGATGCGCGCGAGCAGCGTGTGCCAACTCGCGCGACCCAGACGGAAGTTGAGGAAACCGGGGCCGGCAACTTCCACCTCCGCCAAAAAATCGCAGGTGCGGAGCAGTACTTGAGCCAGCTGCTCAGCGACCTGCCGCGGCGAACGCCGCAAAGCCTTGGCCAAAAGCAACGCCGCGTTGCTGGCGAAATCACCGTGCTCGGGATTGCGCGGCACATCGAGGGCGAACGGCGGGATCCCCTCGCAGGAAAGCTCCGCTTGGGAGAGCAAGTCCTGCACTGCGGCCAGGAGTTGTGCGCGCAGTCGTTCCTTCATAGGGTGGAAAAATCGACGTCTAACTTAAAGACGTCAAGGAGCAGAAGCCGTGCCGTCAGCCCCGGCCGAAACATCATCCCGTGGGGAAACAATGAGCACGGTCTCACCCGCTTTTGCAAAACCGAAATCCTCTCGGATGGCTCGCTCGATGGCGAAAGGATCCGACTCCAGCGCTTCGACCGTGGTCTCAAGGCGCTGGATCTCGACCTCGAGCTCCGTATTGCGCTGCCACAGCTGCGTCAATTCCTCGCGGAGCAGCATCCAGGCGCGGATTCCCGACTCGCCATCGAGCAACGCGTAAAACCCTGCAAAGAGCAGCAGACCAGGAATCACAAGAAAGCGCTTCACCGCCCCACCCCCTCAGACGGCCGTGAACCAGCGTCTTTTTCGCAAAGTCTCGCCGGCCGGGCAAGGGGGGTGCCCCCTTGCCCGGGAAAATGAGGCTGGTTGTGGGGCTGGTCAGTCCTGCCGCAAAAACCCCCTTGCCCGTTCCCTGGAACTGGACCGCACATACGTGAACCTGCCCCGATTTCCTGAGCAGTGAAGAGGTACTGGCTTTAAAGCCAGTTACACCCGTGACGAAGGATCTCGAAATTCTCGTTCGATTTTTTCACAATTTTTGAACAAAAGGCTTGACAACTTTTTGCAGCGAAACTTCTGAGTGTCGCCGTAGGCCGAATTTCTTGCTTCCTCGCAAGCGACACGTGCGCCAATGCGCACTTCCTGTCGATCGCGAACGCAAAAAGATCAGATTTGAGATTGGCTGTTGTGGTACAACCGCGGAAGCGGAAAAACCTCATGATACAATCGCATTCGACTTCACCCCTTCGGTCCCGTGAGGTCACGTCATGAAACACTTTCTCGAGAATCTTTCCAACCAGGAGCTATTGGCACACTTGCATGCGCTGATCCAGCGCGGCCGCGTCATCGAAGCGGATCTTTTGATTCATCTCGGCGAAGTGGACGCCCGGCGGCTTTATCTCGCGGAAGGCTTCTCCTGCATGTTTCTCTACTGCGTGCGAGTCTTCCACTTCTCGGAAGCGGCCGCGTACAAACGCATCCGAGCGGCCCGGGTTGCGCGGCGCCACCCGGAAATCCTGGCAGCCTTGCGCCGGGGCGACCTGCACGTCACGTCCGTGAGCCTGCTCGCTGCGCAACTCACGGACACGAACTGCGGAGAGTGGATTCAGCTTGCGAAGCACAGGACAGCGGACGAGATAAAACGCCTGCTGGCGGACCGACAGCCGAAGCCCCCGGTTGCGGACTGTTTGCGTCGCATTCCGGAACCCACGATGTCAGCGCCCATATCAACGCCCACGCAGTGGGCGCTTCCTGCATTGGCGCCGGCGAAATCCGAAAGCACGGCAAAAGCACCGGCGTTGCCATGTCCAGGAACGAAGATCACCGCGACGGTGCCCTTGTCGGTGCGCACGAAACCGGAAGTTCCACCTACGGTGCCTGCGACAACGCCTACGGAACCGGAAATTTCCCCGGCGCCGCTCTCTCGCAGCGAGCCGCTCGGCAATGAGCGCTACCGCGTATACTTCACCGCGGATGGTGCACTGCACGCGCAGCTCAAAGAGCTGCGGGCACTCCTACACCATCAGATCCCGGATGGCGATCTTGGGAAAATCCTGGGGCGCGCTGTCGCACTCCTGCTCTGCGAGGTGCGTAAGCGAAAGTTCGGAGAAGTCTCAGCACCGAGATCCGAGACGCCCGCGAAGGAAGCGCCAAGGTCAACGCCCACCCCGGCGAGTCGGTCGATCCCGGCCGCCATCCGCCGTGCGGTTTCTCAACGAGACGAAAAACGCTGTAGTTACATCTCTCCTCAAGGCCGGCGCTGCGGCGCACAGGATTTCCTCGAGTTTCACCATCTTGCCCCTTGGGCACGAACGCGGACGCATTCAGTCGACGGCATCGCTCTCCGGTGTCGGGCGCACAACCAGTACCATGCGCGGCGAGATTTCGGGGAGGAGCACATGGCGCGGTTTTGGAAAGCATGAGGGACGGCGTGAGTAGGACTGGTTTGTTAGCCCACCCGAATGCCTGAAGATAGACTGCAAAGCCCCATGGGCGGCCACTGCGGCGCGGTTGCGCCGCAGTGTTATTCCGGTGCAAGATAGGGCGCGGACTAAAATTCAATATTTGTTAGGCGGCAGGAGTCTGTGGCGTCATTTCTGAAGATCACGAGGCACCCGTACGAGGAGCCCCATCACCTGAACCTCGTCGTTCAGGTATCGAACGGCACTCAGACCGGCAGCCTCGAGATCTACACGACTCCTGAGGCTCTGCTTCGGAGCGCAGAAGCGCTGCGTGCGTTTCCCCGCCATTCCACTGATGTCTTCCTGTGGGAGATCGGCTCGGAGCGCCCTGAGGATCGCTGGGCGTTCTACTTTCGGTTCCGGGTGTTCCTAAACCGCGCCGACCGGAGAGTCCACGATCCACTTCCGCTTCAACAACAACCAGGATCTCCCCGAGCGGCAAATCTCAGAGTTCTGTCTTACTGCGGAGCCCAGTCAGATCAATCGGCTGGGCAAGCTGCTCCAGAAGTTCGCATCACTGCAGCACGAAATCCTGTTCTGGCGCGTCACGGAAGGCGAACTGCTCACGACTCCTACCAAAGGCGCGCCTGCCGCCTAACAATGCGCTGCAGCTGACCGTCAAGGGCCGCGCTCCGATCAACCGCGGTAGAGTCTGGCGGCGGTGCTCGGCGCTTCGGTCCGCCACTGCGGCGGCCCTCGCCGGCAGCTGAGCGCCGATCCGTTACATGCGCAGACGACTTCGCCAATACCCTGGGCGTCGAGAGTGATGGGCTACAGCGACAACGATGACTTCTTCGGGAGACTCCCGCACAACGACGGCGTACGGGAACCGCTTGAGAAGGAGTCTCTTGGCCCCACGCGAACCTGCCGTGCCGGGCATCGTTGTGAGGGGAACGATATCGTCTTCGAGAAGGTCGATGGCAGCATCGACTGCTTGAGAGAACTCCGTGCCAAGACCGGCACGCTCGCCTTCATACCAGGCCGCCGCTTCGATCGCCTCTTCAGCAGCTTCCTGAAGGATTCGTACCCGGCGCACTACCGGCCGCTTAGGCGTGCCTGCATCCGTCGCCGGAATTCGTCTCGATCAATAAGCTTGGCGGTGCCTAAATCAATCTCAGCGAGCCGACGCAAAATCTCCTTGTCCCAGGCATCAGCGACATCGGTGTCGGCGGGAGCGTCCAGACTCTTGATAAGTTCGTGCGCCAATTCAGCGCGTTCCGTTTCCGGCAGCATCAGCGCCTCGGAACGGAGTTTGCGCAAGATTTCCGTGGCCATGAGTCCTCCTGAAGGGCGATACGCGGTCATGGTATCCTCGTTGAGCGCACCTAACAAGTAAATCGAGTGGACGGCTGAGTTTCGGTGCTTTTCGCAACCGTTGAAAAACGCCCGAGACCTTCTTTCCCTTATAAGCCTTCTTCATCGGCTGCCCACAACTTCCGAATCCGCTCGCGATACGCCGGCACGTCCCAATCCCGCGGCCCGATGAAACGGGCGACGACGATCCCTTCGGCGTCAAGGAGCAGGGTTTCTGGAAATTTGTAGGTCTGGTAAGTGCGCGCGGTGCGTTTCTTGGGATCGAGCAAAATCGGAAAGGAAAGCTTCAAGCGCTCGCGGAACTGCTCTACCTCTGCCCGATCCTCGTCGACGGAGATCGCCAGCAGCTCGAAGGGTTCGCCCTCGCCTTTCAAGGTGGTGTAAAGCCGCTCCATCGCGGGCATCTCATCCAGACAGGGCTTGCACCAAGTCGCCCAAAAGTTGAGGAGCACGACTTTTCCGCGCAGATCGCGCAGGGAAACCGATGCTGTTCCCGAAAGTGCGGGCAGAACGAAGTCCGGCGCAGTCCGGCCACGCCCCACCGGATCTTCGCCGCGTTCGCCGAAGAAAACCGCGGCGAATACCGCCAGGGCAACGAGCACTCCTAAACCGTAGGGAAAGAATCGGCGCGACTTGGATCCGGGTTCCGACGACTCCGGCCGCAATCCAGGCTCCGGCGATTCCGGTGCCTCAGTCGGCTCAGGCACCTTTCGATGCTTCGGAGGAACTCTCCGCGCGGTCGACCAATTCAACCAAGGACACCGGCGCGGCGTCACCCGGACGGCTCCCCAGCTTGAGCACGCGCGTATAACCCCCCGCTCGTTCCCGGTAGCGCTCCGCCAGATCTGAGAAGAGCTTGGCGGTGACCTCGCGACTGCGGATCACCCGCAGCGCCTGCCGGCGCGCGTGCAGATCGCCCCGTTTGCCGAGTGTAATCATGCGCTCGGCCAAGCGGCGCAACTCCTTGGCCTTGGCGTCGGTGGTGCGGATTTGCTCCCGCTCCAAGAGCGCCGTCACCAAATTGCGCAAGAGCGCTCTGCGGTGCGAGCTGGTGCGCGAAAGTTTACGGATGTGATTGCCGTGCCGCATGGTTGAACTCCTGATTCCGGATTGTTCATGTTCATGAACAATCCGGGGCTAAACCTCGCGCTGCTCCCGCAGCCTCTCGATATCCTTCCGCTGTGGGAAGCCATCCAGCAGCATGCCGAGCGAGAGATTCATTCCAGCCAGAATTTCCTTGATCTCGTTCAGCGACTTGCGCCCGAAGTTCTTGGTTTTCAACATCTCGTTCTCGGTTTTTTTCACCAGTTCGCCGATGTATTTGATGTTCGCGTTCTGGAGGCAGTTTGCCGAGCGCACCGATAGCTCGAGCTCGTCCACCGAGCGGAACAAATTCGGATTGATCGCGCTCGGCACCTCCGTCTGCGACTGCGCCGCCTCCTGCGGCTCTTCGAAGTTGATGAAGATCGAGAGCTGGTCCTTCACGATCTTGGCGGCATAGGCGACCGCGTCGGCGGGTGACAGCGAACCGTCGGTCCACACCTCCAAGTTGAGGCGATCGAAGTCGGTTTCACGACCGACGCGGGCCGGCGTCACGCTGTAATTGACGCGCCGGACCGGCGAAAAGATGGAATCGATCGGAATCGTGCCGATCGACTGTTCCTCGCTCTTGTTCTTCTCGGCGAGGGCGTAACCCTTGCCGGTCTCCACCGTCACCTCCATCTCGATTTCAGCGTCGTTTGCAAACGAAGCGATCTTGTGGTCGGGATTCATGATCTCGACGGTGGCATCGTCGGTCACCAGTTCTCCGGCCGTGAGGACACCCTCACCGCGCTTGTGGACACGCAAGAGCTTGGGGCCGGGCGCGTGCAAACGCAGACGAACTTCCTTGAGGTTCAAGATGATGTCGCTCACGTCCTCGTACACGCCGGGAATGGTCGAAAATTCGTGCAGGACGCCGGTGATCCGAACGGAGGTGATCGCCGCCCCTTGCAACGACGAGAGCAGCACGCGCCGCAGGGCGTTCCCGAGCGTCTGCCCGAAGCCGCGCTCCAAAGGCTCGCACCAAAAACGCGCGTAGTGCGCCAAACCGGACTGCTCGTCCACCTCGAGCCGCCGCGGCCGAATCAAAGTCCGCCAATTGTTCGCGATCAATGCTTGCTCCATCACTGTCTCCCGTGCGCACCCGCTTAGCGCGAATACAACTCGACGATGAGCTGTTCCTGAATCGGCATGGTGATGTCGCCGCGCGCCGGCAGCGCCTTCACCACGCCCTCGAAATGATCCTTGTCGATTTCAAGCCAATCGGGAACGCTGCGCCCCTCCAAGGCCTCCAGAGCGCCGACCACGCGGCTGATCTGGCGCGACGACTCGCGCAGTACGACCTTCGCGCCGGGCTTCAGCACCTGAGAGGGAATCTTGGCTTTGCGACCGTTCACCAAAAAATGACCGTGGAGCACGAGTTGCCGGGCTTCCGCGCGCGAGGTGGCGAAGCCGAGACGGAACACCACGTTGTCCAGGCGACGCTCCAAGAGCTGCAGCAAGTTCTCACCCGCCATGCCCTTCAGCCGCGAGGCGCGCTGCATCGTGCTTTCAAATTGATTCTCGAGCAGGCCGTACATGCGCTTCACCTTCTGCTTTTCCCGCAGCTGCACGCCGTAATCGGAAAAGCGTGGGCGCGCCTGGCCGTGTTGACCGGGCGGATAACCGCGCCGGTCAACAGAACACTTCTCCGTAAAACAGCGATCGCCCTTCAGGAAGAGCTTCGTTCCCTCCCGGCGGCACAGGCGACAAACAGAACCGGTGTAACGCGCCATGACTCTATTCCTCCGCTTCCACTCGACCCGGATTATTCATGAACATATCCGGGTTAAACCCGCCGCCGCTTGGCAGGTCGGCAACCGTTATGAGGGATCGGCGTTACGTCCTTGATCACGGTGACCCGCAGCCCTGCCGCCTGGAGTGCCCGCAAAGCGGATTCGCGCCCGCCTCCCGGCCCTTTGACGTAGACGCCAACGCTGCGCATCCCGTGTTCCAGCGCTTTCTTGGCACAGGCCTCCGCCGCCACCTGAGCCGCGAAGGGCGTCGATTTGCGGGAGCCCTTAAAGCCCTGCTGACCCGCACTCGACCAAGCCAGAGCGTTGCCCGCGGGATCGGTGATCGTCACGACCGTGTTGTTGAACGTCGACTGAATGTGCGCAATCCCGGTTTGGACGTTCTTCTTGACCTTCTTCTTTGTATTCTTTTGCACCATACCTCTACTTCTTGACGGGCGCCTTCTTTTTGCCCGCAACGGTCTTGCGCGGCCCCTTGCGGGTGCGCGCGTTGGTGTGTGTTCTCTGTCCTCGAACGGGCAAGCCACGGCGGTGGCGCAACCCACGATAGCATCCCATATCCATCAGGCGTTTGATGTTCTGAGCCACCTCGCGCCGGAGATCGCCTTCCACCCTGTACTCACGTTCGATCAGCTCGCGCAGGCGGAGCACATCGCTCTCGGCGAGCTGGTCGGTGCGCGTCCCCACGTCCACCTGGGCCTTCTCGCAGATCGCCCGCGCCGAGTGCTTGCCGATCCCGTAGATGTAGGTGAGCGACGTCCCGATGCGCTTGTTGCGCGGCAAATCGATTCCGGCGATGCGTGCCATGGCTTTAGCCCTGCCTCTGTTTGTGCTTCGGATTCTCGCAGATCACACGCACGACGCCGCGCCTGCGAATGATCCGGCACTTGTCACAAATCTTTTTAACCGACGCGCGAACCTTCACCGCTTTACCCCTAGCTCAGTGCGAGTTTTCAAGCTTCGTCAGAATCTCCGGCCCATGCTCCGTGATGGCGATGGTGTGCTCGAAGTGCGCCGACAGCGACCGGTCCTCGGTCACCGCCGTCCATTGGTCTTCCAAAATTCTTACGCCCGGCGCACCCGCGTTCACCATGGGCTCGATCGCAAACACCATGCCTTCCCGCAGCCGCGGCCCGCGGCCCGCGGGACCGTGGTTCGGGATCTGGGGCGGTTCGTGCAGTTTGCGGCCGATGCCGTGGCCCACGAACTGCCGGACAACCGAATAACCCGCCGCTTCGGCCCGAGTCTGAACGGCGTGCCCGATGTCGGACAACCGGCGGCCCGGCAGCATCTGTTCGATGCCACAATATAGTGACGCTCGCGTGGCTTCCAACAGGGCCAGCGCCTCTGCCCCGACTTCCCCGACTGGAATCGTGACCGCGGAATCTCCATGAAAACCATCCTTCGCCACGCCGAAATCCATGCTGAGTAGGTCCCCCTCCCGCAGTTCCCGGGGACCGGGGATGCCGTGAACCACTTCCTCGTTCACCGAAGTGCACAGACAGGCGGGATAGGCGGGTAGGCTGTGGGGCCCGTAGCCCCGAAAAGAAGATTCCACGCCGCGCTTTTCGATGGCCTTGGCCGCGTGCCGATCCAGCTCCGCCGTGGTGACGCCCGGCTTCGCCAACTCGCGCAGCTCGAGCAAAATTTCAGCGACGTGGCGGGCGGCCTCGCGCATCCGCTCGAGATCGCTCCGCGTCTTGATCGGAATCACTTCCCCGTAGTCCTTCATCCCTGCAGTTGCCTTTGTACTTGCGCAGTTGCCTTCATTCCGCTGTTACCTTTGTACCTGCGCAGTTGAGCTGCCTTCATCCCTGCAGTTGCCTTTATATCTGCGCAACCTACCTTCATCATCCCTGCAGCGCCTCTTCAATGCGCCGCGCCACGGTATCGACAGCCCCCATGCCGTCCACCTCGCGCAGAACCCCACGCTCCCGGTAGTAGGCAATCAGAGGAGCGGTCTGCTCGCGGTAAACGCGCAGGCGGTTGCGGATGGTCTCTGCATTGTCGTCCGCTCGCCCTTCGATTTCCGCCCGCCGCAAGAGACGCTCCACGACGGCGTCCTCGTCGGCGGTGAGAGCGATGCAGCGCTCCAGGATAAGCGAACTCTCGCGCAACATTGCGTCCAAGGCCTCGGCCTGGGGCACCGTGCGCGGAAAGCCGTCCAGGATAAATCCGGCTTCGGCATCCGGCTGGTGCAGGCGTTCCTCCGCGATACCAATCACGACGGCGTCGGGCACCAGATCTCCCCGCCGCATACAGGCCTCGGCCTGCCGGCCGAGCGGCGTGCCAGCGGCCACGGCGGTGCGCAACATGTCACCCGTCGAGATCTGGGGAATTTTGAACTGCTTCACCAAGCGCTCCGCTTGGGTACCCTTGCCGGCTCCCGGCGGTCCCAACAGCAAAATTCGGCGCGCGCTCATCGCCCCAGTCTCCTTGCGGGCACGGGAGCCGCGCTCTCATCGTCCCAATCTCCTTGCAGGCACGGGAGCCGCGCTCTCATCGTCCCAGCCTCCTTGCGCGAACGAGAGCCGTGCTTCACCGTCCTAGCCTCCTTGCGGACACGGGAGCCGTGCTTCATCGTCCCAGCCTCCCGCGGGTGCGCCCGCCGGCCACGAAACCCTCGTATTGGCGCGACATCAAATGTGACTCGATCTGCCCGATGGTGTCGAGGGAAACACCCACCGCGATCAAGAGCGCCGTCCCCCCGAAGTAAAACGGCACGTTGGCCCAGTTGGAGAGCAACACCGGCAGGACACAGACCACTGAGATGTAGAGTGCGCCCACCAGTGTGAGTCGCGACAATACGCGGTCGATGTACTCCGCCGTCTTCTTGCCCGGCCGAATCCCCGGAATGTAGCCGCCGAAGCGCTTGATGTTCTCCGCCACGTCGACGGGATTGATCACGATGGCCGTATAAAAAAAAGAAAAAAAGACGATGAAGGCCACGTAGACCAGGTTATAGGTCCAACCGCCGAAGGCAAAATAGTCCTGAATAAAACTTTGCACCCGTGGCGAGTCGGTAAACTGCCCCACGGTGATCGGAAACATCAGGATGGAGGAAGCGAAGATCGGAGGAATCACGCCGGCCGTATTGATGCGCAGCGGAAAATAACTCATCCCGCCCTGCGTGACCCGCTTCCCGACTACGCGGCGGGCGTGCTGAATGGGAATGCGGCGCTGGCCACGCTCGAAGAAGACAACGAAGCCCATAACGCCCACCACGAAGCCGGCGAGCAGGATCAAGCCGAGCAGGGTGAATTCATCCGTGCGCACGAGCTCGAGCACCTGACCCAAGGCCGAGGGAATCCCGATCACGATCCCCGAAAAGATGACGAGCGAAATCCCATTTCCGATACCCCGCTCGGTGATCTGCTCCCCCAACCACATGATGAAGGCGGTACCGGAGGTCAGCGTGATCATGGTCATGATGCGAAAGCTCCAGCCTGGCTCGAGCACCGCGCCCTGTCCGAACTGCCCGCTTTCGAGCGCCATCGACAGGAGAAAACTCTGGAACAGGGCCAGCACGACGGTGGCGTAGCGCGTCCACTGGCTGATTTTCTTGCGCCCTTGATCGCCCTCTTTCTGGAGTTGCTCGAGCTGGGGAAGCACGACGGTGAGCAACTGAAAAATGATCGAGGCGCTGATGTAGGGCATGATGCCCAACGCGAAGATGGACAACTGTTCGAGCGCGCCGCCGGAAAACAAGTTGAAGAGGCCGAACACCGTGCCCGACATCTGGGAAAAGAAATCGCGGACCACATCCGGATTAATACCCGGCGTGACGATGTGTGCTCCGACGCGGTAGACGATGAGCATGCCGAAGGTGAACAGGATACGCCGCTGAAGTTCGGGGATGCGCGTGATGTTGTGCACACCGCCCGTCACGCCAGGATCTCCACACTCCCACCGGCCTGCTCCAACTTTCGACGCGCGGCCGCACTAATCTTGTGCACGACGAGTTTGAGGCGGGCGGGGACTTCGCCGACGCCGAGTATCTTCACCGGCCCAGCGCCGGCGGCACGAATCAGGCCCCGCTCTGCGAGCGCCGCCGGATCCACCGTGGCGCCGGCTTCGAAGTGCGCCAGGTCGCGCAGGTTCACGATTTGATTGCGGATGCGGGCAAGGCTCCGAAAACCGCGCTTCGGCAAACGGCGCAGGAGCGACATCTGGCCGCCCTCGAACCAAAGCGGCGTCTCGCGCCCGGCCGTGCGCTTGCCCTGGCCCTTGGTTCCGCGCCCCGCCGTTTTGCCGTGGCCGGCTCCGATGCCGCGCCCAACTCGCTTGCGGGGCCGACGCGATCCAGGTTTAGGTTGCAACCGATCTAACATGAGGTTATCGCTCCACCAACGACAGGATCGCGTTCAATGCCAAACGCGATCCGGGCTTAGGCCGTAATCGATCCAACATGAGGTTTATTGCTCCACCACCAGCAACAGGCTCGCGTTTAACGCCAAGCACGATCCAAGTTTGGGTTGCAGCCGGTCCAACATGAAATCAGCTTTCCACCGCTACGAGGTGCTGGACCTTTTCCAACATGCCGCGGATCGCAGGGGTGTCCTCGACCTCAATCTCCTGTTGCAGGCGGCGCAGACCCAAACCGCGCAGGGTCGCCCGCTGCCGCCGATCGGTACCAATGTCGCTCCGCACCCATTTCACGCGCAGACTGCCGCGCTTGCTCATGCGACCCCCAATTCCCGCTTGCGACCGTCCGGATCCTGGAGCTGTAACAAGCCTTCCACCGTCGCGCGCACCACGTTGTGGGGATTGCTGGTACCCAGCGTCTTGGTCAGGACGTCCCGCACGCCAGCCGACTCAACAACGGCGCGCACGCCACCGCCTGCGATGACTCCCGTACCCGGCGAAGCGGGGCGCAGCAGCACGCGGCCGGCCCCGAAGCGACCCATGACCTCGTGGGGAATCGTGCCCTCCTGCAGCGGCACCCGAAACAAGTTTTTGCGCGCTTGGTCGATGCCTTTGCGAATCGCTTCAGGCACCTCACCGGCCTTGCCGAGACCGACGCCAACCACGCCCTGCCCGTTGCCGACCACCACCAATGCGCTGAAACTGAAGCGGCGCCCACCCTTCACCACCTTGGCGACGCGGTTGACATGGACCACCCGATCGTTCAATTCGAACTGATTCGGATTGAGGCGTTCCGGCACAAAAAAAGCCATCGCTAAAACTCCAAACCCGCCGCGCGCGCGGCGTCCGCCAGCGCCTTGATGCGCCCGTGGTAGAGAAAACCGTTGCGGTTAAAAACCACTTGTACGATCCGCTTTTCCTTGGCCAACTTCGCCACTGCCTCTCCTACTTTCTTGGCTGCTTCCACTCCCCCCGGCGACGAGACGTCACCGAGCACCGCCTGCGAGCGCGAGGAGATTGTGCCCAACGTGCAACCTGACGCCGGATCGTCGAGTTGGGCGTAAATGTGTCGGGCGCTCCGATACACCGTGAGCCGCACGCGACTGGAATCCAAAAGCCCTCGCCGCGCGCGCTCGCGGCGCGCGGCGCGCCGCCTGTATTTGAGATCTTTTTGCTTGCGCTTCATCTCTCACCTCAAGCCGCGCCGGTCTTACCGACCTTGCGTCTCACCCGCTCCTTCGCGTAGCGGATCCCTTTGCCCTTGTAGGGCTCGGGCGGCCGTAACTCCCGGATATCTGCCGCAAACTGACCGACGGCACAGAGCGAAGAGCCCTCGATGCGGATGAACGTATTCTTATCCACCGAGACTTTAATGCCCTCGGGAATCGAAACCTCGATGGGATGCGAAAACCCCAGCGCCAGCTTCAGATTTTTACCCGCGACGTCCGCACGGTAACCAACCCCTTCGATTTCGAGTTCCTTCGCGAAGCCGCGAGTCACTCCAGTGACCATGTTGGCGACCAAGGCGCGGATGAGCCCGTGGAGTGCCCGTGTCGGCTTGCGATCATCGCTGCGTTTCACCACACACTTGCCGTCCTGCAACTCCACCTGAATTCCCTGCGGAATGCGCTCGTTGAGCACACCCTTGGGCCCCGTAACGCGCACGTTCCCGCGCCCGGGCTCGATTTGGACTCCGCTGGGAATTGCGATCGCTGCCCGCCCGATGCGAGACATTCGTTACCAGACCTCGCAGAGCAGCTCGCCACCGACCTGCGCTTCGCGCGCGGCGCGGTCGGAGAGCACGCCCTTGGAAGTCGACAACACCGCCAGCCCCAACCCGTTGCGAACCCGCGGGACCGCGTCCTTGCGCACATAGACGCGCCGCCCGGGACGACTGATGCGGGTGAGCGTGTCGATCAGCGGCTGCTCCCCGCGCGGCGAATAGCGCAGCTCCACGACCAGCCAGCTCCGACCGCCCTCATCTTCCTCAGCGCGCACGGCACCGAGATAGCCCGCATCCGACAGCACACGCACCACCTCGTGCTTCAATTGCGACGCCGGGATGCGCACCTCGGCATGCCTCGCCTTACCTGCGTTACGGATGCGCGTCAACATGTCTGCGAGCGGATCGGTCATCACTGGGGCAGCCTCCTAACTACGAAACGGCACGCCGAGGTACCCGAGCAGTGCTCGCGCTTCAGCGCTCGTCTTCGCCGTAGTACAAACCGTGACGTTCATGCCCGTGACGCGCTCGATTTTGTCGTAGTCGACCTCGGGAAAAATAATTTGCTCGCGAATTCCCATGGTGTAGTTCCCGCGTCCGTCAAAGGAGCGCGGCGACATCCCTTTGAAATCGCGCACGCGAGGCAGAGCCACGTTGACCAAGCGGTCGAAGAATTCCCACATGCGTTCCCGCCGCAGCGTGACCGCACAGCCGATTTTCTGTCCCTCGCGCAACTTGAAGTTAGCGATCGATTTGCGCGCTTCCGTCACAACCGGACGTTGTCCCGTGATCGCAGCCATCTCCTCCACAGCGCGTTCGAGCAACTTGGGGTTCCGCGTCGCCTCGCCAAGCCCCATGTTCACGACGATCTTGACGAGCCGGGGAACTTGGTGCGCGTTCTTGTACCCGAACTCCGAGCTCATCTTGGGAATGATCTCGTCGCGGTACTTCTGAGCCAAACGCGCCTGCATTAGAGCACCTCCGGCGCCAGCGAAATGATTTTCATGAAGCGGTGCGCCCGCAGCTCTCGCGCCACCGGACCAAAAATGCGCGTGCCGAGGGGTTCGCGCTGGTTGTCGACCAGAACCGCAGCGTTGTCGTCGAAGCGGATGTACGAACCGTCCGGACGCCCGATGGGCTTGCGCGTGCGCACGACGACCGCACGCCGCACGTCGCCCTTCTTGACGCGGGCGTTGGGAATCGCGTCTTTCACCGCCACCACGATGACGTCGCCGATCGAGGCGTACTTGCGCCTGGTTCCACCCAATACCTTGATGCAGGCGACCTTGCGCGCCCCCGAGTTGTCGGCGACTTCCAGTGTGGATTCCACTTGGATCATGACTTCGCGATCCCCTCCACCCAGCCCGGATTATTCATGAAGCGTCATAGCGAGACTGCGGAGATGCCCGAAATGGTGAACGATTTCAGCGTTTGGCCCCGGAGGCGTACTAGACAGTACGTCGAGGAGCCAAACGCTGAAATCGTTCACCATTTCGGGCATCTCCGCAGTCTCGCTATGACGCTTCATGAATAATCCGGGCTACACCGGAGTCGATTTCACGAGCATCGACTGCACCAACCAACGCTTGCGTTTCGACAACGGGCGGTGCTCCACAATCTGAACGCGGTCTCCGACCGCGCAGGCGTTCGACTCATCGTGCGCCATGAAACGCGACTGACGGCGCACGTATTTCTTGTACATCGGATGTTTTACGATCCGCTCGACGCGGACGACGACGGTCTTATCCATCTTGTTGCTCACGACGGTGCCCTCGAGCGTCCGCCGATTTCCTCGTTCCTTCATCCTTTGCCCCTGCGCTTTTCGCCGACCACGCCTTCGACGCGTGCGATATCACGGCGCAGTTGTCTCAACTGCGCCGTATTCTCCAGCTGACCGGTCGCATGCTTCACACGCAGCTGGAAAAGCTCTCCCCGCAACTCGTGCGACTTCGCGCCCAGTTCATCCAGCGTAAGCTCGCGCAGTTCGGACGCCTTCACCGACCCTCCTCCCGCGCGATGAAGCGCGTCGGCAGCGACAGTTTGTGAGACGCCAGGCGCAGTGCCTCGTGAGCGACTTTGACCGGTACGCCTTCCATCTCATAGAGGATGCGCCCCGGCCTTACGACCGCGACCCACTCCTCGGGATTGCCCTTCCCCTTTCCCATGCGGGTCTCTGCGGGCTTCTTGCAGATCGGCTTGTCCGGAAAGATGCGAATCCAGATCTTGCCTCCGCGCTTCACGTGGCGTGTCATCGCGATGCGGGCCGCCTCAATCTGGCGCGCCGTGACGTACGCCAACCCCAGCGCTTGCAAGCCGTAATCGCCGAAGGCGAGCTGATTGCCGCGCTGGGCGACCCCGCGCATGCGCCCCTTCTGCTGCTTGCGGTGTTTGACCTTCTTCGGCTGCAGCATGAGCTACCTCGCGACCTCTTCTGGCGCCGCTTCCGAAAGACGCGTGCGCCGCAGTTCCTTGTCGCCGACGTCGCCGCGGAAAATCCAGCACTTCACGCCGATGATGCCGTAGGTGGTCTTCGCCTCCGCCAACCCGTAGTCGATGTCCGCCCGCAAGGTGTGGAGCGGCACACGCCCCTCGCGATACCACTCGCGGCGGCCCATCTCGGCTCCTCCAAGGCGACCGGAACACTGGATGCGGACACCGCCGGCACCAAACTTCATGGTGGAGGTCACGGCCTTCTTCATGGCTCGGCGGAAGGCGACGCGGCGTTCGAGCTGCAGCGCGATGTTCTCCGCCACGAGTTGAGCGTCGAGCTCAGCCTTTCGGATCTCCCGGATGTTGATGAAAATCTCTTTGCTCGAGAACCGCGCCAACTCTTTGCGCAGGTTTTCCACCTCCGCCCCGCGCTTGCCGATCAGAATACCCGGACGCGCCGTGTGGATGTTGACGACGAGCTTATCCCCCGTGCGGTCGATCACGACGCGGGAAATCCCCGCGTGAAAGAGCTTCTTCTTGATGTACTTGCGGATCTCGATGTCTTCGCGCAACTGTGAGGCATAGTTGCGCTCCGAAAACCAGTTCGATTGCCACCCGTAAAGGGTGCCCAAACGAAATCCGTAGGGATGAACTTTCTGTCCCACCAATATCTCCTAACGCTCTGCCAATTCCACGCGGACGTTGCTGGTCCGCCTCTGAATCCATGCGGCGCGGCCTTGGGCGCGCGGGCGGATCCGCCACGAGCTACCACCCGCCCCGACTTCAATGCGATGCACGACCAAGTTGTCGACGTCGATGCCCGCGCGCTCCCGATTGTTCTTCTCCTCCGCGTTGGCTACGGCCGAGCGCAACAGTTTCGCGAGGGGCCGCGCAAAGCGCTTGTTGGAATTCCGCAGCTGCGCGAGCGCCTCCTCCACGCCGAGCCCGCGGACTTGGTCCGCCACCAGCCTCGCTTTGCGGGGACTCACGCGGTAGTTGCCGAGTTTTGCTGTCACCGCCATCGAAAACTGTGCCTCACCCTACCTTGACCTTGCGGTCCGAAGCGTGACCCGCGAACTTGCGCGTCGGCGCGAATTCGCCCAAGCGGTGACCGACCATGTTCTCCGTTACGTACACCGGCACAAAGAGCTTGCCGTTGTGGACGTGGAAGGTCATCCCAACGAATTCCGGCACGATCATCGAACGTCGCGACCACGTGCGGATCACCTGTTTGGAACCGCGCTGCTGTTTTTCAACCTTGCGCAGCAGGCTGGTCTCGACGTAGGGCCCCTTTTTCAGCGAGCGCGCCATAGTTACTTCTTCCCTCGCCGCTTCACGATGAATGCATCACTGCGACTACGCCGACGCGTCTTATAGCCCTTGGTCGGCACACCCCACGGCGTGCAGGGGTGCCGTCCGCCGGACGATTTTCCCTCGCCGCCGCCCATGGGATGATCCACGGGATTCATGGCCACACCGCGCACGTTGGAACGACGGCCGAGCCAGCGGCTGCGCCCCGCCTTGCCAATGCTCACGTTCTCGTGCTCGAGATGCCCAACCTGACCCACCGTGGCCAGGCAGGTAACGTGGACGCGGCGCTGCTCACCGCTCGGCATGCGCAACTGCACGTAGGCACCCTCCCGCGCCATAATCTGCGCGCCCGTTCCCGCGGCCCGCACGATCCGGGCCCCTCTGCCGGGTTGCAACTCAATAGCGTGCACGACGGTGCCGAGGGGGATCTTGCCGAGCGGCAGGGCGTTGCCCGGCTTGATCTCGGCTCCCTCACCGGACATGACGCGCGCCCCCACCTCGAGCGAGTGAGGGGCCAGGATGTAGCGCTTCTCGCCGTCGGCGTAGTGCAAAAGAGCAATGCGGGCGGAACGGTTGGGATCGTATTCGATGGACGCCACCACGGCGGGGACGGCGAGCTTGTCGCGGCGGAAATCGATCCGCCGATACCTGCGCTTATGTCCACCGCCGCGATGCCACGCGGTCACATGCCCCATGGCATCGCGGCCGCCCGTTCTGCTCACGCGCCCCTCGACCAACCGCTTCTCCGGTCGCGAGCGGGTCAGCTCGGAGAAGTCCGCCACACTCATGCCCCGGCGCCCGGGTGACGTCGCTTTGTAATTCTTGACCGGCACGCGCTCTACACTCCCTCGAAGAATTCGATCTTTTGATCCGGCGCCAATTCCACGAGCGCCTTTTTCCATTCGGGTTTGCGGCCCATGTGCCGGCCCAAACGGCGGGTCTTGTGCGGCATCCGCAGCGTCCGCACCCGCAGCACTGTTACGTTGAACAGTTCCTCGACGGCGCGGCGAATTTCGAATTTGTTCGCCCGCGGATCGACGGCGAAAGTAATCCTATTTTCTTGCTCGCGCGCGATACTGCTCTTCTCGGTGACCAGGGGACGCCGGATGATGCTATGACGATTCATACCGCCTCCACCGCCATGCCGCCTAGGAGCCTGACCCAAGATGGGGTGCTGCGGTCCAGCGGTTCAGACGCGCCGCTCGCAAGGAGCGTGAGCGACGCCGTAGCGGCGCTACGGCGAGCGAAACGCAACGCCGCGAGCGGCGATGGATGGACAGTTGGACGTAGCATCCCATCTTGGGTCAGGCTCCTAGGCGTTTGCACAAGGTTTCCGCCGCGGCTCGCGTCAAGAGTAACTTGTCGTGGCGCAGAACGTCGTAGACGTTGACGCCCGCTGCGCGCACGACGCCGATCCCCGGCAAGTTGCGCGCTGAACGCTCGACGTAGGGGTTGGCGTCCTCAATAACGATCAGCACCGAAGCTTCCGACAACTTCAAGGCGGAGAGCAGCTCCAGTACCTGCTTGGTCTTGTACTCCTCGATTTCCAGTTCTTTCACGACGGTCACCGCGCCCTCACCCGCCCGTAGAGAAAGCGCGCTGCACAGCGCGGCCCGCCTCACTTTTTTAGGCAGGGCGTGAGAGTAATCGCGCGGCACCGGCCCGAAGACGACTCCGCCGCCAGCCCACTGCGGGGAGCGGATCGAACCCTGCCGCGCCCGCCCCGTCCCCTTCTGGCGCCAAGGTTTCACGCCACCACCCGACACCGCCGCGCGGTTTTTGGTGGAGTGCGTGCCGCGCCGCCGGCGAGCCAGTTGACGGCGCACTTCGGCGTGCAACAAGTACGGCTTGATCGGAACAGAAAAGACCGCCGGATCGAGCTCGATGCTCCCCGCCTGGCGGTTCTTCGCCGTAACGATCTTTAATGTAACAGCGCTCACAGCTTGATCTCCACGTCGACGCCAGCCGCCAATTCGAGTTTCATAAGCGCATCCACGGTCTGCGGCGTCGGATCCAGGATGTCGATCAACCGCTTGTGGGTCCGGATCTCGAACTGTTCGCGCGATTTCTTGTCGATGTGAGGACCGCGCAGCACGGTGTACTTGTTGATGGACGTCGGCAACGGAATCGGACCGGCGATCCGCGCGCCGGTGCGCACTGCGGTATCGGCGATTTCCCCCGCACTCTGGTCCAACAACTTGTAGTCGTAGGCCTTCATGCGAATGCGAATTTTCTGCGACGTCAGATCCGCCATAACCAGTCCTTCCTAAAACCCCACTCGAGAGAACATCCCTTTATGTTTACTGCACGATTTCGGCGACGACGCCGGCGCCGACCGTCCGGCCGCCTTCTCGAATCGCAAAACGCAGTTCCTTATCCATCGCGATCGGCGTGATCAACTCCACCACCAGCTCCA
>Ga0247727_10001649_pt1 | contig 52462 bp, 51 predicted proteins | sample WisWelCaveWW1625_FD_202498 | JGI IMG/M metagenome (GOLD analysis project Ga0247727, IMG submission 202498) | Biofilm microbial communities from Wishing Well Cave, Virginia, United States - WW16-25 | ecosystem: Environmental > Aquatic > Deep subsurface > Groundwater > Cave microbial mat | place... | reverse complement strand
TGATGACGACGATGGGGCGCAGCCCCTGCTTGAGCGCCTTGGAGACCACGAACTTGGTCTGCGGCAGCGGACCCTCGGAGGCGTCCACCAGCACGATGGCGCCGTCGACCATGTTGAGGATGCGCTCGACCTCGCCGCCGAAGTCGGCATGGCCCGGCGTGTCGACGATATTGATGCGCGTGTCCTTCCAGAGAATGGACGTGCACTTGGCCAGGATGGTGATGCCGCGCTCGCGCTCGAGATCGTTGCTGTCGAGCGCCTGCGCCTCGACCTTCTGGTTCTGCCGGAAGGCCCCGGACTGCTTCAGCAGCGCGTCGACCAGCGTGGTCTTGCCGTGATCGACGTGCGCGATGATCGCGATGTTGCGAAGCTTCATTCGGATACCGTGGGAACGGGGCCCTGATGCACAGGGGTGAGGCGGCGCAAGACTTTGCTTCGCCGGACCTATTCGGGCCGCGAGTTAGCACGGTTTGCGCCGGAGCGCCAGCCGCCCGGCCGCGGCAACTTGCTTCTGCGCGGGCTCAGCCCAGCAAGGCCGCGGCCGAGTGATGCAGCATCGGACGGTAGCCGGCAGAAAGGACGGCAACGATTGAGGCCGGCGTCAGCACCTCCACCTCCTCACTGACGCTGGCCGGAATAACGAGCGCGTCGTAGCCGGCCGGGCTCCAAGCCAGAAGACGGTTGCCGACAACCAGATAGGGTCGCGCTCCGTCGCCGTCCTGCGCATACCGCACAAAGGCACCGCTCGGAATGTCGCCGCGCCGCGCCCGGTAGGTGACCTTCCTGCGATCGCGGTCCACGCGTTCGGTGTGCAGCACCTCGTCCATGACCGGGGCCCGTGCGCGCTGCGTCCCGCCCTGCGCCCTGGCCCACAGCTCGGCGAACCGCTCTGCGTCGGCGCGGCGGCACTCGAAGCACGGGCGATGGCCGGCAGCGAGCGCGGTCGCCTCGTCGAGAAAAAACAGCTCCGTATACCGGTCGGGCTGCATGACCTCGCGGTGGCGGCCCCTGAACTCGAGCACGCAGGCGATCCACTGTCTCGTCGCCCAGCGGCGCGGCCTTAGCGACCCGTCCGGCAGATGGAAAGCCCCGCCGCGATTGCCCATGAGCAGGCCGCGGTACGGCGTGGCGATGATCTCGCCCTCGGGTGTCACGCGGTTCTGGAGAGGCATTGCGCAATCTGCCAAACTCGGAGCCGTTGCACCAGGAGGGACAGATGGCGGACGCGGCTGTGCATGTGGAGATCGCCGAACGGCGCGAGGGCGCAGTCGCCCTGGTAACCGTGGACAATCAGCGCCGGCTCAACTGCCTATCGACCCCGCTCATCCTCGAATTGAGCGCGGCGTTTGCCAAGCTTGGCGGGGATGAACGGCTTCGGGCGGTCGTGCTCACCGGCGCCGGCGATCGCGCCTTCATCGGCGGCGCCGACTTGCATGAGCTCGGCGCCCTCACGCCCGACACCGCGCGACTATTCATTACGCGGCTGCACCAGGCGTGCAAAGCCATCCGCGACTGCCCGGTACCGGTGATCGGCCGCATCGGCGGCTTCTGCCTGGGCGCCGGCCTGGAGGTAGCGGCGAGCTGCGACTTCCGCGCCGCGGCCGAGGGAGCGCAGTTCGGCATGCCCGAGGTGCACATGGGGATCCCATCCGTGATCGAGGCGGCCCTGCTGCCGGGCCTGATCGGCTGGGGCAGGACGCGCGAGATGCTGCTCACGGGTGCCATGTTCCCCAGCTCGGAGGCGCTGGCCATGGGCTTTGTGCAGAAGATTGCGCCGGCCGCGGAGCTCGATGCGGCCGTGGAGGCCTGGGTCGGCGCCATTTGCCGGGCGACGCCCGAGGCTATCCGCTCGCAGAAGGCATTGATCAACCGCTGGCAGCGCGTCTCCGTCGAGGAGGGCATCTACGCCGGCATCGATGCCCTGTCCGATGCGTACAAGACGGGCGAGCCGCAGGCGGCAATCGAGGCGTTTTTCGAGCGCAAGGATCGGAAGACCACGTAAGACCGAATCCGGTGGTTGTATCGCCCAGCCAGGCGCTGGCGGGAAAAAGGGGGTCAGACCCCTCGCGTGGACGCTGAAATCGGAACTTCGAACTGGAGGCGAGGGGTCTGACCCCCATCTCCACCCTTCCCGCGGTCGAAACCGGCGGTCGCCTCCGGAGTGCGGTTTCCCGTAACGCGGGGGCGAACCTTTTGTGGCCTTCACCGGCGGACCGGTAGGGGGGTAGCCACAAAACCTTTCAGCGATCCTGGGCCACGCCAGGCGGCAAGGAAAGGATATCCCCCAAATGGGAGATAGGCCGTGCCTCGCGGCCTCCGAAGAAGGGCGTCATGTACAACCGCGGGTGCAATCAATCGAGCTCGCCCAGGACACTCACCTCTGCCACCTGCCGACGCCCTGCAGCTTCTGCCAGTTCCACATGGCGAGGAACAGGGCGACGATCAGAAGAAAAATGGCCTTCGGGAATGCGAGATAGGCGATGCCGGCGGCGCAGACGAGGCCGAGACTGGCGACAACGCGCACCGACCATACCGGGCCGAGCAGGGCGCCGAGCCAGGCATCGAGTGTCTGCCCTCCGTCCAGCGGGTAGGCGGGCAGCAGGTTGAAGACCAACAGGACGAAGTTTGCCTGCGCCAGAACGCTGATCGGCAGCGCCAGCAGCCACTTTCCGCCGACGACGGCTTCGCCAACCAGCCAGTCCAGCCCAAGCCACAGCCCCAGATTGACCGCCGGCCCCGCGAGGTAGATGACCGAGCGCGCGAACACCGACCGCGGCAGGGAGCGCTCGAAGTGGGCGACGCCGCCCAGGCCCGTCAGCTCGATGCGGGAGACATGGGCGCGGAACAGACGGCCGGCGAAGGCGTGCCCCAGCTCGTGCAGCAGGATCGACAACAGCAGGCCGACAATGATGACGAACCCGGCCGACATGGCCTGCGTGCTGCCGCCAATGAAATAGGGATAGGTGAACACCAACAGCACAAGCACGAACATCATGTCGAGATGGATCGGTATGCCGGCGACGCGGCCGATCTCGATACGGGTGAACATGCGGGCCTTCCCTTGCTTGCCTCCGCGGTCAAGCCGACACGATGATGACTGACCAAATCGGGCGCGGACGAGCACCCTGCAGCTGTCGGGCGAGCGTTTTGTGTTACGCGAGCCGGCTGGATGGGACCTCAGCCGATTCAATGCGCCTTGGGCGCGCCGGGCTGGCGCATCGGCTGGGCGGCCGCGAAGCGCTCGTCGGCCAGGCAGCGATCGACGATGCGCTTGACGGTGGGATGCTTGTCGATCGTGCCCTTGAAGACACGATAGCCCGTGGCGTGGCTGACGAGGCAGAGGTCGGCCATGGTGACCTTATCGCCGTGGCAATAGGAGCCGGTCGCCTTGTCGCGCGAGAGATGGGCCTCGTAGGCATCCAGTCCCGCCGCGAACCAGTGCCGCACCCAGGTGGCCTTGCCCTCCTCGTCGAGATTGAAGGTGGCCGCCAGATGGTTGCGCACGCGCGGCACGATGATCGGGTGCGAGTCGGCCACCGTCACCAGCGACAGCGCCCGCACACGCGCGCGGCCCTTCGGGTCTGCCGGCAGCAGCGGTGGCTCAGGATACACCTCGTTCAAGTATTCCAAGATCGCCATGGACTGGTAGAGGACGTTGCCGTCGTCCTCCACCAGGGAAGGAATCACCATCTGCGGGTTGACGGCCTTGTAGCCGGACTGGCGCTGGTCGCCGGCGTCGAGATCGACGTAGACCGACTCGTATTTCAGTCCCTTGAGATTGAGCGCGATGCGCACCCGGAACGTGGCGAGCGACCGCCAATAGGTATAGAGCTTCATCGACGTCTCCTCCTCAGCGCTGGGTGCGGCTCGGCCAATAGGCCGGCAGCCAGGCGCCGTCGCGCTTGCCCCAGCCCGCCTTGCCTGCATCATCGTAAATGGCGAGCGCCGTCTCCACCAGCGGCAGCGTTGCGCCGCGCGCCTTGGCCTCCGCCAGCATGGTCGAGAGGTCCTTGCGGACCAGGTCGATGTCGAAGGTGGCCGTGCCCGGATCGTTGCCGCCCAGCGCCGCGGCAATGGCGGGCCCGCGGGTCTTGAGCACGTTCGGCCCGCCCGACGTGTCGGACAGGAACTCCATCAGCCACTTGTTGTCGAGCTTCAGGTGGCGGCAGAGCACAAAAGCCTCGGCCAGCGCCTGGTAGTAGACCAGCAGCGGAAGATTCAGCGCGAGCTTCATGCTGGCGCCGGCACCGACGGGGCCTACATGCTCCACCCGCCGGCACATCTGGTCGAGCAGCGGCTTGGCTTTGGCGAAGTCCTCCTTGGTGCCGCCGGCGACGCCCAACAGCTTGCCCTGGCGCGCGGGGCCGACGGTGCCGCCGACGGGGCACTCGACGAAGACGCCGCCCTTGGCACGCACCTTCTCGGCCAGCGCCACCTCATCGTGCGGCTGCACCGTGCTCATCTCGATGAAGAGCTTGCTCTTCGCATCGCCGGCCAACAGCCCCGACGGCCCGTCGTACACGGCAGCTAGCGCTTCGCGGTTGGTGAGAATTGTGACAATGGCCTCGACTTGGCCGGCAAGGTCGGCTGGGCTGTTCGCGACCTTGGCGCCGGCGTCGGCCAGCGGCCTGGTCTTCTCCGGCGCCCGGTTCCAAACCGTCACCACATGCCCCACCTCGATGAGATGAGCCGCAATGGCTGCGCCCATGCGGCCAACACCGGCAACGCCAACGCGCATCTCTTTCTCTCCAAACTGCTCTTCGTCGCCCCTCGCCGACTACTAACATCTTGCAACGGCGCCACCAATCCTCCGTATCAGGGCCGGACATAGCCGGCATCAAGAAATCTGATCGAACGGCCAGCGATTGGGTTTGCGCTCGAAGGCCGCGAACCATAGGTTTCGAAAGTGCATTACCCGCGCGACAGGGGGCGGCGCGCCAGGGAGGAATAGGTGCAAGCCCGGAACGGTGCGCAGCCCCTAGCTGTGCGTGTCGCTGCTGCCGGCCCGACGGCTCGCTCCGAGGTGCGCGACGGCATGCGCATCGACTGGGATGTGGCCGTACCCATGGACGACGGCATCGTCCTGCGCTGCGATGTGTTTCGGCCGGCCAAGGAGGGCCGCTACCCTGTCATCCTGACCTACGGCCCCTATGCCAAGGGCCTCGCCTTCCAGGACGGCTACCCCAGCGCGTGGGAGCGCATGGCCAGGCAGCATCCCGATGTGACGGCCGGCTCGAGCAACAAGTACCAGAACTGGGAAGTCGTCGATCCGGAGAAGTGGGTGCCGCACAACTACGCCTGCGTGCGTTTCGATTCGCGGGGGTGCGGCTGCTCGCCCGGATTCATCGATCATTTCTCGCCGCGCGAGACCAAGGACTTCCACGACTGCATCGAATGGGCCGGAGTGCAGCCCTGGTGCAACGGCAAGGTCGGCCTCAACGGCGTCTCCTACTACGGCATCAACCAGTGGCACGTCGCCTCGCTGCAGCCGCCGCATCTTGCCGCCATGTGCGTCTGGGAAGGCGCCGCGGACTGGTATCGCGACATGACGCACCACGGCGGCATCCTCTGCACCTTCTGGCAGAACTGGTACGACATGCAGGTGAAGACCGTCCAGCACGGCGCAGGCGAGCGGGGCAGGCGCAGCCGCGCGCACGGCGATATGGCGTGCGGGCCTCGAACCCTGTCGGACACGGAGCTGGCGCGCAACCGCTGCGATCTCGGCAACGAGATCCTCGAGCATCCCCTCGATGACGAGTATCACAAGGAGCGATCGCCGCTCTGGTCGAAGGTGAGGGTGCCGCTTCTGTCGGCCGCCAACTGGGGCGGCCAGGGCCTGCATCCGCGCGGCAACTTCGAGGGCTTCGTGCGCGCCGCCTCCAAGCAGAAATGGCTCGAGGCGCACGGACTCGAGCACTGGACGCACTTCTACACGGACTACGGCCGCGAGTTGCAGCTCGCCTTCTTCGATCATTTCCTGCACGGCAGAAAGAACGGCTGGGACAAGCAGCCGCGCGTGCTCCTGCAGGTGCGCCACCCAACCAAGCTCGTCGAGCGAGCGGAGGACGAATGGCCGCTGGCGCGCACCAAGTGGACCAGGCTCTACCTCGATCCGAATACTGCGCTCCTGCAGCCGGAACGAGCGGCGGGAACCACGACGCTGAGCTTCGAGGCCATGGGCGACGGTGTCACGTTTCTCACCGCGCCATTCGAGGCGGACACCGAGATCACCGGCCCGTCTGCGGTCAAGCTGCTCGTGTCTTCCTCCACCAGCGATGCGGATTTGTTCGTCGTGCTGCGTGCCTTTGCGCCCGACCTCGAGGAACTCGTCTTCCAGGGCGCCATCGATCCGCACACGCCAATCGCCCAGGGTTGGCTCAGGGCTTCGCACCGCAAGCTCGATAAGAAGTTGTCGACACCGTACCGGCCCTACCACACCCACGACAGGCAGCAGCCGCTGAAGGCCGGCGAAGTGGTGGAGCTCGACATCGAGATCTGGCCGACGTCCATCGTGCTGCCGGCCGGATATCGCCTGGGGCTGTCGATCCGGGGCAGGGACTATGAGTACCCAGGGCCGAGCGGCGGGCGACTGTCCAACTTCAAGAACGAGCTGAAGGGCTGCGGTCCGTTCCTGCACGACGATCCGCGCGACCGGCCGCCAGAGATTTTTGGCGGCGTCACCAGCCTGCATTTCGGCCGCGGCCGGCAGTCCTATCTGTTGCTGCCCATCATTCCGCCGAAGAAGTCGCCATCATCGAAAGCAAGGCCTGCGAGGGCCCAACCACAGAAAAGGGAGTGAACGCCATGGCAATCAAGCGCAGAACCGTCCTCAAAGGCATGCTCGCGACCGGCGTGAGCGCGGCCACCGTGAAGATGCCGGCCGTGCACGCCCAGGGCGCAGCCTTCAAGATCGGTTTGCTCACGGTCAAGACGGGCCCCCTGGCACAAGGCGGCATCCAGATGGAACAGGGCATCCTCACGTTCCTGAAGGAGAAGAACAACACGCTGGCCGGCCGCAAGGTGGAGCTGCTGGTGGCCGACACCGGCGGCAACCCGGCCGGCGCCAGAACCAAGGCCCAGGAAGTCATCGAACGCGACCGGGTCAACGTGATTCTCGGGCCGCTCGCCGCCTTCGAATTGCTCGCGATCACCGACTACGTGCGCGACAACGCGACGCCGCTGATCAGCCTGGCCGCGGCCGAAGACGTCACCCAGCGCCGCGCCAACCCTTTCATCATTCGCCCCTCCGCGACCTCGGCGCAGTGCTGCCACGCAATGGGCGACTACGCCGCCAAGGAGCTCAAGTATCGCCGCGCAGCCACGATCTCGGAGGACTTCGCGTTCGGCCACGAGCAGATGGCCGGCTTCCAGCGCGTGTTCGAGGAGAACGGCGGCAAGGTGGTCAAGAAGCTGTGGCCGCCGCTCGTCACGCCCGACTACACGCCGTTCATCGCCCAGATCGGCAACGTCGATTGCGTCTTCAATGGCTTCGCGGGCTCCAACCCGGTGAAGTTCATGCGCTCCTTCGCCGATCTCGGCCTGAAGGGCAAGATCCCGCTGCTGGCCGGGTGGACGGCGATGGACGACGCGCTGTTGCGGTCGCTCGGCGACGAGGCGGTCGGCGTGCTGTCGGCGGCGTACTACTCGGCCGACTTCGGCTCGGAGAGCAACCGGCGCTTCGTGGCGGCGATGCAGAAGGACTACAACGTCCTGCCGGGCGGCTATTCGGCCGGCATGTACGTGGCCGGCCAGTGCGTCGAAGCCGCCATTCAGCAGCTGGGCGGCCGGGCCGACGACCGCAAGGCGCTGGCCGAGGTGCTGCACAAGGTGTCGCTGGCCGACACGCCGCGCGGCGCCATCCGCTTCGACCAGTACGGCAACGTCATCGGCGAGGTCTTCATCCGCCGCTGCGAGAAGAAGGGCAACCAGCTGGTCAACACCGTGGTCAAGACCTATCCCAACGTCAGCCAGTTCTGGACCTATAACGAGAAGGAATTTCTGGCGAACCCGGTCTATACGCGCGACTATCCGCCGGCCAGGAACCTGGAGAACTAGCGTAGGTTGGGTCGAGCGGAGCGCAGACCCAACGTGCTGGCGTCCGATCGCGTTGGTGTTGGGTCTTCGCTGGCGCTCGACCCAACCTACGGCTACGCTGACTGCCGGCAGGGTCGTACTCCATGAGCTCCAGAGCGGGTTTTGCGGCAGTCGTTGCCGTCTTGTCGGGCGCATTGTTCTGGGCGCTGCGGGAGATCCCCTGGCAACAGGTTCCGCTCCTGGCGGTGAACAGCATCGCGCTCGGCGGCCTGCTGTTTCTGCTCTCGTCCGGCTTCTCCCTCATCTTCGGCCTGATGCGCATCCCCAACCTGATGCACGGCGCCTTCTTCATGCTGGGCGCCTATGTCGGCGTGACGCTGCTTTGGCAAGGGGTGAACTTCTGGCTGGCGGCGCTGGCCAGCGCCGCGGCCATGGCCGCGATCGGCGGCCTGATCGAGCGCTTCCTGCTGCGGCGCCTTGCCGGGGAGCCCTTGCCGCAGGTGTTGCTGACGCTCGGCTTCGCCTTCATCATCGGCGACGTTTGCCTGATGCTATGGACCGGCGATCCCTGGCAGCCCGCCACGCCGGCGCACCTGCGCGGCGCCGTGCAGGTGGCGGGCCTCTACTTTCCGATCTATCGCCTGGTGATCGTGCTCGTCGCCGTTGCCGTCGCCGTCGCCCTGTGGCTGCTGGTCGACTGGACGCGCCTCGGCGCCATGATCCGCGCCGGCGTCGACGATGCCCCCATCGCTCGCGTCGTCGGCATCAAGGTATCGCAGCTCTTCACCCTGGTGTTCGCGCTCGGCGCGGCGCTGGCTGCCTTCGGCGGCGTGATGAGCGCACCCTACCTCTCCGTCTACCCCGGCCTCGACTTCGAGATGCTGCCGCTGGCGCTGATCGTGGTGATCCTGGGCGGCACGGGCAGCCTGCTGGGTGCCCTCGTCGGCAGCTTCGTGATCGGCTTTCTGTACAATTTCGGTCAGGTCAGGTTTCCCGATCTCGCCTACGTCATCCTGTTCCTGCCGATGCTGCTGGTGCTGGTGCTGCGGCCGCAAGGCCTGTTCGGCAGGGCTCAGCAGTGAGGGTTCTTACGCCGCAGCGAACCGCCATCGCCCTGGCGCTCCTGGCCCTCCTCAGCCTGCCCTACTGGGTGGGCGGCACCTACTACATCAACATCGCCAGCCAGATCCTGCTGTGGGCCGTCCTGGCGCTGGCCCTCAACGTGCTGGTCGGCTACGCCGGCCTCACCTCGCTGGGGCACGCCGGCCTGTTCGCCGTATCGGGCTATACCGCAGCCCTCCTGCTCGGCGCCGGCTACGGCCACCTCGCGGCCTGTCTCGCCGCTCTGGTCGTGACCGTTGCCGTCAGCAAGGTCTTCGCCGTGCTGTCGCTGCGGGCCACCGGCATCGGCTTCCTCATGATCACGCTCGCCATCGGCCAGATCCTGTGGGGCATCGCCTACCGCTGGGCCAGCCTCACCAACGGCGACAACGGCATCAACGTGTCCACCCGGCCGGCACCGTTCGGCCTCGGCCTGAGCGCTGCACCGGCGTTCTACTATGCCACCCTCGTCGTGTTCCTCGCTGCCGTCGTCACCATGGCCGTGTTCGCGCGCTCACCCTTCGGAGCCAGCCTCGCCGGCACCCGCGACCAGCCGCGCCGCATGACGGCACTGGGCTACAACGTCTGGCTGATCCGCTACCTGGCCATTGTCTTCTCCGGCTTCTGGTCCGGCGTCGCGGGCCTGCTGTTCCTCTACTACAACCAGTTCATCAGCCCGCAGGTGAGCGCGCTGACCACCTCGGCGGAGGCGCTGCTGATGGTGATCTCCGGCGGCAGCGCCACCCTGCTCGGCCCGATCTTCGGCGCCGCCATCGTCGTCATCATGAAGAACGTGGTGAGCGCCTACATCGAGCGCTGGAATCTCGTGCTCGGGCTCATCTTCATTCTGATCATCAGCTTCATGCCGGAGGGCCTGGTGCCGGGGTCGGTGCGGCTGTGGCGCGCCGGCCGCCAGTGGCTGCGCGCGCGGGCCAACGGGTGGGCGGCGCGGCCGGCCCGGGAGCGCAGTCCATGACCGCGCTGGCCGTCAAAGCGCTCGACAAGTCGTTCGGCGGCCTGCGCGTGACGGCCAACGTGGACCTCATCGTGGCGCCGGGCGAGCGGCGCCTGATCATCGGCCCCAACGGCGCCGGCAAGACCACGCTGTTCAACCTGATCACCGGCGAGATCGCCCCCGACAGCGGCTCGATCGTCCTGTTCGGCCGCGACATCACCCGCGCGGCTTGCCGCCGGCGCGCACATCTGGGCCTCGCCCGCACCTACCAGATCATCACGCTGTTCCCGCACGATACGATCCTGCGCAACGTCACGCTGGCGCTGCTGGGCCTCTCGCCGCTGCGCTGGAATGTGCTCGCCGATCTCGACGGGCAGACGGATCTTGTCGACCGCGCGAGGCGGGCGCTCGCCAAGGTCGGACTCGAGCACATCGCCGAGCGGCCGCTGGCGCAGACCTCCTACGGCGAACGCCGGCGCGTCGAGATCGCCATGGCGCTGGCGCAGGAGCCCAAGCTGCTGCTGCTCGACGAGCCGTTCGCCGGCCTCTCCATCGACGAGCGGCGCGATGTGCAGAAGCTCCTGCAGGCCATCCCGCGCGCGGTGACCGTCGTCATGATCGAGCACAACATGGACGTTGCCCTCGAGCTCGCCGACCGCATCACGCTGCTGCATTTCGGCGAGGTGGTGGTGGAAGGAACGCGCGCCGAGGTGGTCGCCGACCCGCGCACCCGGGAGGTCTACCTTGGCGGCTAAGGCACTCAGCCTCGCCGGCGTCGTTTGGAAGCGATGCGCGCGCCACATCGTCCCCTCCCCCCTTGTGGGGGAGGGACAGGGTGGGGGGGATTGCAGAACATGGAAGGTCGGGATTCCCCCCACCCCTAACCCCTCCCCACAAGGGAGAGGGGAATCCGCGCGGCGCCCGTGCGAAGGGCTGGCGATGTCGCCGCCGGGCACGCGGGAGGTGGATCTTGGCGGCTAGCGCCCTCAGCCTCGCCGGCGTCGACGCCTTCTACGGCGACGGCCACGTGCTGCATGACGTCTCGCTCGCCGTCGGCGAAGGCCGCCTCTTGGGGCTGATCGGCCGCAACGGCGCCGGCAAGACCACCTGCATGAACGTGGCCGTGGGCCTGCTGCCGGCGCGGACCGGCTCGGTCGAGGTGTTCGGCGTCGCTGTCACGCGCATGGCGCCCGAGCAGATCGCGGCACAGGGCGTCGCCCTGGTCCCGCAGGGCCGCCGCGTTTTCAAGAGCCTGACGGTGCGCGAGAACCTGAGCGTTGCCGCCCGCACTCGCAAGGGGGGCAAGGCGTTCTGGACGGCCGAGACGGTGTTCGACATGTTCCCGCGGCTGGCCGAGCGCCGCAACCAGCTGGCCGCGCTGCTGTCGGGCGGCGAGCAGCAGATGCTGGCGATCGGCCGCGCGCTGATGGCCAACCCGCGGCTCTTGTTGATGGATGAGCCGTCCGAGGGCCTTGCCCCGCAGATCGTCGCCGATGTCGGCCGCACCATCGCCAGGCTCAAGGGCGAAGGCCTCTCGATCGTGCTGGTCGAGCAGAACATCAAGCTCACCCTCGATCTGGCCGACGACATCGTCATCCTCAATTCGGGGAGCGTCGTGTTCACCGGGACGCCCGGCGAGATCAGGATGAACGACGCCATCGTGGCGCAGCACCTGGGGGTGCATTGAGCTGCCCGCCGGTGAGCCACCACCCCATGAATTGCACGCTACCCGTCATCCCGGACGGGGCGATGCGAGCGATTCCGCGAGCAGCGCTCCGATCCGGGACCTTGCGGTAGCTCTTGCCCGCGATCGGGGACAACCGCGGCATGAGATGAGCAGCCGACAAGAACCGCCCGCGAGCGGCGACGTCCCGAGCTGATCTTAACTGTTGACCGCCGGCGGCTTGCCCCTGCGTCCGGTACCCGAACCCACGGCGAGTGTCCGATGCCATCAGGTGGCCTCCGCAGGCGCTCCTGGAGGCCATTGCCGGGTCGACCTCAGCCTGCTCCGTCGCGGCGCGGAAGCCGGAGGCATCTGCAGCCGTGATTTGGTTAGCATTGGTGTCACTGAGCAGAATCCCCGTCGTAGGCCCAACGCGGGCATGCCCGGCAAAGTCAGTTATGCCCCCCGCCGGATGGAGACCGGAGGTCGCGTGCCACGAGCTGCCCAAAACAGGGGGGTGGTCAACCACCCTGTTCGCTTCAGTTTCGGAAGATTACGTCTCCCAGCCTCGTCACTCTCGGCGGCCCACAGTACGTGCCTGCAGATAAGACAATGACCGCCGCCGCCACTTATTGCTTATCAATCTTATCGAAGATTTCCTTGGCCTTCCTGCTCGACGGCGAGTCGGGGCTCCACCACTTCGTCGCAGCCGGCGCGGGCCTCGGCAGGGCGGCGGCCTTCAGCCTGCGGCGCTGCTCGCGCACTGCGTCGATCCGCCCGTCGAGGAGCTTGGCAAGTTGCTCCACGCCGAGGCGTGTGCGCTCGGCCTCCGGCAGCAGGCGCTCCAGCGAGGCCAACATGGCACGGTCGAGCACCTGGCGCTCCTCTTCCCGGTCGAGGGACCGGGTTGCGATGTCGACCATGGTGATCGTGTTGCGGGCCACCACCGCCTGGTCGGGACCCGATATCCGAGCCTCATTCCAAGCGAGGATACCGAACACGGCCGCGACCGGCGCACTCACCTTCACCGCAAGGTCGAAGGCCTGACCGATAACACGGCCGAGACGCCGGGGACTGGGGGTGGTGGCGGGAAGTCTTTGATCTGTAGTCACTGGAACCTCCATCGAACTTCGATGGCAGTCCCAATGACGCCCACCACGCGTGGTCTGAACGCCAACGTCACCTATGATGAGTTGCGGTGTCGGGCTGGAAAAGGCGCAACGCGGTATTTTCCGCAGGGAGCCTGGTGTAGTAGCTGGTGGGTCAGCGGTGTGAACGCGGTGTTGACGTGGATCGCGCTCGGCGCTTCCCATGGCGGTGCGACCACGTGCGGAGATTCTTATCGATGGCACTTCGTCGAGAAGAGATAGTTGACTTCAAAGCCAAGATGGAGGGGTTGCAGCATCTGCTGGGGCTCAAGAACAATTTCGAGCGCTTTTGTGAAGCTATCGGGCTCAAACGGGACGGTTTGAAAGCCTGTCTCACGGACAACGGAACCCGAGGACTGAGCACTGACTATCAGAAGCTAATGCAAGAAGCCTTGAGCGGCCGTCTGGGCAACTTCCTCAGTTGGCCTGAGTGGATCGAGACGGACCGCGGACGCATCGTTAACGGCCAGCGACGCGACTCTTCCGCATCCTTCTTGCAAAGATGCCGCGAGGCTATCGCGGGGACGTCAAAGGCGAGTGTACCGCTTCGTCTGGCTATCGTCGATAACCCCGCGCCAATTGTTGAGTCGCTCGGCTCTGTGGAACTGTTTGCCACCGCACAGTTTGTGGAGGGGTGTAATGGAACGTTGAGCAGCACCCTCATTTGTCGACCCGCCAACCTTGAGAATGCTCGCATTGCTATCCGTTTTTGCAAGTTGCGGTTCAAGCGCACTCCGGCACTGACAGATGCACCGCGCAGGGTCCGGCCGAACGCGTTTGCGCCGCTCAAGAACGACAAGGACATGGAGGTGACGGTTCACTGGGTAGGAACGAGCCAGCTGCCCACAGTCGAGGTCGCGGCGCGGGGTGCGATCGAGATGATTAACCTACCGGACGATCTTTGGTCCGTTCCCGAGGCAAAGGCCGGAGACCGCTACGAGGCGCAACTTATTGTGTATCTGCGCGACTGTCGGCTGATCGATAAGGATGATGATGGGGGTGTTGAATTGGAGGAGATCTCGCCCGCGGAAGGCAACTCTTTCATAGGTCCCGGCTCAAAGAAAATGGAGCACATCTTGAAGCTCATCGAGGCGCGCATGGCACAGCTAAACACCCTTGACCTCGAGGATGGCTACGGGGTGCTGCATAGCTTCGCCGTCGCGCTCGTGTCGGCGCATCCAATTGCTGACGAGAACGAGAGCAATGGCAAACTCACCTGAGCGCTGGGCGCGTGAGCCTTGGGCTGCCGTCAGGCAACGGCTGCTTTCCTCGGGCGCAATCGACTTCGCATCGCTGGTCAAGCTCGCCGGTCTCGATCCGGCACGTCATATGCGCTTTGCAGAATGGTCGGGCGTCGATTTCGAAGGGAGCGTTCTTGCAGGCTTCAATTTTATTGGTGCTCGCCTGATCGGCTGCAGCTTCAAGGGGGCGTGGATCAAGGGCGGTTGCTTTGAGCATGCTTTGATTGATGTGGTCCGCCCATACGGCACGCTCGATTCGAAACGAACGAGCCTATGCGACGCCGAGGACTGGGACGCCTATGTCGGAGATTGGCTGCGTGCGCCTAACCCGCCCCCCGACGACGACCACCTGCGCGTGGGCGCCGTTTTCCAGGACGCGCCCTTCGCGCCCGAGATGGTGGTGGTCCCGCCGGGCGAGTTTCTGATGGGAACATCCGCCAAAGCAATGGACGCGTTTATCGCAAGGCATGGCGAACAACATCGCCAACGTGTCAGCCGGGAAGGACCACAGCACAACGTTAGCATTTCGTATCGACTTGCAGTTGGCCGCTTTCCGGTGACATTCGGGGAATGGGATGTATTCGTTGGGGGGAAAAAGGTGGACAGGATGTGGAGCAAGCGTCCCGTCATCAATATCAAATGGAATGATGCCTTGGCTTATGTCGAATGGCTAGCCAAGCTTACTGGCAAGGCATATCGGTTGCTGTCAGAAGCTGAATGGGAGTACTGCTGCCGCGCTGGCACCACGACTGCCTATGCTACAGGTGAAGGGATCACAAGGGCGCAAGCCCAATTTTCTCTTGGGCGACTCCGTAGTGCATACTTGACTGAAGTGGGTACATTTCCAGCCAATGCGTGGGGTCTTTATGACATGCATGGAAATGTATGGGAGTGGTGCAAAGACAATTGGCATGAAGACTATAGCGGGGCTCCCGACGATGGCTCTGCTTGGAACACCCCTGCAAGCTACGCGCATGTGATCAGGGGCGGTTGTTGGCAAATCCGAGGAATAAATCTCCGCTCGGCCCGCCGTAGTTCGAAGCCATCCTACTACTCAGAAAGTCCTACCGAGGATGTTGGCTTCCGTGTGGTAAGAACACTCGCGTCTTAGCATCCGGTACCGATCGGTGACGGCTTGCTCGCGTTACCGCCATTGCCAAGCAGGAGTTCAACACGGGCCGATGGTCCGCACGCCTATTCGCGAGATCACGCCCGAAAAGTGGGCTCAGCGTGGGTCTAGTCCGAACGTAGCGCCGATCGACCGGTATCTTGATCGTGGCGCCGTCGCCGACGCGCGCAGAGAAAACTGTTGCCCACAAAGGGACGATGACCTTCGGGATCAGCCAAGAACCGACGGGCGTTCCATCTGCTTCACATGAGCATCGCGCCTGGTCGCTCAAGCGTACGCAATCCCTCGCGTTGTTCAATCAATGATCGGCAAGCAAAAGCATGTTAGTGCATCCGAGCAATACGGTGAGTTTGGGTCAAATTTCACCGTGCCATGCGCGGGCGCCTGGCAACAGAGCATCGAAAGCGGACGGAAGGGCCTTTGACCAAACGTTGGTCCGGATACTCTGCCGCTAGGCAGCTTGGGCCTCGACCGGCAGCCCGGCCGCCTTCCACTCCGGGAACCCGTCTTGCAGGCGGCGGGCGCTGAAGCCGCGCGCGCGCAGCTGCGCGACGGCCTCGAACGACAGGACGCAATAGGGACCGCGGCAATAGGCGACGATCTCGGTCTGTTTGTCCGCGCGGCTGAGCCAGCGTGTGAGCTTGCGCAGCGGTACGTTGACGGCGCCGGGCAGGTGGCCGAGCCGGAACTCAGCCTCCGGCCGCACGTCGAGAACGGTCACGAGGCCCTTGCGCATTCTCTCCCTCAGCTCCGCGCGCGACACCGGCTCGAGGGCGTCGCGCTCCTGGAAGTAGCTGCGCAGAATCCTGTCGACCTCGCCGACGTTGCGCGCCGCCACCTTGTGCATGGCCGCCAGCATGGTGAGGACCGTGTCGTCGGCCAGGCGGTAGAGGACGAACTTGGCCTGCCGGCGCGCCGCAACGAGGCCGGCGCGCCGCAGGTGCTGCAGATGCTGCGAAGCGTTGGCGACCGAAAGACCGGCGCCTTCGGCGAGCGCCTCGACGCTGCGCTCGCCCTGGGCGACAAGCTCCAGCAGCTCGAGCCGGTGCTCGTGCGCCATCGCCTTGGCGACAGCGGCAAACTGCGCATAGAGCGCGCGCTTGGCATTGGTGCTTGACATCGTCCTATCATTCAAGTGATCTATTGAATATGAGCATGACGGACACCCTGCTGTCAAACGAGTCGCTGGTGCGCTTGCTGGCGTTCGCCGGTATTCTCGGCGCCATGGCTGCCTGGGAGATCCTTGCGCCGCGCCGTCGCCAGGCCATCGGCCGGGGCATCCGCTGGCCCGGCAACATCGGCATCGTGGCGCTGGATACGCTGCTGGTGCGCCTGATCTTTCCCATGACCGCGGTCGGCCTGGCGCTGTTGGCGGAGGCGCGGGGGTGGGGTCTCTTCAACGCGTTCCCGGTGCCGGGCTGGGCGGCAATCCCGCTCGCCGTCATCCTGCTCGACCTCGCCATCTACCTGCAGCACGTGCTGTTCCACGCGGTCCCGGCACTCTGGCGGCTGCATCGCATGCACCATGCCGATCTCGAGTTCGATGTCACCACGGGCGCGCGCTTCCATCCCATCGAGATCCTGCTGTCGATGATCGTCAAGCTCGGCGTGATCGCCGCCATTGGCGCTCCCGCCGTTGCCGTCCTCCTGTTCGAGGTTCTTCTCAACGCCACCTCGATGTTCAACCACGGCAACGTCAGAATTCCGCTCGGATTCGATCGCATCCTGCGCTGGATGGTGGTGACCCCCGACATGCACCGCGTGCACCACTCGATCGAAAGCGGCGAGACCAACAGCAATTTCGGCTTCAACCTGCCGTGGTGGGACCGGCTGTTCGGGACCTATCGCGATCAGCCCGCCGCCGGCCACGAGCGGATGGCGATCGGCATCGAGCAGTTCCGCGACCCCGTCGAGCTGCGCATGGACCGGATGCTGCTGCAGCCATGGCGCGACGCCAGCGGTCCCTACCCGCTCGGCCACGGCCAGGAAAGCCGCACGCCGGCCGCCCGGCCATGAGCTATGCCAATCCTGCCGCCTACGAGCAGTTCATGGGCCGGTGGAGCGAGCGACTGGCTCCAGCTTTCCTGCGCTTTGCCGGCGTCGCGGACGGACAGCACGCGATCGATGTCGGCTGCGGGACGGGGAGCCTCAGCCGCGCGCTGCTCGCGTCCGCAGCGACAGTCAGAGTGACGGGCGTCGATCCCACCCCGGACTATGTAGCGTTCGCGCGCGAGGCGCCGCAGGAGCCCCGCGCCCAATTCCAGGTCGGCGCTGCGGAGAAGCTTCCGTTCGCCGATGGCGCGTTCGACGCGGCGCTGTCTCTCCTCGTGCTGCAGGATTTCGACGACGCCCGCCGGGCCGTGCTCGAGATGGCGCGTGTCACCCGGCCGGGCGGAGTCGTGGCCGCCTGCTTGTGGGACTTCCGCGACGGTCTGCCGATGCTCTCGCTCATGTGGCAGGCGGCCGAGGCGGTGGCGCCGGAGCTCGTGTCCCGCTACCGCGAGGATGTCCCTCCCCGGCAGCATCCCGGGCCCGACGACCTCCAGACCCTGTGGCGCGACGCCGCGTTGTCCGGTATCGAGACGTCAGCCTTGGAGCTGTCGATGTGCTTTGCATCGTTCGACGACTATTGGCGGCCGTTCCTCGGCGGAGCGACGCGGACCTCCCGCTTTGCCGCCGCCGTCGATGCCGAGACCGGGGGCGCCCTTGCGAGGGAGCTGGCCGGCAGGCTCCCGCGCCTCCAGCCCGACGGCTCCTTCGTTCTTCCGGCGCGGGCATGGGCCGTCAAAGGAGCCGTGTCGGCCCCCGACCCGCAGCACTACGACAGGCCGCAGAATGAACGACGGCGCTGAACGCCCCGCACCGATCCTGACCGGCAAGCGTTACGATGCGCCCTCGGCATTCACTCCGGAGAATCTGCTTCGGGAGGCGCGGCGGCAAAAAGGCGTCGAAGCCGCCAACGTCCCCGCAGTCTGCGTGCTCGATCCCGATGGCGACATGGTCCGCCAGCTCGAGCGCGACGGGCGGGCGCGCGCCGATCCGGGCTGGGCCTGCTATCATACCGAGCTTTGCCGCATCTCCGCGGAGGGCATCGAGCTCGGCCTGATCGGCTGCGCCGTCGGTGCCCCGTTTGCGGTTTTGATCGCGGAGGAGCTGTTTGCATCCGGTTGCAGGCTGCTGATCAGCATGACGTCGGCCGGGCAGCTCGTGCCGTTGCGGCCGCCGCCCTATTTCGTTCTTATCGACAGGGCGCTGCGCGACGAGGGCACCAGCTACCACTATCTGCCTGCCGCCGAGTTCAGCCGCGCCGAGGAATCCCTGCTCGGTCTCCTCGATGGGGCGTTCTCGCATCTGCAGGTCCCCGTCGAACGCGGCGCAACCTGGACCACGGACGCGCCGTTCCGGGAAACCGCCGAGGCGATTGCGGCAATGCGGGCGAGGGGTCTGCTGGCCGCCGAGATGGAAGCCGCCGCACTCTATGCCTTTGCCGCAGCCCGCCAGAAGCCCGTCATCTGCTTCGCCCATGTCACCAACCAGATGGCACGCGTCGAAGGCGATTTCGAGAAGGGCGACGCCAACGGCGCCGCCGATGCGCTCGCGGTGATCGTTGCGGCTGCACGCGCCTGGAGCCGGGAGCGCAGCTGATCCGGGTCGGCTGCTTCTTTCGCGCGCCGGGGGCCCGGCTGCGGCAGCGGACAACCGTTCTTGCACTCTTGACTCGTGGCTGATCGCGGGTGCAGGTCGTGCAGTGTTGACGCAAGAGGACGGAGGCTTACATGGCGTTTCTGACGGGAGATGTTGTAGCGAATCCGGGAGGCGAGCTTCCCTACAAGGTGGTCTTCAAGCAGGGCGAGACCGTGATCGTCGAATGGGCCGTGGAGTCGCAAGCCCAGGGCGAGGAGCAGATCGTGGAATTCATCAGGGAAGCGATTGAAGACGACGACTGACATGTGACGACGGGGCGAGAGCCCAATGCACCCAAGGCCGGCGGCGCCTGACTGGACCAATCGTCAGCGCGTCAGGGCGACCTAGCATGCAGCAGAATTATTGAGGCGCCCCCTGGCGCCGCCGGCCGTCACCCTCGTCGACCCTGACCCCGACCGCCTCCAACGCCGTGCTCAAGGACGGAGGCTGCTCAACCTGCACGGATCGCGCGGCCTTACGGCGCTCCTGCAGCCAGTTCGGGAACCACATGGCGATGGCGGGGAAGACGAGCACGAGCACCACGCAGATGACCTGGATGACCATGAAGTCCGCCATGCCGCGGTAGATCAGCTTCAGGTTCCACTCCCTGACCACCTGCTTCAGGTAGTAGGCCGACATCGCCACCGGCGGTGACAAGAACGCGGTCTGCAGCACCACGGCCACGATGCAGCCGAACCACACCATGTCGTAGCCCAAACCCTTGGCCACGGGCGCGAGCAGCGGCAGGAAAATGAGCACGATCGCCGGCCATTCGAACGGCCACCCAAGCAGGAAGATGAGCGTCAGCAGCAGCGTCATCGTGCCCCAGGCGGGCAGCGGCGCCGCCAGCAGCGTGTTGGTGATCCACGTTGCCGTGCCGAGCCAGGCGAATACGGCGCCGAACACGTTGGAGGCCACCGCCAGGAACAGCACCATGCTGGTGGTAGCCAGCGTCAGTTGGCAGGCCCTGAAGAACCCCGACCACGTGAACTTGCCGTACATGATGACGAGCAGGATCGCGCCCAGTGCGCCCAGCGCCGCCGCTTCGGCCGCCGTCGTCAGCCCGGCCAGAATGGCGCCGAGCGTGACGATGGTCAGCACCGTGACGGGAACCAGGCCCACCAGGCATTCCCAAAGCACGATGCCTATCGAAGCCGGCCGATCCTCCTTGGGCACGGGCGGCCCGAGCTTGGGATTGATGAAGCTGCGCCCCAGCGTATAGGCGATGTACATGCCCGACAGCAGGAACCCGGGGCCGAAGGCGGCCGCGTACAGATCGATGATCGAGATGTCGAGCACCGGCGCCATCACCACCAGCATTACCGAGGGTGGGATCAGGATGCCGAGCGTGCCGCCCGCGGCAATGGCGCCGGCCGACATGCGCTGGTCGTAGCCGGCCTTGATCATCATCGGCCCGGCCATGAGGCCGAGCAGCGCCACCGTGGCGCCGACCGTGCCGGCGGCGATGCCGAACAGCGTCGCGGTGGTGATCACGACCAGGTAGAGCGAGCCGCGCACCGGCGCGAACAGGTTGCGGAACGCCGCGAACAGCCGTTCCATCAGGCCGCCCTGGTCGCACACGTAGCCCATCAGGATGAACAACGGCACGGCCACGAACTCGTCCTGCTTCATGAGGCCGAAGGTCTGCAGGTAGGTGAGATTGAAGACCCTCACCCCCAGGCCGACGTAGCCGAACATGAGCGCCAGGAAGAGCAGAGTGAAGCTGATCGGTAGGCCGATGAAGATGGCGAACAGCATCACCACCAGCATCACGAATCCGAGGAACTCGAGACCGGTCATACTTCCAGTTTTTCCCTATGCTCGAACTCGCGGCCAAAGCGGATCTGGTAGATGCACTTGAGCGACTCGGAGATGCCCTGGATCATGAACAGCAGCGCCGCCAGCGGAATGACGGAGCGGAAGGGCCACATGATGATCCGCCACACGCTCTCCTGCGAGCGCTCGCCGATCTCGTAGGAGAGCCACGCGTCGTCGATGCTGATCGCCATCAGGGTGATCATGGTGGGAAAGAACAGGACGAGATAGGAGATCAGGTCGATGGTCCCCTTCCTGCGCTCCGAATATTTCTCCCAGAAGATGTCGGTGCGTACGTGCGCGCCTTTGAGGAGCGCGTAGGCGCAGCCCAGCATGAAGGCCGACCCGTTCAGCATGTAGCTCGACTCGTAGACCCATACGGTCGGTGCCCTGAAGAGGTAGCGCGCAAAGACCTCGTAGGTGATGATCGCCACCAGCAGCGCCATTGTCAGCGAGATCAGCTTGCCGGTGATGTCGGTAAATCCGTCGATGACCCGGATGATGCCATAGAAGACGGTCGGGAAGTCGCCGCCAGTGCGCTCTGCGCGCGGTGTTGCGGTTCCTGCCGCCATGATGCTCCCCGAGCTTATGGAAAGAACGACGTCGCGCTTGCCGGGCGAACTGAAGACTGCGGCGGGTGCCCGGCCATCCGGTCACCCGCCGCGCATGCGTGAAGGCACTCCGGTCCTGGCCTTACTTCTTGAGATAGACCTTGTCCTTCCAGTAGTAGTTGCCGGCAAAGTCGTAGGGCGGGTAGAACGACAGCTTGAACGGCACGATCTGCTCGGCGTACTTCTTCTGGCTTTCGATCACCTTCTTGTAGAAGGGATTCTGCTCGGCATAGCCGGCCTGGATCTTCTCCCACTCGTTGAGGAAGTTGATCAGGATATCATCCGGCGTGCGGTGAATCTGCACGCCTTCCTTGAGCAGTTCCAGACAGGCCTCGGCGGTCTCACGGTTCAAGGCGAAATTGCGCATCGTCGTGGCGTAGACGGACGCCACCTTGACCATCTCCTGCAGGTCGGGAGGCAGCTGCTTCCACACGTCGCCGTTGATCATGATCTGGCCGCCGGTGACCGGCTCGTGCATGCCCGGCGTGTAGTAGTGCTTGGCGACCTTGTGCAGGCCGAGCTTCTTGTCCTCCCCGCAGTTGATCCACTCGGCGCCCTCGATGACGCCGCGCTCCATCGCCGGCACGATCTCGCCGCCAGGCAACGTCACCACCGCTGCACCGAGCTTGCCGTAGGTCTCCGCGCCGATGCCGAAGATGCGGTATTTCATGCCCTTGATGTCGGCGAGGCTCTTGATCTCCTTTTTGAACCATCCGAGCGCCTGCGGGTAGTCGGTCGGGACCGGGAAGCCCACGAGGTTGAACTTGAGGACGTCCTTGTAGAACTCCTCGAGCAGCTTCATGCCGCCGCCGTCGTAGTACCAGGCGTAGTAGTCCATGCCGTCCATGCCGAACAGGGGCCCGTGCGACATCGGAATGGTGGCGGTGTTGCGGCCCTGGATGAAGCCGAAGGTCGCCATGCCGACGTCGAGCACGCCCTTGGAGGTGGCGTCGAACACTTCGAAGGCCGGCACGATGGTACCGGCGGGCAGGGTCTCGACCTTGAGACGCCCGGCCGACATCTTCTCGACCGTTTCGGCCCACAGCTTGAAGATGAGGTGGAAGTTAGAGGCAGCAGGGTGCGAGGACTGACCCTTCAGGACGAACTTGGTCGTCTGCGATATGGCCGGCTGCTGTGGGAACAGCAGGACGCCCGCCGCCACCAAGGCAAGCAGGAAGGCCGATACGGCCAATGCGCGCCTCATCATGTTTCCGTCTCCTCCCTGTGATTGGCGCGCGGAGGGCCTTCACGCCGAGCGCCCATTTGCTCCGTGACAAACCCGCTGGACGCAGGTTGTACGATGACCCGACGACAAGCCTAACGGGCCCACGAAGGTCTTACAAGGTTTCTTTGCTTTTGGGTGCACGCAGCGGGCGATCGTGCGGAGATAGTCTGGCATCGCGCCCTCCGGCTCGCCGCCGCGAGCGCGCGCAGACCGATCCGATGCGATGCCACACACACTGACACACACGCCTGTCGAGATAGCCAGACTGGGATGGTGCCGGTCGGCATTCCGGCGTTTGCGGCCAGCGAGGAAGCCTGCGAGCCCGGCTCGCCGCGAATGCGGTCCGCCTCGAAATCGGGGGAAGCGTTGCGGAGCCGGGGCCGCTCACAGAATCCAGTCGGGCTGATCTGCCTTCTCCAGAAGTCCCCCGATGCCTGCGCTGGCCTCCACCGCATTCGGCAAGGATGGTGACATCAGCGGGTTCCAAAGGGCGCCCAGAAAAAATCTCTTTGGTCCGGGAAAATTCCCGATGCGCGACCGACATATCGGCGGAGCCGAACGTGTGTGGCGGCGTTCCATCTGGTGCACAGCGCTGAGCGCGCCGTCAGCACCAGCGCGCGGAACGACGAACGGCGTTCAATGCTGGTGAGCGGAGGCTAATGGTGGAGTTAGAAGCGCAGATAGCTCGCTTCCCCGGAGTTTTCCGCGAGCACGTGCGCCGTTGCGCAGCAATCTCGGACAAGATCGGCGAGCTGGCCTTCACGTTTCCATTGCTGTTGCATGCGCTGGCAACCGAGTATGGGCCGCAGGAGGGGCGTCTGGCTGCGCTCGAGCTCGTCGAACTCGGCCGGCCACTCGCGGAAATTGCATTCGCTATCGGCCTCCCGCTATGCTTGCGGCGGCTCCCCCCGGAGGCGTGCAGCGATCGTTTCGCGTGGGCGCGCTGCAGCCCGCACCTCAGCCGCAGCCTCGCCAATCATTTGCCGACGTCCCCTTCGGCGGTGCCTACCTGGCTCTCGGCCGTCCTCTATGCCGTACGCGCGTGCGACGAAACGTTTGCCGGCTGGGTTGCCAAGCAGCAGGTCCTGCACGAAGGCACGAGCCTCGATCCCCGCAATCTCCTTCCGCTAGCGCTCTTCGCCTGGCATTCGCAGCAGGAGCACGTTCCGCTTCGCTTGCTGGCGTTCGCGCCGTGGACGCCTCGCGTCAGCTACAGGACCGCGGTCTTCGAAACCAAGCATTGGATCAACCGTGTGAAGCTGTTTGTCTACTTCGCAGATCGGCCGATCGCCGACACCTGGCTTGACGGCGGCAGTGCGTACGGCTTCGAATTCGTGCCCCTGACCACCGCCGAGCACGTCATCAACGAGCGTCTCGCCATGAGGAACTGCGTTGACGGCTATGCCGAGAAGCTTGCCTTCAATCGTTGCCGCCTGTTCAGCGTGCGGTGCCTCGGCGAACGGATCGCCCTGATCGAGATCGTGCCTGGTCAACATGATCCCTGCATTCCTCAGATCGCCCAGTTGAAGGGGCCGCAGAACTCCGAGGTCTCGAGCGAAGTGAGACGCGCGGCCGGCATCTGGCTCCGCCGCCAGAGACACCGCCGCATCCCGGAGCAACAACCCCCGTCGCATGAAGCCGCATCACTCAAGCTGCAGCAAATGCTGGCACCCTACTGGGGGGCAATGGCGGAACGCGGCACGATGGACCGAGCCAAGCCGCTGGTTGCCTTGAACCAGGTCGACGATTGCCTTGTCCAGCTTGCTTACGCCGGCGGCCTGTCGGGCTGGCCCTTCGCCCGCCGCGCCTAGTTGTCGGCGCTATAGGCCGTGCCAGGGCCGCAGCAGCCGCGCCAGCCCGCCGCGAAAGCGGGTCGGCTGTTCATTGGCGACAACACAGATGCAGCCCGCAGCATCTGCCGCCGGGGTATGCTGCTCGACCTCTTCGTCGACGTCGGCAACATCGCCCGGACCGTACCGGCCGGTGGCGTCGATCAGTGCGCCGCGCAGCACCAACGTCAGCTCGCTGCCGCCATGGTCGTGCTCGGGCACCTTCACCCCCGACGCCCCCTTGATGAGATGCAGGCTCCCATCGCCGCGGATCGGCAACGGCCGATGCCACAGGCCGGGGGCGATCCAGCGCCAGCGCACGGCGTCCAGGTTGCCACCGACGAAACGCATAAGAGGGGGCGGCACTTCTCCCGAAGGGGCTGGAGCCTTCTGCAGGCCGCCGATTTCGGGCGTGGCCGGTCCTGGGCGCACCATTGCCACCTCCGGCAAACTGGTGAGGAGCGCCCCGCCGATGCGCTCGAGGATGGCTACTTCGCCACGGCAGCGCGCGCACATCGCCACGTGCGCGGCGGCAACGGCCGCGAGCGCGCCCGGCAGCGAGCCGGCGGCAAAGCTCATCAAGGTCGCGTCGTCGAGATGGCGGGTAATGGTCATTCGAGGCTCTCGAGCGCTGCGCGGATCTTTTGATACGCAATGCGCATGCGTGATTTCACCGTGCCGAGCGGCATGCCCAACCGCGCCGCGATCTCGCTGTGCGAGAGGCCTTCCAGGTAGGCAAGTGCAACCACCTGCTGCTGCTCGGCGGGCAGTTCTGCAAGCGCAGCCTGCACCCGCTGCTGCGTCTGCTTCTCGGCCATGGCCTCGTCGGGCAAGGGTTCGCCGGAGGCCTCCGCCAGCCGCCAGTCGGGCAGCTCCTGCCAAGGGACTTCGCGGCGCAACCGGTCGATCCTGAGGTTGCGGGCGATGGCAAACACCCAGGTCGTCATGCTGCCCTTGTCGCCGGCGTAGAGCGCCGCCTTGCGCCACACCATCAGCAGCGTTTCCTGAGCCAGGTCCTCCGCGGTGCCGGCGTCGGCGCCCCTGCGAATCATGTAGGCCTTCACCCGCGGCCCGTAGGTTTCATAGAGCTCGCGAAATGCCGCCGGGTCCGCCCGCTCGGCGATACGCCGCAACAGGTCTGCCATGATGCCCTGATGACCACTGAGCGGGGGTTTTCCGCTGGGTCCTGCAATGAGTGAGAGGCCGATCATAGCTGCATGCCACACCCTGAGGCAAAGCAGTACGGCGGCCGGCCGCGTTTGGATCACAGGGCAGGCAACAATTCGCGGGCGGGGCCGGTAATTAGCTTTTCGGCAAGCGCGGCAATGACTATCGTTGCCGTCGCAATGGGCCCCAGCCTGGCCCGAAGGCAAACTGACGCATGGCATCGGCTAAGCACATCATCTGCGTCGGACATGCGGCCCTCGATCGCATCTACCGCATCGAGGCGTTTCCCCCCCAGCCGTCCAAGGTGCGCGCCCTGGAGCACATCGAGGTCGGCGGCGGGATGGCGGCCAATGCAGCGGTGGCGATTGCCCGGCTAGGCGGGACGTCGGAGCTCTGGAGCCGCGTCGGCGACGACAATACCAGCCATACGATCCGCGCCGGACTCAAGGCCGAACGCGTGGACGTGCGCTACGTGCAGGCTTTCGAAGGTGCCCGTTCGTCGACCGCGGCGATTGTCGTTGACGACAGGGGCGAACGGCTGATCGTGGGGCAGCGGGACGCCGGCATGCCCTCGGGGACGAGTTGGCTGCCGCTCGAGCGCGTCAAGGAGGCCGATGCCGTGCTCGGCGACGTCAGGTGGCTGGAAGGCGTGCGCACCGTGTTCGGCCAGGCGCGCAAGGACAAGGTACCAACGGTGCTCGATGCCGACCTTGGCGCGCGCGAGGCCCTGACCGGGCTCATGCGGCTCACCGACTATGCGATCTTCTCGGCGCCGGCGATGCGCGAGTTCGCCCCTGGCAGCACCGACGCCGAGCGGCTGGAGCATGTTCTCTCGCTGGGGCCCAAGCATGCCGGCGTCACGCTCGGCAGCGCGGGCTACGCCTGGCGGGAGCGGAAGAACGGCGGACAGGTGGCGGCCTTCAGCGTGAGCGTGACCGACACGACCGGCGCCGGCGATGCCTTCCACGGCACTTTCGCCTTGATGCTGGCGGAAGGGCGCACTTCTGCACAGAGCGCACGCTTGGCCGCCGCCGCGGCGGCGCTCAAATGTCGGCGGCTCGGCTCTCGAGCCGGCCTGCCCACGCGCGCCGAGCTTGAGGCTTTCGAAAGGAGCGCACCGCCCGCCCCGTGAGCGGCGGCTGGGCTGCCGCACCCGAAGTTATCCACAGGAAAATGTGTGGTCGGACTGCTGATCAGGCAATTGTGACTTGAAAACGGATGCGTTCGCGTGGGGGAGCGACGTAGAGTTGCAGAGGGGGCGCCTACGCAACCTCACCCAGCAGCGGAGTACGACTAGATGCCTGACAAGACCACGAATGGGCGGGCCGAAGTCAGCTTTCCTCCCATGATGGTGCCTTTCGGACTCGACGCCTTTATGGAGATGAACCGGCCTGCGCTGGCGGCGATGGCGCAGATGAACGGCAAGGTTTACGAGAATATTGCAACGATGAACAAGAATTGGGCCGTCTTCGTCAACCGGCGCCTCAAGGAAGACCTTGGCGTGGCGAAACAGCTCGCCGCCTGCAAGACGATGCAGGAGATGTACGGGGTCTATGCTGATTTCTTCCAGACCGCGGTCTCCGACTACCAGTCCGAGTTCGAGCAGCTGAGCAAGCTCGGCAAGACGCTTGCCGACGAGACCTTGCAGGCGATACAGACTCGTCCCGAGGAAGTCGGGCGCGACGCGCGTTCGAGCTGACGCAGAGCCTGGCAGATTGCGATCGCTAACGCGCCCGGCTTCGGCGTATGGGCGTGCGGGCGGCTGCGCGCGCCCCCAAGCCCTTTGCAGCCGGTGCACCCGCCGGGCCAGGGAGCAACCTTCATGGCAAAAGTCCTCTACGAGCGCGACGGACGCATCGCCCGCATCACGCTGAACCGGCCCGAGGTCCTCAACGCTTGAAGTTGAGGCCCTCGGGCGAGTGCCGCGTGATGCCAGCCTCGCAAGGCCTGGCCCGCAAGGGTCTTGAGGGAGGAGGAGCAGGGCGTCCGGGTTTGCACCCGGCTGACCTGTGACCGCGGTTGGCGGGCGCAAGAACGCCCTGCTCGATCGCCTCGGCACCCTGCCGAAACTGCGCAAAAAAAAGGCGGAAGCACAGCGCACGGGCGGTAACCCAGGCCACCTTATTGGTGTGCTTGAGGTCCTGTCTATGCTGCCATTCTTGCTCGCGCCCTGTTGCCTCGACCCTCGCCTGGGTGCTCGGCATGATCGCCCGCGAGGGCAAGATAGGCCGCAGGCATCTTGGCAACGGGCTCAGGCGGGGGAGGCAGGCTCCGACGCGGCGACAGCAATCGGAGCTTCATCTTTCTTAGGGGCTTTCCGAGCAGCTGCCTCCGGATTTCACGCGCGACGATTTCGGCCGCCAGCGACGGCACGGCGTTGCCAAGCATACGCTGCACATCGTTGCGACCGCAGTCGAACCTCAGGCCATCGGGAAGCGTCTGCAATCGGCACAACTCCTGAACCGACAGCCGCCGGTTGGTCCAGTGAAACGGTCCCGTTGCTGGACCCGGTTGCGCCTGGATCGTCCAGGACGGTCGACTCTTCGCGAGCTTCAGCAGAAAGCTCCAATAGCGCGTGCGCCATCCAAACAGTGGCCTGCCGCCTCCACGCGGTGTGTGCCAAAGGTAGTTCTCGCCTTCAGGTATGCTGGGTAGCAGGCCGGCCCACTTGCCGCTCATCTTGAGCGTCGGGTCGTTCGGACGCTCTGGCAGATCGCCGAGCGCATCCCAAGTTGTCCGGAAGGGCTCAATGTCGGCTCCGAGCAGCAGATCGTCGGGTACACCGTGCGTCACCTCCGGGAATCTGAACGCCTTTCCATCGCGGCTAGCCACAATGAAGATGCGCTCACGGTGCTGTGGCACGCCGTAACTTGCGGCGTCGACAACCTGCCACTCGGGATGATAGTGGGCGCCGGTCTCGCGGTTGATCTGGTCGATACCAGAAAGTATGCGGTCGAGTCCTTCTCTCTTGCCCCTGTAAGCGAGCCCGTAAACGTTCTCGAGTAGGAAAGTCTTCGGCTGGATGTCGCGCACCATTCGCAGGAAAGCCAACAGTGTGTCGGCGCGATCGTCGTCCAGCCGCAAGGCATCCCCCCGCGCCCAGTAGCCCGACTTGGAGAATGGCTGACAAGGCGGACCGCCGATTAGCACGTCTGCCTGGCCAATTTTCAGCTTGGAGGTACGCAACAACTCCTTGGAAGCGACCTGGTGGATGTCGCGCTCGATTACTGGCCAGCCGCGATTGAGCCGCAATGTGCGACAGCTCACGCCATCCATCTCGACAACGCACGCCGTTTCGAACCCAGCCGCCTCGAAGCCAAAGTCCAAGCCCCCGACGCCTGTGAACAGGCTAACTGCCTTGAGCATCATGAGCCTTTGCGAATCATCCGCTCGGAACATAAGTAGAACACTTTTGACCCGCGCGCGTCAATGCGTTTGCGCGCACATGACACTACTTTCTCTCGCACTGGAGGACGCGAATCACCCCATCAAAGTTCGGCCGGAGTATCCATGCCGATCATTTCCACCCGGGGGTCGTGTGGCGACATGAGCGATGATGTATCGATTGGAGAAGAGCACGCCTTCTCATGGAAGGTCTACTCCGTCAGCGCTCGTAACAAGGAGCCGTTGCTCCAATTCATTAGCGAGGCCCTTGAGCAGCGCGGATGCAGGATCTTGCACGTGAGCCCCGCCAACCGCGCGCCGTTCCTTATCATTTTCGACCTGCCAGGCAGCGAGCGTATCAGCGTGCTTGCCTATGCCTTCTTTGCCAACTCCGAGCCTACGAGAAACAGGCCTTCCGATGAGCATCGCTTCCAGATCAAATACGGTGGAAATCTGAAGGGCGTGCTCGACGTTGCAGTCGATCCAATGGGAGTCACCACCACGATTTTCATAGGCGTCGATCCGGAGCGGAAGATATTCGTCGCAGCCGACCCGCTGATGAACAATCCCTCACCCATGTCGCGCTCGATAGAGTTCAAGGCTGACAATGTAGCTTCTGTCGAAGCCCGCGGCTGGTCGGCATGGGAGCGTGATCGGCACGACGCCAAGACGACGACAAGGCGCGCATTCGAGTTGTTGCCTGATATCCGAACGGAGATCCTCATCGGAGGGAGGCAGGAACGGCTGCTTGACCTAATTCTGCTTGAGCGCCTTGCGAGGGGCCTAGACCCCGGTGAGCGACACCTGATTGCTGACAAGTTTCGCGATCTGCCAGGCAAGACGGCCGCAAGCCAAATATCCCATAAGCTGCTTGATGAGCTGAACATCGCACCAGAGGCCCTGCTGGACCTCATCGGATCAGCAAGTCGCCTTAAAATGGCCGTACGCGGTTGGGTCGCCGAAACCCATCTTGAGACGCATCTCAAGGGCGTTGACGGTGTCAGCCAGTGCGTCCGCTTGCAGGGCGACGGAATGCCCGACATCAGCCTTCGTTGGAGAAGCGGCAAGCCCATCCTTATCGAATGCAAGAACGTCCTGCGCACAACATACGCCGGAGGTATCCCCAAACTCGATTTTCAGCGGACGCGTGCGGCGAAATCCGATCCCTGCTCGCGTTACTATATGCCGAGCGACTTCGACATTGTCGCTGCATGTCTCCATCCCATCACAGAACGATGGGAGTTCAAATTCGCCCTGACGAGCAGGCTACCGGCACATGGGTACTGTCGCGGGCGGATCGACAATAACATCCGCGTCGGCAACGAGCACTTTTCACCAACAATCGGTCAGCTGCTGGACAAGGGGACATGAGCTTTGCGGCTTGGAGGACACCTATTTTAGGAACCGCGTCAGACTACCGACGAGATCTTGATGTTCGCGAGTCTCGCATTCCCACATTACCAATACCTCCCAGCCCATTGCGCGCAACTGTCGAATGCTCGCTTCATCCCGCCGCCGGTTTCGTTCGAGCTTAGGGCCCCAGTATTCGGGATTCGATCTTGGCAGCTTGCGGCCGTCGGAGCAATCGTGACGATGCCAAAAACAGCCGTGTACGAAGATCGCCTTGCGATGACGCCGGAGGACGATGTCCGGTGTTCCAGGCAATGTGCCGCTGTGCAGTCGGTAGCGGAAGCCCATGGCGTGAACCAACCGGCGCACTATCATTTCCGGCTTCGTATCCGTCTTGCGTATTCGTCGCATGCGCTCCGTTAGCGAGAGCACACGGATAGGCTTGGCGCGCCGGACCATGGATGCACTTCGAGCTTCTTTGAAGGCTCTGCCGGTACCAACTATTGTCCTCTAATGCAAATCTCAGCGAGCCGAGTTCTTCCTTGGGGCGAGCCCCTCAAGCCCGTTCCCTCCAATCCCATTGCCAACCCCACCCGCCGCCTCAAATCCCACGCCCCATGGTGGACGCCGGGCTCCGGGGCCGCTAAATGCTGCACGCGCGAGGCGGATCATCTCGGGGGCCAAGACATGCTCATCGACTGGAACACGCTTCCCTTCATGCCCGCCATGCGCGCCGGCTCCGAGCGGCAGGGCATCTGCGCAGACAAGCTCTCCGCGGTGCGCGTGGTCACGACGCCCGAGGCCCAATTCGACGGCAAGACCCACCGGCACGACAACGAGCAGCTGCTCGTCATGATCTCGGGAATGGTGCGCCTCGTCGTCGATGGCCGGGAGTTCGAGGCCCGTCCGGGCGATCTCGTCTTCTTTCCCGCCGGATCGCGGCATGCGGCGATCGGCGTCGGGCCCGAGGGGGCCGTCTACTATGAGATTTTCTCGCCCCCGCGCCCCGACCAGCTGCCCGGCTGGGTCGGCAAATCCGTGCTCCGCTTCGACTGACGCTCGCCGCGCGGGCCAAAGCCGGCGCCGGGCAACGGCTGCACGACCCGAACGCACACGCCACGGGCAAGCAATGACAACCCTTGCCCGAAAGTGCTTGACTCGGGGCATCGGAACCTACGAACCACGATCCGCAAATGCGCAGGCGCAGGCGGGGCCGGACAGGGAAAGGCAGGCGGTGAAGCAACAGATCGACAGCTCGGCGGCGCACCGCGACATGGCCAACGCCATCCGTGCGCTCGCCATGGACGCGGTGGAGAAGGCGAAATGCGGGCATCCCGGCATGCCCATGGGCATGGCCGACGTTGCCACCGTGCTGTTCACCCGGTTCCTGAAGTTCGACGCTGCCGCGCCCGACTGGCCTGACCGCGATCGCTTCGTGCTCTCCGCCGGGCACGGCTCCATGCTCCTCTACGCGCTCCTGCATCTCACCGGCTATGCCGGCATGACGATGGACGAGTTGCGCAACTTCCGCCAGCTCGGCTCGAAGACCGCCGGCCATCCCGAGTACGGTCACGCACCGGGCATCGAGACAACCACGGGCCCGCTGGGCCAGGGCCTGGGCAACGCCGTCGGCATGGCGCTGGCCGAGCGCCTGCTCAATGCGCGGCTGGGCGACGACATCGTCGACCACTACACCTACGTGCTGGCAAGCGACGGCGACCTGATGGAAGGCGTCAGCCACGAGGCGATCTCGCTTGCTGGCCACCTCGAGCTCAACAAGCTCATTGTCCTGTTCGACGACAACTCGATTTCCATCGATGGCCCGACGTCGCTGGCAGTCTCCGATGACCAGATCGAGCGTTTCGCCGCGTCAGGCTGGGCGACGCAGCGCATCGACGGCCATGACCCCGCAGCCATCGCCGGCGCAATCGAAAACGCGCGCCGGTCGGACAAGCCATCGCTCATCGCGTGCAAGACCATCATCGGCTACGGCGCCCCCACCAAGCAGGGCACGGCTGCAACGCACGGCGAGGCGCTGGGCGCCGAGGAGATCGAGGGCGTCCGCGTCGAGCTGGAATGGCCCCACGCTCCCTTCGAGGTGCCCGAAGCGGTTCTGGCCAACTGGCGGTCGGCCGGTGGACGCGGGCGTGCGCAACGAGAGGAATGGGAGAGGCGCGCAACGAAGCTCGATCCTCGCCGGCGTAACTTGCTCGGCGACCCGATCGATGTGGACGCGGCGCGGGCGATCGCCAACGCCATCGGCGAGATCAAGGCCGAGTTCGTCGCCGCGCCGCCGAAGATCGCGACGCGCGTGGCTTCGCAGAAGGTGCTGGAAAAACTCGTGCCCGTGCTGCCCTGCCTGATCGGCGGCTCGGCGGACCTGACGGGCTCCAACGGCACGCGCACCAAGCACCATGTCGCGGTCGCGCCTGGGCGCTATGCCGGCAACTACATCCACTTCGGCGTGCGCGAGCATGCCATGGCCGCGGCCATGAACGGCATGGCTCTGCACGGCGGCATCGTTCCTTACGGCGGCACGTTTCTCGTCTTCACGGACTACTGCCGCCCATCGATCCGCCTCGCCGCCCTGATGCGCAAGCGCATCATCTACGTCATGACGCACGACTCGATCGGCCTCGGCGAGGACGGCCCCACCCACCAGCCCGTCGAGCATCTGGCGAGCTTGCGCGCCATGCCCAATCTCAACGTCTTTCGCCCGGCAGATCCGGTGGAGACGGCCGAGTGCTGGCAGCTGGCGCTGACCGCCCGAGAGACACCTTCCATCTTGGCTCTGACGCGCCAGGGCGTCCCGGCGCTGCGCATCGTGCCGGAGGCGCGTCTTCATGCCGGAGGCGTGCCTTCGACACGACACGATGCCGGCGAGGACAACAGGTCCTCCAAGGGCGCCTACGTCCTGGCCGAGGCCGAGGGCGGCCCGCGCGACGTGACAATCCTGGCAACCGGCTCCGAGGTGAGCGTCGCCATGCAGGCGCGGGATTTGCTCGTCAAGGGCGGCATCCGCGCCGCGGTCGTATCCATGCCGTGCTGGGAACTGTTCGCAGGGCAGCCCGCTGCCTACCGAGAGGCCGTCCTCGGCACCGCACCTCGCGTCGCCGTCGAGGCCGCCGTCGGGCTCGGCTGGGAGCGGTGGCTCGGCGAGGCCGGCGTCTTCATCGGCATGGACGGCTTCGGCGCCTCAGCGCCGGCGGCGAGCCTGTTCGAGCACTTTGGCATTACCCCTGCCAAGGTCGCCGACGAGGCCCGCAAGTTGCTAGGCACGCTGAAGAAGGAGTAGGCTCCCAGCTTGGGACTGAAAATGAACGAGCTCCATCTCCAGCCCAGGGTCCGTCCTACTACGCAGGCCGCCGAAGGCGTGCCGAGGCTGCACTGGACTTTGGCCGAATTCGAGCGGCTCGCCGAGCTCGGCATCTTCACCGAGGACGACCGCATCGAGCTGATCGGGGGAGAGCTGGTTCCCATGTCGCCCAAGGGCAATCGGCACGAAATCGTGTGCGCCGCGCTTCACAATTGGCTGCGCCGAAATCTGCCGGGGGAAATTGACTATCACATGGAGCCGGGCTGGCGCGCTGACGCGGCCAACTATTTCGAGCCCGACTTCCTGATCGGACCGGCTGCCTTCAACCCGACATCCATCCGCCCCGAGGACGTTGTCTTGCTGATCGAGGTCGCGCATTCGAGCCTTGCGTTCGACACGACGACCAAGGCCGGTCAATATGGCTCGCTGGGGGTCAGCGAGTACTGGGTCGTCAATGCCGCCTCCTTGGCGACACGCGTTCATCGCGAACCGTCTGCCGCAGGCTATGCACACATGAGAACAATTCCCGGAAACGAGCCGCTGACGACGTTGCCGGTCCCATCGCTTGTTGTGACCCTTGCGAACCTGAGGCTCCAATGATGACCGCAGGCATGAAGCTCGCGCCCGAAGAACAGATGACCATCGAGGAGTTCCTCGGCTTCACCGACACTCGGCCGGACGGCGAGCGCTGGGAGCTGATCGAGGGGGTGGCAATCATGAACCCGGCGCCGGTGGAGTATCACCAATTGGTCGTTCTGAATATTGGAAGCTATCTGATGACACACCAGGAAAGGACCGGTGCGAGCTGGCAGCCCCTTCTAGGCGTCGGCACCCGCGTCCCCGTCTCGCCCCGCAGCCTGCCGCAGCCCGATGTGTTCGTGAAAGAGGGGAAAGCCACGGATTCGGCCGTAACCGATGACGCGCTGGTCATCTTCGAGGTCCTCTCCAGGAGCAACACCAGGACGGACCAGGCTTGGCGGCGCAGGGTCTACGCCAGCGTGCCGAACTGTCAGCATTACGTGACGGTGTCCCTTAAGGCCGTGGCGGTCGACGCCTATGATCGCGAAACCGGCTGGAGAAAGCGCGCTCTCATAGGCCTCGGCGATGGTCTCAGCTTGCCGGCACTCGCCCTATCGATACCCTTGGCCGTCATCTATCGCGGAACCCCTCTTGCGCCCCGCCAGGCATGAGCAGAAGGCTCTCAACCGACACCAGATGGCCGCACGCACCAAACTCGCCCCGGAAGAGCAACTCACCATCGAGGAGTTCCTCGCGTTCACGGACACGCGGCCGGACGAGGAGCGGTGGGAGCTGATCGAGGGGATCGCCGTCCGCAGTCCACCGCCGACCGAGATCCATCAGGCGGTGGTCGGCAATGTCGCGGCCTATCTGATGTCGCACAAGAACCGAGGCGGAGTGAGCTGGCTGCCGTTGCTGGGCGTTGGCACCCGCGTCCCCGTCTCCCCGCGCAGCCTTCCGCTAGCTGACGTATTCGTCAAGGAAGGGGCTCTTACAGGTTCGCCCGTCACCGACGATGCGCTGGTCCTGTTCGAGGTGCTCTCGCGCAACAACACCAAGGCCGACCAGGCCTGGCGGCGCAAGGTCTACGCCAGCGTACCCAATTGCCGGCACTACGTGACCGTGTCGCTCAAGACTGTGGAGGTCGACGCCTACGATCGCGACAGCGGCTGGAAGAAGCGCACCGTCGCGGATCTCGCAGATGCCCTCGACCTGCCGGCGCTTGGCGTCTCCATACCCCTGGCGGACATCTATCGTTGGACACCGCTTGGGCCTCGATAGCGATGCTCGACCTCGACAGGCTCAACACCACCGAAGGCCTCGATATCAGGGGCAAGCGCGTGATCGTCCGCGCCGACCTCAACGTGCCGGTCAAGGCCGGCGAGGTGACCGACGCGACGCGGCTCGAGCGGCTCATTCCGGGCCTGCAAGACCTGGCCGGGCGCGGCGCCAGGGTGATCGTCATCTCGCACTTCGGACGGCCCAAGGGCGCGCCCGAGGCGGAGTTCAGCCTGAGGCCGGTCGCCGCCAGGCTCGCCGACCTGCTCCGCCGCCCGGTCGCGTTCGCATCCGACTGCATCGGCAGCGCCGCCGAGAAAGCGGTAGCCGCCCTGCAGCCGGGCGAGATTGTCGTGCTGGAAAACCTGCGCTTCCACAAGGGCGAGGAGAACAACGACCCCGCCTTCGCCCAGGCGCTTGCCGGCCTCGGCGACATCTTCGTCAGCGACGCCTTCTCCACCGCGCACCGGGCGCATGCCTCCACCGATGCGATCACGCGCCTGCTGCCGTCCTATGCCGGGCCGCTCATGATGGAGGAGATCGCTGCGCTGCGCAGCGTTCTCGACGGGCCGGCGCGGCCGGTTGCGGCCGTCATCGGCGGGGCTAAGGTCTCGACCAAGATCCCGGTGCTCGCCAACCTCGTCGCCAAGGTCGACAAGCTGATCATCGGCGGCGGCATGGCCAACACCTTCTTCCTCGCCCAGGGCGTGAACGTCGGCAGGTCCCTGGCCGAGCCGGATTTCGCCCGGACCGCGCTCGACATCATGCACGCCGCCAAGGCGCGCGGCTGCGAGGTCGTGCTGCCGGCCGACGCCGTTGTTGCAGCAAAACTCGAGGCCGGCGTGCCCTCGCAGGTCTGCCAAATCTTGGAGGTACCGCCCGACCAGATGATCCTCGACGTGGGCCCCAAGGCGGTGGCGCACTATACCGACGTGCTGGGCCGCTGCCGGACGCTGCTGTGGAACGGGCCGCTCGGCGCTTTCGAGATCGCCCCGTTCGGAGAGGGCACCTTCCAGCTCGCACGCGCTGCCGCTGCGGCGACAGCGGCCGGCAGGCTCACCTCGGTAGCCGGGGGCGGCGACACGGTCGCGGCCCTCAACGCGGCCAGCGTCACCGACCAATTCACTTACGTCTCCACCGCCGGCGGCGCCTTCCTCGAATGGCTGGAAGGTCGCGAGCTGCCGGGCATTGCCGCCCTGGCTCGCGCCGCGCAATAGCTGCGGGGCGGCGCGTGCGCTACCGGCCGGCCATCGCGTGCAGTCCCGCTACAGTGTTCCAGTTGCGGGTGGTGGCGCGCACGCCGAGCACCTTCTCGAGCGCCGTGTTGGCGAGCTTGCTCCGTCCATAGCCGTTGGGGCAGCAGAGGTAGATCTCGCTCCCTGCCGCATGCCAGCGGTCCGCGCCGGCCTCGATCCTGGCCAGCGCCGCGAGCCCCGCCTTCGATGCAGGGTTCGCCAGGAACGTGACGTGCAGCTTCTTGGGATCGACACCGGCGTCGCTCAAGAACGGGTTGGAATCGACGATGTGTTTCAATTGTGCCGGTATTGCCGGTATCCTGATGATGACGGATACGGGACGACGCGTCTCGTCGCTGATCTTCTGCTCGATCCTGATGGATAGACCGGACGGCGCGCCTTTGGCGCCGAACAGCACGTTGCCGCTCTGCAGGTAGGTCTTCGCGCCCGCAAGCCCGAGACCAGCAAAAATTTCTCGCAGGCGTTCCATCTTGAGCATGTTGCCGCCGACATTGACGCCGCGCAGCAGGGCAATGTGGGTTATCATTCGTAGTGTCGGGTCCTGCAGGGACGTCGGCGGGCTCCCCGGAGCCTTGCACATGAAGGTATAGTGGGAGCCGCGAATTTGACAGGCCGGACAGTCTCAGGGTGGCCCTTCGACGGCCGAGGCGAAGCAGTGCGCGGCGTGCTGCGCATCATTGCGATGGCTGTGGCTCTGGCCTGCGCCGGGTTGCATGTGCGCGCGCAGGACGACACCGAGCGCGGGGTCGAGCGTTACCGGCAGATGCTGAAGGAAGATCCCTGGTCCAATCCCGGCCTCCTCGACGCCGATCGCGGCGAAGCGCTGTGGAAAGAGAAGAGGGGACCGAAAAGCGCTTCCCTCGAGCAATGCGACCTCGGCAAAGGTGCGGGCAAAGTGGAAGGCGCGTTCGCCGAGCTGCCCCGCTATTTCAAGGACGCGGACCGCGTCATGGACCTCGAGGCGCGCCTCGTTTGGTGCATCGAGAAGCTGCAAGGCTTCGAACGCGCGGACATCGTCAAGCGGCCCTACTCCAAGGCCAACCAGTCGGGCACCGAGCTCGAGGCCCTCACGACCTACGTGGCCCACAAGTCGAGCGGGTTCAAGTTCGCGCCGCAGCTCGAGCACGCCAGGGAGCGCGAGGCGCTCGCGGTGGGCGAGGCCCTTTTCTTCCGCCGCCAGGGTCCCATGGACTTCTCCTGCTCCACCTGCCATGCGGACTCCGGCAGGCGCATCCGCCTGCAGGGCCTGCCGTTCCTCGGCAAGCCGGATGAGGCGCGCAAGGTGATCGGCGAATGGCCCGCCTACCGGGTGTCGCAGGGCACCGTCATGACCATGCAGCACCGCATCACCGATTGCTTCTGGCAGATGCGCATGCCGCTGATCGACTACGGCTCCGATGTCGCGGTTGCGCTCACCATGTACCTTGTCAACCAGGCCAAGGGCGGCGAGATAACCGCGCCCCAGATCAAGCGCTAGGTTCGGCCATGCGGATTTTTTCCCTGATCGCCGCCGTTGTCGCCGTGCTGGTGCTTGCGGCTACGTATCTGCTCCTCGAGCCAGCGGAGGGAGATGCCGCTGCGTGGGTCGACAAGGCGATCAAAGCGAGCTGGACACGGGCTGGTCCCGAATGGCAGGCGCGTCTCGTCCAGGACGAGACGCAGAAGGTCTGCAGCCAGTACCGCAATGCCCCGCCCAAAGCCGTCGCCGATGCCATTGTCGCCCGCGAGAAGGCCGCCATCCAGTATCCGCCGGGCAAGTTCATGGGGGACTGGAAGAAGGGGGAGAAGCTTGCGCAAAGCGGCTATGGCGGGCGCTTCACGGACTATCCGCCACGCGCCGAGAACGGCGGCAACTGCTACGCCTGCCACCAGCTCGACAAGAAGGAGCTGAGCTTCGGAACGCTCGGCCCCAGCCTGCTCGAATATGGCAAGATTCGCCGGTACGCCGAGGCCGAGATCAAGGCGGCGTACGAACGGATCTACAATTCTCAGGCCGTCATCCCCTGCGCGAACATGCCCCGCCTGGGCGCGAGCAAGTTTTTGACAATCGAGCAAATCAAGGATGTGGTGGCCTATGTGATGTCCCCCGAAAGCCCGGTGAACAAGTGATGCGCGTGCTAGAGTGTTCCGACTCCAACGTTGGGTACCCGGGGGTCCGCAGATGCCCGTGTCTGCAGCAAAGACCGATCCCCCAGTTTCGTCATCCCGGCGCCGCTCGCAAGCGAAGCGCGCGAGCGGGAACGGGCCGGGACCCAGACAGCTCGAAAGGTTCTCTCGATGCCAGATGAAGCGCTGGGAGAACCCCGAATGCGTCACGCCGCGCACCTCATCGCCGGGAGACGGCTTGCGGCCCGGTGCATGGGTCCCGGCCTGTTCCCGGACGCGCCCTGCCGGGCACGTCCGGCGCCGGGATGACGTGGGTGGAAGGCCCCGCAATGATCACCCGCCGCGAGTTCCTCCAGGTGGCCGCTGCCGCGGCCACCGTAACCGGCCTTGGGCAGGGGCTGGGGCGGGCGCAGGGCGCGATCCGCCAGGAAGACCTGTTGCGGTTCACGCCGAAGGGCCAGCTCACCCTGCTGCACATGGCCGACTGCCACGCGCAGCTCAGGCCCATCTATTACCGCGAGCCCTCCCTCAACCTCGGCGTGGGCGAGGCGCGGGGCCAGCTCCCGCATCTTGTGGGGCAGGATTTCCTGGCCGCGCTGGGCATCCCGGCGGCCTCGCTCGAAGCCTACATGCTCACCTCGGCCGACTACGAGGCGCTGGCCAAGACCTACGGTCGGGTCGGCGGCATGGACCGCGTGGCGACCCTGGTCGCGGCGATCAGGGCCGAGCGCGGCGCCGGGCGCGTGCTGCTGCTCGACGGCGGCGACACGCTGCAGGGCTCCTACACGGCGCTCGGGTCCAAGGGCGCCGACATGGTCTCCGTCATGCAGGCGCTGGGCGTTGAGGCAACGACGGGGCACTGGGAGTTCACGCTGGGCTCGGAGCGCGTCGCCGAGCTGTTCGGCGGGCTCGACCGGCCGGGCACCTCCGGCATCCCGTTCCTCGCCGGCAACATCCGCGACACCGAGTTCGAGGAGCCGGTGTTCCCGTCCACCCGCGTGTTCGAGAAGGGCGGGGTTGCCGTTGCCGTGATCGGCCAGGCCTTCCCCTATGCGCCGATCGCCAATCCGCGGTGGATGATGCCCACGTGGACATTCGGCATTCGCGAGCAGGCGCTGCGCGCCTCCGTCGACGCCGCGCGCCGGCAGGGCGCCGAGGTGATCGTGCTGCTGTCGCATAACGGCTTCGACGTGGACCGCAAGCTCGCGGGCCGCGTGGAGGGCATCGACGTCATCCTGACGGCGCACAGCCACGACGCGCTGCCGGCGCCGATCCGGGTCGGACGCACGCTGCTCGTTGCCTCCGGCGCGTACGGCAAGTTCGTCTCCCGGCTCGACCTCGAAGTGGCGAACGGCCGCGTCAAGGACTTTGCCTACGCGCTGATCCCGGTGCTCGCCGATGCCATCGCACCCGACCCGGCGATGGCGGCTCTGATTGCCGGCATTCGCGCGCCGCACGAAGCAATGCTGTCGACCGCGCTTGCCCGCACCGAAGGGCTGCTCTATCGCCGCGGCACTTTTGCAGGCACGCTCGATGACCTGATCTGCGACGCCCTCCTCGCCCAGCGCGACGCCGAGATCGCGCTCTCGCCCGGCTTCCGCTGGGGCCCGACGCTGCTGGCCGGTCAGCCCATCACGTGGGACGACGTCTACAACGCCACCGCCATCACCTATCCCGCGGTCTATCGCACCAGCATGAAGGGCGAGCAGATCAGGGCCACGCTCGAGGCCGTGGCCGACAACCTGTTCTATCCCGACCCCTACCTGCAGCAGGGCGGCGACATGGTGCGCGTCGGCGGCATGGGCTTCACCGTCAACGTCGACGCCGTTCTGGGCCAACGGATCACCAACATGCAGCTGCTGCGTTCCGGTGCCCCGATCGAGGCGAGCAAGGACTACATCGTCGCCGGATGGGCCTCGGTCAACGAGGGCACGCAAGGGCCGCCAATCTGGGACGTCGTCGCCGCGCACCTGAAAGGCCGCGCGGTGGTGACCCCGCAGGCGGGCAGGAGCGTCAGGTTCCTGCGCGCCGGCAACTGAGGCAGGTCTTGCCTCCACGCGAAAACTTATAGATGGCGCCCCGTAGGGGAATCGAACCCCTGTTTTCAACGTGAGAGGCTGACGTCCTGAACCGCTAGACGAACGGGGCCTAAAGGCGGCACCCCGTCTATAAGTGAGCGCGGGCGTGCGATCAAGGGCGGTCGGGAAGCGGGTATGGTTCAGGACCACGACCGGCGTGATGTCGTGGCCGCGGCCGGCGATGCTGGCGAGCGGCTGGACCGACTGCTCGCGCTGCGGCTCCCCGATCTCTCCCGTTCGCGCCTGCAGGCGCTGATCCGCGCCGGTGCCGTGACGCGCAACGGCTTGCTTGTGCAGGCCCTTGGCCTGCGGGTGAAGGCCGGCGACAGATACGTGGTCAGCGTGCCCCCACCCGAGGCGGCCCAACCCGAGCCGCAGGCCATGGCGCTGGCCATCGTCTATGAGGATGAGCACCTCATCGTCGTCGACAAACCCAAGGGCCTTGCGGTGCATCCAGGGCCCGGCCATGCCTCGGGCACGCTGGTCAACGCGCTCATCGCCCATTGCGGTGCGAGCCTGTCCGGCATCGGCGGCGTCAGGCGCCCAGGCATCGTGCACCGCCTCGACAAAGACACGACCGGCCTCCTCGTCGTTGCCAAGACCGACCGCGCGCATCACGGCCTCAGCGAGCAGTTTGCCGCCCATGGCGCCGATGGACGGATGAGGCGCGGCTATCGGGCCATCGCTTGGGGTGCGCCGGAGCGCCCGCGCGGGACCATCGATGCACCGCTTGCCCGCAGTGCTGCAAATCGCACCAAGATCACCGTTGTTCGGGCAGGTGCCGGCCGGCGCTCCGTGACCCGCTACGAGGTGCTGGAGCGGTTCGCCGCCAGCGGAGCCGCCAAGCCCGCGGCCAGCCTGCTCCGCCTCGTGCTCGAGACCGGCCGCACCCACCAGGTTCGCGTGCATCTCGGTCACATCGGCCACCCGCTGCTCGGCGACATGACCTACGGGGCCGGATTCAAGGCGAGCGCACGCCAGCTCAGCGCGGAGACGCAAACGGCGCTGGCAGCGCTCGGCCGCCAGGCCCTGCACGCGGCAGAGCTTGCGTTCGTGCACCCCGTGAACGGCAAGCGGCTTGAATTCACTTCGCCCCTCCCGCCCGATATGGCCCGCCTCGTCGCTGCGCTCCGTGTACCTTGAGCGCATATCCACGGCGTGCAATAATCGCCTCGATCCGGCGCGGTTTTCACGAGTGGCAAGCGGCCGAGGATGTTCATTAAGGATTGGCCATACACTCTCTACCAGCGCAGGAAGCAGCGCATATAGTAGAGGCTTACCAACGCGTGATACCGCGTTACCCAGGGCACACGGTAACGTGCATAGCTAGTGCCGCGGTGTCGCCAAGCTTGGCGTGCACCCTTTGCTACAATGCGTGCGGTCCACAGGGGACCGCCTGGAGCAGCCGGCGCCTTACGTTCGACGGGAAACGCCGGTTGAAACGAGAGATGATCGCGAAGCTGCCATCGATTGCCGCCGATTCGGGCGGCCTGGTGCGGTATCTGGAAGAGATCCGCAAATTCCCCATGCTCGAGCCGGGGGAGGAGTTCATGCTGGCCAAGCGCTGGCAGGAGCACGGCGACTCCGTAGCCGCCCACAAGCTCGTCACCTCGCACCTGCGGCTCGTCACGCGCATTGCCATGGGCTACCGCGGCTACGGCCTGCCGATCGGCGAGGTGATCTCCGAGGGCAACGTCGGTCTGATGCAAGCCGTCAAGCGCTTCGAGCCCGACAAGGGGTTCCGGCTTGCCACGTATGCCATGTGGTGGATCAGGGCCTCGATCCAGGAGTACATCCTGCGCTCCTGGAGCCTGGTGAAAATGGGCACCACGGCCGCGCAGAAGAAGCTGTTCTTCAACCTGCGCCGCATGAAGGGGCAGATCAGGGCGCTGGAGGACGGCGATCTCAAGCCCGAGCAGGTGAAGAAGATCGCCACCACGCTCGGCGTGCCCGAGGACGACGTCATCTCCATGAACCGCCGGCTCGGCGGCGATGCCTCCCTCAATGCGCCGGTGCGCGCGGACATGGAAGGCGGCGGCGAGTGGCAGGACTGGCTGGTGGACGATGCGCCCGACCAGGAGGAGCGTCTGGTCGAATCGGAGGAGTTGTCGCAGCGCAAGGCCTACCTAGCCAAAGCCATGGATACGCTGAACGAGCGCGAGCGGCGCATCTTCGAGGCGCGGCGGCTCGCCGAGGAGCCGGCCACCTTGGAGGATCTCTCCGAGGAGTTCGGCGTTTCCCGCGAGCGCATCCGCCAAATCGAGGTGCGCGCCTTCGAGAAGGTGCAGGCCGCGGTGCAGAAGGCCGCCCGCCGCGACGAGGCCGGTGCCAGCGCTACGGTGCACTGAGGAACGGCTCGCTGAGTCGGCTACGTCCGCTGCGCCAGCCAGATACCGCCGATCACCAGCGCCAGCGCCACGGCATGAAACGCCGCGAACGGCTCGGCGATCAGGACTACGGCCAGGATCGCCGCGAACACCGGCACCAGGTTGGTGAACACGCCCGCGCGTCCCGGCCCGATCAGGTCGACGCCGCGCATGTAGAACAGCTGCGCCAGGCAGGAGGGGAAAATCGCCACGTACAGCGTCACCAGCCACCCCTGCCAGGTCGGCATGGTGATGCCCTGGATGGCGGCCTCGACCGCCAGCAGCGGCACCGACGTCGCCGCGGCGATCAGCGCCAGCAGCGTGAAGAAGGCGGTGCCCGGCATGCTCGGCCGGTCGCGCAGGGCCACCGTGTAGAACGCATAGAGCACGCAGGCCGCCAGCATGGCGAGGTCACCGGGGTTGAGCCCGATCTCCAGCACCGACAGCGGCGCGCCGTGCGTGGCGACCACCGCCACGCCGACCGACGTGATCAGCACGCCGGCGATCTGCATCAGGCCCGGCCGCGTGCCGTGCACCAGGAAGGCCCCCGCCAGCACGATGACGGGGATGGCGCCCTGCAGGATGCCGATGTTGATGGCGCTGGTGGTATGCGCCGCCGTGTAGAACAGCGCGTTGAAAGCGGTGAAGCCCAGGAACGCCATCAGGACGATGCGGCCCAGCTTGGGCCGCACCTGCGGCCAGTGCGAGCGCACTTCGCGGCCGTAGAGCGGCCACAGCACGGCCAGCACCATCACCCAGCGCAGGAACACCAGCAGCATCGGCGAAATGTGGCCGACGGCGAGCCGGCCGGACACGGCGTTGCCGGCCCAGAAGATGGCGGTGAGCGTCAGCAGCACGCCGGGCCACTGGTAGAGCCGGCCCATCAAGTGGCGCGGGGCGCGGGGCGTGGAAACGCTCAAGCGGCACTCTCAGCGTCGCAACTGTGTCGCCGGTCGACAGCGCACTGGCCCTTCCGATACGCAGCGCAGTTGTGCGATAGACTATCCGCAAGCCGCCAAAGCTCCGCGAGCTTGTCGCAGACCTCGAGAAGGCCGGCTTCATCGATCGCGGCGGCAAGGGTAGCCATCGGAATTTCGTTCACCCCAAGGTTGCGAGCCCCGTTACCATATCGGGCCAGCTTGGCGACGACGCAAAGGCTTACCGGATAAAAGCCGTGCGCCGTGCAATCGAGAAAGCCAGGAAATGAAAGACAGCGCCAGATACGTCAAGATCGTAGAGTGGTCCGAGGAGGACCAGTGCTATGTCGGGAGCGCCCCCGGGCTGATCCTGGGCGGCTGCCACGGTGGCGACGAGAGGCAGGTCTTCGAGGAACTTTGCCAGATCGTCGACGAGGCAATCGACCTCTACCGCCAAGACGGCAAGCCGCTCCCCCCGCCTACCTCTGGTCGAGACCTCGCCAACAGCATACGGGCAATGTAGGGCGCAATAGGCGTCAGCCGTATTGCGCCGATTCGTTGGTAATCGGGGGTCGTTTTAGCGGAGCAGGGCTGCATCGGCTTGACATTCGAGAGGCTTGCCGCGCAACTCGCTGCCATGGGCTGGTCACTGCGTAGCGGGGGCTGGCCCGCCTCAACGCACTTCGTCGAGGAGAACACCCATGCAGCTCCAGGTTTCGCCCATCGCCCGCGACGAGTGCAGCCCCGCCGAATGGCAGGCCCGCGTCGATCTCGCCGCCGCCCACCGCATGGCTGTCATGCACGGCTTCAACGAGGGCATCTTCAACCACCTCACCCTGGTCGTTCCAGGCAAGCCCGACCGCTACTACCAGATCCCGTTCGGCCTGCACTGGTCGGAGGTGAGAGCCAGCACCTTCATGGAGGTCGGCATCGGCGACGGCAAGGTCAAGCGCGGCGCCGGCGACGTGGAGCGCTCCTGCTACTGCATCCACGCGCCGATCCACGAGGCGCTGTCGCAGGCGGCCGCCGTGTTTCACACCCACATGCCGTTCGCCAGCGCGCTCACCCGCCTCGAAGACCCGCGCATCAAGGAGATCGGCCAGACCGAGGTCGGCATGATGGGCAAGATCGCCTACGACGAGGAGTACGCCGGCCCCGCTTTCGAGCCCGAGGAGGGCGAGCGCCTAGCGAAGGTGATCGGCGACAAGACCATCCTGTTCATGGCCAACCACGGCATCACCACGGTGGGTGAGAGCGTGGCCGAGGCCTACGACCGGCTCTACTACATCGAGCGCGCGGCGCAGGTGCAGATCTACGCCATGTGGACCGGCCAGCGCCTGAAGAAGCTCCCCGAGCCGGTGGTGGACAAGACCAAGAGCAACATCGGCGGCGCCCAGTACTACACCGGCCTCAACCCCGCCGAGCGCCACTTCGCGGCCCTGAAGCGCATCCTCGACCGGAAAGAACCGGATTACGCGGAATAGGCGTCCGTAGGGGTCAGACCCTGCGGGTCTGACCCCACGCTCCGTCCAAAGAGGACTCCGCGGATCGCATGGGGAATCGATATGATACAGCCAATTCCCGTTAGCCTGGTGTTCGCAGCTATCGTGGCGGCCGGGCTTTCTCCATTGGCGACTGGCGAAGCCGCCGCGGCGGATTTTCCGTCCTCGACCGTCAAGATCGTCGTCCCCAACCCGGCCGGCGGAACGGCCGATGCCCTGCCGCGCATCATCGCCGATGCACTGAGCAGGGTGTGGAAGCAGGCGGTTGTGGTCGAGAACAGGGCCGGGGCGGCCGGCAACGTGGGTGCGGAGTCCTTCTCGCGCGCCCCGGCGGACGGCTACACGCTCCTGGCCTCGCCGCCGACCACCCTCGCGATCAACCAGTCGCTCTACAAGAAGCTCAACTACGATCCGACCAAGTTCAAGTCGATCACGATTCTCGGCAGCTCGCCCAACGTTCTGATCGTCCACCCCAAGCTCGGCGTGTCGACGGTCAAGGAGCTGATCGAGAAGGCCAGAGCCGATCCCGGCGCCATTGCCTACGGCTCGCAGGGCATCGGCGCGACCTCGCACGTGACGACGGCCCTGTTCGAGACCATGGCCGGCGTCAAGTTCAATCATGTGCCCTACCGCGGCACGGCGCCGGCCATGAACGACCTGCTCGGCGGCCACATCCTCTTCATGTTCGACAATCTGTCGTCGTCGCTGCCGCAGCACCAGGCCGGCAAGCTCAAGATCATCGCCATCTGCACGTCCGAGCGCTCGCCCCACTTGCCCGACGTGCCGACCATGTCGGAGGCGGCGCTGCCGGGCTTCACCTCGTTCGCCTGGTTCGGGCTGGTGGCGCCGCCGGACACGCCGGAGGAGATCGTCGAGAAGATCAACAAGGCTGTCGTCGCCGTGCTCGAGACCGAGGAGGTGCGCCAGAAATTCTTGGCCCAGGGCGCCGAGCCCATCGGCAACACGCGCCAGGAGATGGCGGCGTTCCTGGAGCGCGAGCGGACGCTGTGGGGCGGCGTGATCGAGAAGGCCAAGCTTAAGGCGGAGTAGGCTGGTGTTGGTCCGATGCTGAGCAGCTTTGACTCCAGAGCGGAAGGCACGAGGCTTGTGGCCGATACTTGGGGTCCGTATTGTCTGGCCCTTAGTCGACGAAGCATGGGCCGAACAATGGCACGCAAGGTTTTTATTAGCTATCGTCGCGACGATAGTGCCGGACATGCGGGGCGTGTCCACGACCGCCTTCAGCGCGAGTTCGACCACAACGTCTTGTTCATTGATGTGGATGCCATTCCGCTAGGTGCGAACTTCGTCAACGTAGTGCGCGAGGAGGTTGCAAAATGCGACGTGTTGCTGGCCATAATCGGCCGTGGTTGGCTGAATGCATTGGATGAACTCGGCAATCATCGCCTTGACCAGCCTGGCGACTTTGTGCGCGTCGAAATTGCAGCGGCGTTGCAACGGGACATTCCAGTAATCCCAATTTTGCTCGACGGCACACGTCTGCCGAAGGCAGAACAATTGCCGGATGAGCTGAGGGGACTCACATTGCGAAATGGCCTGGATGTTCGTCACAGCTCGTTTCATCCGGATATGGACAAGTTGATCAGGTTCCTAAGAGGAATTCTGAGCAAGGAGTCGGCGCCGGGGGCACAGAACAAGCCAGGAATGGCCGACATCAACGCTAATTCTGCTGGTTTAGGAGGCACGGTGAAGCGTCCAAAGGGACGTTCACTGCAGAAAACGATCGCTTGCGTAGATGATGAACGCCACATCCTCACCTCAGTCAGGATTGGGTTGGAGGCCGAGGGCTACAGGGTCCGCACGTTTGACGACGGTGCTTCGGCCCTGGAGGCCCTGATTGAGGAGCCAGCCGACCTCACAATCGTCGACTACAACATGCCACGTATGAAGGGGACGGAGTTTCTCCGCCGGCTTCGACGACAGTGGGATATGCCCGCTATCTTTCTTTCCTCCAGGGAGGCAGATAACGAGGATTTCTTGGGTGGACCTCTGGCCGACGACTACATTACAAAGCCGTTCTCCCAGCGCATGCTTGTGGCGCGAGTCAGGGCCGTGCTCGGGCGCGTTCAGCCAAACGACCCCGCTGCCGTGCTGGAATGCGGCAAGCTCAAGCTCGAGCCCCAGCGCCACACCTGCCATTGGGACAGCCACGCCGTGGTGCTGACGGTCACCGAGTTCCTGATCCTGCAGGCGCTGGCCACCCGACCGGGTGTGGTGAAGACGCGCGACGCCTTGATGGACGCTGCCGACTACGACGATCACGTCTATGTCGATGAGCGCACCATAGACGCTCACATCAAGAGCTTGCGAAAACGGTTCAAGCGAGTGGACGACAGCTTCGACGCGATTGAGACGTTGTACGGGGTTGGTTATCGATTTAGAGGATGAGTAAACGCACGTTTCTGTGCAGAGCCGACCTTGCGGCTCAACTTGATGAGCTCCTCTTGGGGATTGCAAACTGACTCTCTATCGCGACCCTCGCTTAGGAGCATGGTCCGATGCATCGGTGTGAGCTGCCATGAGCACGAGCCCCCTCCGCATCGCAATCGTCGGGGGCGGCATCGGCGGCGTCGCGGCTGCCGTCGCACTACTACGGCGTGGGCTGGACGTGCGCCTCTACGAGCAGGCGCCGGCGCTCACCGAGGTCGGCGCCGGCGTCGCCATCCAGCCGAACGGCATCCGCATGCTGCGGCGGCTCGGCCTCGGCGACGACATAGTGCGCCACGGCGCCAGATGGGTCGATCCGCAGTTCCGCCGCTCGGACGGCAGCTATGCGGCGGCGATGTGGCCGCCCGAGCTGGCGAGCAAGATCGAGTTCTACGGGTTTCACCGCGCCGACCTGCTCGCCATGTTCGTCGACCGCTTGCCGCCGGCCATCGTGCGCACCGGCCACAGATGCATCGGCTTCGAGCAGGATGGAGAGCAGGCTGTCCTCACCTTCGCCAATGGAGCCCGTGCTACCGCCGACGTCGTGATCGCAGCCGACGGCATCCATTCGACGCTGCAGCAGTTCGTCACCGCCCCGTCGCGGCCGCTGTTTTCCGGACAGGTCGCGCATCGGGGCATCGTTTCGGCGGCCAGCGTGGGGTGGCAGCCCGGGGCGATGCGCAACTGGCTGGGTGCCGGCAAGCATTTCCTCGTCTTTCCCGTGCGTGCGAACGAGCTCATCAACTACGTCGGTTTCGTCACGACGCAGGAGCAGACGAGAGAGTCCTGGTCCGCTCCCGGCGACCCTGCCGCCTTGGCGCGGGAATTCACGGCCTGGGACCCGATGGTGGAGGCCATTCTGGCTCGAGCCGAGAACACGTTCCGCTGGGGCCTCTACGACCGCGAGCCGCTCGCGCGCTGGACCAGCGGCCGCCTGACCCTGCTCGGTGATGCCGCGCACCCCATGCTGCCCCACGCCGGCCAGGGCGCCAATCAAGCCATCGAGGACGGCGTCGCCCTGGCGACCGTGCTTGCCAGCGCCGACCGGACATCGGCGCCGCGCGCGCTGCAGATCTACGAGCAGCTGCGGCGCGAGAGGACGGCCGGCGTGCAGCAGCGCTCGCGCTTGAACGGCGCGCGCTACTATGCGTCGGGCAGCCAGGTCAGCGCGCGCGATCGAGCGCTTGCCGGGCAGGCCCAGGAACGCGCCTGGATCTGGAACTACGACGCCGAAGCAGAGGCCTCGGCAGCCGCCGCTTCGCTCTGATCGGCGCCGGGGTCAGACCCTGTGGGTCTGACCCCTCTCGCTCACGCGCGTCAGGGCCGCACCTCGCGAGTTTGCTTTCCGGCCAAGGCGCGAGTCTTCCGTTGGAATGAGTCCAGTTCACGAAACGATATGATCTGACGGCCACGATACTTGGCGTAATCGTCAATAAACTCCGGGACCGATTGGTAGGGTCCGGCGACATGACCGGGTCGTTTTGAATCGGCAAAGAAAAAGTAGCTGCCGTTGTCGACGTACATGGCGAGCCAATGCCTGCGAAGCGTATTCCCGGCGACTGACAATGGAGCGAACTCGATCATCAAGTACGACGAGCGAGATTGGGGTGCGATCGTGCGAAGTGTCTCTACCGCGAAGCGCGATAGGTCGACACAAATCCCCCGCGGAGCCGAGAAAAAGTCATCTGGCTTGTGAATAGGCAGTCCACCAGCCAGTAAGCGCTGCGTCTCGGAAAGCCGCATGGCTCGCGCCGAGTCATACTCGAAGCTGGCGCCGATCCATTGATTGATCTCCAATGCCGTCTTCCAGACCCGCAGCGCATCCACATATGTCGAGGGAAACTCGACCTTCGTGGGATCGAAATAACGTTCCCCTGGTGCCTCGGAAAGAGGATCTGCTGCCCGCGCAGAGTTGCAGCCGAGAGTTGCAACGACGGCCACCACGGCGACAAGGACGCGATGCATGAGGGATTCTCCAGGTTCCTGACTACGTCATCGCACACACAACGTAAACCTGCTTAGTCCTTGAGCTCCACCCCCGTCGCCCGCTCGTACCAGCGCACCACGTCGACGATCGACGCGTCGGGGCCGAGGGCGGCATGCGCCGCGCGCCACAGCTGCTCGCCGAGCGCGCTCATCGGCACGCCCAGGCCCTGCTCGTCGGCCAGCCGGTTGGCGATGCCCACGTCCTTCAGCATCAGGGCGAGCTTGAAGGCATCGTCGAAGCGGCGCTCGATCACCTGCGGCCCAAGCCGGACCTCGGTCATGAAGCTCCGGCCTGTCGACACGTTGAGCACCTCGAGCATCGCCGACGGCCTCAGGCCATAGGCCTTGCCGATCAGCATCGCTTCCGTCGTCCCCAGAGTTGTAAGGGCAGTCGCGAGGTTGTTGACCGTCTTCATGGCGTGCCCGCTGCCGACCGGGCCCAGGTGGAAGACGTGCCGGCCCATCAGCTCGAGCAGCGGGCGCACCCGCTCGAGCGCCGCCGCCTCCCCGCCGCACATGAACACGAGGGTAGCGCTCTCCGCGCCTTCCTTCGCACCGGAGACCGGAGCATCAACCATGGCCACACCCCGCTCGGCGAGGCGCGCTGCGGTCTCGCGCGTGATCCATGGCTCGGCGGAGGAGGTGTCGACCAGGACGGCGCCACGCTCGAAGCCCTCCGCCAGCCCATCCTTGCCGAAGGCGCAATCGCGCACCGCCGGCCCGTCCGGCAGCATCGTGAAGACGACATCGGAAACTTCTGCCACCGCTCGCGGCGATTTCACGGCAAGCGCGCCCTCATGACGCGAGGCGACCTTGTCGGCCGCCTCCGGGGCAATGTCGTAGAGGGCGAGGGCGTGTCCACCCTTCGCCAGATGCCCGGCCATGGCGCTGCCCATCACGCCGAGCCCGACGAAGCCGATGCGCATGGACACCTCAGGGGTCAGGTTTCAGGGGTCAGGTTCTAGGGATCAGTGTCCAGGGAAAACCTGTCCCTGAAACCTGAAACCTGAAACCTGAAACCTACCTCTTCGCCTTGCCGTCCGACACGATGTCGAGCACCTCGATCTTCCGGTCGGCCACCAGCTCGGTGATCACGGGGCGGAAGTCCTTGAAGTGCGCGCTCTCCTGATGCGCCTTGATCGCGGCCTCATCCTTGTAGACCTCCAGCATTACGAGCCGCGCCGGGTTGTTGGGATCCCGGGCGACATCGAACTGCAGGCAGCCCGGCTCGCCGGCGAGGCAGCGCCGGGCCTGCGCCGTCATCTTCTCCTTGAACTCCGCTTCCTTGCCGGGTTTGGCGGTGAGGTAGGCGAGAATGGCGCGCATGGGTTGCTCCCTTGGGTCTGCCGATCCCGCCCACCCTGGCATGAAGCGCGCACGGCGTCAGCCCATTGCGCCCAGTGCCAGCCCACATTTCGGCTCAATTGCCCCGCAAGTTGGCCGCGATCGCTTGGGATCGGGGTAACGGGACACGGGGCAAATCAGTGGCTGAGAATGGCGTGCTTGTGGTCAAGGAAGACACGGTCATCCGCGGCGTGGGCGAAATGCGCAACTGCCGACAGCTCGAAGTCTTCGGCTACATGGAAGGTGACGTGGCCGCCAAGTCGGTCCTCGTCCACAAGAGCGGCCGGCTGTTCGGCAAGGTGAAATCCGACAATGCCGAGATCCACGGCACGCTGCAGGGCGAGGTGGTGGTCAAGCACCTGATCGACATCCGCAGCTCGGGCAACGTCAGCGGCAACATCAAGTACGGCAAGCTGGCGCTGGAGGTCGGCGGCAACCTGAGCGCAGAAATGCGCAACGTGCCTCCGGTCCTCGGCGGCGACCTCAATCTGGAGGTCGCCAAGGGCCGTTCGGTGCCCATCACCCTGCAGGACCTCAACGCGCTCGACCCGGACGACCACTCCAAGGACCTGAAATTCACCATCTCGAATGCGCGCAACGGCTTCGTGGCCCTGTCGAGCGCGCCAAAGAAATCCGTGACCGCATTCACCCAGGCCGATCTCGAAGCCGGCCGCGTTGCCTTCATGCACGACGGCCGCAGCACCAACCCCGCCGGCTTCGACATCGTCGTGGCCGACCGCAGCGGCGCCAGTTCCGGTGCGCAGGCCGTCAAGGTGGCGGTCCGGGGTTAGGGGCAGGTTTGCCGCGTCGCGACGTTGGGCTGAAGCTTTGTGGGGTCTGCTTTCGGTCTGAAACGGCCGGTTGGCGCATGCGGCACGGTCGAAGCTGACCCTGGCTGTGTAAAAACGTGTGCGGAGCAAAAATCGCTAGAATCCTATTCCAACTCGCCGCCAGGTCGCGCAGCCGGTGGGTACACGGTAGGATGGATCGAGACACGTGAGCCGGCACCT
>Ga0247727_10001648_pt1 | contig 52465 bp, 53 predicted proteins | sample WisWelCaveWW1625_FD_202498 | JGI IMG/M metagenome (GOLD analysis project Ga0247727, IMG submission 202498) | Biofilm microbial communities from Wishing Well Cave, Virginia, United States - WW16-25 | ecosystem: Environmental > Aquatic > Deep subsurface > Groundwater > Cave microbial mat | place... | reverse complement strand
ACTATTTCTTTCTTTTCTTTCATAGGATCATCCTTATGCTGCTCTGCGACCTTGTCAGCAAAACGGTGAGCGGCGTGCAAGGGCTCCGGCATCTTGTGGGGCGGAATAACACAGCGCTTGACGATTTCTGCAGCGGTTTCAATTGAAATCATATTGCCTGGCGAGACAAATAAAGGATTGGCGTGCTCTTTTGTCTTGACTGTTTTGCCAACAACCTGGCCTTCAAGCACAATCATGCCATCCTTTTCCTCGCCGACCAGCAAGCTCTTCGCGACACCAATGACTGGCTTGCCGAGCTCAACTCCGACAAACGTAGCAAGCCCACAGTTCACCGGGTGAGCAATACCGTGACCATCAACAATGATGACGTCGGGCTCTGTTTCGAGGTCGAAATATGTCTGACAGATTGGAGGGCCTTCCCTGAACGCAAGGAAGCCAGGAACATAATTCATCGGCGTCTTGGTGACCAAAAATTTCTTTTCAACAACCTGCAATGTTTTGAAATCAAGAACAACTGCAGAGCAGACGCATTTGTTACCGAAATATGACACGTCAAAGCCGGCAATATAACGGATTTCATCGGCTTTTAGAGTGCCTTCTCCGGAAAACTGTGCTGCAATGGATACCTGCATATCCTTGAGTTTGCCGAAACTCATGTGACTCTTCATAGTAACCTGCACCCCGTTTACTTGCTTTAAAAAAGGCAGAAGTCTATTTAAACCTTTCGCTTTGTTATCATTAAGAAGTGATGACATTTGTCAGAAATGGCCGTGCCACAAATATGTCAGGATACTAAAAAGTATACTGATTTTTGTCATCAGATATATATGTTGCAAAGGCATAATCTGCACTGGAAGACCTATGACGGCACTTGAAGTCAGCATTGAGGAAACGTACAAACAGGTGTTCGGCGACAATTTGCAGGAGAACGATTATCCGCGAATTGGATTTCTGGAAAGCGTTGTTTCCGGCACAGTGGAATGTGACGGCAAAATGGTGACGATTGTAGACGCTCTGAAAAAGGAAGAAGAAGCGCTCAAAAAAGCGAAGAAGAAAGACGAAAGAACAGCACATGCTAAGCAAATCAAAGACTACGAGGCAATCCATGCAATGCAGGAATGGTACCTGCATTCAGAAAAAATCCCAATGCGTGAAGTGAGAGCAGAGATGTTACGCAAGCTGGGAGAAGCAGAGATGCACTATGTGGTCGATACCCTTGATGACTGCATGATGGTCCTGCAAAAACACCGCATAACCTCGCTGCTCGGAACGCTTGACAAGGCATTCGCTTTGGAAACAAAATACCGCGAGAGCGCCATCCATGCAACAACAGAAACTCTGTTGAAAAGCGGCAACAGGGAACTGCAGGAAAAGGTCATGGACAAAATGGCAGCATATCATTCATCGCTCAAGCAGACTCTGGATGAAGAACTCCAACACGGAAGCACGAACAGCGTCTATAATATTGCGCGACGTCTTGTTGACTCTGGAGTAAAGTCACTGCAACAGTACGCAATTTCCGGGCTTGAAAGTTCAGGCAATGAATACTTCAGACAACTTTCAGCAGGCATGCAGGATTACCTAAAGACATGAAAAAAGAGGCAGCGCGAAACGGTTGTTTCGCTGGTCTCTTTTTTAGCCATAAAGAGATACAATGAAAAAAGAGGCAGTGCGAAACTGTGGTTTCGCTGGTCTCTTTTTTAGTCATAAAGAGATACAATGAAAAAAGAGGCAGCACGAAACGGTTGTTTCGCTGGTCTCTTTTTTAGCCATAAAGAGATACAATGAAAAAAGAGGCAACACTAACAGAACGTGTAGAACCGAGAGAAGACATCATAGACGGCAAAAAAGTAGTGTACAAGCGCGTACTGGAAGACGGCGAATGGGTCGAGTATGCAGTGCCAGCGTGGAATGTCAAGAAAGCACTGGCAGCAGGACTGCTCTTTGCAGCACTCGGCATTGGCGCAGCTATCGGGATATATTATTCATCCCGGCAAACCAATCCAGTGCAGTCAGGGGTATACGACAACCAGCCCAGCTATCTTACCCAGAAGTAGTCTTTTTCAGCCGCTTCTCAACCGGCATTTCTCTTAGTGTTATTTGCTCGTCCAAATGATTGAGAATAATATTTGTATCGAGCGCTTTAAGGTCAAGAAATTTGTCTGCGATCTTCAGTTCCGGTCTAAGTTTCCTCATACAAGAAAGTTATGCCCCGTGCTTTATAATCCTTTTCATCACCATCCATTGGCAAATAACTTTTTTATACTCCGAACAACCGCCATATTCCAACGTGAGTGAAGAACAAAGCATATCCTCTGTTGTGAACGAGTTCAGGCAGCAAGAGCCATGGTACCGGCAGTTTGACAGGCAGCGTTTGGAAGACGATGTTCACGCGCAACGCGCGCGAGAAACATCACGGAGAAAACCAGTCATTGCCGGCGATTACCTGCGCGCACACCAGAAGAGAATCTACAACTTCTGACGCACTGCCTTGTCAGAAACAATGGCGCTGTTTCCCGTAGGGTCTTCAATCGTTATTTTCAGCTTTTCCTCGCCCCACAAAACATTCTGCAATTTCTTCAACAAATTTTTCGCCTTCTTTTTGTCCTCATCATCTTCAGCAGTATCACGCAAAATCTCAATCTGCTTCTTGAACTTCTCAATCAAGCCCTCGATATTGGTGATAAAGCCCTCAGCATTCGCACCGGGCTCCAGATTGCCCACGTGAGCAATCTTGATAGTGCCTTCACTGCTCCGGATGACGCGGACGTTAAGGTCTTCCTTGCCCTGCACTTCAAAAGTGTACCTTGCCGGCTCCCGCTGCTCAGCTGCCTCAACGTCTGCCTTATGGTAATGGCAGCCGGAACAATGCATGCCGAACATGAAAAGCTTGCCAAAATAGGGAACTTCAGACTCCGCCTCAGTAAGAGTAAGATTCTTTGTCCTGCACATCGGGCACATCTGTCCGCCCAAAGACTCTGTTTTATCCGGCATGGCTATAGCAAAACCTACGAAGTTTTAAAAAGCTTTTGGAGAACATAAATGTTTATTAATCAGCCAAAATAGACGGAAAAAGGGGATAATGCAGCTTGTTTCACTCGCGCTAAAAAATATACGCAGCTATACCACCGCCAAAATAGATTTCCCCACAGGAATCGTCATGCTATCCGGAGATATTGGCTCTGGCAAAAGCACCATACTTCTGGCGATTGAGTTTGCGTTGTTCGGAGTTTTACGAGGAGAATTATCAGGAAATGCATTGCTGAGAAACGGAACACAGGAAGGATACGCAGAACTGGCGTTCAGAATAGGAGAAAATAATTACACCATCAAGCGCACACTTCGGCGGACAAAAAGCTCAGTTGAGCAGGACGCGGGCTATCTTCTGGTCAACGGCGTGAAAAAAGACGCAACACCAATAGAACTCAAAAGCCACATCCTTGAACTGCTCGGCTATCCATCAGAACTTCTGACGAAAAGCAAGAACTTCGTCTACCGTTATACCGTGTATACACCACAGGAAGAGATGAAGCGCATCCTGCTTGAAGACAAAGAAGAAAGAGTGGCCATCCTCAGAAAAGTATTCGGCATTGACAAATACGAACGCATCACGCAGAACGCTGCCAGCTACGCAAAGGCGCTCAGGGAACGCAAACGGGCATTTGATGCGCTGCTGGCAGACATGGAGGAAAAGAAAAAACAGGCAGAAGACATGAGAAAAGAATACGCAGAAGCAAGCGAACAACAGAAACTGCTTCTGCCACAGCTCACTGTTTCACGCACACAACTCGCCCAGGCAAAAAAACAAATAAGCACACTCGAACAGCAAAAACAGCAGGCAGAACTAATTATGCGGGAAATACACGTCACAAAAAGCCAGCTGCTCTCAAAAAAACAGCAACACACGCAAATTCAGCAAGATTTAACGACCATCAGTACTCAATTGCTTGTCGAGCAAAAAGAATTGCCATCTCTAATTGACACAAATGGACTAATACAAAAAAGCGTTGAATTAAACAGGCAACTTCTTGAAAAAGAAAAAAGCACACGTGCCAGCACCGTCAAAATCGCAGAACTGAATGCGCTGAAAAAGCACGCAACAGAAACAACACAAAAGATAACTTCGCTCGCGCAATGCCCGACCTGCCTGCAACACGTCACGCCAGACCACAAGCACCACATTCTCAGCACAGAGCAGCAGAAATTGCAGGAAATAGAGTACCACATAGCACAACACAGCACGCTCATAACGCGATCAGAAGAAGAGCTCGCACAATGCAAAACAGAGATAGAACAATTGCGCCAGCATGAAAAGCAGGCAGCAATCGTCAAGATAAAAGTCCAGCACGCAGAAGAACTTGCGAAAAGAAAAAACACTCTGGAAGCACAAAACACCGCACTGACCGCAGAAATGCAGAATGCGGCACAAAGATTAACGCAGCTCGAACAGCAGATGATTCCACTGCAGAATATTGACACTGCCTACGGCCAAATCCGCAAGCAGACAGACATGTTCAGCGAGCAGGAACGCGCGCTCAGCATCCAACACTCAACGCTTCTGCAGAAAGAACAGCACCTGTCAAAAACGCTCACTATGCTTGAACAGGAAGTTGAACGAAAACAAAAAGCCCGCATGCAGCTCGAGAGAACACAGCACCTGCACCAATGGCTGACAGACTACTTCGCACCGCTCATGGACGTCATCGAAAAGCACGTCATGGCAAAAATACACCACGAATTTGATACTCTTTTCCAGCAATGGTTCGGCATGCTCATCGAAGATACAATGACTGCCAGACTGGATGAAACATTCACGCCAGTCATACAGCAGAACGGCTATGATGTTGACGTTGAGTATTTGAGCGGCGGCGAGCGGACTGCCTGCGCACTGGCATACCGCCTGGCATTGAACAAAACAATCAATTCATTGATTAGCGCCATCGCGACAAAAGATTTGTTAATATTGGACGAGCCGACAGACGGATTCTCAGCAGAGCAACTGGACAGAATGAGAGACGTGCTTGACCAATTACAGCTCCGCCAGATTGTCGTTGTCAGCCACGAGCAAAAAATAGAGAGCTTTGCGGACAGAATCATACGCGTTTCGAAAACAGAACATACAAGCCAGATACATTTTTAACATAGCAAAATTTTTCATCACGTATGTTCCACCACTGGATAGCACTTTTCATATTCATACTTTTCTCGCTGGCAGGGATTGGTCTCACAATTGTCGGAATTGGCGGAACATTTCTTGTTTTGACAGGAGCGCTGCTTTACAACCTCATCACATGGTCAATGGCAATTTCGACAAGCACGCTCATGTGGCTCACAGGGCTTGCGGTGCTCGGAGAACTGCTGGAATGGATAATCACTGTTGCAGGGATGAAAGCAGCAAAAGTATCCGGCTACAGTATTATAGGAACCATCATTGGAGCAATACTTGGCGGAATTGCCCTCAGCGTCATCCCCATCATCGGGACGATAATCGGAATTGTACTTGGTGCAATGCTTGGAGCATTCCTTTTAGAATTTCTTCATACAAGAAGGGCAAAGCAAGCATGGAAAGCAGCGAAAGCAGCACTGCTTGGCAGAGCGCTGGTTAGTTTGAGCAAGGTCCTGATAGCAATTGTTCAGATATGGCTCGTTTTGAAAGAACTCTTCTAATATTTCATCTTATATTCAAATTCTTCAACACGCGTATTCCACTCAAGCAGTTTCGCGCGCGGATCATCCTTCGGATACGCGCGATGAATGCACTTTACGAATGACGTTGCAATGGTCTTGAAACCCTTTGCGCGCGCGTCAACATAGAACGCCATGTCCTCACCGCCACTTTGAGAATTGCCGAACGTGCGGAAATCGATTGCTTCCAGAACCTTTCTTGAGATAAGCGTGCACCCAAGACCGGCAGCGCCAATCTCCATCACTTTAGGAGCGGCAACAGCCTCATAGGTATACAACTGGCAATTTCCATCTCCAAGGTCCTTGAATACGACCGGAGCAACCACTTTCTTGCCATCAAGCTCGAACACGTTCAGATAGACGCCTGAGAGCACATCAACTTTGGCGGACGTCAGAACTTCAACAGCATTGAACGGCAGCATGATATCGCTGTCGACGAACAGCAGATAGTCGTAACCATTTTTCAGTGCGTGCTCGCGCAAAAATTTTCTGCCGTTGAGTATTTTGTCGATTCTTGTAGAAGCGGGCTTCGGGTCTTCAACAGCATTCATTCCGCGAGAACGCAGCAATGTCGCGTATGCTGATTCACCATTGTTCACGACAAACAAAATATCAGTCTTTACTGTCTGCTTGTTCAGGCAGTCCAGAAACTCGTCAAGACAATAGCGCTGCTTGCCATACGTGACAACACCGATTAATACCTTGGCCATACATTTGCTTTTATTGACTGGTTTTAATGCTTTTCGGAAAATGCGTTGTAGAAAAAGGATTCTATCGCAAATACAACAGCATCCTTGTTCTTATGTTTTTCACTTTTAAGAAACGGAACAAACCCCTTACGATTCAGACAGTGATTCAACCCTCTCACGTACGACGAATCGCCATCAAGGCTTGGAAAAACACTTGTCTGGCTGGGAAACAGGCGGCTTAGACCTGAAACACACCTGAAATAATGCTTCTTACTGCTCAGACCAAGCGTAACATCACCATTCGCCAACATGTAGCTGATAGGTGTATCCAGACCGGTACATTCAGCAGAGTCAACGCGCGCCACCGAGCCGTATCCGGCAAGAAAATCACGGTTGTTCAGGCCATTGAGCTTGCGCAAGTTTTTGAATTCATTCAATACATCATCGACAAAACGCAAGGCAGGCGTTAAGCCATACAGCAGATGAACAACTGCCCGCTGGGGCCAATTCAGAAAATCAGAGCCAAGCACCGGCTGAACCATGTACACTCCCTGTAATTGCTGATTGTCCTTTTCAAAGCGCTTTGCGACGTCAACGGCGATTTTACAGCTAATGGAGTGACCAATAATTCCAGCAGGTCGTGTGCCGTCTTTTGCAATAATGCTCTCCAAATCATCCGCGGCAGAATTTACATCAAATTTTCCTGGAGAACTGCCATGACCACGCTGATCATAAGTGCACACCCTGAAGCGCTTTGCCAATGGCACAATCAGCGGAGTATAATCACTCCAGATGGCGCTGATGCCAGGTAGAAAGTAAATCGTGCCAAGAGGCTCCTGCTTCTTTGGCACTCCTTCTGCGCCATTCAAGACTATTCCTCTGCCTTCATACGTCCGCGTGTAAAAGTCAATATCGTCGACACCCATAGAGTTCATGACGCATCAGCCAATTAAAAAAGTTTCTATTTTTACTACTTTTGGGAAGTAAAATTGACATTAACTTGTATATTGAAAATAATTTGTCCCCGTCAAAACCTTTATATAGTTCCCACCCGCTGGAAAAACAAAAGAGGGGAACGTGGATGGCTCGCATAACTAAGGTACGAAAGCGCGATGGCAGTATTGAGGTATTCCAGCCTGAAAAAATCGAGATTGCCATTGGCAAGGCTATTGCTTCTGTAGGACGCAAAGATGGCAAACTGTCCAAAAAACTCGCTCCACTGGTTGTAAAAGAGCTCGAGAAACACTTCACCCAGAAAGTCATCCCGGCAGTAGAAGACATACAGGACATTGTTGAAGAAGTTCTCATCAAAAGCAGGCTGGCAGATGTCGCAAAAGCATTCATACTCTACCGGCAGCAACACAAGGAACTGCGCGAATTCAAGACATTTCTTGGTGTCAGAGATGAGCTCAAGCTGACAACAAACGCCATCAAAGTGCTCGCATCACGCTATTTGCTGCGCGATGAAAAAGGCAATATCACCGAAACACCAGCCAGATTATTCAGGCGCGTGGCAAAAGCAGTCGCACAAGCAGACGCTTTGTACAAGAAAGGAGCGCTAAAGAAAACAGAAGACGAGTTCTACGAAATGCTCTCAAACCTTGATTTCCTGCCAAACACGCCAACTTTGATGAACGCAGGAGCACCGCTCGGACAATTGTCAGCGTGCTTTGTCCTGCCAGTAAACGATTCTTTGGTAGACATCTTTGATGCGGTGAAATACACTGCACTCATTCATCAAAGCGGCGGCGGAACAGGATTTTCATTCTCACAATTGCGACCGCGCGGCGACATTGTCAAAAGCACCAAAGGAGTGGCATCCGGTCCTGTGAGCTTCATGCGCGTATTTGACATGACCACAGAGATTTTGAAACAGGGGGGCAAGAGACGTGGAGCAAACATGGGCATCATGCGCTGCGACCATCCGGACATCATCGAATTCATCACTTCCAAGAGCAAGGAAGACATGCTCCAGAACTTCAACATTTCCGTAGCAGCAACAGATGCATTCATGGAAGCAGTCGCCAGGGAAAAAGAATACGACCTTGTTAACCCTCATGGCAGGCAGAAAACCAAAAGCATGAACGCAGCAGAAGTATTCGACCTCATCATCGCAAACGCGTGGAGAACAGGAGACCCGGGCATGGTATTCATCGACGAAATAAACAGAAAAAACCAGACTGCGCAAACGGGCATGATAGAAAGCACAAACCCGTGCGGCGAACAACCACTGCATCCCTACGAAAGCTGTAATCTTGGAAGCATCAGTCTGACAAACATGCTCAAAAACGGCAAAATGGACTGGGACAAATTCAAAAAAACCATTCACACCGCAGTCCATTTCCTCGACAATGTCATCGACGTAAACAAGTATCCTTTGCCACAGATAGAACAGGTCACCAAAGCAAACAGGCGCATTGGGCTTGGTGTCATGGGCCTTGCAGAACTATTGATTAATATCGGCATACCCTATGATTCTGACAAAGCAGTCCAGTTTGGCGAAAAACTCATGAAATTCCTCAACGACGAAGCGCGCAAGGCAAGCTGCAAGCTCGCAGAAGAACGCGGAAGCTTCCCTAACTTTGAAAGAAGCACGTGGAAAGGCAAATTCAAGGCGACCAGAAATGCAACGGTAACAACCATTGCGCCAACAGGCACGATTTCCATAATCGCAGGAGCGACATCGGGCATTGAGCCATTATTTGCAGTCAGCTTTGTGCGCGACGTGCTTGAAGGAGCACATCTTTTGGAAGTCAACCCGTCATTCGAACGCATTGCGCGCAAGCGCGGCTTTTATTCAAAAGCGCTCATGATGAAAATAGCCAAAACCGGCAAGGTAACCGGCATGAAAGAAGTTCCCAAAGACGTACAACGACTGTTCAAGACAGCTCTTGAAATCAAGCCGGAATCCCACGTCAAAATACAGGCAGCATTCCAGAAATTCTGCGACAACGCAGTCAGCAAGACAATTAACTTGCCAGCTAATGCAACACCACAGGATGTTCGCAAGGCGTATTTGCTGGCTTACAAGCTAAAGTGCAAAGGAATCACCATCTACCGCTACGGCAGCAAGAAAGAACAAGTCTTATACATCGGCAAAGAGCCCGAAGAAATCGTCTCAGCAAAATCAGAGTTCGCCGGCGGACATATGTGCCTTGAATGCATGTTCTGAGCAAACCGTCCTAAAAGAGTGGCATTTTCAGACTGTTAAAGAAGGTAGAAGATTTCTAACGGTTTTATTACGCAACATTTATATATTACAGAATATAGGTTTGACGAGGGGCGTTTTCAAAGAAAATGATTAAAAAGCCATCACAGAAAAAAGATTCCTTAGACCAGAGAACAGAGGAACTTGCCAGAGCGCTACTTACAGAACTCAATGGTTGCATCCAAGAGCGTCTTGGAGGAGGTGCCTTGCAATTTTTGGTCGTACGAAAAGACACCGCCGAATGGAGGAAGTACGAAAAATCCGCGTTTGATTACGTAAAAGAAACTTATCAGAGAGCTGGAATGGAACTCCAGATATATGTCTTACCTGTGAATAACGGCGATGCCCCTTATTCATTCACCTTTTTCCATGACGGGTCGTATGATTTTGACGCCAAATGGAAGAAAGAGTTTGGTACGCCATTCTATCCCAAAAGAAGTAAAGAGTTTGGACACACTGGTGTATATCCCCGATCCGTTGGGTACCCCCGAGGCTCAAACTCAACCGGACTAATATAGAATAGCCCTCGTAAAAATACCGTCTGACTTGGAAAAGCAGCTCTTAAGAAACCTTCGCCTTTTCCACCGGTTCATTTCACGCTTCGTTTAAACATTTATTAGAACATTAAGAATTAGACTTACTCTTCCTCACGCGCAGATTCTTCCTCAAAATCCTTGTGGGATTCGTCATGCGCTTCCTGGTGGGCTTCCTTCTCGCGCTTCTCTATCTCCTCCCACAGGTCCTGCACTTCCTTGTGCTTCTTCTTATGCTGCTCAGAGTGCTCGTCTTTATCCATAGGCAGAAACACTCATACCAGCTTTAAAAACATTGCTAAAAGGTCAAATACTCAAAAAGATTTGAGTCAAACAAAGCCGACAAAAAGCATATTGGGAAGGGGGCATTTTGAGTCAGTTATGAGCAGCAAAACAAAACAAAAAATCCTTGGAAACAAAGATACCATTGTTGGCAGGAACATCAACACAAAGCTAACCAGATTCGCACAACAGCACCCGGGCTCTGCAGAAGCTGGCATTTTGACACTGCTGAAAACACAAAAAGCCAAAGCACGCATAACAGAGCCAATCAAAAGCATAGAATTTGACTTTGACGAAAAACCGTATTCTACAGCAGAAATAGAAAACCAATGCTTCAACTGCAAATCGGGCCTCAAACACATGCGAAAAGCAGACATGTACATTAACGGAAAAACCGTAAACTTCGGAGAAACGGGCAACAACCTTGGTGAAGACTGCTACGACATAATCACAGGATTGGCTGAAGGACTCAAACATTCTGACTACAGGCCAAGAATAATCGAAAAACGCGAGCAAAAACAAAGAATCGAAAGCGCGGCAAAAGCAAAAATGAGACTAGACCAGCTCGCAGTAAAAGTTGTTGAAAAATTAAGAGCACAAGACATAGATCTGACACAAAGAATACGCGCAGACATCGCGGATGAAATCCAAGACCAAGTCATGCGCGGAGAGTTCAGCGGCCTGGAAAGAGAACTCGACCCAGGAAGATTCATGGATATATACGGATGGGCTATCGCGCACAGCCATGAAATCACCGACAAAAGAATAAGACGCACAATTGCACTACTCACAACACAGGAAGAACGCGTCAGCCAAGCAGACCTGCATGACCTGGTTTTATGGGAATATCAGAAAAGACCATGGGCAACAAGCGGAGAACTAGGAGGAGTAAAAGAAGACATACTATACCTGGCAGACCTTTCAGAAAAACGGCCAGAACACCCAGTAATCAAAAAATACGGCAAAGTAGACCTTGACAAAGAGCTAACGCCAATAAAAATATGGGACAGAGCAATCTGGGAGAAAATTACGCTCCGAGATGCAGTGGGCGACACGCCGGAAGAACGAAAAAACAAGAAAGAAGAGGAAATAAAGCAAGGCAGGCCAGCTATTACTAAAGCGCAAGGAAAAGCAGCCAAATATGCAGTACCATACCTGCGGGAGCGCAGAATAGAGCACAACAGAGAAATAGTCAGAAAATACTGCAGCGATCCAGATGAGTTTGCAAAACTGCTTGAAAATGTAGAACAACGCTATCTCAAAGAAAAAGCAGACTATGCAGGAGCAAAAAAAGCGCGCATAAGAGAACCAGCAGGCTACTGGACTGCCGCATACAAAAAACTCGCGCCATTCTTCAGCCTCAAAGAAGAAATATACAAGACAAGAGCAAAACCAACGCTCAGACAGATACTTCTGAGCTATGTCTTCATGCAGGACGCAGACAAGACCACGCGCCGGCTTTACATTGAAGGCAAAAAACTGGACCTTGCAGCAAAACTCGGCAAAGAGGACGTACTCGGACAAGCGTACAGCACAGTACAGGAAGCAGCAGACAAGCTCTACACTGCCATTCCTGAAGCAGAACGCATGCAGAAATTCAATGAAAATCTGGACAAGCTGCTCAACGGAGCAATTGAGTTTGATGAAAAGAAAGACGGCAAAAAAATAAAGCGCGTGCCTCGGCGAACACAAGAAAGGTTCACCAAAGCAGGAATGACCCAACAGCGCATCAATAACCTGATGGCAGACGTGCAAGAGTCAATCAGCACCGGACTCATTCCAACAAAATACCTCCAGCCAGACGGAAAAAAGGTGAGCATGCTGGAACGCGCACTGAAAATAACAGCAGACTACCAGAAAGACGAAGAAACGGTCAAGCACATCAGCTATCTGCGACAACTTGAAAGCGAACTTTCTGTCAAAATCGACCGCGTGCGCGCGGATGACGGAAAAACAGCGTTCAAGAAATCAGACCCTGGATTCAGCACAAAATGCTACGATGGCAAGACGTACTTCAGCCCTAAACAGAAGGAAGCGGTAAACAACTTGTACGGCATGCTGAACACAGAACTAAAAGAACTCAACATCCCGCAAGCAAAAAAAGCTGCTGAACAGGCGGAAAAATTCTTCGAAGACCACAAAATATACACTGCCAGACGCTGGGGCGCAGAAAAAACCGGATTCAGCCTTGAACAGGAAGACCCAAGATACCGATACGGGCTCTCAATCCAGTACAAACCATTCAAGCAGTATATACAAGCAGCAGAGGAAATACAGAAATTCAAGGAAGGAAAAGAAAGCAAGTATGTGCGTCTCAATCAGCGCCTAAGAGAAAGAATACTTGGCCTGCAGCAGAGCGCAGGACTTCCAAAAAACATCAACGAGATACTTGAAGACCAAAAAACAATGCTGACAAGAGACGCTGTTGATGCCATCAATTCGCGATATCAGGCAATCGCTGAACGCGTCATCAGCAAAGGGGCAGAAAAGTACCAGAACCCAAGCATGCGCTACTTTGACATCATTGCAACAAGCACACATCCTGTTGAAGAGGAAGGAAGGCACAGACTTGCAATCGCATTCGGGCAGAAACACAATCAGGGAAAGGCCATACTCTACCACGCAAAAGAAGAGGAAACATACGAGAAAGGCAGGTTCAGCGTCCCTGCCAAAACCTGGTTTGGACACGGCAGCTCAAGAGACTACGTCGAGAAAGTCTGCGCCAGAGCAGATGCAGCCGGATACGTCAACATCAAAATAGTCAATGCCCGCAAATAAGTCACAGCCTTTTTAAACTTGTTTTACTTTTATTTTAAAAATGTTTGGCGCAGTGAAGAGAACATTGTGTGAAATCGTTCTGGCACTGGGATTGGCCGGATGCAGCATGGTTCCTTCCCAACACGTGCCCAGCCAGCAAGCAGAACAGAAAGCAGAATCTGTCATAAAACAGGCAATAGATTATTTTGTCAACAAGGAATTCGCCAAATCGCAGGGACTGCTTGAACAGAGATGGGACCACCTCTGGCGCCAAAACATACAAATCAGGCAGGAGCTGCAAAAATCAAACAACGCAGCAATTGTGCCTGAATTGAAGCTAAGCCCCAGCGAAGAAGCACTTCTGGCACTCACATATGCAATGAACAACCATTATGACAAGGCAGAATCACGCTTTACAAGTTTAATGACGGATTTCAAAAACCGGCCTGTTGAAACCATAGCAGATATAGAAAACAACCTCCATCACTTCTTTAAAACAGCACAATATCAACGAGCAGAAAATCTTGCGGCTAGTTCAACATTGTTTTATCCGAAAATGAACGCAGTAGTAGGATTTCTCAAACTGGGAAGGCGAGACTACGAAGGCGCATGCACGTACTTCGGACGAGCCGTACCAAACTTTGAAGAAAGTACCGTCAAGGAATACCGCGCGGCTTTTGAAAAACTGCTGATAGAAGGATGCAAAATGCAGCATCCGGACGTTTCAGAATACGCAAAAATACTAAGTGAAGTGTACAGATTAAAAGGAAAAGAACCTGAAAAAAGCCAGAATTAACGTGAACTATCCGCCTGTCTTTCAATCTCCTGCTTCTTCGCAATCGCAAGAGATTTCGGGTCAAGCTTGAACGCAGCAATCAGTTCCTCAGCAAGAGCTGCCTCAATAGAAGTTTTCTTGTTAAAGCACCTATCATACGCGCCCTGGATGAAATAACGCAATGCAACATCAACACGCCGCTGCGGCGCACAATCGGTCGCCTTCGGATAACGCGCACCACCATACTCAATCGTGACAATCTCCTCACGAGGAGCAGCGTTCTCAAGCGCCTTCACAAACACTTTCAATGGATTCTCCTTGGTGCGCTCCTCAATCATCTTAAACGCGTCCATCACAATGCGATAGGCCAGCGCGCCCTTGCCCGTGTTATGACCAGAACTCCTGAAGTGCTTCTTCGCCTTGTGACCTGGAATCATCACCTTGTTAATCAAACGCTCAACAATAAAAGTCCTTGACTTGTGAAACTTCTTTCCTGCATACCTCGCGCCTGACTTCGGCACAAAGCGCGGGTCAAGAGTAATGTATCTCTCCAAACCGGCATCAATAACCTTGATGCCTTCAACGCTCCACCGGTTAAACGCAAGAACGCTCATTTACGTGCCTTCCACAACAAACTTTTGCAAAAAGTTTGATCAAAACCACTCAAGTGGGGTCTTCGACCCCACGACATACTGAATTGATTTAAGCTTGCAATCATTTTACTTTCTCGCCTTCTCAATCTTTCCCTTCAACAACGCGTCAAGGGACTGATCATTGACTTTGATAACCTGATAACGGATGCCTGACAAGTCGCCCAATGCGCGGCCTTTCCTGCCGCCAATGCACTCAATGATGACCTCATCGTGCTCGTCAATCAGCTTCTGCGCACCATCCTTTGGCATGAACACGCCAACCTGCCTGCCATTCTTGACCAACTGGACACGGCAACACTTGCGCATAGCTGAGTTCGGCTGCTTCGCCTCAAGCTGGAACTTCTCAATCACAATCCCCCTGCCCTGCGAAGCGCCCTCCAAGGGGTCTGTCTTCTTCTTCATCTCCATGACCCTGCGTATAAATTTCTTACTCCGCCATCTGCCATCATGGCGGCGTTTCTTCAGCGCCTTTCCCGTGTTCATACCGTTTGACTTTCTTCCCATTATACAACCCTTAATTCCTTGATTGGAAAATATCTCTGGACAATCGACTCAAACAAGCGAAGCGTCGACGCCCCACGCCCTATCAGCAAGCCACGGCTTTTTAAATCTTTCGCAGATAGAAATACAGTAGTATCCTCCAGTTTCGCCTCGCGAAGCTCAACCGGGGCAACCAGATTCCTGACAAATTGCAGCACATCAGTGTGGAATTCAACAAGCTTTACCCGCTTCTTAAGCTTGCTTTCCAGATTGCGCACATGCTGGCCACCCTTGCCAATCGCCTTGGCTATCTCGCCCTCATGCACAACAAATATCACCTGCTCCTCTCCAACCACACAATCCTTGACATGCGCGCCCGTACCCCTCTCAAACATTGCAATCATCTGCATTGTCTGCATGTCTAAAACAATCCTTGTCATGCTGTAAAGCCGACGACAGAAATAGCAAACGGCTTCTTGCACAAAACGCCGAGCTCCTCGTTTGTTTGCGGCAGCTCAACGCACTCAACGCTGCCAATCCCACAATACTTCTGGATGTCACCCCTGACCTGCGGGTCACAATTGGAAGCAAGAATAACCTTCTGGACCTTTCCCTTGCGCAACAGCTTCACAGTCTCTTCAGTGCCAAGCACCAGCTTGTTTGACGCCAGCGATTTTTTCAATTCCACGACAACATCAGCATCTTTTGCCATCTTACTTCTCCTTCACTTTCACTATCTTGGTCACAAGACCCGGCAAGCCAGTGCCTACCGGAACTGCCTGATTGAGCATGACGTTCTCCACCACGCTGTTCAGGTAATCGACCTCGCCCTTCATGGCTGCATTGATGATGTGCTTAATCGGCGTTTCAAAAGATGCACGGGCGAGCACTGATGCCTTTTCGCTGACCACACCATATCTGGTGATGCCCTTTATCTCGCCACTGACCGTCATAGTATCAGCAACCAGCATTATATGGCGGATGTCCACGTTCAATCCCTGCGTCTCGATAACCTTGAACACCTCATCCATAATGGCCTGCCTCGCCGCCTCGACTCCCAAAACCTCTGAAATCTCATAAATGTCGTTGGTTGTCGTGCGCTCGGTGTCAATAAACTCAAGCTCAAACAGCTTCTTCAAATTGCTGCCAGCAGTAATTATGATGAATTCGTCACCGCGCTTCACGGGCAAAATCTGGGTAACACCTTTGACGCCCTTCACGTACACTTCCTTTGCCTTTTCCTTCAAACGGTACAAGGCGTTCAATCCTTTTTCGTCGTCCTTTCCCTTCAGCTTCAAAGTAAGGACACCAGCATCATACTTGACAGAAGCGTCATTTGCAAGCCCTTTTTCAATGGCCTTTCCGAGGAAGGCGGGAGTGATATCAAGTTCCTTCAGCTTCTCCATATTAAGCTTGATTTCAACCTTCAAATCAACAATGTTCATACTGTATTCTGATACAAGCTCGCCCAATTTCGTCTCCTTTATCTGCAAGGCAACCTCACGGATATCCTTACCCTTGTTATACGGAGCGTTCAGGAAAATCTCCATCTGGGGAGTAGCGATGTTCTTCCTGCCGTCAAGAATTTCGATAATACGCGGCAGTCCCATTGTAACGTTCATCTCTGCAACACCAGCATAGTGGAAAGTGTTGAGCGTCATCTGCGTTCCCGGCTCGCCAATACTCTCTGCGCCGACCAGGCCAACAGCCTCACCAGCATCAATCTGTGCAGCCATATATTCATCATACACGCGCTGGGCAACCTTCTTTATCTTGCTCGGAGGACACAACTCCTCAATCTCCTGCAACAGCTTCGGCGGAAGCTTGTCCTCATATTCCTTTAATTCTGCATGCATTTGTTCACCTAGCTCGTGTTAATGATACGCTTTACATCAATCTTGCCGCTCTCTGAGCGCGCGACATCAACGCCGTCCTCGCCGTACGAGAACTGGATAATCCTGCCATTCGCGTCACGGACTGTTCCGTCATACTCTACACGCAAGTCCTGCATGGCGTTCGCCAAACGACGGTAGAGATAACCTGACTTCGGCGTACGCAAGGCAGTGTCCATCAGAGCGTCTCTTCCGGTAATCGCGTGGAAGAAAAACTCCTTCGGATTAATTCCGTGCTTGAAACCGTGAATGATAAAGCCACGTGCCTCTGGCGTAAGGTCGCCTCTCCTGAAACAGCTCAGCGTTCTCTCGCGATAGCCCTTCTCGATGCGCTTGCCACGCATTGCCTGCTGTCCTACACACGCGCTCATCTGGATAAGAGAGGTAATGCTTCCACGAGCGCCAGACAAAATCATGACGGCAGCGTGGTTTTCGTCCTTGACGAAACCCTTGATAATCTGACCGCACGCGTTACGCGCCTTGTTCAGGCGCTCCAGAATTTTCAGCTCAAGAGTTTCGCGCATGGTCCTGCCAGGGAACACTTCCAACTGCTTTTCCTGGAACATCTGAATCATTGCAGTAACATCCTCTTCTGCCTGGTGCAATAACTGTTCAATCTGCTCACGCGCCTCAACAGGCAGGTCCTCGTCAGCAATGCCCGTGCTGAAGCCATTCATCAGCAAATACTCAATACCCAAACGGAAAATCTGGTGCAAAATCTTGATGGTCTTCGCAGGGCCGTACTCCTTGTGCAAACTTCTCAGGAGAAGACCTTCACCTTCACCACCGATCGCCTTGGTATCGATAGTGCCTTCAATTAACGTGCCGTTCTTGATGACGACCGGCTCACCGGTGCGTGAAACACCAAGGTAATTGAAGTCCTCCGGCAACAATGCGCTGAACACTTCCCTGCCGCTGATTGTTTTCTTTGACGGGAGCTTGAATTCGTTAACGCCAACACCCACCAGTATCTGCATTGCCTGCTCAGGCGTCAGCTCTCCATGCTTGGTCAGCAAGTAATTGCCGCTGATGGCGTCCTGAATGCATCCAATGACCGACAAACCATATCTTGGTGAGATAAGCTGGGTCTGGACTTCCATCAGAATCTCCGCTTCAGCGCGGGATTCCTCTGTTTGCGGAATATGCAGGTTCATCTCGTCACCGTCAAAGTCAGCGTTATACGGGTTACAGACAGCAGGGTTCAAACGCAATGTCCTGCCCGGCAACACCTTGACGCGGTGGCACATCATGCTCATCCTGTGCAAAGACGGCTGCCGGTTGAAAATCGCGATGTCACCATCCATCAAATGGCGCTCCACAACATAACCAGGCTGCAATTCTTCAAGCGCAGCTTCCTTGGTCTCCTCAGTAATCTTCTTCTTTTTGCCATCAGGCCTGACAATATAATTAGCGCCAGGGTACTTGCCCGGACCATTGGTAACAAACTTCTTCAAATACGCCATGTTCCATTCATTGACTGTCTCTGGAATGGTGAGCTTCATGGAAATCAGCTTTGGAACTCCGACCTCGTTCAACGCGAGCATCGGGTCGGGGGAAATGACTGTTCTGGCACAGAAATTTGTACGCTTTCCAGCGAGGTTGTGACGAATACGTCCTTCCTTGCTCTTAATGCGCTCTGTAATCGTCTTAAGCGGCTGACCGGAACGGTGCCTGGCAGGCGGCAGCTGTGCAATACTGTTGTCAAACAAAGTAGTCACGTGATACTGCAGCAAATCCCACAAGTCCTCAATGATTATTTCCGGCGCTCCTGCGTTGATGTTCTCAAACAAACGCTGGTTGATTCTGACGATATCGCCAAGCTTGTGCGTTAAATCGTCCTCAGAACGCTCACCGCTTTCCAAAGTGATAGATGGCCTGACGGTCACCGGCGGAATCGGAAGCACTGTCAATATCATCCACTCAGGCCTGCACGTCTTTGCATTCAGGCCAAAGAGCTCAATGTCCTCATCAGGAATCTTTTCCAAACGGGCACGAATCTCAATAGGAGAAATGCGCTTTTCGCCCTCGATGTACGTGGTCGGCTTTTCAATCGAAATCTTTGCCTGCTTTGACTTGCAATGCGGGCACTTGCCGCCTGCCTTCGAGGAATCAATCATTGCCTTGACCGCCATCCTGCGCGCCTCAGGGCCTTCCTCTTCCTCAATCTTATCAAGATGAGACTTTGCGCGCGCCCACTTCTCAGGCGCAATCATCAGTTTTCCACAGTCCCTGCAGGAAGTCTTCAGCAACAAATGAATGATTCGAGTAAACTTGACATGAACCACCGAACGGGCAAGCTCAATGTAACCAAAATGACCAATGCATTCCTTGAGCTTACTGCCGCAAGTCTTGCAGCGCAGGCCAGGGTCGATAACGCCCAATCTGACATCCATCAGGCCACCGTCAACCGGATAACCCTCCTTGTCGTACAGCTCAGGCGTCACAATCTTCGCGCTCGCCATCTTCTTGATCATCTTTGGAGAAAGAACGCCAAACACCACACTGGCTACCTGCTTGTACACGTAATGAGCAATAGCTTCCATTCGTTCTCTTGAGAATTGTGTTTTGTCTATCTTTTCCTCAACAGGAGCTTCTACAGGCGCTGCAGCTTCCTTCTTCTCCTCAACCAGCGCTTCCTTTACTTCCTCAGCCGGAGATTCAGCTGCTGGTGCTTCTGCTGTTTCTTCCTTTTTCTTGCGTGGCATTTTAGTATTTATTCCTCAACTGCAGTCTTGGGTAAATGCCCAAGCTCTTGAACTCGTCCAAAATAAGCTTGAACGCGTAACTGACCTCAATATCACTAATCTCGACGTTCTCGCCGCAGACCGTGCAGTAACGCTTGTCCTTGAACGAATCATAAATCGCGATAATTCCGCAGTTCTCGCACACCGGAACAACGGTTTTGTCAGAGTCAAAACGCTCCTTCAACAACAAGCTCGCACCATGAGCGACAAAGGTATCCTTTTCCATCTCTCCCAATCTCAAGCCGCCTTCCTTGGCGCGACCCTCTGTCGGCTGCCTGGTGAGCAACTGTATCGGACCTCGTGCCCTGCTGTGAATCTTGTTCGCAACCATGTGCTTCAATTTCAAATAGTACATGTTGCCAACGTAAATCCTGGCCTCAAACATCTCACCTGAAATACCATTATACATAGTCTCAGTGCCCTTTTCGTTGAAGCCAAGCGAGACAAGCTCTTTCCTTATGGCTTCTTCCGGCTCGCCGTTGAACGTCGTGCCATCAATGTAGCGGCCGCCCATTGCTGCCGTCTTGCCGCCAATCAGCTCAATCAAATGCGAAATAGTCATACGCGATGGAATACCATGAGGCGAGAACAGCAAGTCCGGCACTATACCGCTTGCCGTGAACGGCATGTTTGCCTGTGGCACAATCAAGCCGACAACTCCCTTCTGACCATGCCTCGAGACGAACTTGTCACCAATTTCTGGAATGCGTGAATCACGAATCCTGACCTGCACGAGCTTATTGCCTTCTTCGTTTTCAGTCAGGCAGACAAAATCAACAACGCCCTCCTCTCCATGGCGCAATGAGATAGAACTCTCACGCCGGATGTTGGAAGCAAGGCTGTATTCCTCCAAATTTGACAGGAATCTGGGAGGCGACGTCTTGCCGATGATAACGTCCTCCTCTTTGACTTTTGCCTCAGGATACACAATACCATCGCCTTCAAGGAAGCGGTAATCGCGCTCTGACTTGTAACCCTTGACATCCTTGTCAGGAATGCAGACAGAGTCCATCAGACCGCCTGAATATCTTAGTTCTTCAGTGACTGCTGGCCGGAAATACGTGCTTCTGCCAAAGCCGCGGTCGATTGAACCCTTGTTGATAATGACTGCGTCTTCCATGTTGTAACCCTTGTAACTCATGATTGCGACGACTATGTTCTGACCGCATGGGTGCGCATTATAATTTGACAGCTCGTGCATCATGGTCTGGACGAGCGGCATCTGCGGATAGTGCAGCAAGTTAACGTCCATATCCATGCGCACCGGGTAGTTCGCCGCATACAAACCAATGGATTGCTTGAGGTTTCTGGAACCAATAATCAATCGTGCTGACTGGATAAAGTCACCATACGGGATAAGGGCGGTCACCAAGCCGAGCATTACTAACGGAGAGATTTCCAGATGCGTATGCTCGGGCGTGAGTTCCTGGTCTGAGAACGCAACCAAGGAATTTTCTTCCTCAGCAGCATCCAGAAACTCGATAATTCCCTGGTCAACAAGGTCGCTCCAGGTTGTTTCGCCTTTCTGCAACTGCTTGATGTGCTTGTCTGTCAGCGCAGGCATGCCGCCGTTTACGACTATCAATGGTCTTCGGCACCTGCCACGCGCACCCTCGACGTGCACCTGGTCAAGAATCTCATCATAGTAAACGTTCACATTATGCGACAACGCGCCAGAACGCCGGTCCTGCCGCAACCGCTGCACGAACTCCTTTGCAGTATCAGTATCTCCGACAAACCTGCCGTTCAGGTATACTTCGCTCATTGCCTCACCGCCTTCAAGCCGGCAAGCTTCAATTGTTTCAACACGTCATCATACGGCGTATCATTGCTAACCGTAGCAAGCATGCTGAAGTTCTTTCTCAAACCAATATTGGTACCTTCAGGAGTTTCAGACGGGCACAATCTTCCCAGATGGGTGGCGTGCAGCTCTCTTGCCTCAAAATTCTCCTGACTCGCGCTCAATGGGGAAACAACACGCTGCAAGTGCGATAATGTGTTCAGGAAATTCAGTCTTTGAATTCGTTGCGAGACTCCCTTCCTGCCACCAACCCAGTTGCCGGTTGCCATGGCGCTGTAAATCCTGCTCGTCAAAAGCTTGTCACGAATTATGACCTTGATGCTCGGGAACTTTCCACGCTTCACAATGCGCTGGAAGTTGTATAACAAATCACCAATCAGCACTTTCAAATTCATGCGGAACAAGTCTGCCAAAAGGTCACCTGACATCTTGATGCGCTTGTTCATGTAATGGTCCTTGTCATCCAATGGAGCCTCGCCCCGGGAGACGCACAGGAATTTTCTCATCATCTTGCACAAATTATGCGCTTTCCACAGGCGGTCTTCCTTGCTGCCACCGATGTGCGGCAACAAATACCTGTCAATCAGCTCAGTCATGCGCTCGAGGCGGATTTCCCGCGTCTGCGTGATGCCGATGAGCTTCGCGATATGGTCCATCGCATCCTCAGGATTCTTCACGTCGACAAACTCAAAGAGATTGATAAGAATTTCATCAAATTGCCTTTCCTTGCTCACTGCCTGCATGATTTCCTCATCCTTGACCAGGCCGAGCGCCTTGATGACGAGAATAATGGGAACACGCTTGACTCTCGTGAAGCTAAGGTAATAGATACCGTCCTTCATGCGCTCCAAAGTGTGCGGAATCTTGTACGAGCCATGCTCACTGAACATCTTTCCGACAAATTCCGACACGCCACTTGTTTCCCTGTCGCACAGGAATCTGTTTGCGCCCAGGTCTTCAATGTTGACGAGCACACGCTCCGTGCCATTAATGATGAAGTATCCGCCAGGCTCGTCCGGGTCCTCGCCCTTTTCTATCAATTCCTGACGGGACAGCTTGTTCAAATGACAGAAATTGCTGTGCAGCATAATGGGCAGGTTACCAATCTGGGTAGTAAAACTCTCACGCTGCACGTCGTTGACATGTGCTGAAACTTCAATGAAAATAGGAGCGGCATAACTCAGCTTTCTCAATCTGGCTTCAACCGGGAAGATGTTGCGCTTGCTGCCATCTGCCTCGGTGATTTCCGGCCTTGTCACCCAAATCTTGTCCAAACGGATTTTGAAACTCTCAACATTTGGAGGAATAATTGTAGGCTCTACGTCCTTGTTCTCCTCCAAAACACGATTCAACTCCTTTTCAACAAAATTATTGAAACTCTCAATGCTTGACTTGACAAAACTGTTCTCCTCAAAGAATTTCTTGATAAGCGTTTTTGCTACAGTCATGCACCCACCCTTCTATAAAATGCAGTTTCCCCTGCCGTCGGGCTTTTGCGCGAAATCTTGATAATGTCACCTTCTTTCACGTCAAGGTGTACGATAGCAGGATCGTTCTTGCCGACGCGCGGAAGGTTCGGCAACTCAATAGCGTATTTCTCAAACAACTCTTTGCGCTCTTTCTCACTAAGCTTGGAGTGCTTCGGCACCAACGCGTGTTTTGTAACGTCAAACTTTCCCATGGTAGTATAAACGGGCCGGACGGGACGTTCAGCCATGAGCAGATGCTCATAAACTTTTGAACCCGCAACCCTCTGGTTAAAAGCCAGATGCTCTAGCCAGGTTGAGCTACCGGCCCTTGATCTTGCTTCACTCTTGATGGATATGAATAGGTCTCCGTATGAATGTGATAGAAATTTCTGCTGGTTAACCCCATTGTGCGCACTGCCCTGTAATAATAAAAGCTTTGGGAAAGGAGGGGGTTTATAAAGGTTGTGGTTTTAAAGGCACTTATGAATAGATGGTCAGGTGCTTTTCAACTTCTTCCACAAACTCTGTAGAAAGACCGACTGCTTGACTACTTCCTTCAAACTGAGAACACTTTACTGACTTCGTCCTTAAAAAAACGCCGAGGCCGGGATTTGAACCCGGGTTGCAAGCGCGACAGGCTCGCGTGCTAGGCCACTACACTACCTCGGCAAAAGTATGAGAAAAAGGCATCTAGCCACTATAAAAATCTTCCGCGACGTCACGCGGCACGTTCATGCGCAACGCTTCGCTCACCTCTTCGGCAAGGGTATTGTCGACTTTCGGCTTTTTCATTCTGGTTGTACGCTCCACGCTGGAAGGGTCTTCCAGATATTTGAGAATCTTGCGCGCAGCGACATCGACGCCATTCTGAGCATTAAGCTCACGCTGGCCGTCTTTCGCCTTAAACACAACTTTGGCATGATAGCCATGGCTTCCGCCATAGTTCACCTGCAAAGAAGCAACTGCTTCATTCTGCTTGATTGAGCATGTATGAACGCTGCCGCCTGTTTGCTCTTCCACTGTGTACTCAAGTCCGCGCAAATCAAGCACTTTGACAAACGCTTCAATGCTGATTTGAGAAGACTGATTTTTCGGCTGGGCAATACGTCCATCTGCTGAGAAGTCATACGTTGCGCGATTCAGTCCAGCTAAATACTCACTCACGACAATATTGTTACAGCGTTGCCCTTTAAATGTTTTTTGGTTGTCAACATACCGCATGCCGCATTCGTGTCAAGACCTTTTGTCGTTCTAATTATAGTCTTGTAGCCAGCGTCAATAAGCGCCTGCTTGAACGCCTTTGCTGAATCATCCGACGGGCGCGCAAAAGAAATTCCGACAACCGGATTGTACTGAATCAGATTGATAACAACATGCTTGAATGGTCTCAGGAGCTCTGCCAGTTCTTTCGCATGCTCAATGTTATCGTTTATTCCGGCAAGCAGGACGTACTCTACCATCAGCGGACCGCGTTTTGAGAATGGAAACTCCTTGCATGCATCGAGAACTTCCTTGATTGAGTATTTTGAGTTCAATGGCACAATTTTGCTTCGCAGCTCATCATTTGGCGCATGCAAGGACAATGCCAATTGGCACTTCGTATCCTGACCCAACTGCTTTATTTTATCAGGAATCCCTACAGTAGAAACGGTAATCTTTTGCCAACTATACGCCTGTTTTCTGAATTCATTGACTGCACCAAGCACATTATCATAATTATGCAACGGCTCACCCATCCCCATAAAGACAATGTTGGTGATTTTTTGCTCTGAGACGGATTGCATCAGCGATAATTGCCCAACAATTTCCTCTGTTGACAAATGCCTTGAAAATCCCATCTGGCCTGTTGCGCAGAAAGAACATTTCATGGCGCAGCCGATCTGCGAGGAAATGCACGCGCACAATGTTCGCTTGTGCGGAATAAGAACGCTTTCTACTTTTTTGCCGTCGGCTAACTCTATCAAGAACTTGCGCGTGCCGTCCGATGATTTGACTTCTGAAGCGATTTGCATATTATTGACTGCAGAATATAAGTATAAATTACTTTCCCAATTCCCCAACAGCTATCGCATACGTCGCCGCATACGGACCGAGAACTAATGCCTGCACAGAAACCGCCTGCAATGACTTGCGCGCCATCTTTGCGTATGTGGGCTCTTTGGAAATCTCTGCAAGCATTTTCAACACTAGCGCTGCAAATGCGTTATCCTCCACATTCTTCCTGCGCTCTTTCAGCTTGCCAACAGCATCATTTGACGCGAGAATGTCAAAAAACCCGCCATTCTTCTTGTCATAGAATCTCTCCAATGCCTTTGCAACAATGAGAGCTTTGGTTTTCCACTCAAGCCTGTTCGTGACTTTGAAAGCCCGCACCAATGCGGCGAGCAAACACATATTATCCTTAAACAAGAACAGAGGCTTTTCCGACGGATAACTGTGCGCAACTCCTCCCCTGAAATTTATTTTGTAAAGAGACTCGAGCAATCTCAGCGCGACATCGTTGTAGTCTTTTTCAATAGTTCCCGCTTCAAACAAAGCCATAGCCATCGCGACATTTGCATACGTGTAAATGGTCTTGTCAATGAACGGCTGCTCGTGACGCATGCGCTCAGTTAAAGGCAATTTGCAATACTGCTCGTCAGCATCCTGGCTGGCGTAAAAAACACCCTTGTCACGGTCATACATCATAGTCATCAGCCAGAAAATAGTTTTATTGACAGCAGCCAGGTATTCCTTCCTGTCAAAAAACCTGCACGCGTAAAAATAACAGGACAATGTTCTTGCATTATCCTCCAGCATTTTCTCAAAATGAGGAATGGTCCAGTTCTGCTCGGTCGCATACCTGAAGAATCCGCCGCCGACATGGTCAAAGATTTCACCGTCAAGCATTTTTTTGAAAGTAACGTCAAGCATTTTTCTTGCTTCAACATCCTTGTACTTCATCACACGCCAAATCAAATATTCAAGAATTTCGGGATGCGGAAACTTCGGCTCAAGACCAAAACCGCCATTGACAGGATCGTAGAACGACTTAACCATCGAATAAAACTGCTCTGCATCAAATTCAATCGGTTTTAGCTCTGGAATTTTCTTCCTTTTGACTGGCTTGTATCGCTTGAACCGCTCTATCGCGTCCTGCAGAAATTTTATCATATGTTCTGGAGGAACATACGTCGCGGCAGAAACTATTTCTCCATCGTGCGACAGAATTGCAGTCGTCGGCCAGCCGCCGACGTTATAGCGCTCATTGATGTCAGGACGCTTGTCGGTATCAACACGGACAGGAACAAACTGCTCGTTGATAAATGCAGCAATCTCCTTATTGCCATACGTCAACCGGTCCATGGTGTGACACCAATGACACCAGACTGCGGAAATGCCGAGCAGAATTGGTTTTTTCTCTTTTTTTGCCTGCAGAAATGCAGCTTTATCCCATTCCTGCCAATTCAATCTTTCCATAAGAACTTGTCCAACTTGCTTCTTGCCTTCTCGCGCTCCTTCTGATGGTGCGCAAGGAATTCATTTATTTTGTCGATAAGAATCTGCTTCAGCTCGCTCGTCATCATCCTGCCAGACTTGTAATCCTCGTAAATATGCAGAATCTTCCTGTCATCCGGCTCAAAGAACGTCTGCAGCCATTGATAGCTTACATCAATGTCAGGATTGGCGCCTTTCTTGCGCTGCTCCTCAGCAGTCTTCTGCCCGCCACTAAACGCGTGCTTCTTGATTTTCTCAGCAACCTGATGAGGAGTATCAGTAGTATAGATAGCAGTATGTGGTTGCGAAGCGGACATCTTGCCATCCTGACCAAGCCCGGACAAGAACTTGCAATGCAAAATGGCCGGCTTTGAATAGCCAAGTTTTGGAATGATATCTCTCGCAACCCTGAAGTGCGGGTCCTGGTCAATAGCCAACGGAATCAGGCAGGGAATGTTCTTTCCTGCAAGAACGCTCGGCAAGAATGCAGGAACTGCCTGCATGCTCGTATAGAATATCTGCCCGACATTTGACTCTCCACCAAATCCAAATGCCGCCTTTGCAGTTGAGAAATTCAAATGCTTCGCTACCCTAATGGCTTGTTTATACATTGTTTTACCATTGTCCGTATCTATTATAATATGCGTCTTGTGCGGGTCAAATCCAAGCGCAATGACATCCAATGCATTTTCCAGCGCCCACTCGTGCGCTTTTTCCAAAGACAAGTCATCCTTGAACAAAAACTTCTCATCATCAGTCATCTGGAACCATAATTCAACATCAAACTTGTCCTGCAGCCATTTGCAGAGCGACCATGGCATCATATGGCCAAGATGCACTGGGCCGCTCGGTCCTCTTCCTGTATACAGGAAGAACGGATTCCCACGCTCGTATTCATTGAGGATATAATTGAGGTCACGGTGAGACATGAAAAATTTCCTTCGCAGCAGAACGTGCAAGTCGCCCTTTGCAAGCTTCTTCAATCGCGCGGTAAGCTCAGGTGTCAAGGCCTCAGCGCCAAACTGTTTCATCAGCTTCTCGTAATCAACACCAAGAACGCTGCCCTTAATCTCCCAAGGAGTAATCACCAGTTTTTCTGTCATATGAGCAAGGGAAGAAGAGGAGTTTTAAAAGGTTTCTTAAGAAGCCAATCGTACCAAAAGTTTAAGAACTAACACAGGTTAACGGTACGAAAGAGCTCATACAGTGAATCTCTACAACTGTTTTGGCTCATAAAGGGTGATTTTCATGAATAAAATCTTTATAGGAATCCTTGCTGTAGCACTCATTCTCATCATTCCGGCAGCACTTGCACAGACAATCACACCAACTGATACGCCAATTCCTACCAACACGCCCACATTCACACCAGTTCCTCCAACGAGCACGCCAACCAATACTCCTACAAACACTCCAACGAGCACGCCAACAAATACTCCTACAAACACTCCAACGAACACGCCAACAAACACTCCAACGAATACGCCTACAGAAACTCCGACCAATACGCCTACGAACACGCCGACAAGCACGCCAACAACCACCACAACAGGAACACCGACGCCCACCTGCGTGCCAGAATGCGAAGGGGGTGTTGTGCCGGTGCAAGTGGTCTATGCAGACGATCCGAGCACTTCAAACGATTTGGCTGGCGAAATACCCAACCTTGTCGTTTTGAAAAGTTTACCTCAAATTAAAGACAAGTCAACAGGGTTTGTTGGAACGGTGGCCACAGACTATGTTGCAACTGCACGGATTAAAGCGTGTGATGACGGCCTCGAAGGCAAGTTCAAGATAGAGATTGTAGGAGGACTTCCTGCAGAATACAAGAGCAGAGAGGAATTTGAAGCAGGTCCTAATGAAGAGAAAACAATTGTGCTCAATCCCAAAACCAGCGTAGAGGGAGTAAGTGCCATTCCATTTGTTCCGAGTTCACATGACAATGTTCCAGGAACGAGCGACATAACCTGGGAACCGCTTCAGTTCTTTGAGTTTAAAGTTGCAGGAACAAATGAAGCGGGCGGAATTGCACAGATAAAACTCAAATTTGAAGATGAGTCTGGCGATATTGAGTGCGGGGAAACTATTGTTCAAAAGGTAATTGAAACGGTGCCCTTCAAAGTTGCATGGAAGGGAATTGTATTGCCCAAAGATTCTGATTTTGATGCGGATCGTGTACAAGGCGAAGTGGAGTCAAGATCACAGATTTCCGCTTTCGGCGGTCTACCCGCTCTTGCAATCAAAGCAAGCTACCCTGTCGAGAATCCGAAGTTTACTCCGTTGCACTCGCAATTTGTAAGCACGATTCAAGGTCTCACCAGAGGATTCAACCATGTAGATCTGTCAGTATGGTTGCAATTCCCTATATCAAGTCACCGTGACCTTAGTCAGTTTGTATCTGGATTTGGTGAATTGTGGAGAGCAGCGGCACAAGCCGATCGGCTAGTTTTGATAACTCAATCAGGCTTGCTGGAAATTTACAAGCATCCGAATGCACAAAGCGGACCTCTTGGTGTTAATATTGGACATTCAAAAGTTGTTCTTGTAGAAGAGGATAGAAGTCCTCACAAGGTTGAGCCTTGGGTAGAAGCACACGAGATTGGCCATAGTACGCCGTTCAAGTTGTCTGATGACTATATTTCTCAGAATGGCCAGGTAACATCTTTGGGCTTCAAATCAGAGGGCTATCTGGCTACTGTGCTGGAATTCCAAGAACCGCCACGTCCCGTTGCCTCCGAGGATAAAGACATTACACTTGGCTTCATGGGCTCAAATCCTAAAGGCGACAGGTCTGATTTCATCAGTTTTGATTTTCAAACAGTAGCCAAAAATCATTACAGAGACATCTTCATGCCGCGTTTTGATGCCGCAACGAATACCCACGTTGATCCTCCAGTTTGGCTTTTAAGAGGCATACTTGACAGAACTGGTTTGACTGTTTCAAACCTTGAGGTGTCACCGATTTACAACATTGACGGGGTTCCAGAGGAAGTGGCGGAAGAGTGCGGTAGCGAGCCTGACTGCCTGACCCTTAAGATAAAAACCACTCTTACGGACGACAGCGTTGAGGAAAGAGATCTCTTTGTACGCGCCATTGCGTTGGTTGATGATGATGACGAAATCCCACTTGACAGTGTTGGCTTTTCGGACATAATTGAAGTGCCGTCACAAGGAATCAAGAAAATAACCATCGAGGATACTCTTGAGAATGTTCTCTTTGAGCACACGGTCACACCGAACACACCTACGCTTGACATATTGTCTGTCAAGGTAAAAAACAATAAAATTGAGGCTAAAACGCTTACCTCTGATGCGGACGGAGATGATTTACACGCCTCTTTCTTTATTGAGACCCCTGATGGACTCCTCGAGCTGGTTTTGGCTGATGAGGCCCTCAGCGCGCCGCATAATAAGTTCACTATGCCCCTCGCTGGTCTGCTACCAGGGAATTATAAAGCAGTGATTATGGTAACAGACGGCTTCAACACTGCAAGAGAGGAAGCAGAATTTACGATACCAGTCATGCTTTCCCTGCTTTACTCAGGAGACTTAACAACGGGCGATTCTACTGAAGTAATTCCACTCATATAGGTGGCGTCCTTCTGAAAAGCAAATGATCAAACTGCTTTTCGGCAAAGAAGGCATCGGCTTCAAGCCAAACTCTTGATTCTGGAAAGAAATTAAAACGCTTTCCGGTGGAGATAAACAACTCCGCGTCATTTACAAACAGAAAGAGAATAACTCATTCCCACTTGTCCATGAAAATCTTTTCTTTCAGCTGACCCAGCTCAATTAGCTTTTTCTCAACAGATTCGACCATTGACGGAGGACCGCACAAGTACGCTTCATAACCTTTCCTGAGATACTTGTGCAAAAATGTCTGGACTCTGCCACGCTCTCCTTTCCACTGCGGGAAATCGTCGACCGTAATTGTCGGGACAAGCTTAAAATTCTGGCTTTGCAAATCCTCAAACTCCTTGCGATAAATGAAATCGCTGGGCGTCTTCATGCTGTAAATAAGAAGAACCTCTTTCCCTTCCTGCAATGCCTGATGAATCATCGGGCGGAATGGCGCAATGCCGGTTCCACCAGCGATAAACAAATACTTCTGGGCTGGGCGGAGCCAGAACATGCCATACGGGCCATCCAAGTGAATAACCGCGCCAGGAGCAAGGTCTTGCAAGTGTACACTAAATCCCTTGCCTCGTGCAACACATAGTTCTATATGATTCTCTCCTGGAGATGATGCAATAGAGAACGCGCGCCTCACCGGCTTGTTATTCTCGCCCAAAAAATCATCGCAATACACGCCAACCCATTGGCCTGGCCGGAATAACATCTTCTCAGGCAAGGACAAATGCACCAAACGCACTCTCGGAGTTTCCTGCAGCACCTCTTTTACCGTCGCATCAACTTTCATAATGTTTATTAACACAACTGAGCATATAAAAGAGTTATGGAAAAAGCAACTTTTGGAGCTGGCTGCTTCTGGCATGTTGAAGAAGCGTTTCGTGAGATAAAAGGAGTGCTCAAGACAGACGCCGGCTACATGGGCGGCACGATGAAAAATCCGACCTATGAGGATGTCTGCACTGATGAAACCGGGCACGCAGAAGTTGTGCAACTGGATTTTGACCCAAAAGTCGTGCCATACGAGAAATTGCTAGAAGTCTTCTGGAGCATCCACGACCCGACACAGAAGAACAGGCAGGGACCGGACGAAGGAACGCAGTACAGAAGCGCAACATTCTATCATACCGAAGAGCAGAAAAAGATTGCAGAAAAATCGCTGAAAGAACAACAGAAGAAACACAAAGAGAAAATTGCGACAGAGATTGTCAGAGCAGGAACTTTTTACCGCGCAGAAGAATACCACCAGAAATATTTGATGAAACGCGGACTAAAGACTTGCAGGATTTGATTACTTGCACGTTTTACACTTCGCCCTTACGCGCTCTTTCGCAATCTTCAATGCCGCAATTCGTGGAATAACCTTGTCCTTCTTCGCGCGCTCCAAAACAAGCTTAGTGTTCTTGGAAACTTTCTCCTCAACCATCCTGAACATTGTTTTCTCATTCTTGCCGATATATTCAACGTAGCTGCTGATGACACCGCCTGCATTGGCGACAAAATCAGGAACAACAAGAATGCCGCGCTTTGCCAAAGCTTCCTCGCACTCAATCGTGGTTGGAATATTGCTGCCTTCGACGATTAATTTTGCCTTAATCTTTGGCACGTCTTCCATCTTAATCAGGTCAGGAATAGCAGCAGTAACGAGCAAATCAACTTCCTGATAAATCAAATCCTTTGTCGGCAGAACTTTTCCTCCATAAGCAGTAACTGTTCCCTTTGTCTGCTTGACCTTCAGCAGCTTCTTGGCATCAATGCCTTTCGGAACAACCAGCGCGCCCTTGCTGTCAGAGACTGCAACCAGCTTTGCGCCTGCTTCGCTCAAATACTTCGCTGCAAACTCACCGACATTGCCATACCCTTCAACAGCAAATGTTGTTTTCTTTATGTCCTTTCCCAAGTGCTTTAACGCAACTTTCGCAGCATGAAACACTCCCCAGCCAGTGCTTCCCAATTCATGCGGAATTCCGCCAAGCGCTTTCGGCTTTCCCGTGCACGCCTTCATGTCGCCATTTGCCTTTGCAAAGACTTCCATTTCATGCTCGGCAGTGGATATATCAGGAGCTGCCACATAGTATTGCGGGCAGATTCCTTTCAACAGCTTTGCAAACGCGGCAACCCATTCATCCTTCTGTTTTGGAGTCAGCTCTCTTGGATTGCCCATGATGCCTGACTTTGCACCGCCAAACGGCAGTCCTGCCATGGCACACTTCCACGTCATGGTGCGGGCAAGCCGGAACACTTCCTCCTTGTCAACAGTCGGGGTAAAACGAATGCCGCCTTTTCCAGGGCCAAGAGCAGTATTGTCAATAACCAGTACGCCACGCATGCCTAATTTCGGATGATAGACTTCAATAACCCGTTCAGGTCCAAAATCATCAAACATCTTATCTTCCATGTTTCAACACCTTTTTTATTTCTTTCAATAATTGTACGCTTGTGCGCCGCTGCAACGGCGTTTTCTCAACAAAAGCATAACGAACAATGCCTTTCTTGTCAATCAGGAAATATGCCCTGTCAGCAAAACCGTGCTTGTTCAGCACGCCAAACTTGCGCGCCAACTTCTTATCAGCATCGCTGACCAAATGAAACGGCAGCTTCAGCAAACGCGACCATGCGCGCTGAGCCCAGGTGCTGTCAATCGAAGCACCGACAATATCAACACCAAGGCGCCTGAATTTTCCATAATTGCGCGCGAAATCCTGGAATTCAAGAGTGCAGACTGGACTAAAACAAAAGCAGAAAAACGCCAAGAGCACGTTTTTTCCACGATAATTCCTTAGACTGAGCTTTTTTCCAACAGTAGAGTCCAAGGGAATAGCCGGCGCCCGCTTTCCCGTCGCAATCATATCAGCTTCTCACCTGTTTCCTCATCATAAATATGAATGACCTGCACCGGACAGACTTCTGCTGCCTCCTTGTTGGCAGCCAGCGCATTCTTCATGGTATCAGTCATCTGACTCTCTGTGATAATCAAAACTTCATGGCCGTTCTCATCAGTCTTACCGCCAACCAAGTGCGCCTTGCCATCATCTTTCATCTCCCAAAACTCAGGAGCAACAGCAGCACACGCAGCTGCACCAATACAGCCTTTCCTGTCGTACACGATTTTGTACTTTTTCTCCTTCTTTTCCATAGAGAAAACGTCAGATGCAGTATATAAAAACTTTTCCCGTAACTACAAATCGCGCTCCTGCATCAATTCATCTATGTCCAAGATCAGCTTCCTGCCCTCAACGCCGCTTTCACAGTCGTGCCAGTAGCGAATCTTCTCCTCACCCAACTGCCAGCACAGGAATGCGTCATGACCATTGAAAAGGAATGGAAAATCTATCAAGCCGTCATCAATGTCCTTCACCATGACTCCGAGAGTGTTCAAGTCCTCAATTGCCTTGTAAAACTGATGGTACAACCGGTGAAATTCCTTGTTTGCCCTTACTTGCTCAGTCATGAAATAATGAAAGCCCTCATCACTGCTGACTTCCAGAACAACGTCATTTGTTTCGAGAATCCAGGCAATCCTGTCACGCAAACGTTGCGCTTTCTTCAAGAGACGTTCAACAGAAGGCAAACACTTTTCCGCTTCTTCAATGGTAAAGTACGCCATACTCACTCTTTTTCAGATACCAAATAGATTTCTCCTTTATATGCTTTCTGATTATGACCAATTCTCTAACGCGTGAACCAGCAAACGAACGCCAAAGCCTGTGCCGCCCTTCCTGACATACTCTGCATCAATGTCGGACCAGCTCACACCAGCAATATCAACGTGCGCCCATGGCGTTTTCTCCACGAAATGCGAGAGGAACACGCCTCCGACAATCGAGCCCGCCATTTTGGGCATTGTGGAAACATTAAGGACATCGGCAATATCAGACTTTACCAGCTCCTGATAGTCAGCCCAAAAGGGCAACTGCCAGAGACGCTCACCCGTCGCAGTGCCTGCCTTGATTAAATGCCCAATAAGCTTGTCATCTTTGCCCATAACACCTGCGCAAATATGTCCAAGCGCAACACGCACCGCGCCTGTCAACGTCGCCAAGTCAACCATGGCATCCGGCTTCACGTTTTTCTCAGTATATGCCAGCGCGTCAGACAAAATAACACGACCCTCAGCATCTGTGTTTCCAATCTCAATCGTTTTGCCGTTGTACGCTTTCACAACATCGCCTGGCTTGTAAGCGTCCAGGCCCAGCATGTTCTCAGTGGCGGCAAACACGCCCACCACGTGGACTTTAAGCTTTAACACGGCTGCGGCCTTCACTGTCGCAAGCACTGTAGCAGCGCCAGCCATGTCCTCTTTCATCGTCAGCATGCCATCAGCGGGCTTAATGTCAAGACCGCCGCTGTCGAACGTAATGCCCTTGCCGACGAGAGCCACTTTTTTCTTCCCGCCCCCATTGTATTCCATGACGACAAACCTCGGCTCGTTCACGCTGCCTCTGTTAACTGCGAGCAGTGCGGTCAAGCCAATCTTTTCAATCGCTTTCTTGTCATACACGGTCACTTTTACGCCGAGCCGTGCCAATTTTCTTGCTTCCTCAGCCATATCTTCCGGCTTCATGCTGCTGGCAGGCTCATTAACCAGGTCCCTGACCAGATTAGCGCATTCGCCCAGAACAGTGCCCTTCTTAACGCTATCGTGCACGCCATCGCCAACCAATGTAACCTTAGAAATAATCTTGATTTTTTCCTTGTCAACTGTTTTATACTTCAGATATTGATAAGCTCCAAGGACACTGCCTTCAGCAACTGCCTGCGCGCGATCATTTTTGCTTGTGCCCTTAACCTCAACCGCGTGCAGGGTAGTCGAGTATTCTGTAATTCCGGAGAAGTCCCTCGCAATACGAGCGCTCAAGCCGGCAGCCCGTCTCAGAGTTTCCAAAGTCGCATCTGACTGCTTGCCCAAACCCAGCAAAAGGATATTTTTGGCAGGAATCTTGTCCAAAGTGGAAACAAGCCTGAACTGCTGCCACTCGCCCTCAAACTCCTTGCCCTTGATTGCATGCGCAATCGCGCCATGCAGCTTCTCATCAACACTCTTAAGCTCAGCAGGCAGTTTTTCAGCAGGCGCAAACAAGCCAACAACAATTAACTCTGTTTTGAAAGAATCAAGCTTGGCATCAACTACACTGACTTCCATTAAGAAAAAACTATTCGCGTCAAGTATTTATAAGTTTTGTGTTACAATTCGGACCATTCACGCTGCAGCATCAATGCATCGCTTTCAATATTCGGGCTTTCTGTGATGACAACGCCCTTGATTTTGAACTCCTTCCACGCTTTCAGCATGTCTTTCCAGTTAAAATCAGACTCATTGAAGTTCAGATGGTTCTTCTCACCCTTCGGACCGTAATTAATGCCGCAACATTGAATGTGCATGTTGTCCAGCGCTTCCCTGCCGAGACCTTTCTCGATTTGGGAGAGAATGTCACGGAATTCTTCCAATGTGTTATTCTTGCCGTTATATCTGGCATGCAGATGCCCGAAATCAATGCATGGCAGGACCTGTTCAACTTCCTGGGAGAGCTTAATGGTTTCCTGCAAATCACCCCATTGCGTTTCCTTGCCGGTTGTTTCAGGCCTTATCCAGATTTTGATATTTTCATCCTGCAGCTTTTTCACAACTTCTTTCACACCATGAACGACAATCTCGTGCACTTTATCCTTTGGCCTGCCGAGATAATAGCCCATATGCCAGGTGATGCTCCAGCCACCGCACTCATTCACCCGACGGGCAGCAGAAAGCATTCTGTTGATTGAAGCGTGCAACTTTTCGGCTTCTATTGCAGCAAGATTAACGTAATACTGGCCGTGACAGGTAAGAACGACACCCAGTTCCTCTGCAACTTTCTTGACTTCAGGAGCAAGCTTCTCGTTCACGTGAACGTTCTGCACAAACTCAAACTCCATAGCGTCAAGACCAAGCTTTCTGACCTGCTTTACGCCGTTGAGCGTATCACGCGGAATTGTCGACATCGGTATGCCTGGAGTGCCGAACAGAAGAGATTTCATATTCACTCCACAATCTTCAACAATTCCTTCAAGTCATTAATTTCATACTTTGGAACAGGCGTTTCAGGACTCTTTTCCTCCTTCCGGCGGTTAATCCAGCAAACCGTCAGGCCTGCGCCGATAGCACCGCACACGTCCATCTGGGAGCTTGCCACGTGCAGAATATCCCTGCGCGGCATGCCCAAGAATTTCACAGCAGCATCATACATTTCAGCATGAGGCTTTGTAACGCCAGTTTCATCAGAAATAAACACGCCGTTAAAGATGAGCGGAATCTTCTGCACGGTCATCTCAAACAAATCACGATCAGCATTAGACACGATAACCAGCTTATGCTTCTTCCCCAACTCAGACAGCACGCCAGCAACTTCAGGATAAGGCTTAATCTCTTTCCAACGGTCAAACAATACCTGCTCTTCTCCTGCTGCAACAATTCCAAATGTCTTGCACACTTCATCAAGACTCTTCTTGACCATTTCTTTATACTTCAACTGCGGCATCTTCTCCACATACCAGCGCCCTGCACGACGCCATGACAAGGCAAATTCCTTTGGTGAACACTTCAGATTATGCTTTTTAACAATCTCAGAAGAAACACTCTCCCAGACCGGCAACCAATCTACAAGAGTTCCCCAAAAATCAAGAGTCAACGCACGGAACTTTGCCGGGCTATCCGAAACTCTTTCCGCAACCACAGCTTTGCTTTGCATTTGGATTGTTAATCTTGAAGCCGGACTCGTTCAGCTCGTCAACAAAGTCTATTTCCGCTCCGCGAAGCATCTCAAGGCTGTCTGCATCGACAAAAAGCCTTATGCCCTGCTCCTCGAGCACAATATCTGTCTTTTCAGGCGCTTTCTCAAAATTCATCTGATAGACGAAGCCAGAACAGCCGCCAGGCTGCACAGCAATACGCAAGCCATAGCCATCAAGCTTGTCCTTGGCAAGCAATTCCTTCACTTTACTGGCAGCATCTTCAGTTACCGTAACCTTGGCAGTGCCAGACGGCTTTGGCTTTTGAGGCGCCTGCTCGGCAATAAACTTGTTCATCTCGACAACCATCGCATCAATGGTTTCATCATCAAGACCGTGCACCTGGCTTCCTGCCTCAATCGTGTCAAACACGTTCGCATGACAGCCAACACAATGCAATCCATGCTCGAGCATCACGACAGCAACGTCAGGATACTTCTTCAGCACGTCAGCTATGACCATATCTTTTGTGACAAATTGTTTTACTTGTTCAGTCTGTTGCATCTTCTGCCTCCAGTTTTACCCATACATCGGAATTCCGCATACTCATATATCAATTCTGCGAAATTCCGACTGTGATCAATAATCATCTTTATCACCGAACTGATTACTTTTCCACTCTGCCAATTGTTCTGCGGAAAGATGATTATTGACATACTGCAATACGCCCAACTTCAGCACCTTCAAACCCAGCAAAGCGCATTTCAAGCGCATGCACGAAATTGGAATATTAATAAGACCCAACATTACCTCTTTATTAAACTTCGCAACCTCTTCCAAGGGCTTGCCCAGCGCATACTCTGTCAACATTGAAGAGGCAGCTTGTGAAATTGCGCAGCCCTTACCGTAAAAACGGATATTGCCCACAAAACCATCCTTCACCAGCACCTGCATGGTGATTTCGTCACCACAGGACGTGTTGGCATCAACCGAAACAATGTCTGCATGCGGCAAAACTCCTTTATTGCGCGGATTACGATAATAATCCAGTATAACCTCCTGATACATGTCGTCAATCATAACCTGAACACCTTCTTCGCCTTCTGCAATGCAGCCAGGAAGGCATCAACGTCTTCTTTCGTGTTATACGGACCAAAACTGATTCTTGCGGTTGCAGAAACGCCCAAACGCTCCATCAACGGCTGTGCGCAATGATGGCCAGAACGCACGCACACCTGCAACTGGTCAAGAACTGTGGAAACGTCATGCGCGTGCATGTCACCAAGATTAAAGCTGATGACCCCTCCACGGTTCTCAGGACCATAGATTGTGATGACATCATCTTTCTTCATTTTGTCATACGCATACTTTACCAGTTCCTGCTCGTGCTTCCAGACGTTTTCCATGCCCAATGATCGCAAATAATCAACAGCAGAGCCAAGCCCTACCACGCCAGCAACATTAGGTGTACCTGCCTCAAACTTCCACGGCACCTCATTCCAGGAAGCACCCTCAAAAGTCACCTGCTTAATCATATCTCCACCACCCTGCACTGGCTCCATCTTCTCAAGCAGCTCACGCTTGGCATACAACACGCCAACGCCAAACGGTCCAAACATCTTATGACCTGAAAAGACCATGAAGTCACAATCCAAATCCTTCACGTTCACCGGCATATGCGGAACACTCTGCGAGGCGTCAATCAATACCGGCACGCCTTCCTTGTGCGCTTCTGCAACCAGCTCCTTTGCAGGATTAATCGTACCCAGCACGTTGCTGACGTGCGTGAACGCAAAAATCTTTGGCTTTTGCTTCAATGCATGCAATGCTGAATTTTTGTGCAACTCGCCAATTTCAGTAATAGGAACATAGGAAACCTTTGCCTGCGCTTTCTTCGCAAGCATCTGCCACGGAACGATATTGCTGTGGTGCTCCATTTCTGTCAGCAAAATGGCATCATCCTTGCCGACATTCACGCCGCCCCAGCTCTGCGCCACAAGATTAATCGCCTCGGTCGCGTTCCGAACAAACACTATCTCCCTCGGAGAAGCCCCGATAAACGCTGCTATCTTCTTCCGAGCACCCTCGTATGCCTGGGTCGCCTCTTCGGTCAGGGAATAAATGCCCCGATGAACGTTTGCATTAGACTGCTCGTAGAATTTTCTCATCGCATCCAGCACCATTGCCGGCTTGTGTGTTGTCGCAGCGCTATCCAAATAAATCAAGCCGCGCGCAAAGAACGGAAAGTCCTTGCGCACGCGTGCAGCGTCCAAAACCGTTATGCCTGCCATTTTTCCAGCAAACTCTCGTATTCTTTCGGCAATTTCAAAAATCCCTCAATGATGAGTTTTCTCGCTTCATTAGTTGACAATCCCCTGCTCGTCAGATAAAACAATTTTTCCTCATCCAGCGGGCTGATGGTCGCGGCATGAGACGCCTTGACCTCATCCGCCTCGATTTCCAATGAAGGCAGTGCCTCTGCCTGCGCGCTCTCGTCAAGCAACAGGAAATGCTGTGAGACAAAACTGTCGCTCAACTGCGCGTGCTTTGGAATTATGACTTTCGCATGTGACAAAACATGCTTGCCCTTTCCAACAATGCCGCGCGTGTTTACCCGAGATACTGTGCGCAATGCATCATGAATAATCGTGACATTGCTCTGCGCTCCTGCCATGAAAATCTCATCAACCTGCACTTCAGCACCCTCGCCAGCAAGACGAATGACCTGCTGCGCTGTTTCTGCTTTATCATGGACTAGCAGGATTTGCTTCTTCTCTCCAGCGCCAACGACCAGTTCCATCATCCGACAGAACCCTCCATCTCAAGCTGGATGAGCTTGTTCAGCTCGACAGCATACTCCATCGGCAATTCTTTGGTGAATTCCGCAATAAAGCCAAGCACGATAAGCGCCAAGGCTTCGCTCTCGCTCAAGCCGCGCGACATGAGATAAAACAGCTGCTCATCGCCAATCCTGCCCACTGTCGCCTCGTGCGCAATGGTAGCTTGCTCCTCAATCTTCATCGTCGGATAAGTGTCAGAGCGCGACTGCTTGTCAAGCAAAAGCGCATCACACTTGACAGAGCTTGCGACATTTTTGGCACCTTTTGCGACACGCACCAAACCCCGATAGCTCGTCCTGCCGCCATCCTTGCTGACTGACTTTGATATGATTCGTGAATTTGTATTTGACGCCAGGTGAATTACTTTTCCACCAGCATCCTGGTGCTGGCTTTTGCCCGCATACGCAACGCTCAAAATATCTGCTTTTGAATTTTCTCCCTTCAAAATAACACACGGGTACTTCATCGTCAATTTGCTGCCCAAATTACCATCAACCCATTCAACAGTCGCATCTTTGTATGCTATCGCGCGCTTTGTGACCAGATTATAGACATTGCTGCTCCAGTTCTGGATGGTTGTATAACGGATTTTTGCGCCTTCAAGCGCTATGACTTCCACAACAGCAGCATGCAAGCTGTCTGTCGAGTAGACGGGCGCCGTGCAGCCCTCGATATAGTGCACTTCCGCACCCTTGTCAGCAATTATTAGAGTTCGTTCAAATTGCCCGACATTCTTAGCATTAATCCTGAAATACGCCTGCAATGGAACACTGACCTTCACTCCAGGAGGAATATAGATGAAACTGCCACCACTCCAGACAGCTGTGTTCAATGCAGCGAATTTATTATCGCCTGCCGGCACAATCGTCGCAAAATACTTCTGCACCAGTTCCGGATGTTCCTTGATTGCAGTATCTGTATCAGTAAAGATAACGCCCTGTTTTGCCAAATCCTCTCTGAGCTTGTGATAAACAGTCTGGCTTTCATACTGCGCGCCAACGCCGCCGAGGAATTTCTGTTCTGCTTCTGGAATGCCCAACCTATCAAAAGTTTTCTTGATGTCAGCAGGAACATCCTCCCAATTGTGAGCGGTCTTTTCAGTAGGGCTTAGATAATAGGTGTACTTTTCAAAATCAATATTGCTTAAATCACCGCCCCACTGCGGCATTGGCTTGCTAAAAAATATCTTCAGCGCTTTCAAGCGAAGATTGAGCATCCATTCAGGCTCGTTTTTGACCTTTGAAATTTGTCGCACAGTGTCCTCGGAAAGCCCTTTTTGCGTCTTGAAGACGTAATTCTCAGGGTCTTTGAAGCCATACTTTCGCTCGTAATCGTTGTTGAGGATGGTTAAGCTCATGCTATCACCCTCTGATACCCTTTCTTCTCAACATCAAGCGCCAATTCTGCATTGCCGCTCGCAATTATTTTGCCATCGACAAGAACGTGAACGAAATCAGGTTTCAAATAGTTCAGCAAGCGCTGATAATGGGTAATGACCAACGCGCTAAAATCAGGACCACGTAATGAGCCAATCGCTTTGGAAAGCACCTGCAGACTGTCAACATCAAGCCCGGAATCCATCTCATCAAGCACGGCAAGCTGCGGCTTTACTGTCAGCAATTGCAATACCTCCGCACGCTTTTTTTCACCGCCAGAGAAACCGACATTCACCTCGCGATCGACAAAAGACTTGTCAACACCAAGCAAAGAAAGATTGGCAGCCAGCTGCTTTTTGAAATCAATAATGGAAAGCTTGCCATTCTTCAGCTTTGCCAGCGTAAACAAAAACTTTGACAAGCCAACACCCTGCACCTCAATCGGATGCTGAAACGCCAGGAACAGGCCCAGCTTGGCGCGCTCAGCTGGCGACATGGCGAGAATGCTCTTGCCGTCAACCAAGATATCACCCTTCTCAACCTTGTACTTCGGATGACCTGCAAGTACGTACGACAACGTACTTTTGCCAGAGCCATTCGGACCCATCAAGGCATGAACTTCTCCAGGATTGACAACTAGCGAAATGCCTTTCAGGATGGACTTGCCATCGATAGATACATGAAGATCTTTGATTTCCAGTTTCATATTCCCCTACTCGCCGCCTTCCTGATATTTTGAACTGCGCGGCTCAGTCCCCTCATAATACTGGTCCAGCAATTCCTCGATTTCCTTAAACCGGTCCTTTGATTTGGATTGTTTGGCTTTCATGCTCAAAACACACGTTGCAGCCCTTTGGCGCAGAGCCCAGCGAGCCATGCACCTGGCAGACAACACGCTCCTCTCTCATCAACTTCAGCAAGCGCTGCATTTCCCGAAACATGCTTGTTTCGTTCGTAATGCGCTTTGAAGCCTCGCGAACAGCACCCCTGAGCGTTTCATTGAATTTGATGATAGCAGCCCGCTTGGAGCTCATATACTGGCTAATAGCCGGCTCTGTCACCGACAAGAGTTTAGCAATATCCTTCTGAGACTTGCCAGTTTCTTTCATGCAAAATGCAAGCTCTCTCCGCAAGGCAGGAAGCACGTAAAAGACCTCGATTTCCTGAGGTTGCAGCAATCGGTTAACCATAGTTAATTTAAGTAGTACAGGCTTTATAAATGTTGCTGTGGAAGGCAGGAGAAACTGTGCGAGAAGGCAGAGCTATTCTTCATATTGAATTGCGTGCCAAAAACCAGGTATGCCTCTGCCAACGTCTGCTTTTATACGAAAATTAAGCATTGGTGCAGATTCTGGGGTTCTACCAATGTAGCAGTCTCTGTATTCATTCTTCGCCGTGCCATTTAACACGATTTGTGGTGAGCAGGAAAAAATACTCTTCAGAACATTGCCAACAAGCGTTCTGTCGCAAGAGCCAAACATATTTTCGAAGTGTTCATCTCGCACAAGCTTATCGAGGGCATATGGTTTGCATTCAGGTACTTTAACAACGGGTTCATCAAAAGGCAGCGCGTATCTTTGTGAGGAATGCCAACCTTGTCGATGGATGATGTGTTTTGTCCTGTAATCAAGTCTTGTTGAGGTAAGAAGCCGGAAATGTGTTTCTGTGTTAAGCGATTTTATAATGTCCAGAGCATTGGGATCTTGTGAATTAAGAAGTTTGGTTCCCAATAATATCCATAGCGGCAAAGAAGGAAGACGAACATGTCTTTCCATAAGTTCAATGGTTGGTGCAGGTTGTGCAATATTCTCATACGAACAAGAAAGCGTGATTTTTTTATATTTTTCATTTGGAAGGCTGATATCAAAAAAAGTGTATGACCACATTGGTTGATAAGCCTCAGACTCGAATATCGCGACTTTTTCCCAAAAGCGGCGCATTGCCCGTCCTTGCTCAAGATGCGCAACCCGGGTGGGGCCAGGTGCCTTTTTACTTGTTTGTTTTCTCATTCGAGAATAAAAAATAAGTTAATACATTTAAGGGTTATGAAAAATTTCACCTTTTCAGACAGTCTGGATAAACATTCGTTCAAAACATCAAACGAATTGTTACTTAGAAGGCGCTTTTGTCCAATACTCGGAAACTGGCTGGTACTCAACCCAGGACTTGTCGATTTTCAGTTGCTTGCCTTCAATCACCATGACGTCAAAGAAAGCATCCCTGAAGTCAATCGGCTGCTGGCCCTCGAATTCGATCTTCAGCGGCACCTGATAACGCCTGTCAATGCGCAATATAACCCGCTTGCCATCAATCATGTAGTGCAGCGACGGCTGAATAGTCTTTGAATTACCACCAATGCTGATTGTCTGTATATTGTTCTCTACCAGAATCGGCTCCAGGTCAGCAAAGTCTTTCAGATATTCCAGAGGACCTTTTGGCACCCATTTGTCAAACGGAACCGGAATCTCCTTATCAACGAAGTCCTTGCACTGGCTCCGCTGCCAATCAAAGGAATCACCAGACATATCCTTGCCTTCACGCTCAACACTGCAATACGCAACCGCAGTCCTCTTGTCCAAATCAACATAGACATCAGTTATCGGCGTTCGGTGGTCAAGATCTGAAAGACGCAGGAACAAATGGCGAATCTTGTTGCCATACACAATGACCATGCGGTCTGCAAGCAGATACGCATGACCTGTGAACTTGCTTTGCGCCTCTGCAAGCAATTTCCTTGCGATAGGAACAGTTGCAGGCGCTTGCTCAACAGTCACTTCCGGAGCTTTTGTGGGCTCAGCTGCCGGCTGCGGCGGACACCTGTCAGCAGACTCTGCGGTGCTGCCGTCCCAGCATTGCACGACAACTTTCTCGACAATTTCAGTCTTATTCTCTATGCCTGGCTGGACATACGGCTGCGAAACACACGCAGCAAGAAGCAACAATACCAAAACCCACCTTTTCATGCAAGCGCTGAAGAATGAGGAAGAATAAAAAGGTATCGGAAAGCTTTTAAAAATAGTATTTTTCCAGTAGTTTTGTGAAAAAAAGTGAATGGATATTAGCAGGCGTCCTGCTTGTCAATTTTTTGCTGATTTTGTTTACAAGCCAGATAACACTAAAAAATTTTCCTAACTCATCAGATGAGTATTCACAATACATATCAGCAAAACTTTTTTCAGAGGGCAGACTCTCAGTTCCATCACCTCCCCAGAAAGACTTCTTTTTTTTCTTCAACCTTGTAAATAATGGCAAATACTATGGCAAATATCCCCCTGGCTGGCCGTTCATCTGGTCGATTGGAATATTGTTGAACATTTCCTGGCTTCTAAATCCAATCTTCGGAGTTTTAACTCTGATTGTAATTTACCTAATTGCAAAAGAGAACTTTTCAGACCGCATTGCAAACATTGCAATAATTTTAACATTATTCAACCCATATATTATTTTCAACTCAGCGTCATACTTTAGTCATCCTGCAGCACTATTTTTCCTATCACTGTTTGTGTATTTTTACTTTAAGAGTTTCAATACTGCATCAAAATTAAATTACGCCATGCTCGGAATTACAAGCGGCGTTGGATTTTTGATTAGACCCTATACCGCAGTTGCCATCATTCTCCCATTTGCAGTTTACAGTGCATACAATTCGATAAAAAAACGGCGGCTCAAACAAGATATGAAACTTTTTTCAATCGCCTTCACCGCGTTTTTATTATTCTTTGCCCTCTTCCTATTGTACAATTACCTTCAAACAGGAGATCCTTTGTTGCAACCGTTTAACGTCTATCGACCCTGTGACAAAATAGGAATAACAAACTGCTCATTCGATCTTACATTTGGAACAAAAAACAACCTCATTTTCCGGCTTCTCAAACTAAACCACTGGGTGCCGCTTTCAGTGTTTTTGCTCATCTTCTATCTTTTCAAAAAGAAGGAGTGGAAAGGAATGCTCCTTTTCAGCACGTTTGCAAGTCTATTTATCGCCTACTTTTTCTACTTTTTTTTACAAGGCAACGAGTACGGACCACGCTACTTGTACGAAGCATCATTTGCCATATTCACACTTATGGCAATTTCACTGAAAAAATTCGGAAAAAAGACACAATACTTCGTTGTTGCCATTATTCTGGTACTCAACATCGCTTCCCTTTACGTTCAAACCAATTTTTACGCCCATCAAGTCGAGAACAGACTGACACTATACCGCTTGGTTGAAAATAAAAACATTTCAAATGCAGTCGTTTTTATCAGAAATGGAATCGACTATATGATGCGCGCTCCCGAACTAACCAGAAATGGAATTTATTTCAATGAATCAGTGCTTTACGTGCTTGATAAAAATGAGAGCAATAAAGAATTAATGAAAGAATTCCCGGACAGAAACTTTTACTATTTCACTTACAATCAAGCCAACAAAACAGGTCAGATACTACCTTATTCATAATTTCCATGCGTTTTCTGCCTCACGCAATTATGCAAAACTTAGAAGTTCGATTACTTCAGCACACTGGCTTTTCCAAGAAGAACGGCAAGCTCACTTTGCTCATTCAGGGAAACCTCAGTATTCGCTCGGCGCCTAACGGCCTTCCTGTAAAGAGCATTGCACCGCTGCCAAACTGAACTTTTATCACCAGCACCTTCAACCAATTGCCTTATCTCATCAGCAGCGACATAAACAGTCTTCTCAGGCTCACGCATATCAGCATTGAACCTCCACAGTTCGCCAGATGCCATGATCTGATAAGACGCTGTCTTTCTCTCAATGAACAGGTAAAGAGCTTCCGATTTCATTGCCTACCTCCATTGCTTTTCAGCATCACGTAATTGTTCAATACTGTTCACCGTGACCCAAGTACCAGAGTGAACAAAATGATTGACTCTCTGCGATGCAAGCCACTTTTCATAGCTGCCGACATCAGGCAATGCAAGAATTTCATTTTTGCTGAAAACCGTATGACCTATGTGCTGCATCGTTCCGTTTTGAGCGTGAATTTTTCCATCTGCAATGACGCTGAACGGCACTGGTTTTGTTACCAGGCAGGGCGTGGACGAGTCCAGCGCACCTGCAACATTTACCTGCGCAATATCATCGACGTTCAGAACATAAACTTTGTCTGCATCAGGACACTGTGACAAAAATGCCTTTTTTACCGCACCACCAGAACCGAGTGGAGAATCCTCAACGCTGATTTTGACATCAATACCTTTCTTCTTAACATAATCAAGAACCTCTTGTGCTCTGTGACCAATCGCCAAAACAACGGCGTCAACTTTGCCTTTAAGCCAGTCAAGCTGCCAGTCAAGAAGGGTTTTGCCCTGCATAGCAAGGAGTGCCTTCGGAGGATTAGCATCCCCAAGACGCGTTCCCTTTCCACCCGCCAATATAATTGCGGCATTCATAAACAAGCAATGCTTCCGGCTTACTTAAATAAATATCGCTGCCACAAATGTGTCATCACCTTTAAAAGGGCGTTTGCCTTGCATAAATATTCATGTTGTCGCTGGTGAGGAAGTTAGCTCTCGTAGCAGTTGCAGCATATGCAACTGTGGCTCAGGCGTGCTCATTCTATACTGACAGAAAATTCCAGGAGCTTGCGGCTGTGTACGAGATGTCCCTCGCAAACAGGGCTGTTGCGCACATGAGAGAAGAATCCAGATTGCGCGACTTTGTCTATGCCCAGCAGGACCCCTTTTTGTACGACACATTTGTGCGCGACGGCCAGGGCGAAGAATTTGGATATGAAACAGAGGAAAAGAACCGCAAAAAAGCTGCCAAGGACGCCTTGCGCGTTGTGGGCAAGTCAGGCGCAGAAGCACTTGAGCAGGTGATTAAAGGCACTGGTATTCCTGACGTGCTCATTGAAAATCCAAAATTTGAGGAACATCAGGTTATGGGCTCTATAGACAAACCATACGTTGCTTCTGCCGAGCCAAAAAGAGAACGCTCCCGCAAGATTGTCTCTCCCAAAATCAATCCCGGCATTAAAGGATTCCGCGCAGGCGTTGACCTTGGAGAATCACTCTCATTCCGCTGGAAGTCGGAATATGACCTTGAAGATGCCGAGATTGAGGCAAAGCTGCGCATGCGCGTGCTCCACGAGTTCTACCTGGCAGGAATATATGAGAGAAAACTGTACGAGCACACCGATAGTTATGGAGGCGGCATATTCTGGCGGAAGTTAGGAGCAACGTATTCACAGGATCATAACGACGATGGAATGTTTCTATTAGAGTTCAATTCTTCGAGAAAATAAGAAAAACTGCAAGGGCTTGCGCCCCTGCAGAGAATCCCCGCGGCCGGATTTGAACCAGCGACCTTTCGGGCTCAATGCTGGCTGACCCACTGTCATTCCAAGCAATATGCTCTGTCTGTGGGAGACTGCTCTACAGCCGAATGCTCTGCCATTGAGCTACGCGGGGATAGCTATCGTGCACAAATAACGGTATAAAAAGCTTGTGGCTTAGCTGCGATACTTTATCTCGGGCTTGTTTGAGACTGTTTCCCGCTCATTGCCGTCAATGACAAAGCGCACAGCAGTAACTGGCAAGGACATGCCACCGAGAACCTGTAATTTCGTCTTCATCCTGTACACCAGCATGCGATGTTCCTTTGGCTCCATCATGTCAACCTCCCACCGGATGATGGTGCCAGCCTGTTCGTGAGGAGTAACCTTTGACGGCGCCAGCATGGTTTCCTTTGTTTCCTTAACAACGTCAGCAAGGCGCGGAGCGAGGTCCATGACTTTCACATGCCGGACCATCTTGGAGCCACGATTCACCATCTCAATCAGCACTTTCAGCTCGCTAATTCCGCCTTCATGTGTGGCAACAACTGTAGCGCTCTTGCGCACAGAAACCGGGCTTCTGAAGATATAGTACGCTACAAGCCAAATCACCACAACAAGGAATATCCAGAAAAGCGGGCGGTAGTTGTAGATGATAACCATTTGCGCAGACGCGCCTGGCTCGAGCGGAACCTCCCACACAAGCGCCCCTCCCTCTTTCTTGGACTGTGGAGTGGACGAAACAAACCATTGCTTGCCAAACCAGGCAGGCACCCGGTACACGTGCGCCAAAGGCTTGTTGCCCTCATTTGTCAGAGTAACTGAATCAATCCTTTTCAGGAAGGCTTTCTCAGTTGCCACAACAGGAATGACGGCGCCATACGAAACAATATCAAATGGTATTGGGAAAAGATCAAACTGGTACGCCTTGTCCTTCTCGGGAACAATGACTGAAATCTGCAGCATATCTGCCTGCGGCTGGGTCAATGGGTCAAGCTCAGCAGCAAATGTCACCGTCTTTTTTTCCAGCGGGCCGAGGCTTGTCGTGTAATCCTTGTTTATCACATTGCTGCGAACTTTCACGTCGACAGCATCAAGAATGCGCCTGTTCTGGTTCTCCAAGGAAAGCTTTATCGTCATGCCAGTGCGCGGGTCGACCTGCTGCGTTACTGTTGCCACGCCTCTGACTGCCGGCAAATACGTCGCATCATCCGGGAAGGGCGATGACACCTCAACGTACACCATCTGCCGCTGCTGGTCAGCTGAATTGGTGCGCCTGAACGTTATCGGAAGATTGTACGCGCCAGGGTTCAGGTTCAACGGCCGGATATTCACGTTTGTCTTGAACCGCTCTCCCGGCGGCACTTTAAGAATCATTTCCGGACGAATGTCCCACGTCACATCATTGGAATAAACTTCAAAGACTTCTTCCACCAGAGAATCGTGCGCAAGCTCAATCTCAAAAACGGCGGACTCGTTCATTTTTATCGCGCGCTCAGAAGGAAAAATCGAAACTTCAAATTTGACAGCACTCACTAAAGTAGCCAATAACAGCATCACAACAACAAACAACGCACGCCTCATTTTTATTACTGCAGAGGCGTTCGTGTTTATAAAACTTTTGAAGAGAAAAAATAAAAAATTCAGAGCTTCCGCTTCAGCTCAACAATCATCTTCCTGGCTTCATCCTTCATGGCAAGCCCGAAGCCAATGCCGAACATCAAAGCCAGGGCAAGCATGACGCCCCCGATGATGATTAACAGGCTGTTGGTCGCGAACTCTATCCTAACACCAATCTGGTCAAGCACGACTATGGCAGTGAAGATAAGGATGACCACTTTGGCAGCATTCGCAACAACTCCGGCTGCCTTTGCCCTGGTTTCAACTATCTTTAAGCTAACATAATCAGCAGCCATGAGCCCTAACAGGCCCAAGACTATTGCAAGGATGACCTGTGGAATCCATAAAGCAACATCCAACAGGAAGTTCTGCACTGAACCAAGGTTGATGACGTTTGCCGCTGCAGGAATGAATAAGATGAAAACATACCATTTGGTGATTAATTCCAGGAAATGGCTCAGCCGGAACTCTCCGACAACCCTTGACACATTCGTTTTGTGCAATACCCAGCTGTCAAACTTAATCCTTTGGAGAATGCCGCCAACAACCCTGGAAAGCACCCAAGCCACAATATAACCTACCAACAGTATTACGATAGCCGCAATAACACCTGGCAGGGCATCTATAATGCCGTATCCAAGGCGTAAAAATGGGCTTGTAACCTCTTCAATAATTGCTATACAAATCACCTCTTTGAGCGCTCACGCTCAATGAATTTAATAAAAAAGAAAGAGAAAAAAAATATTAAAAAAAGCGCTTATACAGCGCTGACAGCAACGTCTGTCAAAGTCGTGCCGGTAACTTCAGCTTCCTTGCCCGCAACGCTCTTGATTGCACCGGTTGCAACTGCCCTGCTACCTTGTCTGGTGTTCATTGCAGTTCTACCGTTGATCAACAACGCTACATTACCGTTCGTGTGCTCAAACAACTTTACCATTGCCTTGTTCATGGCAACTGATTCGTAGCACGGCTCTGGGTTACCCAAGAGTGCTGCTGCGATCGGGTTTGCACATGGACCACCGACAACAAGTGCGTTGTACATGGACACGTCGTTGACTTCTGAAGCGAGCTTTGCCGCACCAATCTGGATTGGCTGCACTCTCTCAGCACCGCCAGCTGAAACAGCTGTGGTTGAGACAACTCCGCCAGTCACGAAGACTCTTGCACCACGCTCGCTGAGCGGGTACTCAAACGTCAAGTCCTCAGCTTCGTCGTCGCCTTCTGGGTCGAACAACTCTGCAAAGACACCGTATCCTGACAGTGCCTGCTCGATGTCGTCGTTCTCCTCAAGGTCGAACAGACCGAAGAACAGACCAGTTGAGTTTGCAACTGTGCTGATACCGATCTCGTTGGTTGGTCTTGCAGTCACGTTGATGCTGATGTTCTCGCTCGTTGTAGCTTCATCAAACTCTTTTGCAAGAGTTATCAAGCTCATGTTGAACGATGATTGGTTCAAAACAGCATCGCATGCGCCAGTCAGGCCGTTGAAGACCGACAGTGAGGCACCATCAATTGTCGGGGCGGTTGGGAATACTCTTTCACAACCAAGGTCGATGAGACCTTCGCCCTGAATACCGATGATTGCCTTTGTGTTCTGTAAGATGTCGCCGTCAGAGTTCAAATCAATGGTCAGGTTGAACGGAGCAAGAGCTGCGCCACCTACACCAGTGTTCTGGATACCGACCAAGTAAGTGACTCCACCTACGACCAGGTTTGCGACGAACGTCGTGCTGTCAAACGTCACTTCACGGGTACCAGTACCCAAGTCGGTGAACGTCAACTGCCTGTTCGTACTGTCAATGCTGTCATATCTCAACACGTGTGAGAAACACGTGTTGTCGCTTGTAGCAATGTTACAGTTGCTCAGCACGAAGAAGTCATCGTCGCTGATGTAGAAGTCACCAACGGCAACTCCTGCTGCTGTTGCGAACGGGTTGACAATCGTGCCTGCTGGTGTTTGTTCCTGGAACCAGAGGTCGTCATCATCGTCACCATACTTGAAGCCAAGTGCGGTGTTTCCCTGCTCGTTGCTTGCCACCGGGAAGTCAAAGAAGATTCCTTCCTGGTTGGTAAACTCGAGGTCGTACTCGTCGTCACCAGCTGCGTCAATTCTGACTAGTGTGACACCAGTGTCCATCAGACCTTCATACCTGATGTCCCAGTTCGGAGTCAACATGCCTTCCGGCTCGTCCAACTGCTCTCTGACACCAGTTCCTGGAGGCACAAACATGTCACCAAGGACTGCGTCGCCAGTCAAGTTGTACTTCATGTTGGAAATCTCGTACTCTGCGTCATCAACAGAGGCTGGCAGTCGACCGTTCTTGGTAAACTGTCCCTTGATGAGAACAAGTGAGTCCTCGATGGTTTCCTCGTTGACTTCAGTTCCGCCTGTTATAGCAAGGTTGTCTGAAGTGTTCGTGTCAGTGAACTCCACCTTGTACGCGCCCAGGTAGAACTGGACAATTGACTTCTGGATGTCTTTTCCAGTTGCCAGGATGTCCCTGATACCAATCTGGGTACCGTCTGCAAGGACGTCTGTTTCACCGTCTTCGAGCTCGTCAGTGATTTCTCCGTTGATTCGGAACTTCACTGAACCTTCGCCCTGGTTTGAGGTCTCGGAAATAACGAGAACTTCAACCTCGTATTCCTTGCCGTCAACAACATAGGTTTCCTTGTCGTTTTCGCCAAGGACTGCTGAGACTGCACCACCGATAAATTCAATGGTCAAGTCTGGCGTTGAACCTGACGTCAGGTTTGTACCGCTGTGGCAACATCCAGGTCCTGGATTAAAGCCAATCACGGTCAAATCTGTGTCGACAATGACGAATGGCTGACCGAGAACGGTCACGTCTTCGTCTTCCAAATCGACCAGGTCGTCTCCTTCAACGGTTGATTCGAGGCCTTCCTCAAATTCAAGCTCCCATTGGAAGACTGTTTCTCCATCGTTAAAAAACAAGTAGTGTCCGACACGGTCTCTTTCATCTTCTGCGAAGATGACTGCACCGGTGTTCGGGTCTGGAGTTTCTGCGTCCAGCGGGAATCTTATATATTGGTTGAATTCCGTGCTACCTTCATCAGTGACTATCTGACCGCCCTTAAGCATGTCCAAGTCAACTTCTGTCAAGGTTTCACGAACGTCGCCAATCTCCTCTGCGATTTCCAGCAGGTCTGAAGTGGAACCAATTTCCACTGCATCGCCTTCAACCACGAGTTGTGCAGGCGCGCCAGGAGCAGCTGATCTAATCACTGCCTGTGACTGCAGGCTCTGGATGATGTCGACTGCGCCGACAACGTCAGAACCGTCTGCCTGATCTCCAACAATAATCGCCAAATTTGAAGCCGGCGTTCCGTTCACGATAAACGGTGCTGGGAAGTCAGACAAGTTTACAGCTGACGCTCCGAAGATCGTCGCCCCAACCATCGTTAATCCCATTCCTAAAGCCACCATCTTTTTTATCGCTTGTATCGCTTTCATCTAACAAACACCTCCGTGTTTTTTCAGCATCTTTACTATGTGATGTAAAGACTGTGAGGCAGAAACTAGTGAAGTGTATTTAAAACTTTT
>Ga0247727_10001647_pt1 | contig 52467 bp, 34 predicted proteins | sample WisWelCaveWW1625_FD_202498 | JGI IMG/M metagenome (GOLD analysis project Ga0247727, IMG submission 202498) | Biofilm microbial communities from Wishing Well Cave, Virginia, United States - WW16-25 | ecosystem: Environmental > Aquatic > Deep subsurface > Groundwater > Cave microbial mat | place... | reverse complement strand
GTCGAAGGGCTTACGCTGGGGGAGCGAATCGCGCAGGGCGCAATTCCACTCGAGGAAGCACTGCCGATTGCCAAGGAAATCGCGGAAGCGCTGGAATATGCGCACGAGCATGGCATCGTCCACCGCGACCTGAAGCCCGCCAACATCAAGCTCACGCGCGAGGGCCAGGTCAAGGTGCTGGACTTCGGTTTGGCCAAGGCGCTCAGCGACGACGCGTCTGCGCAGGACTTTGCCAACTCGCCCACTCTCAGCATGGCTGCAACGAAGGCCGGCATCATCCTGGGCACCGCAGCCTACATGTCTCCCGAACAGGCCAGGGGCAAGTCCGTGGACAAGCGCACGGACATATGGGCTTTCGGGGTGGTGCTGTACGAAATGCTGGCTGGGCGGCAGGCGTACGGTGAAAAAACGGCGTCCGATTCGATGGCCGCGGTGATCACGCGCGATCCTGATTGGAGCGCGTTGCCGCCCACGGTTTCCCCGCGCTTGCGGGAACTCCTGCAACGCTGTCTGACGAAGGATGAAAAACGCCGTCTGCGCGACATCGGCGATGCGCGGCTTGAGCTGGAAGAAGGGGCCGCCGGGCCACTTGCGGAGTCCGCCGAACCAAAAGCCGCGGGCCGATGGCACTGGGCCTTTGTGCTTCCTTGGCTTCTAGCGATGGCCCTCGGCGTCTTACTTGTGGTCACACAATTGAACAAGCCGGAACCAGCGCGCGGGGTTTCGCGGTTCGCACTCAACATCCCCGCCGATCTCACCCATGGGCGCGCGTTTTCCATTTCCCCGGATGGAAGAACGATCGCCTTCGTGGGCGAGGAGTCCGGACTGTCACAGCTCCATATCCGCCGCCTCGATCAAATTCAGGCCCAGCCGGTTCGTGGCGCGACACTGGTACGGTCGCACTTTTTCTCGCCGGATGGCAAATGGATTGGGTTCACAACCACCGATCGGAAGGTCAAGAAAGTTTCGGTGGCGGACGGGACGCTCCTGACCATTGGGGATGGGCCACTATCCGCCAGCGGGAGTTGGGGTTTGGACGGCCGAATTATTCTCGCCGGTATAGGCGCCGGATTGCACGAGATTTCCGTCGCCGGAGGAACTGCACGTCCGTTGACCAACCTTGCCCCAGACAAAGGAGAAGCCGGCCATCTTTGGCCAATGATTCTTCCGAAGGGCAACGCGGTTCTTTTTACCCGCTGGCCCACGGAAGGAACTGAAGCGACCATCGAAGCCCTTACCTTCAAGACTGGACAAAGGAAAGTCGTGATCCAGGACGGCTCCTGCGCCATTTACTCACCCACTGGCCATCTGCTGTTTTTGCGTGGCGGGGCTCTGCTGGCAGCGCCTTTTGATGCCGACCGGCTGGAGATGACCGGGCCGGCCACTAAAGTTCTGGATGAGGTGTTTTTTGGGGCGGACGGTGGAGTCAAGCTGACTCTCTCCGACACCGGCGTCCTTGTGTACGTCACCAAGCGCTGGGCAAAACTCGTGTGGGTGGATCAAGACGGGAAAGAGAAGTTCCTCACGGAAGCGTCGCGCGGCTTTTCTTCGGCGCGGCTCTCCCCCGATGAGCGGCGGCTGCTAACCACCGATAGCGGCCAACTCTGGATTATGGATCTGGCCCGGGAGTCCTATTCGCGATTCGCGCTGCCAGCCTCCGGCTTTCCCTTTCCAACCTGGACTCCGGACGGAGACCGCATTGCCTATACCTCCGGTGTGGACATCGTGTGGCAGCGTTCCGATGGCAGTGGTTCCCCGGAAGTGTTGGTCAGTGACCCACCTGTCTGGAAGGTTGCGTTGTCGTTCTCTCCGGATGGAACCGCCCTGGCCTTTTTGGTGCTCAATGTAAAGACCGGGGGAGATATTTACATCCTCAGTCTCGATGGCAAGCGTGAAATCCGCCCATTCTTGAACTCGCCGGCGTTTGAGGGTGGTGGCCAGTTCTCTCCCAACGGCCGCTATCTGGCTTACGTTTCGGATGAAACCGGCCAGCGCGAAATCTATGTGACTTCTTATGCGAATCCGGGCAGCAAGTGGAAAATTTCCACCGATGGCGGCACTCACCCGCTTTGGAGTGCGGATGGGCGCCGCCTCTATTATCGCTTTGGGGACAAGATGATGGTCGCAGACATTACGGAGACCGGCGTGTTCAGTGCCTCGAAGCCGCGACTACTCTTCAAGGGAGACTACGCCTACGGCTTGAATGTCACCATCCCCAATTACGGCGTGACCCGCGATGGCCGGAGATTTGTGATGATACGAGATGAAACATCGTCTAAGGGCGGCATCCAGATTGTGCAGAACTGGTTCGAAGAACTTCGGCGAGCCACTGCCGCGGCGGCGAAGTGATTGGGCTAACCATCGCGCATTACAAAGTCACCGCCAAGCTGGGTGCGGGCGGGATGGGCGAGGTGTACCGCGCCACGGATACCAAGCTGGGCCGCGATGTGGCGCTGAAGTTTCTGCCGAATGACGTTGCCAATGATCCGCTGGCGCTGGAGCGCTTCCGGCGGGAAGCGCGTGCCGCCTCCGCCCTGAATCACTCCAACATTTGCACCATCTATGAAATCGGCGAGCACGCCGGCCAGCCCTTTCTCGCCATGGAGTTCCTCGAAGGTCACACGCTCAAACATCTGATTCAGTCCCGACCTTTCGAGCTGGAAGCGCTGCTCGACGTGGCCATTCAGATTTCTGACGCTCTCGACGCGGCGCACGCCAAAGACATCGTCCACCGCGACATCAAGCCCGCCAATTTGTTTCTTACCGACCGCGGCCAGGCCAAAATCCTCGACTTCGGGTTGGCGAAGCAAAGCTCGCAGAAAGGAGCGTCCGGCGCCACGGCTGGTTTTTCCGAGCAACTGACAAGAGGCGCCAGCGAGGAGCATCTCACCAGTCCGGGCTCGGCCATCGGCACGGTGGCGTATATGTCGCCAGAACAGGCGCTCGGCAAGCCGCTCGATGCCCGCACGGATCTTTTTTCATTTGGCGTGGTGCTTTACGAAATGGCCGCCGGTGTGCAGCCGTTCCGCGGAGACACTTCGGCGGCCATTTTCGATTCCATTCTGCGCCGCACACCGGTTTCTCCCGTGCGCTTGAATCCCGACCTGCCGCCGAAATTGGTGGAAATCATCAACAAGTTGCTGGAGAAGGATTCGCGGCTGCGCTATCAGCATGCCTCCGATCTTCGCGCGGATTTGCAGCGCCTGAAGCGCGACACCGGTTCCGGACGGTCTCCAACGGCGGTGGATTCCGGCGATGCGGGCGCCTACGATGCACGAAACTCCGGAGCCTTCGCGACGACTCCGGCCGAGGGGCTGTGGATTGCCGTCCTGCCGTTCACGCACTCCGGCGCCGACGCCGAACTGGAATCGTTTGCGGTTGGCCTCGCGGAAGACATCAACGCGGGTCTGGCGCGGTTTGCGCATCTTTCCGTCATCGCCCGGAACTCCACTCTGCGTTATAAGGGGCAATCCGCGGATGTGCGCGCCGTGGGAGAGCAATTGGGCGCCCGCTACGTGCTGGAAGGCGGGATTCGCAAAGGCGCCTCCACGATGCGCATCAACATTCAATTGATCGACACCCGGTCCGGCGCACACTTGTGGGCAGAAACCTACAACCGAAACCTGAAGGATTCCGACATTTTCGCGGTGCAAGACGACATTACCGACCGCGTGGTGGCCACCGTCGCGGACACCAACGGAGTGCTCTTACGCTCGATGGCTGCCAGCGTGGAAGAAAAACCCGAAGCTGAGCTGACCGCCGCGGACTGGGTGCTGCGCTACTACGGCTACCGGCAACGCCTAGCGCCCGAAGAGCACGCCCGACTCCGCGATGGCCTTGAGCGCACTGTGGAACGCGAATCCAGACATGCGGTTGTGTGGGCCTGCCTCTCCCAACTGTATAGCGATGAATTCAGATTCCGGTTTAACAGGCGCCCCGATGCGCTGGACCGCGCGCTCGCCGCGTCGCGGCGCTCCGTGGAGCTCGACCGGACCTGCCAGCAAGGACACCAGACACTGGCGCAAGTCCATTTTTTCCGGCGCGACACCCACGCATTCCGCACTGCAGCGGAACAGGCCATGGCGCTCAATCCACGCAACACGGACACGCTTGCTGAAATGGGACTCATGCTCGTGCACATCGGAGATTTCGAGAACGGCGCGAAAATTACGCGGCGTGCGATGGACCTCAATCCGCACCATGCCGGCTGGTACCACTTCAGTCTCATCTGGGAAAGTTGCAATAAAGGAGATTACGAGAAGGCGCTGGAACACGCCACGCGGGTCAACATGCCGGGCATGTTCTGGCAGCCGCTGGTGGTGGCTTCCTTGTGCGGGCTGCTGGGCCGCCGGACGGAAGCCGCCGCCGCTGCGAAGGAACTGCGCAAGCTGGACAAAGATATCGAAATCCATGCGCGCCATTTCATCGAGTGCTGGCATTACTCGAGCGGCCTGATGGACCGCATCCTAGAGGGGCTGAGCAAGGCCGGGCTGCAGGTCGCCGAATCCGAAGCCGCCGTGCCGGAAGTTGCCGCGCCCCACGCGGAGCAAACCGCACCGCGCAGCGAGAGCAGTTCCGGTTTTGCCCGGCCCGCAGTCGACGATTCGGGTTCCGCTCAGGCCGGAGGGCAGGGCTTTTGGATTGCGGTCCTGCCCTTCAAGGGGCAGAGCGGGGATGCCGATCTCGAAGTGCTGGCCGACGGTCTGACCGAGGAGGTTACGGCCGGGCTGTCGGCCTTCTTTTATCTACAGGTGATCGCCTACAACTCGGCGATGGCCTACAAAGGCCGCTCCGTGGATATTCGCGCTGTCGGCCGCGAGCTGGGCGCGCGCTATGTGATGGAGGGAAGCATTCGAAAGGGGGGGCGTGCGGTTCGCGTCAGCGCGCAACTGGTGGACGCCGCCAGTGGCACCCAGCTCTGGGCGGAAGCGTATGACCGGGAAATCGGCGACGCCAGCCCGTTCCAAATCCAGGACGACTTGACTGACCGCATTGTAACCACGGTCGCAGACGGGTATGGAGTTCTGGTGCGCTCCATGGCTGCCACCATCGGGGATAAGAACGTGGATGAACTGAGCGCATCCGAACTGGTGCTGCGCTACTACGCATTTTTACAGCAAATCAATCCCCAGGAGCATGCCCGGCTCCGCGCAGGAATGGAGCGGGCGCTGGAACGCGAGCCCAACCATGCCCACGCCTGGGGTTGTCTCTCCATGCTATACGGCATGGAATATATACATCGGATAAATCCGTTGGAAAAACCGATGGAGCGCGCGCGCGAGGCCGCCTGGCGAGCAGTCAAGATTGACCCGGCCTGCCAGATGGGCTGGGAACAACTCGCCGCAGGACACTTCTTTGGCCGGGATTTCAATGCGTTTCATTCGGCGGCGGAGCGGGCCATGTCGCTCAACCCGCGGAACGGCACCACGTGGGGGTACATGGCCATGCTGATTGCGTTCTCCGGCGAATGGGAGCGCGGCATAGCCCTGACGCAGAGGATCATGGCCCTCAATCGGCATCATCCCGGCTGGTATCACTTCACCTCTTTTTTCCATCACTATCGCCAAGGCGAGTACGAAACAGCGCTGCAAATCGCCAAGAAGATCAATATGCCCGAGTACCACTGGACGCAATTGGTGACCGCGGCCGCCTGCGGCATGCTCAATCGCCAGGAAGAGGCTCGCGCAGCCATGGAGTCTCTCCGCAAGCACAACCCCACATTTCTCGACCTTAGGTATTTCCGTGAGGATGTAGAAAAGTGCATTCCAGACGAAGAGCTTGTTGAGCGGTTATTGGAGGGATTGCGGAAAGCGGGGCTGAAGGACTCCAGCGACACTTCGCGAAAGGCTGCGGCGGTCACTGAGAAAACCAGCGCGGTGGTCATCGTCCTCCCGTTTGTCAATCGCAGTCCGGATCCTGGGAACGAGTACTTCAGCGACGGTCTCACCGAAGAAATCATCACCGACCTCTCGCGGATCGAGGCGCTAAGAGTCATTTCCCGCAACTCATCCATGGCCCTCAAGGGCGCCACCAAGGGCACACTTTCCATCGCCAAGGAATTGGGAGCGACCCACGTCGTCTCGGGCTCGGTCCGGAGAGCGGACGATGCCCTGCGAATCACCGCCGAACTGATTGAGGCGGTCAGCGATACCCCTCTCTGGAGCGAGAAGTACTCCGGGACAGTGGCAGATGTGTTCGGGATTCAGGAAGAGATCGCGCGGAAGATCGTAGCAGCCTTGAAAATCAGACTCACCGACTCGGGCGAGCAGCGGGCAGCGCACCGGCCAATCGAAAATGTTGTGGCCTACGACTGCTACCTGCGGGCGCGGCAGGAAATCTACGGCTGGACGCCCGAATCGCAGGACCGCGCAATCCGCTTGGTGGATCAGGCGCTGGGGATCGTGGGGGAGAATCCCCTGCTGCTGGCGACCAAGGGTCAGATTTCCTGGAACAAAGTTAACGTGATGCTCGATCCCGACGAGCAGCATCTCGATCAGGCTGCGGACTGCGCCCGGCGCGCCCTGGTCCTGGATCCCGATGACTACCTCGCCCTCTTCCTCCGCGGGCTGGTGGCGGGAATCAGGGGGGAGACCGCCAGCGCGCTCCGGGATATCCATCGAGCGCATCAACTGCGGCCCAGTGACCCCAATGTCATCGCCGAGATGTGCCGGTTCGCGAACGCGTCAGGCATTGAGGTCAAGGACTATGTGGAAGAACTCGTCAGAATCGATCCCCTCACCCCGGTGACTTGGCTCGTGGTCGCATTCAATCACCTCGTGAACGGGCGCAGCGACCAGGCAAAACCCGCAGCCCGCCGGACCATTGATCTGGCGCCCAGCGTGTCGATGATTCACATCCTCGCCGCGTGGAGTCTGGCCGGGGCGGGACTGCGCGACGAGGCCATCGAGCTCCTGGGGGTGGCCGGCAAGAAGCTCACAGCAACCCTCCACGGCTCGTGTGCGCTCTTTCTCCGGTACGCCTTGGAGGGGGATGCCGATCGGTCCCGCGCTCAGATGACACCGCTCCTGGAACAAGGCGCCGGCAAGATCGACCATATGGCCCGCACGATCGCCGACGGCTACTCGCTCATCGGACACACCGACGACGCTTTGAGGTGGATTCGGATCGCCATGAACCGCGGGTTCATCAACTATCCATTCCTTGCGACGTACGACCCGCTCCTGGCCAACGTTCGCTCCGATCCGCGATTCCCGGCGCTGATGCGGGAGGTGAAGGCTCGGTGGGAAGCCCTGGCTCAGAACCTCCCACGGCCTCTTCGGGCCGCATCACCTCCGCCGGACTTGCCGTGAGCGACCGCGGCTCGATTGTCGCCAGCAACGCCGACAAGATCAGCGTGCGCCTGAACTGTGCCCTCATAGGAAACCACACGAAGGCGGCACGGTGCTGAAGGAAACCTCATGATCGGCGGCATAGTAGCGCATGACAAGATCACCGCTGCGATTGGTGCCGGGGGACGGTTGAGCTAGCCAGAAGCGGCATCCTCTGGCGAAGAACTTGCGTCCTATTTGGGTCCATTAGCTGGCGAATACTGGCCTGTACCGTGCGACAAGACGCAGCACAAAGCTAGACGGGCCAGTGAGGTTAGGTTGGTTTCGCCGACATCCCTCGTCCCGAAGCTTCGGGACTCGGGAATTCGCCCGCCGGCTCGGTCGCCGGCAAAACGGCTCAAATTGGGCGCGGGAGGTCTGGGGTTCCCTTCGTCCCGCACGTGCGGGATCAGGGAAACCAAATCGCATCGCCTCGGACATTGCTGGCGGGAGGTTCATGGATGCAGAAGATGAAAATGATGTGGCCGCTGACTGCCTGCGCGATATTTGTGGTGTGCTCTGCGGCGGGGCTGGCGGGGCAGGCTCAAACGGCGGCGCCGGCCCACCGGATTGAAGACCTGGCTTGGATGGCCGGAGACTGGCAGACCGCGCCCGGCCGCGCGCAGAGCGAAGAGCATTGGACGCAGCCCGCCGGCGGCACAATGATGGGCGTGGGGCGGACCATCGCCGGCGGAAAGACTATCTTCTACGAATACCTGCGCATCGAACAGCGTGCCGGGGGCATTTACTACGTCGCGCATCCCAAAGCCCGGCACCCGGGCACGGACTTCAAACTCACGCGCGTGAACGGACACGAGGCGGTGTTTGAAAACCCGGCGCACGATTTCCCCAAGAAAATCACCTATCGTAAAAACTCCGACGGGACTCTGACCGCCCGCGTCGAAGGCGACGGCAGCGAAAAGGAAAAAACCCAGGAATTTCATTTCCGTCCGATGCTGCGGAAGTAGGGCCAGCTTCAGCTTGCCGCAATCTCCTTCCATATTTCGGCCGGCTGAAACCGGCCCGTGCATAGGCAGAGCGCAACCAAGCCCTTGCCGCAGACGTAGTAACATCGGATCGGAGGCAAGGATGCCCGGCGAGGTACGAAACGGCACAACCATCCGCGCCGTGCATGTGCGGAGGCACTACCAGATGGGCGCCGAAGTCGTGCGCGCCGTGGATGGCGTCTCGCTCGACGTCCGCCGCGGCGAATTCCTGGCTCTGCTGGGCAGTTCCGGCTCCGGAAAATCCACGCTCATGAACTTGTTTGCGGGCCTCGACCGTCCTACCGGCGGCGCCATTGTCGTCGAGGGGCGAGACCTTGCGCAATTGAACGCGGAAGACCTGGCGCGCTACCGGCGGCACACGGTAGGGATGGTGTTCCAGTCCTTCAACCTGGTCGCTTCGATGACCCTGCTGGAAAATGTCGAGCTTCCGCTGCGGCTGGCGGAAACTCCGCGCGAGGGACGAGAGGCGGCCGTTCGAGCGGCGCTGGAGCGCGTGGGGCTGGGCGCGCGGCTCAAGCACCGTCCCAGCGAGATGAGCGGGGGCGAGCAGCAGCGCGCCGCACTGGCCCGCGCACTGGTGAACCGTCCGAGCATCCTCCTCGCCGACGAGCCGACTGGCAACCTGGACAGTCGCACGGGCGAAGAAATCCTCCGCCTGATTTCCGAAATCAACGCTCAGGGCACCACGGTAGTGATCGTGACCCACGAGCGTCCGCTGGCGGAGCGCTTCGCTAACCGGATTACCGTGCTGGGAGATGGCAGGGTGATATCCGACGGTCGCAACGGGCCTGCCCACCCGGGGAGCGCGGCGCCATGAAGACGCACGATCTCATCGAGCTGGCGTCGCGCAATCTGCGGGAGTCGGCCCTGCGGAACGCGCTCACCACGCTGGGGATTGCCGTAGGCGTGGCCTCGTTGGTGGCCATGTTGTCGCTTGGCGTGGGCTTGCAGGACCTGGCCAGCCGGCGGCTGGCGCAGTCCGGACTGTTTGAAAGCGTGATTGTCTATTCGCGGCGCGAGGCGCGCGAGTTCAGCCGCACGGAGCGGCGCGCCGTTCCCGCAGACGTCGGCGAGGGCCGCGCGCTGGACGAAGCGGCGCGCCAGCAGATGGCCAAATTGCCTAACGTGTTGGAAGTGAATCCCGACGTTCGCTTCCCCACCGAAGTGCGTTTCGGGGAGCGGTCGTTCTTCACCATGGTCGCGGGACTCCCCGATTCGGCGCGGTCGTCGGACGCATTCGACGGGATGCAGGGCAGGTTCTTTTCGTCAGTGGCTGCGGACGAAGCTATCCTGCAGATTGAGTTTGCCAAGGACGTCAACCCGCTGCCGGCCACGCTGATCGGGCAGGAGGTGGTCCTGCGTTATGCCGAGCGGCAGCCGCTCGACTCTCCCGCTGTCGGCCGGCGGGCCCGCGCTCCGGCCGCTGGCGGAGACGGTAATGGTGAAGCAGCTTTTCCCGGATTCAGCGTCGTCCGCAGGGAAAAGTCGTTGCGCATCGTAGGCATCATTGAGACGCAGCCATTCGGCGGCATTTCCAACTTCGGGCGAGGGCGCTTGTTCCTGCCGTTGGAGGTGGCCGAGGCCCTGCATACCGTGCAGGTGTCCAACGTGCGCGACCTGATGCGGGCCACGCCGACGCTGAAAACCTACACGGCGCTGACGGTGCGGATGGCCAGCCCGGCGCAGGTACCCGCGGCGCAGCAAGCCATCAAGAAAATGGGGTTCAGCGCGTTTTCGCTGCTGGACGCCACGCGCAACCTGCGGCGATTCTTTGCCGTGCTGGACGTTTTCCTGGGCATCTTCGGCAGCCTGGCGCTGGGCGTCGCCTCGCTGGGGATCGTCAATACGCTGGTGATGGCCATCTTGGAACGCCGGCGGGAGATCGGCATCCTGAAAGCGTTGGGCGCTAGCGACCGCGACGTCAAGCTGCTCTTTTTTGCGGAAGCCGGAGCTATGGGCCTGGCCGGCGGAGTGTTGGGCGTCGTGCTGGGCTGGGGCATGGGCCGGCTCATCAACTTCGGGACAAACGTCTACCTGCGACAGCAGGACCTTCCGCCGGAAAACATCTGGTCTGTGCCATGGTGGCTGGTGGCCGGCGCACTGGCGTTTTCCATTCTGGTCAGCCTGGCCTCCGGGATGTACCCGGCGTCGCGCGCGGCCAAGCTCGATCCCGTGCAAGCGCTGCGCTATGAGTGAGCGATCCGTGGCCCGCGACCCGCAGCCCGTTGCGATCACAGTCCCCTCCTTCTTGTCCCAGGATGCTTCTAATTCTTCGCGGGACTCTTTGCGCTGCTCTGCGGACTCTGCGCCTCTGTCAGCCCTGAGCGGAGTCGAAGGGCGTCATCTTTTTCTTGTGCTGCTGGTGTCCATAGCGCTGGCCTGGCCGGCAGCCGCCAGCGCGCAGGGGCGAGTCGAATGCCGTTCCGTGCCGAGCGCCACCCTGAAGCGCGCGGTGCAGTACTGTGCGCTGCTGCCGCCCAGCTACGACACCGAGAAGATGCGGCGCTATCCGGTCCTGTACTATTTTCACGGGCTGGGAGACAACGAGCAGTCGCTGGTCAATCTGGGCGGGTGGAACCTGATTGAAAAATTATGGGCCAGCAGTCGCATCGGCGAGTTCCTGATTGTCACGCCGAACGGCGGCCGCGGCTTCTACGTCAACTCGCAGGACGGCCGGCAGCGGTACGAAGACTTCCTGCTCCAGGAGTTTTTCCCGGCCATCGAAAAGAGTTACCGCGTGCGTGCAGGACGGGCTTCGCGGGGCATCGGAGGGACTTCGATGGGCGGGTACGGCGCGCTGCGGCTGGCATTCCTGCATCCCGAGTTGTTCGTCTCCGTGACCGCGCATAGCCCGCTGCTGGTGGAATCCCTGCCCGCCGGACGCAGCGACCCTCGCGCCGGGTGGGCGCAGGATTCGGTCCTCGCCGGCGTCTTCGGCCGGCCCGTGGATCTCGCGCACTGGGAGCGCAACAACCCGCTGGCCATCGCGCGGCGGGCCGCCGGCCTGGCGCGACTGAAAATCTACTTCGACTGCGGGCGAGATGACGACTATGGGTTTGAGCGCGGCGCGGAGATGCTGGCGAAAGTCTTGAAGTTCCGGGGCATCGCGCACCAGGCGCACATCTACCCCGGCCGCCACGACTGGTTCTACGTGGGGGAACATCTGGACGAATCCCTGGAATTCCATTCGCGCGCCTTCGGGTTGAAGAAAGAATAGCCACAGAGGCACAGAGTACACAGCGTTCGGGAGTGGATAGTCCGATACCAGTCCCGCTCACGGCGAGTTACTTCCAATTCCACGACAGAACAGCGCGGACGCAACAATCGAGCACGAAAATGCGTAACTGGAAAAGGGACAGCGATGCGAAGACAAACACAGGTAGCGAGCGCGGCTTCATTGTTAATCGTGCTGCCTCTGCTGGCGGCGGGGGCCGGAGCAATGCTGGGCGGCGGTGTGCTCCACCCCACGCGCAAGCCGCTGACGGTAGAGCAGGTGGCAAGCGCGGACGAAATGCTGAAGCGTGTTGCCGCGCGGCGCGAGGGGTCCGACGTGCGCGCGGGGGATGGTGTCCTGCTGCGGGGCTGGAAGGCGAAACCCGCAATGCCCAATGGCGACTGGGTGCTGCTGTACCACGGGGTGAGCGATAACCGCACCGGCGTTGCATGCCACGCGGAATTCCTGCTGCGCAATGGATACAGCGTCGTGATGATGGACGCGCGGGCGCACGGCGCGAGCGAGGGATCCATGGCTACCTTCGGCTGGCTGGAACGCCATGACACGCGGGCCATCGTGGACGCGCTGTTTGCAGGCGAGGCTGTCCACTGCCTGGTTGCGCTGGGCGAATCCATGGGCGCGGCGGTTGCGCTGCAATCGGCGGAGGCAGACCTGCGCATTGCCGGTGTGGTGGCGGAAAGCTCTTTCGCCAACCTGAGGGAAGTGAGCTTTGACTTTGCAGGGTTGCGGGTGAGTTCCTTCCTAGGAAAGACGCTGCTCCGGCCAGTGGCGAATATGGCCATCCGCGGCGCGGAAAAAGAGGGCGGCTTCAAGGCCGACGGCGTCTCGCCCGAGCGCTCCGTGGCGGCGCGGGCATTCCCCGTGCTCCTCATCTGCGGTTTGAAGGACCGCAACATCCCCGCGCGGCACACCCGTCAAATTCACAAGGCGGCCATCGGGCCGAAGGAGTTGTGGTTGGTTCCGGGCGCAGGCCATACGGCGGCGCTGGGCGCCGCTCCCGCAGAATTTGAGAGGCGCGTGATTGCGTTCTACCGCGGGATTCACGGGCAAAAGCAGGCGCCGGTCAATCCAATGCCGTAGAAGGCCACGCGGAGACGCGGAGCGCGCTGAAGGGACGCCGGGTACACCAGCCCGACAGAGAAGAAAATAGCCGGGGCGCTCCGCTGAGGGGCCGAGGCACCCCGGCTTTCCTACCCACCTCCGCAGTTCGTGGGCAAGAACTCGTTAGGCAGCAAAGTTATCGCCGCGCACAAACTCGTAGCGCTCGATGTCCGCTACCACTCCCACCTTGCGTGCCGCATCCGCTCCCGAATCCAGCTCGGCGCGGCGGACGCGGGCCAGGCACTTCACCCGCACGGGCCCGGCCATGGTGATTTCGTGGGGCAAGGTCATCAGAATTTCTACGGCAGAGCCGTCCTTCAACTCCCGGGGCAGCGAAAATGTGACTCCTCTCGAGCTGACTTCCTCGGAGACCGTGGCGGCCTCGGCGACGGCTGCGTCCGTGTTCCAGCGGACGGTGAGCGGCAGCTTCATCTTGAAGCGGCGCGCGGTGCGTCGGTCTTTGTTATCCAAGGCAGAGTACCTCCCGCGGAACCCATCCTAGAGACGCCCCTGCAACGCTTCAATAGAGCGAAGGACACATGGGGGCGCAGTACAGAGGTACTACGAAAAAGCGGCGAGAAAAGACGGCGGCGACCTAACCGCATTCCAATCAGTGAATTAGAACCGCGTAGAAATCAGGCCTGGTCTATCAGCCGGTGATGGAGGGCATAGAGCGCCAGCTCGAGACGGTCCCCGACTCCGAGTTTGTCAAAGATATTGTGCAGATGATTCTTAACGGTCTGCTCGCTGATAAATAGTTTTTCGCCGATTTCACGGTTGCGGAAACCCTGGGCCACCAACTGCACAATCTCCCTCTCGCGGTCGCTGAGCAGGGGTTTCTCGCGGCGCGGGCCGGCCTCGGAAGATTTCTGGAAGGCCTTCATCACTTCCGAGGTCATCCGGCTGTCCAGCCAGATTTCCCCGGCGTACACTTTGTGAATGCTCTTGATGAGCAGGTCGGTGGCCGACTGTTTCAGAACGACTCCCCGGGCGCCCAGGCGCATGGCCCGGACGACATCGCGGTCATCTTCGGCGGCGGTGACCACAATCACGCGAGTGGGCAGAGAGTCAAAGTTAACCTCTTCCAGGACGGTCAGCCCGTCTTTATCGGGCATCCGGAGGTCAAGCAGCAGGACGTCGGGTTTCAGCTTGGCCAGCAACTGGACGGCTTCGGTGCCGCTGGCCGCCTCGCCGACAATCTGAATGTCTTCCGCGCCGTCCAGCAGTTTACGCAGGCCATCCCGGAAAATGGGATGGTCGTCGGCAATAAGGATGCGTATGGCGTTCTTCGTTTTGGCCATTTAGCTTAGCGGCACTTCCACCACCAACTTGGCGCCGTGGCCGGGACTGGATTCGATCGTCAGGGCTGCGCCCATCCCGCGGGCCCGCTCTTTGATCGAAATCGGCCCCAGGCGCAGCCGGTCCAGCTCATCACTGGAAAACCGGCCCGCAAAACTGAACCCCTGGCCGTTGTCGTCCACAGCGAGGCAAACTTTAGCCTCATCCTGCCATAGTTTTACCACGACGTGCGTGGCCCGCGAATGTTTTTTTATGTTGTTCAGCGCCTCGCGGTAAATCTGGAACAGCTCGCGGCAGACGCGGTCGGGCGCCTGCAGGTCCTTGGTGTCGGCGATCAGATCCAGTTTGATGTTCGCCTCGCTCCGGAAGCGCTCGGCAAACCCCTGCATCAGGTCCACCAGGTCCGCACTTTCGACGTGTACAGGACGCAGGTCGGTTACAAATTTTCGCAGCTCCTCTTCTTCCCTCCTGACGGCCTGGTGCAGAGCGGACAGCTCTCCGACCACCTGTTCGGGTGCCTGCGGCAGCTTGCGGTGCAGGACGTCGAGCTGGATGCCCAGGCCGAGCATGGTTTGCAGGATCGAATCATGGAGGTCGCGGGAAATCCGCCCGCGCTCGGTTTCGATGGCCCGGGAGCGGAGATGCCGCAGCAGGAAGAGATTTTCAAGCGGCATGCTCAGGTGGCGCACGATGCGCTCCAGCCAGCGCAAGTCCTGGCGCGAGAAGCGGGCGGTGCAGTTACACAGCAGGAGGCGGCCGGCGGGCTGCCCTTCGAAATCCAGGACTGTGCTGATCATGTTTTGGATGCCCATTTCCTCGCGCGACGTCCCGGGCAAGCGCGGAGCTGCGCGCAGACTCTTGCCGTCTTGGGAGTTCCAGGCGAAGCCGTCACCCGAGCCGGCCAGGGAATTCCAGCACAAGCTGGCCTCCAGGTTGTCGAGGAGAAAAGCGTCAGATTTCTCCAAGGGCAGGTTCTCCGGGGCCAGGCGCTGCACATCACTGCGGCGCACCCGCCACACAAACAGGCGCTCCAGCTCTCTGTCGTGGAACGCCAGGACACCCAGTTCGCAGTCAAACAAAATCAAGAACTCCTGCAACATCTGACGCAGGGACTCCGCCAGACCCAGTTCCACCCGCAGCAGGCCTGAAACCCGATCCAGGGCCTCATTTTCTACCGCCTGGCGCCGCTGCCTCGCGCCCAGAAAACCGATACCTGCTCCCGCCGCAAACGTTCCGGCCGCGAGCGGGAGCCAGGAATTCATTGCCGGAGAATGGAACCCCGGCGTGAAGACTGCGCGCAGCGGCAACGCCAGCGTTGCGATGCCCGCCAGGATGACGGCGGGCTTCATCCCCCAGCGGACGGCCGCCGCAAAAGCGAGGAAGAGATAGGGAAACCAGAAGGCGACGACAGAAGGAGTGAGGACCAGAAATGCCGCGACAGCGAAAACGTCCGCCCACAGCGGGAACAGAGCGGGTCGCCAGTGGTCCAGATAATCCAGCGACGCAATCAGTGCGGCCAGGGCCAGATAGATAAGCAGCAGCGTCAGCGCGGCCGGGGCCGCGGCGTCCGGCCCGAGTTCCAGCAGGTCTACCAGGGCCAGGAGCAGGAAGATAACCCGCGCCAGGGCAATCTGGCGGTTAAGGTCGCGGCGCTCTGCGGAGTGCGGCTGCATCGGCCTACCGTTCGTCCAGCGAAGATTCTCCGCCAGACAGTCTAATCCACCGCGCCCTGCGCACAGGAGGAAACCGAAGGATCGGTTACTGGTGGTAAACGCGGTGCCGTAACCTGCGGCTCGTGCGGACGGCCGCAGCCTGCAACCGTGCTAGAATAGAGCGCGCTGGGTGGTGAGCGTAGCTCAGCTGGTAGAGCATCGGTCTGTGGCACCGAGGGTCGCGGGTTCAAATCCCGTCGCTCACCCCAATTCTCCCTTCCTGGACAATGACTGTTGCGCGCGTTCTGTCCTCATCTCCGTTGCGCCCTGAATCACAAAGTGATCCCTGATGAGTGAGGAGGAGTGACCGCCCTGCGCGCCCCGAGCAGGGACATGGAGCTGAGTGAAGCCGGTCGCGCCTTCGAGTGCAGACCATTCTCTGGGTGGGCTGCGGGGATCAGGATGAAAGCTCGCGCAGGGCGGCCAGGAGGCGGTCCACTTCCTCCGTGGTGTTGTAGTGGACCAGGCCGATGCGCAGCAGCCCGCCGTCCTTTTCCACGCCGAGGCGCTCGGTGAGGTTGAGCGCGTAGTAGTTTCCGTCCCACGTGAAGATGCCGCGCTCGCCGAGGAACCTGGCCATCTCCAGCGGCGTGTGTCCCTGCATGCGAATCCCGAAGGTGCCAACGCGCTCGGAAAGGTGCCGGAGATCGGAAATGCCGTAGAGCCGCACGCCGGGGATGCCCAGAAGGCCCGGGATCATTCTGCGCACCAGTCCCGACTCGTATTCCTGGATGGCCTCATACGCGGCCAACAGCGCGGTGCGGCGCAAGGTGGCCGCCGGTTTGGCTCGCCGGCCGAGTTCCGCGAGATAGTCCACTGCAGCGGTGATTCCCGCCAGCAATTCGTGCGACAGCGTGCCGGTTTCCCAGCGGTCCGGGATGTTGTCCGGCGCGGGGCGAACCTTGTAGGGCGCGAGGCGCCGCAGGTGATCGCTGCGGCCGAAGAGCACTCCCTGGTGCGGGCCAAAGAACTTGTAAGACGAGCAAGCCAGGAAATCGCACCCCAACGTGCGCACGTCAATCGGACCGTGCGGAGCGTAGTGTACGGCGTCCACAAAACTCAGTGCGCCAGCGGCCCGGGCCATCTGCACAACCTCCCCGACCGGATTAATGGTGCCCACGGCATTGCTGGCGTACCCCACGGCCACCAGGCGCGTCCGAGGAGTGACCTTGCTGCGCAGGTCGTCCAGGTCCAGCGTGCAGTCGGACTCGCGGATGTCGGCCTGGCAAACCACGACTCCGCGCTCCTCGAGCGCGCGCCAGGGGGCCACGTTGGCGTCGTGGTCGAGGGTTGTGACCACGATTTCATCGCCCGGGGCCAGCGTGCGGCCGATGGAACGGCTCAACGCGAACGTCAGTGTGGTCATATTCGCGCCGAAACAGATTTCCTCCGGCGCGCAGTTCAAGAAATCGGCCATCGCGCGGCGCGTCGCGGCGATCAGGGTGTCGGTGCTGCGACTGGTCTCGAACGCGCCGCAGGTGTTGGCGTTCGACCGTTGGTAATAGTCGCCAACCGCCTCCATCACCTGGCGTGGAGCCTGCGAGCCGGCGGGAGCGTCCAGAAACGCGACTGGGTAACCATTCACGGTGCGATCGAGCGAGGGAAACTGCGCGCGCACCCAGCCGGTGTCGAAGGAATTCATCTAGGAAACCCCGGGGAAATCGCCCGAGGAGGCGCTAGGGTAGCGGAAAGAGTCCCTGCGTGCCAGCCCCGCGAGAGTTTCCTTCGGACTTGTGCAGATCTCGCCCGCGGCTGACAATACCCCTGAGTACGATGTGTGCACAGAAGGAATCCGGCGAACCGGCTGCTGCCCAGGTGCGGGCGCGATGGCTTCGATTCTTGCCCCCGCTCGTCACCATCGTCATTTTTGCGCTTATCCTGCGGCGCATCCCTGCCGCGCGACTTGCGGACGCGGTTCGCGGAGCAGACCTGGCCGCATTCCTGCTGCTGATGATTCCCAACAGCTTGATCTATTTCGCGTGGGACACTTTTCTGCTGGCCAAAGTGATCGGCTGGTTTCACGGCCGCGTGCGCTATACCGAGCTGCTGCCGGTGCGCGCGGTCAGCTACGTGGTTGCGCTGCTGCAAACACAGGTCGCACAGTTCAGTATGGCGCTGTACCTGCGCCAAAAACTCGATGCGCCCTTTCTGCGCCTGGCAGGCACGGTTCTTTTCATCACCCTGGTCGAGATCACGCATCTCGCGCTGTGGGCCGCTTCGGGTATGGCGCTGTACACCGACCGCATCCCGCGCGATTTGTTTCTCATCCCGGCGGGGTTTGCGGCCTTCTGGCTGGTATTTGTAGCCGCCCTGCGCCTGGGCCGCCCCACGCGGTGGGAAATTTTCCGGACGTTTGTGCGCGCGCCGCTGCTGCGCTATGCGCAGTTTATCGCACTGCGAGCGCCGCTGTTTTTCCTGGCGCTGGTGTTCCATTGGCAGGCGGTGAAATCGTTCGGCATCGAGATTCCCTTCCCGCAGATGCTGGCCTTCCTCCCCATTGTGTTTGTCATCGGGGCCGTCCCGGTGACCGTGGGCAGGCTGGGGACGACACAGGCAGCCTGGCTGTTCTTCTTCGGAGACTTTGCCGACCCGGCGCAGCTATTGGCTTATAGCCTGGCCGCGCACGCCACCTTCATGCTTTCCCGCGGCGCACTGGGGCTGATCTTTCTGCCCCGCGCCTATCGCGAGCTGGCGGGAATCGCGGAGCGGAGAGTCCCGGCTGACGAATCCGCCTGAGAATGCCGAGGCGCAACAACAGTGCCAGGTCCCGATCCCGAAGCCTCGGGATTCAGGAGGCTGCGCCACCTCTGATAAGATGGCCGCGCCCTGATGACCGAATCCCGTCACCCGCAGCCCGCGCCTGCCGGCCCAGGCCCGGAAGCCAAAAAAATCGGATTCCTTCCATTGCTCGTGCTGTTCTATGCGTACACCACCGGCGGACCCGTGGGCTACGAATCGCTGTTTTCGCTTTCCGGGCCGGGGATGTCGCTGGTGTTCCTCGCGCTGGTGCCGCTGGTGTGGAGCATCCCCATCTCGCTGGCCGCGGCGGAAATGAACAGCGCCATGCCTGTGCAGGGAGGTTTCTACCGCTGGGTGCGTGCAGCCTTCGGCGATTTCTGGGGCTTCCAATCCGGCTGGTGGAACTGGACGGGGACATTTCTGCTGAACGGCGCCTACGGAGTTCTGGTGATGGATTATTTGCAGCCGCTGCTGCCTCCCATGAGTCGCGGGGTGAAATGGGCGTGCGCGTGCGCGTTCCTGTGGCTGATGGCATACGCCAACATCCGCGGCATTCAAATTTCCGGGTGGGTTTCGACGGCTTTGCAGGCCGCAGTGATGGTGCCTGTCGTGTGGCTGTGCGTAGTCGCAGCAACGAAGTGGCACGGCAGCCCGCTGCTGCCCTGGACGCCTCCGGGCCAGCCGACTGGCGCGGTCTTTGGCGCGGGCCTGGCCTTGGTGATGTGGAATTATGCCGGGTATGAGCAACTGTGCAGCGTGGCGGGCGAGGTGCGCAATCCGCAGCGCACGTTTGTGCGCGCCCTTGCCTGGACCACTCCGCTGGCCGTCCTGACCTACGTGATTCCGTGTGCGCTGGCGCTTGCCGCGCTGGGCGACTGGGCGGAATGGAAGACCGGCTACATGGTGGTTGCAGCGGAGAAGATTGGCGGGCCGGCGCTGAAAGTGGCGATGGTGCTGGCGACCTCGATTGCCACCGCTTCCCTTTCCAACAGCACGATTCTTTCGACCACGCGGATGCCGTTTGCAATGGCCGAAGACGGCTACCTGCCGCGCTGGCTGGCCGCGCTGCATCCGAAATACGGCACGCCGGCAAAGGCCATCCTGTTCTCGACGGTGATCTATTGCGTCCTGGCCGGGACGGATGTGGTCGCTCTGATCGACATCTACATCCCCCTGCGGATTGCCACCTCCGTCCTGATGCTGCTGGCCGTATGGCGGCTGCGGCGGCTGATGCCGGAGGCGCCACGCAGTTTCCGCATCCCCGGCGGGAATCTCGGGCTGGCTTTCGTCGTCCTCGCGCCGATTCTCTTTTGTGGCCTGAAGCTCTACTACAGCACGGAAATAGTTCTGACGTGGTCGCCCGCGCTGCTGGCCGCGGGGCCGCTGGCTTATCTGGTCTTGAGGCGATTCACGGGGAAGGTCGCGTAAGGGCCGCCCGAAGCTGGCCCCTGCGATTGGTCTTACATCACTTTTTCGGCGACGGTCTTGGCCTGGAGGAACAGCAGCAGGTAATCGCGCCCGCCGGTCTTCGAATCCGTGCCGGACATGTTGAATCCGCCAAACGGATGCGCCCCCACCATCGCGCCCGTGCATTTGCGGTTGAGGTACAGATTCCCGACGTGGAACACCTCTGAAGCTTTCTCGAGTTTCTGCGGATTGCGGGAATAAACCGCGCCGGTCAGGCCGAACTCGGTGCCGTTGGCGATTTCCAGCGCGTGGTCGAAATCGCGCGCGGGAATCACCGCGAGGACGGGACCGAAGATTTCCTCCTGGGCGATTCGCGCCGTGGGCTTCACGTCGGCGATGACCGTCGCCTGGACAAAATAGCCGTCGCCGCCGGCATGGCTGCCGCCGGCCACCAGCCGCCCTTCCTTCTTTCCCACTTCGATGTAGCTCAGGATGGACTGCATCGCCGCCTTGTTGATGACCGGCCCCATGTAGTTCCCGGGGTCTTCGGCGGGGCCGACTTTGATCTTCGCCACGCGCTCGCTCAGCTTGGCCACAAACGAGTCATAGACCTTCTGTGCGACGATGGCGCGGGAACACGCGGAACACTTCTGTCCCTGGTAGCCGAAGGCGGAGGCAGAGACGCCGTCCGCCGCGGCGTCGAGGTCCGCCTCGTCATCCACGATGATGGCGTCCTTGCCGCCCATCTCCAGCACGGTGCGCTTGATCCACATTTGGCCGGGCACGGTTTTTCCAGCCTTCTCGCTGATTTGCAGGCCCACTTCCTTCGACCCTGTGAAGCTGACAAAGCGCGTCTGCGGATGCTGCACCAGCGCATCGCCCGCCACGCTGCCCGGACCGGTCACAAAGTTCACCACGCCTTTGGGCACGCCGGCTTCTCCCAGTATTTCAACGAATTTTGCTGCCACGGTCGCGGAATCGGTGGACGGTTTCAGAACCACGGTGTTGCCGGTGACGATCGCGGAGACCACCAGACCGGCCATAATGGCGCAGGGAAAATTCCAAGGCGGGATGACGGCGCCCACGCCCAGTGGGATGTAGACGAGGAAGTTCCTTTCCCCGCGCATCGGCGTTAGCGGCTGGGGCGCGGCCAGCCGGAGCATTTCGCGGCCGTAGAACTCGCAGAAGTCGATCGTCTCCGCGGTGTCTGCGTCCGCTTCCGGCCAGGTCTTACCGACTTCATAGGAGATGAGAGCAGAGATTTCAAACTTGCGCCGGCGAAGGAGTTCTGCCGTGCGGAAGAGGCATTCGGCGCGCTCGGCGGCGGGGACGCGCTTCCAGGACTCAAAGGCACGCGCGGCCTCCTCGACGGCCCGGCTGGCAACAACGGCGTCGGCCTTCTGAAATACGCCCACCACCTGTTCCGGATGCGAGGGATTCGTCGAGTGGATTTTTTCCGCCGTGGTGACGCGCTCCCCGCCGATCATCAGCGGGTATTCGCGGCCCAGCTCCCCGGCCACCTTCTTCAGCGCAGCTTCCATGGCCGCACGGTTCTCTGGACGGGAGAAATCCACAAAGGGTTCGTTGGCAAACTCGCCGCGTTGTACCGGGGCAGCAGCAGTGGTCATCAGACAAACGCCTCCGTGGGAGGATTGCGAATCCGTTATTTTAGACGAGTTACTGCGGGGCCACAAGCGCGGCCGGACCGCGCCCGCCACACCTGCTCAGTCAGGGCCGAGTGCGGATTCCACGTTCTCCTTCATTGAAAACACGCGGTCCAGGCTTACGGCTGCCAACGAGGAGCGCACTTCCTGACTGGGAACCAGCACCAGGTCTTTGCCGGCGGCCCGCAGGTCTTTGAACGCCGTGGCCAGCGTGCCCATCCCCGTGGAGTCCATGTGTAGCACTTGTCGCATATCCAAGACTACCCGGCGCGACTCTACCCGCCGCATTTTTTGCACCAGCTTGTCCAGGCAGTCGTGGCTGACCAGAGAAAACGAGCCGCGACATTCGAATAACGTGGCGCCGGAGCGGGCCTCTTCCGTGAACTGGAGGCGCTGGTTCTGCCGGCTGACTACATTGCGGGCGTCTTGCATCGCTGCGCGCTAAGCAAAACCTACCGCGAGAAGCAGCCGATGTCAATCCACCCGCCCATTCAAGGCCGGATGTAGAGGCCGAGCTGCTGCGGTGGCGGCAGCAGGGAGAGGTCGCGGAACTGCTGCCCGGCGGCCTTGATGGCCAGGATTTTCGATTGATAGGTCTGGGCCAGCAGGTCGTATTTCACCAGCACGTTCGGCAGCCAGTAGGGCCGGTTCTCAGCCAGCCAGCGCTCCGCATAGAACCCGCGCAGCCGCGTCGTGGAGTCGCGCAGGTCTTCGAGGCGTGCGTTGATGCCGCTGATCTCCGCCAGATTGCGCCACACGCGGGCGCGGTCGCCTTGATTCAGATAGGCGTCCCAGTAGAATCGGCTGACCTCGGCGGCAAACTGGAGCTTCATCCCCAGGGCGTCCAGACGCAGCGCAGCGAAGACCAGCGGCTCGATGGTGTCCGCGTGAGCCCGGGCGGCCGCGCGATGGCGGTAGAGCGATTCGAGGGCCCGCTCGGCGTTCAGGCGCAATTCTCGGGCCACGCCATTGCCCTTTTCAATTTGGCGCTGGCCGGTCTCCGTGAACGGGTCCACCCAGAAAAGATCGTCGTTGGCGCCGCGCAGTCCCGCGCCGGCCAGCAACGCGTGCGACCGTGAAAGCTGCGTGATGGCGTCCTGGAAAGTCCGGTTGGCATGGCGATAGAAAGCCCAGTCGTATTTGTTTTGAAACGCCTCGATGGAAGATTCACCCGGCTGCCACGCCGCTGCCGCCCCGAACACCACCGCGGGCCAGGTCATCCCGAAGATAGCCTCGCCGTTATCGTCCCAGGTGGTGTTGAGCATTCCGAGCGCCCCGGCCTTCTGGCCGTCGCGCACCAGGTTCTTGATGTTGACCAACGCGGCGTCCAGATTGGGATAGATGCGGTTCCAATTGCTGGCCCCGGGGGCAACGAAAACCCCCAGCCCCGCTTTCTTGAACGGCGCGATTTGGTCTTCAAAGCTGGCTTTTGGTTCGTAGTCCCAGATGACGGCGACCAGTTCCTTCGGCAGGATGCCCAGCAACTCGGGATACTTGACGGCAATATCGTGCCAGAAGAGCAACTGCTTTCGGTAGAGCGCCATCATCTCCGCGACTCGCTTGACGTGCTCGAGATACACGCGGCCCAGGCCGATTTCTTCGCCACGGGCCTTCGTCTGGCCGCGGCCCAGCTCGAAGGTCTCGTCGGCGCCGATGTGAAATAGCGGCCCGGGGAACAGCGGCACGAGTTCGGCGTAAAGCTGGCGGATCAGCTCGTAGGATTTCTCCTGCACCGGCGCCAGCACGTGGCCGTGCGGCGTCTCGGCCAGCTCGGCATACACTTCGTACTTCAGGACGTGATGCAGATGGCCGAACGCCTGCTGCTCGGGCAGAACCGTAACGTGATAACGCGCGGCGTATTCAACCAGCTCCTTGATCTCGGTCGGCGTCAGCGCGGCTTCGCCCGGCGCGATCAGCGGATGGCCCTGATAGTCGAATACGTGCTCGATGTACAGCGCGAACAAATTCAGCCTGAACTCGGCCAGGGTGCGAATCTGCTGCTTGAAAAACTCCATCGTGGGGATGGGGCCGCGGCTGATGTCGTCGTGCAGCCCGCGCCAGCGCATCGCCGGCCAGTCGCGAATGGCCACCGCAGGACACACCAGCCGCTTGCCATCCCCGGGCTGGATGAGCTGCCGAAGCGTCTGCGCGCCGTAGAAAACGCCCGCGGCAGTGCGCGCAGCGACAATGACGCGCTGCGGTGAGACCTCCAGGAGATAGCCCTCTTCGTTTCCCGCGTCGTCCAGCACCAGGTTGCGCGAAGCCAGGCCGTTGTCCAGCGACGCCCGCTCCCCCAGCCGCCCCAGGTAAATCAGGTTGGCGCCTTCCGGCGCTGTCTGCGAAATCCGAATGCTGGGGCGATTCCCGCCGGCGGATTCGATTTCTTCGGCCAGCGTTTCCGCGGCCACTCGGTCTTCCGCCGTGGTGGCCACGATGCGCGTCTGCGTGGTGATCGTGAACGCGCCCTCTTTGCGATGCACGTGGCGGGGCTCTGGAATCAGTTTCAATTCCTGCGCCGCGCTGATTGGCGCAGCGGCCAGAAGGAATAACAACAGTCGCGCGGTGGGGCGGCTCATCCAGGTGATGTCCTTAGGTTGCATCATGAGTTTCGTTCGCAGCGGGATTATACTGGACAGACTGGGAAGTGGATGGAACATCTCGCCCTGTTGGAAGACGCGGCGCTAGATTTTCAAGAAAATCCGCCGCCAGTAGAACACCCACATCAGCGCCAGCCAGAAAGAGACGTAGGCAAGAGCAAAGAAGAGCGACGCGTTGATGGGGCTGGCGAGCGGCGAAAAGAGTGTCTCGAAAATCCAGGTCTTCCAGGAGACCTCACGCCCGTCCGCCAGCGTTGTCTTGAGCAAGCCGAGCATTTTTGCCAACAGTCCCGAAGCCACAAACACCGTAATCGCGTTCATCCCGTAAACCACAAACGGCTTCGCCCAGCCGCGCCAGCCGCGCATGTCCACCACCCAGTAGCACACCGCCAGCACGACTGCCGCCATCCCGCCGGTGAACAGCACGTACGAGCTGGTCCACAAGTTCTTGTTAATCGGAAACCATGCGCCCCAGATAATACCCAGAGCCATCCCTGCCGCGCCGGCTAGCGCCAGGCGGAAGACCTTGTTGACAGGGTTTGCCGCTCCGCGAAGCCACACACCTGCAAACACGCCAAGCAGCGTCGTGGCGATTGCGGGCAGCGTGCTCAGCGCGCCCTCCGGGTCCCACGTTGGCTTCCAGAGATGTCCTTGCATCAACGCGCGGTCGCACCAGGCAGCGAGGTTGCCGTCCGGGTCGAGGTTGCCCGGGCCATAGCCCGGCACCGGCACCAACGCCATGAGCGCCCAGTAACCGAAGAGGAGGAGGAGCGTCAGCGCTACCTGCGTGCTTCGCCGCAGGAGAATCACCGCCGCCGCAGCGAAGAAGTAGCACAGCGCGATCCGCTGAAGCACGCCGGGGATGCGCAGGGTCGCGAGGTTGAAGAATGGAAAGCCATGCAGGAAAAGGCCCAGCGCAAAAATGCTGGCGCTCCGGCGCAGGGTGTGCAGCAGAAGCCGGCGGCGCGCCTCACCGCGCGCGGCGCGGTGCGCAAACGAGATCGCCATCGAGACACCCACGATGAAAAGAAAAAACGGGAAGATGAGGTCGGTAAAGGTCCACCCGTGCCAGTCGGCGTGGCGCAGCGGCGCATAGATGTGCGCCCACGTTCCGGGATTATTGACCAGGATCATCCCGGCGATGGTCAGGCCGCGAAAAACATCGAGGGAGACCACTCGGGTGGCAATGTGCGTTTCGATGGCTGCAGCGGCGATGGGATCCTCCCGCGGCTCCTACTTCATCGTTTTCAGGATTTCGCGCGCGGCGTTGGCTCCGGACGCGCCGGTCAGCCCGTTGCCGGGGTGCGTCCCAGAGCCGCAGAGGTACAACCCCCGGATGGGTGACGCGTAACGCGCCCACCCGAGCACCGGACGCATTGTAAAGAGTTGGTCGAGCGCCAGTTCGCCATGGAAGATGTGCCCACCAGTAAGCCCATATTCGTTTTCCAGATCCGCGGGCGTAATCACCTGGGTGTGCAGCACCCGGGCGGGCAAATCCGGCGCATATTCTTCGAGTGTGTCGAGCACAGCTTGGAGCAAAGCTTCGCGGTGCGCCGGCCAAGCGCCTGCGCGCAGCCGGTGCGGCGCAAACTGCATGGTTACAGACATCACGTGCTTGCCCGCGGGCGCCAGCGCCGGGTCCGCGATGGTGGGGATGGCCACGTCGAGATACGGCCGCCGGGAGAATTCGCCGTACTTCGAATGGTCGAATGCCCGTTCCAGATAATCAATCTCCGGGCCAATATGGATGCGGCCGGCGAGCGCGGCCGCCGTGCCTCCCGCGGCCCCCTGTCCCGCCGTGAACGGAAGGGCGGTGAAAACGGGCAGGCCGTCGAGTGCGATGTTGACCTTCGCGGTGACGCCCTTGCACCGGTAGTGCTGCATTTTTTCAACAAACCCAGGCGCCAGATGCACGGGATCGAGCAGCTTCAGGAACGTGCGCTTGGGGTCGGCGCCGGAAATCACTGCCCGTGCGTCGAGATCCTCGCCATTGGAGAGCAGCACCCCGGTGACCCCTTCGTTCTTGATGCGGATTTGTGCGACTTCGCTGCCGGTTCGGATTTCGGCCCCCGCGGCCGTGGCCGCGGCAGCCAGCGCCTGCGCCAGCGCGCCCATCCCCCCGCGCGGAACCTGCGAAGGCCCGGCGGGGTGCGGGTCCGCCGCGGCGCGCAAGAGCATCAGCGTGCCGGAGCCAGCCGACCACGGGCCGAGGTTGGCCCCACAAATGCCGCGCGCAGCGACTACCGCGCGCAGAAATTCGGATTCAAAACATTCCGCCACCAGGTCGGCTACGGCCATCGGGCCCCATCGCAGCAGGCGAAACATATCTTTTCGCCCCAACGCGCGGAACTGGCGCCCTGTCTTTAGCAGCTCCCACAGGTCGGCGTTCGTAGGGCTGTCAATTTCCGGGGGCGTGATGGAGAGCAGGTGCGCGATGACGCCGCCCAGCTTGGCGAGCGTGGCCGCGAATGCGGGGTAGGCGTCGGCGTCGCGCGGAGAAATCTTAGCGATGCTTTGCGCGGACGCGGTGTGGTCGTTGAACAGCAGAATACCGCGGCCGTCGGGCAGCGGCGCGAACAGGCGCGGGTCCGGCTCCAGCCACTGCAAGCCGTGGCGGTCCAGGCGCATCTCGCGCGCGATATCGGCGCGCATCGGGCCCGCGGTGTGGGCCAGCGTGGAGCATCTGAACCCGGGAGCGAATTCACCTGTCACCGCGCAGCCGCCTGCAAACGGCTGGCGCTCAATCACCAGGACTCTCCTCCCCGCGCGTGCCAGGTAGTAGGCGCACACCAGCGCATTGTGGCCGGCGCCGATCACAAGGACGTCGCGCGACGCTGCCACGGCTAGGCGGCCCCTTTCTTCAGGTCTTTCAGGATTTCCAGGGCGGCCAGGCGTCCGGGTGCGCCCATGATCCCGCCGCCAGGGTGCGTGGCCGAGCCACACATATAGAGATTCTTCACTGGCGTGCGGTAGTGCGCCCAGCCGGGAACCGGGCGCAGGAAGAAAAGCTGTTCCAGCGATAATTCGCCCTGGAAAATGTTGCCTTCGCTCAGGCCGAATTCACGCTCGAGGTCGAGCGGCGTGAGCACCTGGCGGTGCAGGATGATGTTTTTCAGATTGGGCGCGTGTTCGGCGATGGTGTTGATGACGTTGTCGCCGAAGGCTTCGCGTTTGTCGTCCCAATTCCCCTCCCGCAGCTTGTACGGCGCATATTGCACGAAGCACGACATCACGTGCTTGCCCGGCGGCGCCACGCTGGGATCCGTCAGGCTGGGGATAACGATGTCCACGTAGGGCCGTGGCGAATAGTCTCCGTATTTGGCGGCGTCGTAGGCGCGCTCCATGTAGTCCACCGAGGGCGACATGGAAATAGCCCCGCGCAAGTGCGCGCCCGCTCCAGGCTTGCACCTGAAGTCCGGCAGCGCATCCAGAGCCAGATTCACCTTTCCGGACGAGCCGCGAAATTTGTAGCGGTTCACTTCCTCCAGGAATTCGCCGGGCAGGTGCCGCGACTCGATGAAGCGCGTGAAGGTCAGCCGCGGGTCCACGCTCGAGGAGACCACCTCGGCGCGAATCTCGTCCCCGTTCTCCAACGCCACGCCGATGGCCCGGCCGTTCTGGATGAGGATTTGCGCAACGCCTGCCCGCACGCGAATTTCCGCGCCGGCCTCGCGCGCTGAATCGCCGATGGCATTGCTGATGGCGCCGGTGCCACCGCGGACAAATCCCCACGCGCGAAACGCGCCGTCAATCTCGCCCATATAGTGGTGCAGCAGAACGTACGCGGTCCCCGGGGAGCGCACGCCCAGAAAGGTGCCAATGATGCCGCTGGCGGACATCGTGGCCTTGAGCACATCGGTCTCGAACCACTGGTCGAGGAAATCCACCGCGCTCATGGTCATCAACTGCACCTGGTTGTACTTGTCCTGCTCGGGCAGGTGCTGGAAGCGGCGGCCGAGGTAGAGCAGCTTCATCAGCTCGCGGGGGTCAAGGCCCGTAGGGTCGGGCGGCGTCATCCCCAGGATGGGCTTGACGAACCGGCACATCTGCACCATGGCCTTGCCGAATTCCTCGTAGGCCTCGGCATCCACGCGGGAATGGCGCAGCAGCTCGCGGCGGGTCTTGGCGTGGTCGTTGACGCGCCACAGAAAATCTCCGCTGGGCATGGGGGTAAACGTGCCATCCAGCGGCAGGATTTCCAGACCGTGACGCGGCAGGTCCAGGTCCCGGATAATTTCCGGACGCAGCAGGGAGACCACATACGAACAGACGGAAAACTTGAAGCCGGGAAAGACCTCTTCGGTGACCGCGGCTCCGCCCAGCACGTAGCGCCGCTCCAGGACCAGCACCTTTTTGCCGGCGCGCGCCAGGTACGCGGCGTTCACCAGGCCGTTGTGCCCGCCTCCGATGATGATGATGTCGTAGCGATTGGTCATTTCAGCTCAGGACGCGACATTGTACACAATGGGTTTGCAAAGAGCGAAATCGCCGCTAGAGATGCCTCGCGCGGATGATCCGAGAAGGATGCCCCGCGGCACTTTCTGCTATACTGACGCGGGAGACGCTGATGAGCCGCAGGGATAAGAGACTGCAAGAGACAGCGAGAAAGCTCGTGGATATTACCTGGCCTGTGTTCTCCCGCTTCTCACCGGAAGAACAGGAGCGGCGCCTGCGTGCTGCAGAAGCCAAAATCGCTAGCTGGAAGAGGTCTCGGGCCGCCGCCGATGGGCGCGCCAAGCGGAAAGCGCGGAAGAAAACTCGTGTGACCCTCGTTGCAGCCCGATCTCGAGCATCAACTCGATAGCCCGCTGTTCATCCCTCTCGTTCAAAAGCTCCCGGTAAACCTGCATCAATCTTAGCCGGCGCTCGCGCTCTTCGGCTCGCACGGGCTTTCGTCTGCCCCTGCTCCCTTATTCGCAGAGCAGGTCATCCAACTCGTCGTCTCTGTTCACAGCATCATCCCAGCGGCCTGTGCGCGGCGGATTCTACCGGCCCAGGGTCAGGGGAGGCAAGCAATCGGCTATAATGCCGCGCACTGCGCAGACTCAGGCCTATGCAGCTTCTCTTGATCCACCGGGAGGAGGGAACCAATGCCCATCGGTACCGCCGTGCACGATCGCACCCTCGCGCTCTGCGAAAGCCTGAACTACCGCGAGTGGTCCGGCTATTATGCGGTCAGCGTCTATGAGACGCACCACGAGCACGAATACAATGCCCTGCGCAACGCCGCCGGGCTGATTGACATCTCCCCGCTCTTCAAGTATCGCGTCACCGGCCGCGACGCCACGCGCTTCGTCAACCGCGTCATCGCCCGCGATATCCACAAAGTTGCCCCCGGGCAGGTCATCTACTGCTGCTGGTGCGACGAAGACGGCAAAGTGATTGACGACGGCACGATTTCGCGCCTCGGCGAAAATGTGTATCGCTGGACCGCTGCCGACCCCAGCCTCCGTTGGTTCCGCCAGAACGCGCTGGGCCTGGACGTCGAAATCGAAGACATCTCTGAGCAGGTGGCAGCTCTTGCCCTGCAGGGGCCTACCTCCGCGCGCATCCTGCGCAAAGTGGCCGAGGCTGATATCGACAAACTGAAATACTTCCGGGTGACTAGCGGCAAGATTTCCGGCGTTCCCGTGGACATCTCCCGCACAGGTTATACGGGCGACCTCGGCTACGAAATCTGGATTCCGTGGGACAGGGCCGTGCGCATCTGGGACTCGCTGATGGACGCGGGACGCGAGTTCGACATCCACGCTGCCGGGATGCTTGCGCTGGACGTGGCCCGCATCGAAGCCGGTCTCATCCTCATCGAGGTGGACTACTTCTCCAGCAAGAAGGCGCTGATTGAGACCCAGAAATACTCGCCCTTTGAAGTCGGCCTGGGAAAGCTGGTGCATCTGGAGAAAGAGCACTTCATCGGGCGCTCAGCGTTGCTGAAGGAGAAGGCACGCGCCGGCCCGCTGCGCCAGCTCGTGGGCCTCGAGCTCGACTGGGACGAAATAGACGCGCTATTCGACAAGCACGGCCTGGCGCCGCAGGTATCCGCCACCGCATCGCGCGTGGCCGTGCCTGTGTTCCGCGGCGGAGCGCAGATTGGCAAGGCGACCTCCACCAGCTGGTCACCCACGCTGAAAAAAATGATCGCATTGGCCAGCATCGAGCGTGAGCACGCCAGGCCCGGCAAGACTCTTCACGTGGAGATGACCGTCGAGGCCGTGCGCCACCAGGTCAGCGCGCGCGTCAGCCCGCTCCCCTTTTTCAATCCGCCGCGCAAGACGGCCACCCCGCCGCTCTGATCCAGTGCTGCGCGAGCATATCTTCGAGCCCCGCACCGTCGGCCAGGACGGCTTTCGCTGGCGCGGCATCGAGCCCACGCGGCTGGAAGCGCTCACCGACGGCGTGCTGGCCTTCGCGCTGACCCTGATTATCGTCTCGCTGGAAGTCCCCCGTACTTACAGTCAACTGCTGCGCGTGATGAGCGGCTTTCTGGGCTTCGCCATTTGCGCCACGTTTTTGTTCGGAATCTGGTGGGGCCACAACGCCTACTGCCGCCGCTTCGGTTTGCAGGACTACTTCACCCAGGTGCTGACCGGCGTTCTGCTGTTTGTCGTGCTCTTCTACGTGTACCCGCTGAAGTTCCTTTTCACGCTGCTGGTGGCCATGTTTTCGGGGGGCCGCCTGGCCGGCACGGTCTTTTCGGAAACGCAGACCCGCGTGATCGAAAGCTGGCAATGGCCCTCGCTAATGATGATTTACGGCGCGGGTTTCATCGCCGTCTACCTGGTCTTCACGCTGCTCTACTGGCACGCCTGGCGCCTGCGGGATTCGCTGGAGCTGAACGAGCGCGAACGCATCATCACTTTCTTCAATATCGAAGGCTATCTCATCAATGTAGGCGTCGGGGTTCTGTCCATGCTGATTGCCTGGACCGGCGGGCCGGGCCTGGCGGCTATCTCCGGGATGACTTACAGTCTGCTAGGGCCCCTGCGGGGTTTCCACGGCTGGCGCCTCGGACGGCGCCTGGACGCGATGGACCGCGCGGCGGGCTCCTGACCAAACCCGGCGACCAGGACGGCAGCGCTATTTTTTTTCGGCCTGCTCCGCACCGGCGAGCAGTCTGTCCAGCGCAGACCGGTCCAGGTAGCGCCCGCCCAGAATGACCGCGGTAATTTCGCCGGTGTTGCGGATGTTCTGAAGCGGGTTGGCCTCGAGCAACAACAGGTCGGCGATTTTCCCCTTCTCAATGGTTCCGTAGGAATCCAGTACGCCGAGGAAGCCGGCGGCATTGCGCGTGGCCGCCTGCAATGCGTCCATTTCGGACAGGCCGGACTGTACGAGCAGTTCCAGCTCCTGGTGCAGGCTGAATCCGGGAAACAGGTAAGGAGCGGGGGTGTCGGTCCCGGCTAGGAACGCGAGCCCCGCGCGAAGCATATCGCCCACCAGTTGCTGCTGCCGCTGGAAGAGGCGGATGCCGGCGTTGGTTTCCTCGTAGCTGAGACCCTCGTGCCAGGCCAGTGCGCCCTGCTTCCAGATTTCCTGAAGCGCCGCGGGGATGAATCGCAACTGGTCCGGTGCGGGTAGAGTGCCCTCGGCGCCGAGAAATGCGCGATTGCGCAACAAGACAAGCGTGGGTGTGTGCCAGGTGCGGTTGTTGCGCATTCGCGTGAAGAGTTTTTCCGCCTCCGTATTGTCATAGGCGGCGATCCAGTCACCGATCCAGGTGCGCGGGCGGCCCTCGGCGTCCACGCCGGGCTCGGGGTTTTCCTGCTTCCACTGCTCCGCGCTCCAGGGAATGTACGCATCGCGTCGCTTGCAACCGAATAAAACCTGCGTCAGATGCTCGATGCTGGCCTGACCGGCGTGGGCAGCTTCCCAGGCCTCCACCGCATCGGGCACATGACCTGCAAATGGGATCTTCAGACGTTTGGCTTCTGCGGCCAGAGCCAGATAGGCCTCGCGGGGCACGCGGGTTTGCACCTTGATGAAATCCACGCCCTGCCCGACCAGCTTGCGGACAGCCTCGCGGGCGGAAGCTGCGTCGGTGACGACCATAGCCGGCTGGAAGGAGGGCTCCGGGCCGTCCACATAGGGGCCCGCGGTGAATATGCGCGGTCCGAGCAGTTCGCCCCGCCGCATTTCTTCGCGCCGTTTCTGGATTTGCTCGAAATGCGCGCCCATGTCGCGCACCCCGGTGATGCCATTTACCAGCAAAAGCGGGATGAGGATGTCGCGGCTCCCGGCCGGTTCCCCCGCCGCGGTCAGGTGGACGTGCATATCCCACAGCCCCGGGATCAGGAACTTGCCGCTGCCGTCAACGACCTGCGCGCCGGAGGGCGCCTGGATGCCCGCCGACGGGCCGAGCGATTCAATCCGCTCACCCCGAATCATCACCGTGATTCCGTGCTGTTCCGGAGCGCCGGTGGCATCAATGACGGAAACGTTTCGGATCAGCAGGACGGGCGGCTTCGGCCGCAAGAGCCACCAGCCGAGCGCGCCCAGGAGAAGACCCAGCAACAGGCCAGCGGCAGCGACTTTGTAGGCGCGAACCATGGACGAAGTTTACGGCTGCAAGCGGTTGAATTTCCGCAAGACTTCGCGCAGCCGGCCGTGCGGCAGCCCGAGCACTTTGTTGCCATCCACTCCGCTCATCGTTTCCGCGGCGACCAGGGCGTTAATGATGGCTTCCTCGGTGGCCATCACCGTAGCCTCGAGCACCGGGCTGATGCGGTCATTAGGCAGCATTTTCAGATCCACCACGCCCTCGGGACGCACCGCGCTCGGATTGGCCGTTGAAAATGCAATGAAGATATCTCCAGAGCCGTTGCTGGCAATGCCGCCGTTGCGCGCCAGCCCCATTGCCGCGCGCCGCGCCAGCCGCTTTAACTGATGCGGTAGCAGGGGCGCGTCCGTGGCCACCACGATGATGATAGAGCCAACGTCTTCCTCTCCCCCCAGCGCGCTGCGGAACGCGCCCTCGCTGATTTCTTGCCCCACCGGCGCCCCGGCGATCCGCAGCAGCCGCCGTGCCCCGTAGTTGCACTGCACCAGCACGCCGATGGTGTATCCGCCCTGCCGCTCGCTCAGCTTGCGCGATGCCGTGCCGATGCCGCCCTTGAATTCGTGGCAGACCATCCCGGTCCCCCCGCCCACATTTCCCTCGATGACGGGGCCGGCCGCAGCCGTTTCAATGGCCAGGTGCGCGTGCTCGGGCTTGACGTGAAACCCGCCGATGTCATTCAGGTAGCCGTCCCAGGTCTCCGCAACCACGGGCAGCGACCACGGCTGCGACAGCCCGCTGCGCTTCAGTTGCCAGCCAATCACAGCGTCCCGCACTACCCCTACGCTGCTCGTGTTGGTAATCATCACGGGCCCTTCCAGGAAGCCGCCTTCCTCGAGCCAGGTCGTGCCGGTCATTTCCCCGTTGCCGTTCAGCGAAAACCAGCCGCCGAACACCAGGTCCGTGGAGTTCTTGCCGCGAGGCAGGACGGCAGTGACGCCGGTGCGTACGGGCCCCTTGCCCATTTCCAGTTTGCCGTCGCCACGGATGATGGTGCTGTGGCCAACCTCGACACCGGCCACGTCGGTGATGGCGTTCAGCGGCCCGGGCGTGCCTTCGAAGGGCACGCCGAGATCCCTCGCGCGGGGCTTGTTCTGGGCCACCGTGCAGAGTGGCGCCGCTGCGGCGAGGAGCGCCGCCACCAAAGTGTGAGCTGTCCATCGAACCATAGGGAGTGACATGGGAAACCTCCGAGGAGCAGAAAGATACACCGTCGAGGTGCCGAAGGCGCAGGGAAAACCACGACCGCTCTTTCTGGTAGGCCGGCTTCCAAGCCCTTGCGCCGGCCGGAAAAACCTATTAGGATTCCCATATGAAAACTATTGCGATTACCATAGACGATTCCACTCTGGAACGGCTCGAGCGCGTGGCCCCGAAACGCCGCGGCCAGCGCCGCAACCGCTCGGCACTCATCCGGCGAGCCGTACAGGAGTACATCGCCCGCTTGGAGCGCCAGACCCAGGAGGAACGCGAGCTTGCCATCTATCGCCGCCACTATCGGATGCTCAACCGTCAGGCAGCGGCGCTCATTCGAGAGCAGGCCAAGCTGTGAAGCGGGGAGAAATCTATAGGACCCGAGATCCGCTGCCGGAACGGGGTGACAAAGCGGGCTTCTACGTGATTGTGTCGCGAAACTTTGTCGCGGGGCAGGACCGCATTTCTACGGTTGTATGCGCGCCTGTGTACAGCGAGGTGCTGGGGTTGGACAGTGAGGTAGTCCTCGGACACGAAGACGGGATGCCCCGGGAATGCAGCGTCCGGTGCGACTACCTGACTTTGATTTTCAAGCTGAAGCTGACGGGGTTTGTGGCCACACTCTCCCCCGCGAAACTTGGCGAACTCAACCGCGCGCTTTGCTACGCGCTCGAACTGGATGCTTGACGCGAAGTTACAGGCAGACGGCTCTCCGGCCCGTGTTTCCCCTGTTCCTTCCTCTGTTGGGTCAAGCTCTCCTGACATCCTTACTTCCTGACTTCTTTCAAGAACACCGGCTGGGTCCAGGCCACGGCGCCTGTGGAGGACTCGATGCGCGCGCGAACGAACAGCTCATGGCCGGTGAACGTGTAAGACGGCGTCAGCGTGTCGTCGCGGCGAAGCACTTCGCCGTGGCGTCCGATGAAAAACGTGCGGTAGCGCGGGGCCGTGGCGCCGGAGGCGGCGGGCAGCTCGATGCGGATGCCCATCGCGGTCACTTCATAGTCTTTCAGCGTGACACCCGTGGAGGCGTAGAACTCGCCGCGTTCCATCGCCGCCAGCAGCGCGGCGGCGGAAAGTTCTGCCGCGCGGACAACGATCCACGCGCGGCCGGGGTTGGCAAGGCCAGGGGAGAACTCGCCCTTGAAATGATGCGCGTCGTCGGCAGCCACTGCGTAGATGAGCCGGCCGGAGGAGAGCATCTGGTCCCAGATCTCTTCCGTCGAATACGCCCCGCCTCCGCCGCGGTTGTTCACCAGCGGATGGCCGTTCCACAGCTCGAAGTGTTTCAACGACGGCGCTAGCGCGATGTTCTCGCTGGTCAGTGCCCAGCCGAAATTGGGATGGTTGGCGTGCGGGACCCCGCCGGCTGCACGGATGGCTTTCGCATCTCGCTCCAGCATTTCCTGCACCGTGGCGCCCCCCTGCGGCGTCACCGCTTCGCGCACTCCCACGCCGATCAAGTGCACCGGCTTGCCTTCGAAGCGGTCCGTGACCTCCACACCGCTCAATACCAGAAATCTTCCGGGTGTCCCAAAGAGCCCATTGAGGCCTTCGACCGGGGTCAGCGAATCGTGGTCAGAGATCACCACGAAGTAGTACCCGTGCTCCTTGTACCAGCGCACCACCGTGTCGGGCGAAGAATCCCCGTCCGTATTGCTGGTATGCGTGTGCGTGTTTCCCTTGAGCCAGCGCGGTTGGGCAGAGGCCACACAAGCCCAGAGGATACCCAGAACGCAGGAACACAAGATGCGATGGATCATCGGGGTCTGCCCTCGGCAGATTTCGCAGGCGGGCGCGCTTTGGGAATGTGGTACTCCGCTAGCGCGACCTGCAACAGCGCCGCATTTTTTCGCAGGGCAGCGGTGACCCGCTCGGCCTGCTCTTGCGCCTGTTTCCATCTTCCGGCTTCGGCGGCTTCCGTCAGGCCGGGGAGTTCCAGGTGCGCGTAGGTGTACCGGCAGGCGTAAATCAGGTGCTTGAACCACGGCCTTCCGGGCAAGCCATCGGAGTGCAGAAAATTCTGCTCCACTTGGCGGAGCCGCGCATTCAGCACGCTGGCCCGCGCGGCATCCCGCCGCCCCAGGGAGAGCTGTTGCTCCACCTCGTGGTGCAGCGCGCGCGCCGCGGACTGGAACTCCACGGTGGCCCGCATCAGCGGCCGGAGATCCAGGCGTCCCGCTTTCTGGCTGATTTTTTCGACGTCTCCCGCGAACTGCCGTATGCGTCGCGCATAGGCGGCAAAGTCGAAGGAAAGAACGTCGGCGTTGGCCAGTCGCAACGCCGTGACTCCCCACAGTTGCGACGTCAGCACGTGGTATCGGAATCCGGGGTCGCCGAACTGCGACACCCAGTAGTGGCTGTCATACACCGAGTGGTACACGCCGTAGGGCCCGGTAAAACTGAAGTCGAACACCGGAATGCCCAGGTGGTTCAGGAAAACGGTGTGGTCGGAGCCGCTGCCGATGCGCGTGTTGGGCAAGTCCTCGTCGGAGGAGGACGCCGCGCGCGAAACGTACAACGTGGATTCCTGCGCCCGCGTCGCCGATTCCTTCCACGCCTGGTACAGCGTCTTTCCGCCCGGGTCCGTCAGCGTCCTGGCGATTTCCACCACCAGTGGCCCCACCGAACCGCTCACCATCGCCGAAAAATTCGGTCCCGACGCCGACGTATCCACGTTCAGGTAGGCCACTGCTTTTTTCTTCAGCTCTTCGGCAAATTGCTCCCCCCACTCGGTTGAGCCCGTCAGGGCGACCTCCTCGCCGTCCCAGCTGCACACCACAATCGTTCGCCGCGGCCGGGTGTCCCTCTTTTTCATCTCGCCCAGCGTGCGAGTGACTTCAAGCAGCGAGGCCGTGCCGCTCGAGGGGTCCACGCCGCCGAATTCCCAGGCGTCGCGGTGGTTGCCGAGGATCACCCATTCGTCGGGATGTTCGCTGCCTCGGATGCGCCCCTCCACCACGTAGTTGGACATTACGCGGTTGTCCATCTCCACTTTCACGTGCACGCGCGCCGCGTTGCCCCCCAGCCGGTATTTCAGCGGCAGGCCGCCCTGCCATTCTTTGGGCGCCATCGGCCCGCCCATGTTTTCCAGCAATGGCTTCGCATCGCGCCACGACATCGGCACGGCGATGATTTTCGGCACGCTGGCTGCCTGCTCCATGGCCACCCGTTTGGCGCCGGGCGTGGAAGCCCAGCCGGGAGTCAGCGGGTCGCCAGGCACGATGAAGTCATAGGTGATGGCGCCGCGCTGGATGTGGCTCTCCGGGCCCCACGGTCCCTCCGGGAAGACCTTGCCCTTCACATACCCGTCTTCCTGCGGGTCAGAGTAAATCAGCATGGCCGCGGCGCCTTCGCGCTGCGCGGTAAATGCCTTGAACCCGCGATAGCTGTAGGGGTTTGAGTAGCGCACCAGCACGATCTTGCCTTTCACACGGATGCCGTGTTTCTTCAGCAGCGCATAGTCGGCCGGGTTGCCGCTGTTGGCATAGACCAGCGGCGCGGTCACCTCTCCGGACGCGGAAAGCCCGAGGTAACCGGATTGCACGGCCGAGTTTGCAGAGTCAGGATCGGCGTCATAGGAATCTTCGCGCAGCGTTGCCGTGTAAGACACCGGCGCGATCAGCTCCACCCGGACTTCTTTCGGGAACGTGTTCAGCACGTCGTAGCGGTGGATGATGACTTCTTCCCATCCCTGCTGCTTCCACTGTTCGGCGATGTACTCCGCAAGCTCATTGTTGCGCGCGCTGCCCGCGGGATGCGGCTCCGCGGTCAGGTAGCGGTGCCAGCGCCGCGCCTCTTCCGCCGAAGGGATGGCCAGGAACTGCTTTTCCACTTCCTGCTGCGCGGCAGCAGCGGCGGGAGTGAAGCCCCGCAGCGGTGGCTCCGGCTGCGTGGGTCGCGCGCGCGGACGAAGAGAAAAACAGGAGAAGAGCACGCAGGCCAGCAGCGCTCTCGAAACCAGTGGAAGGCGGTTCATGGTGATAGCCCCTCGCGTCCGGTGACGCAGACCTTTTAACACAAGTGGCCCGGCGCGGCACAGGGTGCCGAATCCAGCCAATCCGCGGCGCTGCAACAACGATCGCTTCCCTGCCAGCGTATAATCGCCCGGGTTCACGGTTTCCGAACAGCAGCCGCGAGATGACTCCGGCCTGCCATCGGGCCGCTCGCCGAAGTCGAGAATTTGCCGGGAGGAACTCATGCGCGAGCATTCCTGCGTGGTCATCGGCGCCGGGTTGGCCGGGCTGAGCGCCGCCAAATGTTTGGTGGATCGCGAGTGGCGAGTGGTTGTGCTGGAAGCGCAAGATCGGCTGGGGGGCCGCGTGCACACGCATTGGTTTCCGCAGGCGCCGGAACTGAATTGCGAGCTGGGCGCCGAATGGATCGGCAAAGACCATGACGCCATGCTCCGGCTTTGTAAGGAACTGCGCCTGAGGCTGCAAAAACACCGTTTTTCTTTTTTCTTCTATGACGGCAACCGGTGCTCGCGCCGCTACGCCCCGGGGGCGTGGCCCTTTGACCCAAAGATGAGGCGGGCGTTCGAGAAATTTGGGCACCGATTTGACACCAATTCGCGGCCTGAGGATCAACTCCTGGATGAATGCGATTGGTGGAACAAGCTGCGGTCCATCGGGTTTAGCCAGAAAGACCTTCTGCGGCGGGACCTGATGGACAGCACGGACTTCGGGGAGTCTATCCGCATGTGCTCTGCCTATGCGGCAGCGGGAGAATATTTCCAGGGCGACCGGTTCGACGAGATGGACTACAAGATCGTAGGCGGGAACAGCCGCCTGGTGGAGGCGCTGGCAGACTGCATCGGCAGGCGCAGGATCCAAACCCGGCAGCGGGTGGAGCGCATTGTGCAGAAGGACCGTCAGGTGCACGTGACCACCCGCAGGGGCAGAAAATTCACCGCGGATTTTTGCATCTGCACCATCCCCGCGAACGGTTTGAACCGCATCCGATGGAATCCCCCGCTTCCGGATGTACAGAGCGAGGCCGCCGAGCAGCTTCAGTATGCCCGTATCGTGAAGACCGCGCTGCTGTACCCGGAGCGGTTCTGGCCGCAGGCGCGGGGGAGCGGGTTCTCCATGTTCGCCAACAGTGCGGCCGACTATTGCTTCGAGAGCACTTTTGGACAAGAGGGCGAGCGCGGAATCCTGTGCAGTTACTCGGTGGGGGACAAAGCGGACGACGTGGCGGCTGAGGATGAGGAAAGACTGAATCAGTGGATCACCCAGGATGTGGGGAGAATCTGTAAGAGAAAAGCGGTTCCGGCCATCGACGTAAAATGCAAGCCCTGGCAAGGGGACCGCTACACCGAAGGTGCGTATGCGTTCTATCGCCCCGGACAGTGGTTCCGCGTCCGTCCGGTGTTGCAGCAACCGCACGAGCGCGTCCTGTTTGCCGGAGAGCACCTGGCCGAGCAACAGGGCTTCATGGAAGGCGCCGTGGATACCGGAGAAGCGGCCGCGAATCTGTTGTCGTAAACCCGCCTGCAAGGGGTCGGAAATGGCAGGGAGCCATTCCGCGTTCTAGAGTGAGGCCAAAACCTCGGCAATCGCCGAGTACAGGGCCGCCGAGAGCTCGGCGATTTCTGCGCTGGAGATCGTGAACGGCGGGGCCAGGAGCAGGTGGTCGCCGCGCGTCCCATCCGCTGTGCCCTGCATCGGATACGTGGTCACACCGCGTTCGAGCGCAGCGCGGTACACGCGCGAGGCAATCTCCGCGGTGTCTGCGAACGGCGCGCGGGTGCGCGCATCCTGCACAAACTCCACCGCGCAAAGCAGACCCAGGCCGCGTACGTCCCCCACGATGGGAAACTCTTTCAGCGGCGCGAGAGCGCTCAGGAGGTCGCGGCCCGCGGGCGCTACGCGCTCAAAGAGCTTGTGTTTTTCAATGTAGTCCAGCACGGCCAGACCCGCGGCCATAGACACAGGGTGGGCATTGTAGGTAAAGCCGTGCAGAAACGCGCCGGTATCGCGGGCAATGGCCTCGCAAACCCGTTGCGAGGCAATCACGGCCCCCAGCGGCGCGTACCCGCTGGCAATTCCCTTCCCCACGAGGATCAGGTCCGGGGTTACATCCCAGTGTTCGATGGCGAAGTTTTTCCCCGTGCGGCCCATGCCGCACATAATTTCGTCGGCGATGAACAGGATGTCGTGACCGCGGCAGATTTCTGCGACGCGCTGGAAATATCCGTCGGGCGGGGTCACGGCGCCGAGTGTGGCGCCCACGACCGGCTCGGCAATGAAGGCGCCGATGCTTTCCGCCTGCGGTCCGGTGAACATTTTTTCCAGCTCGTCCGCGCAGGCCACGCGGCAATCCGGGTACGACAGGCCCAGCGGGCAGCGATAGCAGAAGCACGGTGCGATGTGTCCCCATTCCTGGAGCAGCGCGGCGAACGGTTCCCTACGGCGCACATTGCCGCTGAGCGAAAGCGCGCCCAGCGTTGCGCCGTGGTAGCTCTGCTTGCGGGAAACAATGCGATGGCGGCCGGGCTTGCCGCACGCGCGCCAGTACTGGTGCGCCAATTTGATGGCTGTTTCTGTCGCCTCCGAGCCGCCGCAGGTGAAGAAAATCCGCGCCGATTCGCGCATTCCCGGCGGAGCGAGCTGCCGAATGCGGCTCGCCAGCCGTTTTGCCAATTCGGTGTGGAACTGCGATGTGTGGGCGAAGGCCAGCTGCCCTGCTTGTCGCGCCATGGCCTCGCCGATCTCGGCCACGCCGTGGCCGATCGTGACCACGGCGGCGCCTCCGGCCGCGTCCAGTATTCTCCGGCCGTCGGACGCGTGGATGTAGCAGCCCTCTCCTCGCTCAGCGACAAGGTATTCCTTCCGGAAATCGCGCGGGAAAAAGGCGCTGTCCGTCATCGCGGAAAGGGCTGGAGTGCCGCCCGGCGTGATTCTACCGGAAACGCCCGGCCGGGCGAAGGCGGCGCCATCGGGGAAACCGTGCGCAGGCATGCCACCATCTGCTGTGGGCGATTGGATTCTCCTGGCAATTTGTCTGGTGTCCGCACACGCTGGCCCTGCGCGTCGTGAGCGATTTCCCTAGCGGCCGGAAAGGCGGCCTGGTGCCATTTTACCTGCTGCCCTTCCTCGGCGGCAGCTCGACGAGGCGCGGTTTCCGCGAATTCCGCTGCTACGACAATGCCGCGCTGCTCATCAACCTGGAGTACCGCTACCGCGTCTGGAAGGACCTGGATCGGAATACTGCCCTTCGTTCTATTTCTAAATCGTGCTTCCGGCGTAGAATGTCCCCGTCCAGAAGATGAGTGAACACGCCCCATCCGGACAGCCGCCGCCGAAGGTCCTGTCCGCTATCTTCGCCCTGGTGGGTTTCGGAATGCTTGTCGGCGCTGTATGGACAGGGCGAGACCGCCTGGCCGTTCTGCACAGCTGGCCCACGGCGGAAGCCACTGTAGTCTCCAGCGAAATCACGCGGCACGAAGACAGGGACGACCATAGCACCACGTACGGCGTCAAAATCGTTTTTCACTTCCAGGTTGAGGGCAAGGAAATCACGGCCACCTCGACGGTCGGCTATACCACCTCCGCGCATTCGGTCATGCAGGGATTCGCGGACAAGTTTTCACCGAGCACGAGCCATTCCATTCGCTTCAACCCCGCAGCTCCCGGCGAGGTCTATTTCAACGCGGGCTGGAATTTTGGCTATTTCGGCGTCCCCCTGTTCCTCACCGGCATGGGCATGGTGTTCGCCTGTGTGGGGGTGGTGATGTTCCGCCGCGGGGCGAAAGCTTCTCCCTACTCACAGCAGGGCCGCGGCGAGCTGACTTTGTGCCCTTCCTGCGGCAAAGAGCTGTGGGCGGGAATGGACAAGTGTCCGGTCTGTGGGGTCGCACTGCCGGGAAAATGACCCCCGGACTCCGGCCATCCGCCCGCCTCATTCCCATTGGGCTTCCCTGCGGCTTCGGGTAAACTCCGCGCACCCGATGACCACGGAAACTTCCAGGCCTGAACTCGTCCGCGCCATCGGAAGATGGACTCTGGCGGCGCTGGTGCTCAACGGTATTATCGGCAGCGGCATTTTCGGCCTGCCGGATGACGTCACCAGACACGTCGGCCACGCTGCGCCGTTGGCCTATCTGCTTGCGGCGATGGGCATCGGCGTGATTATGGCCTGTTTTGCGGAGGTGGCTTCGCAGTTCCGCGAAGCCGGAGGGCCCTATCTGTACGCCCGCGAAGCCTTCGGTCCGTTTGCCGGCATTCAGATGGGCTGGTTCGCGTGGTTGGTGCGGATGACCAGCGCTGCGGCCAACGCCAATCTCTTCGTGGACTATCTCGCGCAGTTTTGGGAGCACGCCACTTCGCCCGTTCCGCGCGCCGCTGTGCTCACAGTTCTCATCGGCGTGCTCGCTGCGGTCAACGTCCGCGGCGTGCGCGGCGGCGCGCAGGTCAGCAATCTATTCACCGTCGCCAAGCTGGTCCCGCTCGGCCTGTTCATCCTGGCCGGTATTGTCCTGCTCGGCCCGCAGTTCCCCACGGGCGGGTCCTCGGCTGGCACCAGTAGCTGGTCGGAGGCCCTCTTGGTCCTGGTCTTTGCTTACGGCGGCTTCGAGGCCGCGATGGTGCCGATGGCTGAAGCCAAAGATCCCCGCCGCGACGCTCCTTTCGCGCTCTTCACCGGCCTCGCCGCTGTCACCGTGGTCTATACGCTGATCCACGTTGTGGTCATGATGGCCCTGCCGGACATCATCTCCAGCAAGCGCCCGCTGGCCGACGCCGCGCAGGTCTTCTTCGGCTCCAACGGTGCTTCGCTGATTGCCATCGGTGCGCTCATTTCCACCTACGGCTACCTCAGCGGGCAACTGGTCAGCGCGCCCCGCCTGACCTATGCGCTGGCGGAACGCGGCGACTTCCCGAAAATCTTCGCGGCCGTGCATCCCCGCTTCCGCACGCCGTATGTCTCCATTCTGGTGTATGCGGTCATTGTCTGGGCTCTGACCGTCTTCGGCAGCTTCATCTCCAACGCCATCCTCTCGGCCGTGGCGCGGCTATTCACTTACGCCTTCGTCTGCGCCGCGCTGCCCATGCTGCGTCGGCGTGCTCCCGGCCGCGACGCGCTCCGCCTGCCTGCTGGCTGGCTCTTTGCGCTGGCGGGCATCGCCTTCTGCGTTGTGCTGGTGCTGCGGATGACCGCCGACCACGCTAGAATTGTCGCCGCCATTGCCGGTGTGGGGGCCTTGAACTGGTTGCTGGTGAAAAGGAAAGCGGCAGGGAGTAACGCATGAGGCGCGCGGCCATTGTCGGCTGTCTGGGCAGTTTGTTCGTGTTCGGGTGGATGGCCGGGCCGCAGGAGACGCTGCACGAATGGAATGTGGCCGTCCCCATGCGCGACACCGTTGTGCTGCGCGCCGACGTGCTGCGGCCGGCCGGGGCGGGTCCATTTCCCGTGCTGGTGTATCGCACGCCGTATGGAAAAGATGACGCCATCCGCGGCTATTCGATCTGGAAAAAAGCCGTGGCCCGCGGCTACGCCGTGGTCGTGCAGGACGTCCGCGGCCGATATGCCAGCGACGGCGACTTCCTGCCCTACCAGCAGGAAGGCCGCGACGGCTTCGACACCATCGAATGGGCCGCGCGCCAACCGTGGTCAAACGGCGCCGTCGGCACGTTTGGACTTTCTTACCCCGGTGCCGTGCAATGGCTCGCCGCAATGGAACGCCCCCCGCATTTGAAAGCGATGGTCCCGGCAATGACATTCTCCACGCCGCGGAATTTCTTTTATTCGGGCGGCGTGTTTGATATGTCCTGGGTTGGCTGGATCTGGAACAACATCGCGCCCGATGTGCGCGTGAAGAAGAATCTGTCCGGACCACGCACGGGCCGGGAAGCCCGCGCGGAGTACGAAAAATGGCGGACGAAATTTCAGTCCCACCTGCCGCTGAACTCCCTGCCGGAGCTGAAAGATGTCGCGCCGTGGTACTACGAATGGCTGAAGCATCCGGCGGGCGACGCGTGGTGGGACTGGGCCGAGCTGCGCGGCAAGTACACCCGCGTGGACGGAGTCGCGGTCCTGAATCTTTCCGGCTGGTACGACGAGGCCTACGGCCCCGAAGGCGCGACCACCAACTTCCGTGGACTCCTGGCGGCCCGCAAGGATGAGAAAGACCCGCGCGCGGCGCTGGTGATGGGCCCCTGGGCCCACGGCATCCCCGGCCCGGAAGACCGCGTGGTCGGCGAGCGCGACTTTGGCCCCATTGCGGTGATTGACTACGACGCCTTGATCCTCGACTGGATGGACCGCTATGTGAAAGGCGTCGCACCAGAGTCCGCCGGAAAGCCTGTGCGCTATTTCGTGATGGGCCCGAACGTCTGGCGCGAGTCCAGCGACTGGCCCCCGCCGAACTCCCGCCCCACAGCCTTCTACCTGGCCTCGCAGGCTGCCGCGGGAAAACCGGGCGCATTGTCAAAGAACAAGCCGGGAGTGGCCGGCAGCTTCAGCGAATTTTTCTCCGACCCGTCGAACCCTGTGCCGGACGCATTTCCTCCTTACACCGGCGGGCACGATTACAGCGCCCTGGCGTCGCGAGGCGATGTCCTGGTCTTTGATTCAGAACCCCTTGCACGGGACACGGAAATCACCGGGCCAATCACAGCGGAAATATTCCTCTCCTGCGACGCCCCTGACACCGACCTCTGGGTGCGGCTGCTGGATGTGTACCCGGGTGGCAAGGCCATCAACCTGATGAGCCCCGGGCTGGACGTCATCCGCGCCAGCTATCGCAACGGCACGGCCCGGCAGGAACTGCTCGAGCCCGGCAAAGTGTACAAGCTCCGCCTGTCCAACCTCATCACCAGCAACGGCTTTACAAAGGGCCACCGCATTCGCATCCAGATTTCCGCCACCTTTTTCCCCAACTTTTCGCGCAATCTGCATTCCGGCAAGCTGGAAACCGAATCGGACAAAAAGCGCCTGGCCACCATCCGCATCCACCACGATTCGAAATATTCCTCCCGCATTGTGCTGCCGGTGGTCCCGGCCAGCCCGCGAAGGCAGTAACCTCATCCGAATCCATTGAAGAGGCGTATCATCTAATCGGGGTACGCATACATTTGAAAAAGGGGCATTTTAGCCGTGACGCACAAGTCTGAAGGGTTGGCCCATATTCAAACCCAGCCGAGTCGGCGGTCGTTCCTGACGGGCGCAGCACTGTTTGTCGGGGGAGTCGCGCTGTGGGAGATGCGCGGGGCCCTGGCCTACGCCTTAGGCGGCACGCGCAACAGCAAGCCCGGCCAGGTGACGATAATAGAGTTCACGGACGCGGGCGCGCGCAAGGGCGTGGTCACAGTGGCCAGAGTCATCAAGACCGACGCGCAGTGGAAGGCGCAGTTGACGGCAGCGCAGTTCTATGTGACCCGCCAGGCCGGGACGGAGCGCGCCTTTGACAACGCCTACAACGACAACCACGAACAGGGCATCTACCGGTGCATTTGCTGCGACAACGCGCTGTATTCGTCCATCACGAAATTCGAATCGGGCACCGGCTGGCCCAGCTTCTGGGCGCCCATTGCCAAAGAAAACGTCTTCACCGGGGCCGACCTCAGCTACGGGATGATCCGCTCCGAAGCCCTGTGCGCCAAATGCGACGCCCACCTCGGACACGTCTTCGACGACGGCCCCAAGCCCACCGGCCGGCGCTACTGTATGAACTCCGCCTCGATGAAGTTCATCAAGGCGCCACAAAAGAAGACTTAGCCACAGAGAGCACAGAGGATTAATCCCACCCAATCTCTGTGTATTCTGTGTGTATTTACATCCTGAGTGAAATCGACGGGTGGCGCTATAGCTAATTCTTTGCTTTTTCTTCTTTGGGTTCTTCAACCGTGGCCAGCAGCGACTTCCAGTCGAACCACTCCTTCTGTCCCTTGATCCATTTCTCGAACCAGTTGAACTCGCTCACCATTTTCACCATCTGGTAACGCGGATCGGTAATGCCGTGGCTGTCCTGGGGGTACACGATGTACTCCGTAGGCACGCCGAGTTTCTTGAGCGCCATGTGCAATTCGTCGCTCTGCGGCTTGGGCACGCGCGGGTCGCCGCTGCACACGTGGATCAGCGTCGGCGTCTTTGCGTTCTGGATGTACTTGAGCGGCGACACGGCCACGTAGTGGTCCCAGTTCTCCCATGGCTTCCCCTGGAAATAGAATTCCCGCGGCGCCTGCACGTCGGTTTGCGCGTACATGGAAATCCAGTTCACCGCTCCGGCCCCGCTGGAGATGGCCTTGAAGCGGTCGGTGTGCGTCAGCGTCCAGTTCGACCAGTGCCCGCCTGCGCTCCAGCCCATCATCCCCAGCTTGTCGGGATCGGCAATCCCGCGCGCGATCAGGTAGTCCACGCCGGTGATAATGTCGTCGTACCCCTGCCGGAAATAATCTCCTGAAATTTGCATCCGGAATTTTTCCCCGTACTGGTCCGACCCGCGGTAGTTCGGCTTCAGCACCGCGTATCCGTTTGCCGCGTAGATGTGCACGTAGCTCCCGTAACCCCCGTGGAAGACGTTCAGATCCGCCGACGCGGGACCCCCGTGGATCTGCGCAATCAGCGGATAATTCTTCCCTGCCTCGTAGCCCACCGGCTTGACCAGGATGCCTTCCACCATCTGGCCGTCGGTGCTCTTCCACCGGACATTCTCGAATTCGCCGAGTTGGAAGCCGGCCACCTGGGGGTTAGCGTTCGAAACGCGCACCCACCGGTCGCGTCGCCCGATGCTCTCCGGCCGCGCCAAGTAATAGTCCGCGGGTGACGTCGGATCGGTGACGGAGAGCAGGAACAAACCGGACTCGTGGTCGAACCCCCCGCTAACCACTCCGCGCTCGCGGGTGAGCTGCGTCAGTTTGCCGTCCGCGACGTTGATGGCAGACCAGTTCACGTCGGTCCCCACGCCGGAGATGAAATAGATGGTGCGCGAATCGGCGCTCCACTGCGCGGGTCCCGTGTTGTTATCCCATTCGGGAAGCAGCTTGCGGAGCGGCCCGCCCGTGACCGGCGTGACGTACAGCTTCTGGTTGCGCATGTCGGTGAATTCGTCTTCCGCGCCCATGGCCAGCCATTTGCTGTCGGGAGAAAAGCTGAAAGCACCCTCTGAAACTTTGTTGTCGGTCACGCGGCGGATTTCTCCGGAGGCCAGGTTGATGACATAGACTTCCGACGAGTTGTCAATCAATCCAGTGTGCCGGTCCGGCGAGGTGCTGCGGAAGGCCAGCCACGCCGCGTCGCGCGAAATGGCGACGCTGCTGACTCCGTAGGCCTCGCCGCTGGTCCACCGCTTCTCCGCCTTATCCGCAATCGTGATACTCCACAGGTGCGGAACCGGCCGCGGCTGGTCTACGATGCGCACATCGAATTTCTTCTCCTTGCGCTTCTGGTCGTCCTTGTCCTGCGTGTCCGGCGCGAGGAAGAAAATCCGCGCGCTGTCCGGGCTCCACTGCCACGCGCCAACGGGCGTGGCATGCTTGGTGAGCTGCACGGGCGCATCCTCTTTGGCCGGGTCATAGATCCAGAGTTGGCGCTCTTCGGCCTTGCCTGCGCTGAACGCCAGCCATTTGCCGTCGCGGCTGAAGGCGTAGGCGTTGACGCCGTCCTTGGCGTCGCTGATTTTGCGGGCCTCGCCTCCGTCCGCGCGCATGAGGTAGAGCTGGTTCGTGGTCGCCGTGCCGGGGCCCTCGCGGTCGGAGAGGAATGCAAAGTACCGGCTGTCGCGAGACCATTCCGGCCGCGTCTCGTTCTTCTCTTTCGTAAACGTCATCTGCCGCGGCAGCGCGGAGCCATCGGTGGACGCCACGAAAATGTCCGTGTAGTTCTTGCCCGCCTTCCACTGCGGGATCGAAATCGTGTACACCACGTGGTTGCCGTCGGGCGCGATGCTGCCGCTGCCCACGCTGCGGAGTTCCATCACGTCCACGAAGGTCATCGGGCGTTTGGCCGCTTGCGCGAACGCCATGGGCGGCGCGGCCAGCGCCAACAAACAGAGAATTCCAATCGGCATCCTGACGTGGTTCATGGCTCTCTCTCCTCTGCGAGAATTCACTGTGCGGGAAGGTAGTGTAGTATTGCCGCCCGCAAGGCACAAGGCCGCCGGGCAGGGTCGTTCGAGGGCGGATGCTTGACGTGTGCGAGGCGCGGCGTAGAATCGGCACAGGCTGCCAACTCCGGCGCGCCTGGTTCCTTCCCGCAGCGGGCAGATGCCCGGCGCGGCGCCGGACGTGGCCTTTCGATGAGCAACTCCCCAAGCCCACTCGGTGACTTGCATCAGCTAGGCCAGTACGAAATTCTCGAAAAGCTGGGCGAAGGCGGGATGGGTGCGGTGTACAAGGCGCGGGACACGCGCTTGAACCGCCTGGTGGCGATCAAGGTGCCGCCTCCGGCACGTTGGACGGATGAATCGGCGCGTAAGCGATTTCTGCGGGAAGCGCGTGCCGCTGCGGCGATTGATCACCCGAACGTCTGCACCGTGTACGAAGTCGGGGAGGCGGGCGATGTACTGTTCATCGCCATGCAGCTCGTTGAGGGCCAGAACTTGCGCCAGCTCTTGCAGAACGGCCCGCCGCCGCGCGCCCAGTTTCTCGACGTTGCTCTGCAAGCGGCTGAGGGGCTGGACGCGGCGCATCGCCAGGGCCTGGTCCACCGCGATATCAAGGCCGCCAACGTGATGCTGACGCGCGAAGGCCGCGTAAAGATCCTCGACTTCGGCATCGCAAAAACCGTGGACGCATCCGAAGATCAGACGTCAACCTTCACCGAGGCAGGACAGACCACCGGCACCCTGGCATATATGTCGCCCGAGCAACTGCGCGGACTGCCCCTCGACACGCGCAGCGACCTGTTTTCGTTCGGCGTGTTGCTCTATGAGCTGATCGCGGGACGCTTGCCCTTTGAGCATGGCACCTCGGCGGTGACGGCCGCGGCCATCCTCCGGGAAGAGCCCATGCCTTTGAACCGCCCGGTCAGGGACGTGCCCGCCGAGCTCGAGCGCATTGTGGGCAAAGCGCTGGCCAAGGACCGCGAGGCGCGCTACCAGACGGCCCGCGATATGTTGAATGATCTGGCAGCGCTGCGCCGCTCGCTTGAACGAGGGGTCCCGGCTGCCGCGACTGTCGCTGAACGACTCACGAATACGCGCACCGGAGAATCGCCCGTTGCAGTCGGCGCCGCGCCTCAGCCCGGCATACCCGGTGCGCACCGGATGTGGCGCCCACGCGGGGCGCTAGCCGGCGCAATTCTCTTCGCGGCACTGGTGGTGCTGGGCGTTTGGCTGGTCAACCCAGCAGGCCGGCAGCCCACGCCGGCATCGGTCCAGCCCACCATCGAAGGCGGCGTAGTGGGTGCGCCGGGGGCTGAGTTGGCAAAATCCCCGCTGTCCCCGACGACTGTCGCGTCGGGCAAGCCGTCCATCGCGGCCCTGGTTTTCGTGAATTCCACGCGAGACCCGCAGTACGAGGGCTTCTCAACCGGTCTGGCTGATTCGATGGCGGCGCAATTCCTCGCCGGCGGCCAGTACCGTGTAGTGGAGCGTGCCCAGATCGAGCAGGCCATCAAGGAGTTGCGCCTGAACCAAAGAGACTTGGTGGACCCGGCAACGGCGCAGCGGGTGGGAAAAATCATCGGCGCGCAGTTTCTGGTTCTCGGCAGCTTTCAGGTGTGGCAGGGGCAGATCCAGATCCACGCGCGGATGCTGCGCACGGAGACGGCCGAAGTCGTGGCGGCCGAACGGGTGACCGGCGACGTGAAGAAGGCCCTGGAGTTACCCGACGAGCTCGCCCGGAAGATGGGAAGCGGGCGCGAAAAAGGGCAGTAGGTAGGCAGGGGGTGCCGTCCGATGTTGATTCTGCGCTGGTGGATGAAGGCGTCGCTGCTGACCGCGACTCTGCTGCTCGCGCCGGTCGGCAGCAGAGCCCAGCGGGACGGCAAGCTGCCCACCCTGGCCGTGCTGGACTTCGAGAATACGTCTAGAAAAACGGGAATGGACTGGGTGGGCACGGGCATCGCGGAAACGCTTACCACGGATTTGAGCCGCGTGCGGCAGGTGCGCCTGGTCGAGCGCAAGCGGCTGCACGACGTGCTCAAGGAGCTGAAATTTGGCCGGTCGGCATTCGTCTCGCGGGAATCGGCGCAGCAGATCGGCAAGATCATCGGCGCCGACCACATGGTGGTTGGCTCCTTCCAGCTCTTCGAGCAGGACGTGCGCCTGACCGGCCGCGTGGTGGAGGTCGCGACGGGGAGAATCCTGGCGCCAACGCGAGTGGACGGCAAGCTGGCCGAACTGATGAAGCTTCAAACAGACCTGGCCGAAAACCTGACCCGCGAAATCGGGACTGCCTTCGGGACCAGTTCTAAAGAGAAATTCGACGCGCCTACAACGAATGTCGAAGCGCACCGGTTTTTTTCCGACGGGGCGTATTACTACCGTAACGACCTCCACAAGGAGGCGCTCGAAAGTCTGGACGCAGCGCTGGCCATCGATGCGCGCTACGCCCTCGCACATTTCTACAAGGGTCTCACCTTGCAGCGCCTGGGGCGCTGGGAAGATTCCGTGCGGTCATTCAAGCAGGCGCTCCTGGGAGCGGGCGGTGAAGCGAGAGAGAAGTGGTCCTGGCAGGTGCCGTGGGAGAAGCCGGGATCGAAGCGCGGCGTTCGCCAGGTGCTTGACTCGTCCCAGTTTTTGAATCGTAGCGCTGGCGAGCAGGAGGAATTCAAGCTGCTCCCCGATGCCCGCCATGTGGTGTTTCTGGAAGTGGTCGGAAAGACCACGGTCCTCCACATCGTGGACGCGCAGCGCCACACCAGCAAGCGACTCGTGCTCCCCGACCCGGACGTGCTCGATCTGGGGCCGCTCGGGGTAGTGGGCGCCAGCAAGTATGCCCTCTTCCATGCCTACAAGCCGGGCCTGGGAATGCTGGGTCAGATGGTCATCTATGGCGTGGACGTCGAGGAAGGCGCGCTGGCGTGGAGGCAGGAGGCGGAGGGCGTGGTCTTTCCGTTTGCCACGCGCGTCACCAATACGATGGCCTACACCAATCTGTTGCTGGGCGAAGCATTGTTGGCGTTTGATCTCGCCACCGGGCAGCGGCGATGGGTCGTCGACTCTCCCCTGCTCTACCGCGACCCGCAGGTGCTCACCGTGTTCCACGACGTGCCGGAGGTGGGCGACATTCTTGTGCTCTGGTCGGCAAAAACCAAGAGAGTGACCGTGATCCGCGGCAAAACAGGGCAGGAGCTGTGGGCCAGTGCCGGCGATGCGCAAAACTGGAGCGTGCAGCGCGCGGACAATGTGCTGGTGGCGCTGGACCCGTCGCGCCGGACGGTGGCCGGCTACCGGCTGACCACTGGCGAGCCGCTGTTTGAGTTATCCCTCCCGGTCCAGGACCGCGCCATGCGAGAAGGCTTACCTTTCACTTTCAAGTTCGTGCCGTCAGACGTAGCCCGCGGAATTGTCTACCTCCTCGGGCGCGACCAGACCGTCTATGCCGTGGATGCGCGGGAGAAGGCGCCGGTGGCGGGCCGCCTCCTCTGGAAGTCAGTGATACCGGACAAGGTGAGCCTGGTAGGATCCTTCTCCGGATTGGTGACGGTGCTTTCCGAAAACGGCATGATGCGCCAGCTCAATGCCAGGACCGGCAAGATCGAGCAGCAGGGAAAATTCGGCAACTCTCCCCCCGCGCCGGTTTATATGCGCTACGGCGAGTTAGTGGTATTGACGGGCTCGCGCAAGCTGTTCGGCATGGACTGGGAGACGGCCCAGCTCAAGTGGGAGTATCCTACCCCGCGCGAAATGACGCTGGCGAACTGGATCCAGGGCATGGTGGTCTTTCAAAGCGGAAAGAATGAGATCACTGCGCTGGACGCGACCTCGGGTCAGCCCTTGTGGCGCCATGTGGTGGAAAAGGCGCCCGTGGTGCTGCCCGGCAAGGATTCGGTGTTCGTCGCCGACGTAAAAGGCATCAGCGAATACATTTCGCCTCGACCCGCAGAGGCCAATACCCTGGCCAAATCGGAAGTGTTTACGCAGATCGGCGTGTCGCTGCTGGAGATGGGACAGTCGCAGGAAGCCGCCAGCTACTTGCAGCGCGTGCTCCGTGACCTGGACCCGGATTACGCGGAGGCGCACCTGGTCCAGGCGCGCATTCACCAAAAGCGCGGCGAGAGCGACTCCGCCCTGCGGCGCCTGCTGACCTATTACATCCTCCAGCCGAGCAATTCACCTCAAGCGTTGGAATTGCTGAACGACCTGAAAAAGAACTACCAGTTGCTCTGGCAGGCGGGCATTCCGGCGCCGCGCGCCATCTCTCCAACCCAGGATGGAAAGGCGCTTCTGGTGGCCGGTGAGAACGGTTCCTTTGAAGCGCGGGACGCCGCCAACGGCCAGGTGATGTGGCGGCAGAAGTTTGACGTCTCTTCCCTTCCGATGTTTGGTTCCGGAGTCGCCTCATCGGTCTTAGTCCCCGATGCGGGCAGGATCTACGTCACCGCACGCGGCGAGGGCGAGACCGGCGCGTTGCAAATCTGGGAAGTTGACGTCTCCACCGGCCAGAAGAAAATGATGGCCGCCCTCGATCTGCCGGCGGTGCCGGAGAGCGGCGGTCTGTTCTATTCGGAGGCTACCCTCTA
>Ga0247727_10001646_pt1 | contig 52480 bp, 55 predicted proteins | sample WisWelCaveWW1625_FD_202498 | JGI IMG/M metagenome (GOLD analysis project Ga0247727, IMG submission 202498) | Biofilm microbial communities from Wishing Well Cave, Virginia, United States - WW16-25 | ecosystem: Environmental > Aquatic > Deep subsurface > Groundwater > Cave microbial mat | place... | reverse complement strand
TGGGCAACCAGGAGTGACCGGAACGCCGGCTTCGATCGCGTCCACCCGGACATCGCCCACGGCGGTTCATGCGCCCGGCCTCCCAAAGTGATCTTTGTCTGGTCCGTTACTCGGACGGACTCCTAGCGGATTTCGAAGCAGCGCCAGCGGCCGAGAGGGAGGATGCTCGGCCGGAGGAACATCCGCTCAAAGCCGGCATCGAGGCGGAGGCTCCCTTGCGCCGTGAATTCGATTTGAATCTCTCTTACACGATAAACCTCGTGCTCCCGAAGACCGACGACGCCGCGGTGTTCAACGCGATCTTCAAGTCGCTCCGCGAGAATCTGCTGAGGAAGTGACGTGGACGCCGAGGAGCGAATCCGACTGTTCGGTCTCTCCCATCCAGCCGTCGAGCGAGAGCTCGACAAGCTCGAAGCGGCGCTGAAGGTCGATCTTCAGCGGTCGGATGAGGACGGAAAGGAGGAAGAGTACTACCCGCAGTTCGATCAAGCGCTGCGCCAAGAAGCAGCCGACATGGGACGTCACTACGAACTTTTCTATTGCCTTGAAAAGAGCATCCGTTACCTGATCGCCGAGACATTGAAAGCTCAACACGGGGAGAACTGGTGGGCGACTCGTGTTCCACAGGCGGTTCGGGACAACGCAGGTGCGAACATGCAGAGGGAAATCGATTCCGGTGTCACGTTGCGTTCTGAGGCCGAGATCGACTTCGCGACGTTTGGGGAACTTGGCGAGATCGTACGCAATAACTGGGAGAGCTTCGATGCAATCTTCTCAAGTCAGAAAGCATTCACGAAGATCATGACGAGCCTCAACATGCTCCGGGGTCCAATAGCTCACTGCTGTCCTCTTGCGGAGGACGAGATCGTACGGTTGCGCCTCACGGTCAAGGACTGGTTTCGGTTGATGGAGTAGGCCGGGCAAAGGAACTGGAAGATGCGCCAACGTAACGAGGGCATTTCCCCGGAGCCGTTTCGGGCAAAGGTCTACCTCCTCGTCCTGGACAAGCTGGTGCTCGGGGCCATTATCGCTATCGCCTTTCTGATCTACGATCAATGGAAGACTGCAGACCAACGAAGATACGAAGACACTGTGTCCTTGGCGTTCAAGCGCGCGGAGTACCTGAAGGAACTAACCCCGGTCGTTGTGGACCGCGAGAAGGACATCGTCGTCCGCGCCCAGGCGCTCGTCGCATTGATTCAGACAAGATCGATTGACAACCGAAGCACCTTTATGCTCTGTGACCGTCTGCTCCAAGACGGTCTTCTGCTCTCGGATCGACCTTTCATCACCGTGCCTACCGGCGAACGGCTCTATCCTCGATGGCATGGAAGTAGCTTCTTTTCGGCCGCACTGCTGACTACCATGCCCGATGCTCTCCCTGATCTACTTGAGCACGTCGTATTCGTTTCGCCGCAGGCTCTAATGCCCGATGACCCGGATGAGATCCCCGACACTCGCGAATTGGTTGGGCGGGAGGAAGTAGCCCTCTTCTGGACGGGGCTCTTCCGAGAGACGGTTCGCCGTCACTCGGATGCAGATCTTAAGTTGCTCAACGATGGCCGATTCTTGAATCGGTATCTTGATCCTTTACACAGGCTTGCGAACCTCGGACATCCCGTTTCCCCTGCACTGACATCAGAAGACGCGTCGAGGACTGGTCTCCCCCTCGCGTGGTCGACACGATCGGTCGCAGGTATCCGAATTCTCGGCAACCTGGAGCTCCTCGTACTAGATCCACACAGCACGATGAGGAATGAGCAGCGCTCGCGCGCGGCCAGCGCGCTGTGTGCGTTCATCAATCCCGCCCCATCCGACCCATCGTCTCTGGAGACGGCCGCGGCGCTGTTGGACCTACTCTGGCACCTGGGGTCCCGCTCGGAGAAGAGCGGCTTTTACGACGACCAGGTTCGCGCAAGATGGTACGCAGAGCCGAGGATTGCCGAAGCCGCGACCCGAGCAGTGATCCGAGGCCTGGGTGCCACAAACATGGCGACCATCGTCGACGACGATCCGGTCGTTGGCCAATGTCGTGCGGCAAAATACTACCTCGACTGGGTTATCACACATGATCATGTCGCTGAGAGGATCGCCCCCCTCATGGCATCTGCCCTGTCCGACTTCACGTCTCGACTGAGGCGCGAGCCGCCAGAGGACTCAAACCGATCGGGTTGGAAGAGGTCCCGTGAGGCGGCGAGCATCATAGTCGTAAGTCTCGTCGATATCGACAACAGCAAAGGTGCTACGGGCTCTCCCGAGGATTCCGTGGCCGCCGCGCTTCAAGGGTTCTTTTCGTTGCCAGAGGAGTCGCTCAAGGTGATTGGAATGCACGATTTCGCTTCATTTCACCGTTCTCGGTGGCGCGAGAAGGGCAAGTGAGCGGTGGGTCTCGAAGGTGCGTTCATGGAACCGATCTACGGTGCTATGGCGTGAGCCGGCCTAGCAACGCGCTGAAGCTGTCGGTCCGCGCGTCACGCCGCTTGCGAAAAAGCCGCAAGCGGCGCGCCACACGGCCCGCAGCTTAGCGCGGGCGTTGCCAACAAGAGATGATGGAGACGAAGACGGTCGGACTGTGGCAGCTTGAGTGTGACCCTGTCCTCACGCGCTCCCTGTACACCAGCGGGGCCCGCGAGCCATCCGAAGTCTGCAGTTGTCCTCCGTGCCAGAATTTCCGTGCTTTTGGGCGCGAACCCTTCCATCAGGCCGTCCGTACTATGCTGGTCAACCTCGGTATTGACCCGGCGCAGCCGGCCGAGATCTATCAGGCGGGCCCCAGTCAGGACGGCAAAGTGTTGTACGAGGGCTTCTTCCATCTCGTCGGACGCTTGCTGGCAGGTGATCGTGAGCGTATGGCAGAGGCTGAGGACGGCTTCTGCTACTTCCTTCATGACGCGGCTGCACGCGTCCCGAAGGTTTTCGCGACCCAGCCCGTTGTTCAGTTCGAGTTCCACGTACCTCTGCCCTGGGTTTTGCCAGGGACGTGTCCTCCATGAGTCAACGTGTGGCATAACTACGGCGTGCAGCCGTCGGCGGCGCGGACGGCCTCGGTTGCTTCAGCGCCTGCGTCGCGCCGCCGCGGCTGACGCCGGGCGTTGACCGAAAGGAGACCGTGCTCAAGTAGTGTAGAATCCCACCATGAAGCGAGACGCTGCAGACATCCTGAAGGACGCCCTCGCACTTCCTCCGGAAGCACGGGCTGCGGTAGCTGGGTCGCTTCTCGAGAGCCTCGACGACCAGGTCGATGAGGGGGCGGAGGCGGCTTGGGAAGCGGAAATCGCGCGCCGGCTGGATGACCTCGACAAAGGCAAGGTGAAGCTGATCCCATGGGCGACGGTCCGTCGTCGCCTCATGGGGCGGTAATGTCACGTCGCCGAGTCGGGTATCATCCCGCGGCATTCGCTGAGGCACAAGGGGCAGCAACCTGGTATCGTGAGCGCAGTCCTCAGTCCGAGGCAGCATTCCTGGCTGAGATCGAGCGGGCGGTCCATGAGATCGCTGCGGGGCCAGAATGATGGCCACCTTACCTTCAGCACACTCGCCGCTATTTGCTGCATCGGTTCCCCTTCTCGGTCGTCTACCGTCAACGGGCTGGCAAGATCCAGATCATCGCGGTTGCTCACGCCCACAGGCGTCCAGGCTACTGGCGCAATCGCTGAAGCACTCAATCCCAGGGTTCGGTCTAACTACGGCGTGCAGCCGTCGGCGGCGCGGACGGCTTTGCTTGCTACAACGTCGGCGTGGCGCCGCCGCGGCTGACGCCGAGCGTAAGGTCCGCGCCCGCTGGTCGTACTTGAGGAGAGATGCCGAAAGGGGGTTGGCATGGATGAGCACCGAGTCGAAGGCTCGCCCCGAGTTCTTTCAAGAATCGGCGGCGTGCTGTACCTGATCATCATTGTTTTCGGAGTCTTCGGCGAGATGTTCGTCCGAGGCAAGCTCATCGTCTGGGGCGACCCCACCGCCACGGCCGAGAAGATCCTGGCGTCCGAGTCGCTGTGGCGCTTCAGCGTCGCCGCCGAGCTCTTCTACCTCCTGTGCGCCATCGCCCTGGCGGCAATCTTCTACGTGCTGCTGCGGCCGGTCAGCAGGGATCTCGCTCTGCTGGCGGTGTTCTTCAATCTGGTGTCGATCGCCATCGAGGCCACCGGCAGGCTGCACCTGATCTCGGCATTGACCGTCTTGCGCGACGCCCAGCACCTCACGGCCTTCGAGCCCAAGCAGGTGCACGCCCTGGCGTACCTCTCCCTGCAGTCGCACGGGCGCGGCTTCTCCATCAGCCTCCTCTTCTTCGGCTGCGTGTGCCTGGTCCTCGGGTACCTGATCTTCCGATCGGGCTACCTCCCCAGGCTCCTGGGCGTCCTGATGCAGATCGCCGGCTTGGGCTACTTGATGGACAGCTTCGCGTTGATCCTCTCCCCTGCGTTCCACGCGCTGATCTTCCCCGCCAGCCTGTTGCCGGCCTTCGTCGCCGAATCGTCGTTCTGCTTGTGGCTCCTCGTGAAGGGCGTGAACGTAGAGAAGTGGAAACTGCTGGCATGCGAGCAGCCCACGCGGAGTGCGGCAGCCATAGTCCAGGGCTGATGCTCGGTCTGCGAGTGTCGAGAAGGGATAGCCTGTGGCCCTCCGGCAGGCGCGCTAACCGCGTGAACCCGACGTCGGGCGCGCCTCCTGCAAGAGTTTTGCGGATTCGTGATGGTCGGGGAGCACGGTGACGATGCGAACTCAGACAGAGAAGGGCAGCGCCTTTCGAGCACTGCATGAACGTTCCTGCGCGTTCATCATCCCCAACCCGTGGGATGTCGGCACGGCGCGGCTGCTGGCGCGTTTGGGGTTCGAGGCGCTGGCGACGACGAGCGCCGGATTTGCGTTTTCCATCGGGCAGCGGGACAACACGGTTGGCCGCGACAGGATGATCGCGCACGTGGGCGCCATCGCGTCCGCCACAGACCTGCCGGTCAGCGCCGATCTCGAGAACGGCTTTGGAGATGACCCCGGAACGGTCGCGGAGACCATCCGGCGGGCCGCGGCCGCCGGGCTCGTCGGGGGCTCGATAGAGGATGCCACCGGTCGCCCGGACGATCCGATCTACGGGCCCAGCCTGGCGGTCGAGCGGGTCCGTGCCGCGGCGGAGGTGGCGCGCTCGCTCCCCTTCCCCTTCATGCTCACGGCGCGGGCGGAGAACTACCTCGTCGGGCGGCCCGATCTCGAGGACACCATCAAGCGCCTTCAGGCGTATCAGGAGGCCGGGGCGGATGACCTCTACGCGCCGGGCCTGGCGAGCAAGGAGGACATCGCCGCGGTGGTCCGCTCCGTCGATCGGCCGGTGAACGTCCTGATGGGGCTGCCAGGCGTCCGGCTGAGCCTCGCGGCGCTCTCGGAGATCGGGGTGAAGCGCGTCAGCGTCGGGGGTGCGCTCGCGCGCGTCGCTCTCGGCGCCTTTCTGCGCGCCGCCCGGGAGATGCGGGAGCACGGCACCTTTGCCTTCGTCGATGAGGCCGTCAGCTCCCGGGACCTCAGCGCCATGTTCGAGAAGTGATGGGTCTCTACGCGAAGTATGTCCTGCCGCGACTCATCGACAGGGTGATGCGGGACGAAGAGACGGCGCGCCTGCGCGCGGCCTGGGTGACACGGGCCATCGGGGACGTCCTGGAAGTCGGCATCGGCTCCGGGCTGAACCTCCCTTTCTACTCGCCGGAAGTCCGGCAGGTGTACGGCGTCGAGCCCTCGCTCGAGCTGCAGCGGCTGGCGCGCCAGAGAGTATCCGGCGCGCGCGTCCCGATCGAGTTCCTGACACAATCGGCGGAGGAGGCGCTGCCGCTCGACAGCGGGAGCATCGACACCGTCGTCATCACCTGGACCCTGTGCTCCATTCCGGACCCCTCGAAAGCCCTCGGCCAAATGAAGCGGGTCCTGAAGCCCGACGGCCGCCTGATTTTCCTGGAGCACGGCAAGTCTCCCGATCCCGGCGTCGCCACCTGGCAGGATTGGCTCACTCCGATCCACAAGCGCATCGGCGGAGGCTGCCATCTGAACCGTAAGATCGACGACCTGATCGGCGCCGCGGGATTCCAGATCGGCGAGCTGACGACCGGCTATCAGCCCGGCCCGCGACCGCTCACCTACACCTACCAGGGCCTCGCGCGGCCGGCGTGACGGGAGAACCCACGTGCTCCTGAGGCGCCCGCCCAAGCCGGGCCTCCGCCCCTTCGTCAAGACGCTGTGGGCGAGCGACCCGACGGACTCTCCGCGCTCCGGCGGGGCCGAACGCGAGCGCGTTCTGCCGACGGGCGAGATGCACCTCGTTTTCCGCCTCTCGGACCAGCCTCTCCGGGTTTATGACAGCGCCGCCGACCCAGCGGGGCGCACGCTCGGTTATGCGATCGTCGGCGGCGTCCGCGCGTCGTTCTACGTGAAGGACATCACCCAGCCGGTCAGGTCGGTCGGAGCCCAGCTTCACCCAGGCGCCTCAGCGCTTCTGTTCGGCGCGCCTGCCGGCGAGCTGGCCGGGCGCCACACGCCGCTCGGAGATCTCTGGGGTGCCTCCGCCACCGAGGCGCGCGGGCGGCTGGTCGAGGCCGGCGATCCCGCGCGGCAGATCGACCTGCTGGAGTCGCTCCTGGCCGCGCGGCTCCCCAGGGTGCACGCTCTCCATCCGGCCGTGGCCCACGCCCTCGAGCGGTTCGCGACGGATGCCAGGGTCGGTGACGTGGTCCGGGAAGCCGGATGGAGCCACCGGTGGTTCATCGCGCTCTTCCGCCGGGCCATGGGACTGAGCCCGAAGGTCTACTCCCGTCTTCTCCGGTTCCAGGGCGCCGTCCGGCGGGCCGCCTCTGACCAGGAGGCATCCTGGGCCGACGTCGCGCTGGACGCCGGGTATAGCGACCAGCCGCATTTCAACCGCGAGTTTCGCGAGTTCGCCGGCGTGACGCCGGGCGAATACCGCGCGCTGTCGCCTTGGCTGTCCTACCACCTCCCGATCCGCCCCGGTCGACGCTGACGGGCCGCGCGGGTAAAATCCGTACAAGACAATCGGCGCCGCTGGTCGTAGACTCCGCGCATCGCTCACTCGAGGAGGGAGCGCCCGATAAGGAGCGATCGATGAAGATCAAGGAGCTGTTTCCGTATCTGCATGTCAAGAATGCCGCGCAGGCGATCGACTTCTACACGTCGGCCTTCGGCGCCCGGGAGAACTTCCGCCTCACGGAGCCAGGCGGCCGCATCGGCCATGCCGAGATGGACTTCGGCGGGATGACCCTGATGCTGGCGGACGAGTACCCCGAGTTCGGCATCCGGGGCCCGCAGTCGATCGGTGGCACGTCGGTCACGCTCCACCTCCACGTCGACGACGCGGACGAGGTGATTCGCCGCGCCGTGAAGGCGGGGGCCGTGATCGAGCGGGAGCCGAAGGACGAATTCTACGGCGAGCGCTCGGGGGCTCTGCGCGACCCGTTCGGCCACCGATGGAATATCGGCCACAGCATCGAGCAGGTCTCGTCGGAAGAGATGCAGCGCCGCTACACGGAGCTGATGAAGGGCAAGTGAAGGGCCTCCTAATGACGCGACGCACTTTCGGCCGGGTGGTCTCCTTGATTCTCCTGTTCAACCTCTGCCCCGCCCTGGACCGCGCCGCCGAGGGGCCTGCCGGGGATGCCGGTGTGCCCTCCCTGGTCGTGCTCGTCCGGCACGCCGAGAAGGCCGACGAGCCCCGAAGCGACCCGCCGCTGACAAAGACCGGGAAGAAGCGCGCACGGGCGCTGGCGTTCGCTCTGAAGGACGCCGGCGTGACCGCGATCATCACCTCGGACAGGTTGCGGACCCGCGCCACGGCCGAGCCGCTCGCCGAGGCGCGCGGCCTGACGCCCAAGGTGGTGGACCTCGGAGACGGCGGTGTCGCCGCCCACGTTGCGGCCGTCGCGGCGGAAGTCCGCCGGCGGGCCGGAGGTGTCGTGGTCGTGGTGGGCCACTCCGACACCATTCCCGCCATCATCGCGGCCCTCGGGGGGCCGCGCCTGCCCGACATCCACGGCACGGAGTTCGGGCATCTCTTCCTCCTCGTCCCCGGCCCCGGCGGCGCACGCCTCGTGCAGGCGAGTTACGGGGCACCGTAACGCGTCATCGCGCCGCTCGTGATACTCTGCCGCACATCACCCTCGTCCAATACGACTAAGGAAGGGAGGCAACATGCTCGCTCGCGCGTGTTTCATCGGTTTAGTGTCCCTGGCCCTCCTCGCTCCGCCTGTGGCGGCCCAGCAGACTCCGCCGCCCCCGGGGCAGGACAGGGTGGTCGCCGTCAAGATGTCGCTCCAGGCGAGCATGGCCGCCCTGCGCCAGTACGAGTGGATCGAGACCACGGTCGTCTCGCTCAAGGGGGAGGAGAAGTCGAGCAAGGAGAACCGCTGCTACTACGGCGCCGACGGCAAGGTCCAGAAGGTCCCGGTCGCGAGCGCGCCGGAGAGCGACGGCAAAAAGCCGAGGGGCCTGCGCGGCAAGGTTGTCGAGAACAAGAAAGAGGACATGAGCGAGTCGATGAAGGAGGCGATCGCGCTGGTGAAGGAGTATGTACCGCCCCAGCCGGAGCGCATCCAGGCCGCCAAGGACGCGGGAAGGGTCACCGTGTCCCCTCCCGACGCGCAGGGCAAGGTACGGATGGTCATCAACGACTACCTCAAGGCCGGGGACTCGCTCGCCATCGATCTGGACGCCGCGTCGAATCATCTCGCCGGCCTGACGGTCGCGTCCTACACCGACAAGGAGAAGCACGGGGTGGGGCTCAAGGTTGGCTTCCAGGCGCTCGCCGACGGAACGATGTACGCCGCGAGCATCGCCCTGGATGTGAAGGAGGAGGACCTCACGGTCGCCATCAAGAACAGCGGTTACCGCAAAGCCTCGTCCTGAAGGCTTCCTACCGGACGTGCCCGGTGCTTTTCAGCCACGCGACCAGCCGGGCCAGCCCTTCCTTCAGAGGCGTGATCGTGTACCCCAGCTCGCGCACGGCGCGGCTGCTGTCGTAGGTCCAGGACCGCTTGTAGATCCGCGCCACCTCGTGGGTCAGGAGCGTCGGCTGCCGGCCGAACAGCTCCGCCAGCACGTACTCTCCGTACCCGGCCGCCGAGGCCATGCCCAGCGGGATGTTCCAGCGGGGCGGCTTCCTCCCGGTCGCTTCGTGGAGCGCCTGGTAGAACTCCTCGCCGGTGCGGTTGTCGCCCCCGAGGACGTAGCGGCGTGAGGGGGGCACCCCTTCGATGACCTTGACGAATCCCTGCACGACGTCCTGTACGAAGGCGTAGGACCAGGCCCTGATCGCCATGCCGAAAGGCATCGTGCCGTTGAGAAACGGGATGATGTTCTTCGCGACCAGGTTGCCGTCGGTGAGGTTGCCCGGGCCGTAGATGACGCCGGGATACAGAACGTAAAGAGGGAGTCCCTGCGCGATGAGGCGGCGCGCCGCCTGGTCCGCAAGGAACTTCGTGCGCTCGTAGTCGTTGTGGAACTCCGGGGTGCGGCGCGGATCGTCCTCGGACAGGGGCGCGCCGTTGCTCGGCCCAAGGGCGATGAACGACGAAGCATAGACGAGCTTCTTGACGCCGGCTTCGGAAGCGGCCCGCAGCAGCGTCGCGGTCCCTTCGACGTTGACCCGGTCGAAATCCCTCCGGTCGCGGGACCACATCTTGACGAGCGCGGCCACATGGACGAGGGCCTCGTGCCCCTTGAGCGCGCCACGGTAAGATTCGGGGTTCTCGACGGAGCCCTGGACGGTGCGCACGCCGGGAGGCAAGCCGGCGGCACGTTGCGCGGAGCGCACGAGGGCCGTCATCTCGTGCTTGCGGTCGCGCAGCGCCTCGAGAAGCTCGTGCCCCAGAAACCCCGTGGCGCCGGTGATGAAGATCCGCATGCCTAGCCGGGCGGACATGGCCCGCCGGTGGCCGCCCACTGCTTCAACCTCGCGACGAACTCGGTCTGGCAGTAGCCGCACTGCACCACGTCCAGCCCGGCCCAGGCGCGCTGCACCGGATGGCTCCCGTCGGGCAACAGGCCCTCGATGGTTGTGATCTTCCTGCCCGCGGCGGCCGAGACCGGGGTCACGCAGGAACGCAGCGGTTCGCCGTCCTGGTGGACGGTGCAGGCGCCGCATTGCGCCATGCCGCAGCCGAACTTGGTGCCGGTCAGGCCGAGCAGGTCACGGAGCACCCAGTGCAAGGGCATTTCGGGCGGCGCGTCCACTTCGTGCCGCATGCTGTTGATGGTCAGCGTCATGGCGTTCTCCCGTGGCTGCCGGAATGTACCACAGAGGAGGTTTTGGTCGGCCGGCGCAACTCGGGTCCGAACTTCGCTTGACGCGATGCACAGATGTGCATATAGTTGTTCGGTGAGGTTTGAGCGGGATTCGGGGAAGGCAAGCTCCAAGCGATGAAGAGAACGTACGATTTCCGACGGGGTCGACGAGGCGCGGTTGTGCCAGCAGGTCCTGGCAAGACGCGCATCACGATTCGCATCGACAACGAAACCCTGAAGTGGTTCAAGGCGCAGGTACACGCAGCCGGTGGGGGTAACTACCAGACGTTGATGAACCAGGCTCTCCGCGAGTGGGTCGAACATCGCCGTGAGCCACTCGAGGAGGTGTTTCGTCGCGTGTTGCGTGAAGAGCTACCTGGCTATGCCAAGGCAGGCGGACGCCACCGATAAAGATGCCCCAATCCTGATGCGCAGCCTGCTGCTCCTCGCGCCGCTGCTGACGGCCAGCGCCGCAGCGGCTCCCCTGCCGTTCGATCGTCACGCCCTGCTCGAGGAGTACCGGGCCTTCCTCGCGGTGCCGAACGTCCCCGCCGAGCGCGACGGCCTTGCGCGGACCGCAGCGCAGATCGTCGGGATGATGGAGCAGCGGGGCCTCGCGCCGCGGTTGCTCTCGGCGACAACACCCGGCGTGCCGCCCGCCCTGTATGGCGAATGGAACGTGCCGGGCGCCGCGCGCACGGTCGTGTTCTACGCGCACTACGACGGCCAGCCGGTGGACCCCGCGGCGTGGACCGACCCGCCCTTCGAGCCGGCGCTGCGCACCGGCTCGCTGCTGGCGGGCGCGCCGAAGCGTCCGTTCCCGCGCCCTGACGAGCCGATCGACCCCGACTGGCGCATCTACGCGCGCTCGGCCTCGGACGACAAGCTGGGGGTGTTCGCTCTCATCGCGGCGACCGGCGCTCTCAAGCGCGCTGGCGAGCGGCCGGCGGTCAACGTGAAGCTCTTCTTCGATGGCGAGGAGGAGACCGGATCGCCGCATCTGCGCGAGATCCAGGTCCGGCACAAGGAGCTGCTGCGCGGCGATCTGTGGCTCATCATCGATGGGCCGGTGCACCCGAGCGGCCGCAAGCAGGTGGTGTTCGGCGTCAGGAGCGACGTCAACGTGGATGTAACCCTCTATGGACCGACGCGCCCGCTGCACAGCGGCCACTACGGGAACTGGGCGCCCAACCCCGCCATGCGGCTCGCGCAGCTGCTCGCCAGCATGAAGGACTCCGACGGGCGCGTCACGATCGACGGCTGGTACGACGACGTCATCCCCCTCACGAAGGCCGAGCGTGACGCGATCGCCGCGGTCGGGAACGACGACGCGGCGCAGCGCGCCGAGCTGGGCCTGGCACGCACCGAGAACGGCGGCCGGCCGCTGCTCGAGCTGATCACCGAGCCGTCGCTCAACGTCAACGGCATCCGCAGCGGCGACGTGGGAACGTTGGCGCGTAATGCGATCCCGACCACGGCCCTGGCGACGCTCGACCTGCGGGTCGTGAAGGGGGTGAGTCACAAGAAGCAGATCGAGCGCCTGAGGCGCCACATCGAGAGGCAGGGCTACCTCGTTCTCGACCGCGCGCCGACCGACGGGGAACGCGGCAAGCACGCGCTGATCGCGACCGTCGTCCCGAAGCAAGGGGGCTATGACGCCTCGCGCACGCCGATGGACACTCCTCTGGCAAAGGTGGTGCTGAAGACGGTCCAGTCCACCACGAACTTGCCGGTCGTCGCGCTGCCCTCGGCTGGCGGCAGCCTGCCCCTGGTCGTGATCGAGGGAATCCTGGGCGCGCCGACGATCACCGTGCCGCTCGCCAACCACGACAACAACCAGCACGCCGAGGACGAGAACCTGCGCCTCGGGAACCTGTGGGACGGCATCGAGACGCTGCGCGCGCTGATGCGGCTCGAATTCTGAGGAGGCTCACATGGAGAGCGTGATCACGGGTGGGTGCCTGTGTGGAAGTGTGCGGTACGACGTGCGGGGATCGTTCCTGCGCGCCAACTACTGCCATTGCTCGCGATGCCGGCGCCACACCGGGTCGGCGTTCAGCACCCAGGGCCGGGTGAAGCGCGACCAGCTGCGGCTGCTCCAGGGGCAAGAGCTCGTCAAGACATTCCGGCCGGAGGGGGGCGCGGTGAAGGCGTTCTGCCGTGAGTGCGGGTCCAGCCTCTTCGGGGGCAACTGGCCGGATGGCCCGGAGGTGGCGATTCGGTTCGGCACCCTCGACGGTGATCCGGGCATCCGCCCGCAGTTCCACATCTTCGTCGGCTCGAAGGCGCCCTGGCACGAGATTCTCGATTCCCTCCCCCGATATGAGGGGCCCTGGACCTGAAAAAGTGGTTGACCGAACGGCGAATGCCTCGTACGGTTACGCGGTCGGGCTTTGGCGTCCACTCACATTCCATATGAGGAGGGATCGATGGTGCACGATCTCCGCAAAGTTGTCCCGCGATTGAGGGTTCTCGGAATCGCGGCTATGCTCACAGCCGTCGTCCTTGGGCTGGCGCCTTCGACGGGCGCCGCTGCCCCGCCTGCTGCCGCATCGGTCGAGAGTATCGGCGCCGAGCCGTTCGTCGGCGGACCCACGATCGACGAGGAAATTGCCCGTCAGGCCGATCTCAACACGTGGCTCATGCGCGAGGCGCCGGCCGAGGCGCTGGCCGCACCGCTGACCCTCCGGCTGACGGCCGACGAGGAGAGCGACCTCAAGAAGCGGCAGGCGGTCCCCGGCGGCCCGGCGGTCGTGGGCCGGTCGAAGCCGCTGGCGCTGGCGGTGCGCTTCTCCGGGCTCGACGCGAAGCTGCTGACGGAATCGGCGCGGCCTGTGGCGGGCGGGTTCCTGCGCTCCACCTCCGACGGCGGGTTCGTCTGGGCGGCGGCGGTGCGCTCCGAGGGCGCCGGGGCCGTGCGCGTCCACATCAACGGGCTCAATCTCCCCTCCGACGCGGATCTGTTCTACTTCAGCCCTGAGGGCCAGGCGTTCGGCGCTTACGGCGGCCAGGGCCCGAACCGGGACGGAGATTTCTGGACCCACACCGTGTTCGGCCAGGTGGGGGTCGTGCTGCTTCGCCATTACGGCCCGGCCGGGGCCGCTGACCTGGCGCGGATCTCGTTCAGCATCGCCGACGTCGGACACATCGGCACGGCGTTCTCCCGATCCCCGCGCTTCGCGACCGAGTCGTTCTGTTCCTTCAACGCGCAGTGCATCGAGAACGCCTCGTGCCACAATGGCACGCCGGCCCAGGACTCGAAGAGCGCCACGGCGCTGATGCAGTGGATCTCGGGCGCGTACATCTATACGTGCACCGGCGCGCTTCTGAATACCGAACCGGCGAGCCAGATCCCCTACTTCCTGACGGCGAACCACTGCATCAGCCGCTCTCGCGATGCGAGCAACCTGGAGACTTACTTCCAGTTCGGCATCTCCTGCGGCAGCACGACCTGCCCCGGGCAGACCAATCCCGGAGGCATCCAGAGACTCGGCGCCACCGTCAAGGCCACGGGCAAGGCCGGCGACTTCACCCTGTTGCAGCTGAACGATGATCCTCCTTCGGGCTCCGTCTTTCTGGGCTGGACCAACCTCGATGTCGCCAACGACGACAATGAGGCCCTGTACCGCATCAGCCATCCGGCCTGGGCTCCGCAAGCCTACTCCGATCAAATGGTCGACACCGCCGCCCCGACCTGCGCCGGCTGGCCACGCGGACAGCGCATCTACAGCCGCGAGACCACGGGCGGGACCGAAGGCGGCAGCAGCGGCTCGGCCGTCGTCAACGGCTCGGGCCAGGTGGTCGGACAGCTATCGGGTGGCTGCGGCTCGAACGTGGGCGACGATTGCGACAACCTCAACAACGCCACGGTGGACGGCGCCTTCGCGTACTACTGGCCGCAGGTGCAGCCGTTCCTGTCCCCGGGCGGCGGCTGCACGCCGACGACCGAGGTTTGCAACGACGGGCTCGACAACGACTGCGACGGCGCCATCGATTGCGCCGACTCGAACTGCGTCGGCAGCCCGTCCTGCATCCCGTCGTGCAGTCCGGCCGGCGCCTCATGCAGCGTCAACAACGACTGCTGCTCGAACAAGTGCAAGGGGCCTGCGACCGGGAAGCGCTGCCGGTAGTCCGTCGCCGCGGCGATCAGGCCTGTCAGAGCAGGGAGCGGACTGCGGCCGCTTGCTCTCGCAGCCTCGCCCGGCAGGCGGCGGGGGTGTCGCCGTCGACGACCAGCGTGCAGATCGGCTGGCCCGGGGCAAGGCGCTCTCCGCGCGGCGGACGGTCGCGGGCGCCCAGCGCCAGGAGCGCCGCCGGCTCGGGGGCGATGCACGCGGCCGTGGCGTACAGGATTCCCTTCGCGAGGAAGCGCCCGGGAGAGGCGTGAATCCCGATCTCGCGCAGGAGCGCAAGCCGGCCGTCTCCCGCGAGTTCGCCGTCCTGCGCCTGAATCTGCAGATCGAAGAGGTTGCGGCCGATCCGCTCCTCGATCAGCTCCATCGAAGCGGTCCAGCGGGGGTTCACTTCGATGAGGCGCGGGAGGTCTCCCTGCACGATGTAGTCGAGGCCGTTGAGTCCGCGCAGCCCAAAGCGCTCCGTGATCCGTCGCGCGGCCCGGCCGAGCAGGTCGAGCGCCTTGGCGGACAGGAAGGCGTTCCAGGGTCCGGCGATGTTCCCGGTGTAGCGGTATCCTGAAGCCCCGAGCGCTTCCCAGCCGGCCAGTTGCTCGGTGAATCCCAGGAGGACCGCTTCCCTCCCATCCGCAAGGAACGCGACCGAGCCGACCGGCCCCGACAGCCGCTCCTGCAGGAAGCACCCCGGTGGGAGTCGTTCTCGGGGAACCGCCGCCCGAACGCCGGCGCCGCCGGCCGAGCGGATCTTCTTGATCAACCAGGCCGAGGCTGCGGCGGGCGGAGCACCCGGAGACATGGTGTCGTCGAAGCGGACCGCGGCGTGGGGGATCTCCCGAACCTGCAGGAAGGGGAACAGTCGGCGCGGATCGCGCACTGCCGCCAGCGTCTTTCCGCCGTTGCCGAGGATGGTCGCTGTCTGCCCATCGGCTCCTTTTCGGCGCGCCAGGAGGCGCAGGAGCCCCGGACGGTTCTCGAGGCCTCCGGTGTATGCGAGCGCCGACCACTCGGTCGCCAGGGCGGCGCGTCCCAGCGAGGCCGTGGTACGAGGCAGGCCGAGGTCACGGCTGACGGAGACGATCCTCACCTCGGGCGCCTGTGGAAGAGGTGCCTGTGGTCGCTCACCTTCGACCCCGCGCGCCTCGCCAGCGAGATCGGTGTCGCCGAAATAGTCGATCGCGAGGATACCGCCCGGGAAGCGGCGCCTCGCTTCGAGGCTCCGTCCGGCGGAGGCGGCCAGGGCCCGGGCGCTGGCTCCCAGCACCAGCAGCCGGCCGGCCACGCCGGATCGGTCGATCTCGCCGGAGCCACGCGGGCCGGGCATCGGCTCAGCGCGCGGCCAGGATCTCGTCGGCCCGGCGGCGGGCTGCGGCGCTGTCGATGATTGGTGGGCGTTCCGCGGTCAGGAGATCCTTGAGGAGGGAGGCTTCCACCTTGAACTTCAGCTCTCCGACCGACAGGGCGCCGAGGGCGAAGATCCCCGGCGCCATCTCGGTCCCTTCATCGTGCGCCTTGAGGCCCTCGATCCCCGGGGGAGGCACGGCGTTGACGTCGGCCAGGATCTTGGGACCGCAGAGCGCCGCGACGCCGGCGGAGGAGAGGAGCCGCGCACCGGGCGGCCCGGTCGCAAGGACCAGATCGGCCGCCTGCGCCAGGGGCACGATCGCGCCCTCCGACGCCGCCTCGCGGGGTGTCACGTCGACCTGGAAGAGATCCCGGAGGTCGCCCGCCGCCTTCTCGGCGCCCTCCTGCCGGCGCGAGGTCAGGACGACGCGCGCGCCGTCGGCGGCCGCCATCGCGGCGGCCGCGCGCCCGACCCCGCCGGTGCCGGCCAGGACCAGAACTCTCCTTCCGGACAGACCGCCGATCCCCTTCGCCCGCAGGAGGCCGGCCGCCTTCGCCAGCAGCGCCGCCGCCGTCGTGTAGCCGCCTTTCGGATCGACCATGACGCCAATGCGGAACGGATCGAACAGGGCGGAGCGCGCCGCCTGAAGCATCGCCTCGGCCTGGCGCAGGTCCGAAGAAGAGATGAACAGCGAGGAGAAGTGCGCGCCCTTCGGCCCGCGCGAGAACATGATGTCCTGCGTCAGGCCGGCGACTTGCTCTGCCGTGACCCCGGGGTACGGGATCACCGCGTCGAAGCCGGCGTCGTACGCCATGTTGACGTCGAACGGGCTGACGTGCGCGTCCGACGACATCATGTAGAGAAGGTGCTTGCGGTCCATGCGCGAACGGGGCCGGGCCGGTGCGCCCGGCCGCTGCTCAGGCGAACGGGTGCTTCGCCTTGTCCTTGCGCTCCGTGACCGTCTTGACGCTCGGTTCGCCCTTCATGGCGCGGGCGATCGCCTCCTTGGTCGCGCGGTAGTTGTAGTCGAAGATCTTCTTGTTGTCCTTGGCCTCCCAGTGGATGAAGACGCCGACGACGCAAACCAGGTTCTCGGCGTCGGCCTGCGGTATGATGTTGTCCGCAACCGAGTCCGCGACCGCCTTGGCCACGGCCATCTGCGCCGGGCCGAACATCTGCACCGCCTGGGTGGCTCCCTTGATCGTGACCTTGTTCATCATGATCGTTGCCGGCTTCGGGATCAGGTTCGGCTCCAGCACCGCCAGGAGCGCCGTGTGCCCGGCGTTCTGGCTCACCAGGGCGCTGGCAAACGCCGTCCCGACCGGCCCGTTCTTCGGACCGATCATCAGGTCGATGTGCGCAACCTCGTTCCCTTCTCCGACGAGCGACTCACCGACCAGGATCTCTTTCATGGGTGTCTCTCCTCCACAAGGGCGCGCGGTGTTCTCGTGCGCGGCGTTTCAGATGGTGATGCCGGGACTTGAAACCTGGGTGCGAGGGACTTTCTAACATGGCGTCGCGGGACAGGTCAATCGCACCGCCGCGGGGCGCTCCTCCTGGCGCACCGCCGGCCCCGCCCCGGCTGCTGCCTCCGGAGCGGCCGGTGCTCCTGGCGAGCGTCGCCGACGCGGAGGAGGCTGCGATGGCGCTCCGCGTCCGGATCGGGATCGTCGATCTCAAGGACCCGCGCGGCGGGACGCTGGGCGCCTGCCGCCCGGAGGTCTGGCGGGCCGCCGCGGCCCTGCGCGACGGGATCGCGCCGGACGTGCCGCTGAGCGCCGCATTGGGCGAGGCCCGCCCGTCCCGGGCCGCGGGGCAGTTGGCGGGAACCGCGGCAGGGACGGCGGCCGCGCGCGCGGCCATCGCCGCGGCCCTCGGGATCGACTTCGTCAAGGTCGGGTTGGCCGGGATCGCCGGCGCGGAGGAGGTCTCGACTGCGCTCGAGGCCGTCGTCGCGGCGGCCCGCGCGGCACGGCACGGCGGCCGGATCGCGGCCTCGGGGACGCGGGTCATCGCGGCGTCCTACGCGGATGCCGCCTGCGTCGGCGCCCTGCCACCGCGCGACCTGCCCGCCGCGGCGGCGCGCGCCGGCGCCGCCGGCTGCCTTCTCGACACGGCCATCAAGGACGGGCGGAGCCTGACAGACCATCTCGGTCTCGAGGAGGTGGCACGGTTCGTCGCCGACTGCCGCGGCCGCGGTCTCATCGCCGCCCTGGCGGGGTCGCTGGCCGTCACGCATCTACCCACACTCGTCGCGCTGCGGCCCGATGTCCTGGGGGCGCGGGGCGCGCTGTGCCGCGAAGGCCGCGAGGGGCGCCTCGATCGAGGCCGGCTCATCCTGTTCCACGACGCCCTGCGCGTCGCCCGGCGCGCGATCCCGGCCGTCGCGTTCCCTGGCGTCCCGGGCCCGGCGATCCATACCGTGCCGGACGCGCCGCGGTCGTGGCCGCCAGACGGCCGATAGCGTCCTTCCGCCTCCCGTCGAGGATCCAGACCTCGAGACCACTCGGCACGTGCCGCGGGAACAAGGGGTCGACCACGCCGCGCCGCGCCATCCGCCGGGCCTCCTCGCGTGTCCCGAGTCGGCCGTCGGGCTGCGGCACGCTCTTCACGAGAGCCAGGCGGCGGGCGCCAACCCGCCCCGCGAGGTAGGCGGCGATCGAATCGGAGGTGAGGCGGAACGACCTCTCGAGACACCGCTCGCGCGCCAGCAGCGTTGAGGCCAGCAGGATCGGCGTGCGGCCGGCGATGGCCAGCCGCCGCGCTGCCGCGAGCGTTGCCACCGGGCGCGCGCCGGGGCAGAAGCGCGCCAGCGCCAGGCCGTATTGGTCCATCGCCAGAAGCGCCATGCGGTGCGCTCGCGTCTCCTCCAACCCGAGCCGGCGCATCTCCCTCCGGACGAGATCGGCGAAAACACCACCTCCCGCCAGGACCAGGAGCCTCTGGTCGCGCGCCAGGGCGGCGATCCGCCGCATGAGCGGGCCCAGCCGGCCCGGCCGGCGGCCGAGGCTGCCGCCCACCTTGATGACGAGGTCGAAGCGGAACCTCCGCTCACTCATGCCGGATCCGGCGGGATCAGATCGCGCTCGCCATGCGCTTCCGCCTGCAGGATCGCCAGCGCGGCGGCCGGCGCCACGGCGTCCCAGTCGGCGCCGAGAGCGGGCAGGAACCCCGACAGGCGGGCCGCCTTCAGCCCCGCGCGCCGGGCGGCCGTCTCGCCAAGGAACCAGCCGGACCCCGCGACGATGGCGAGTGGCGCCGCGCCCGGCCGGCGCGACAGCACCTGCCGGATGGCATCCGCGATCCGTTCGACCTGGCGGTCCTCGAGGAAGGCGGCGATGGCGCCCAGCCTCTCCGATCCCAGATCCCGGGGCTCGGCGCAGACCAGGCGGGCCAGCCGCGCCGCGCACTCTTCGCGGCTGTGGCCCCGGCCGTCGGGGGCGGGGACGGTGTATTGTCCCGGTCCAATCCGCCCCAGCAGGATGTAGACATCGCCCATGTTGGTGAACGCCTCCGGCGCCACCCGACACCAGCCGTCGCCGAAAGGGACGCGGTCCGCGAGGGCGGAAGGAGGAGTCCGCAGAAGACCGGTGTAGATCAGCTCACCCGAGAGCAGGCGCTCCAGGTCGGTGCGGCCCTCCGGATCGGCGCGGCCGTCCTGGAGCGGGATGACGTCGGTCGTGGTGCTGCCGACGTCGATCAGAAGACCCTGGCCGGCCGGGCCCCCCAATCCCGCGCCCGCCGTCGCCGGCCCTGCCGAGGCGGCGACCAGGCGCGCCGCGAGCCGGGCCGACGCCGCCCAGTTGGCGGCCGCCACGCGGTGCAGGGCTTCGCCGGCCTCGGCCAGCGGCACAAGCTCTCCCCCTGTGCCGAGGATCAGGATCGGCCCCGCGGCATCCTCCGCCGTCCCGAGCGCCTCGGCGCAGGCGGCGAGGATCGCCCGCACGCCTGCACGCCGGTCCGGAAACACGTCCGACAGCTCGGCGGTCATGGTGACGGCGTGGCGCACCGGCGTGGTCGGCCCGCCGGGGCCGGCCGTCGCCTCCGCGAGCAGGTCGCGCAGCAGCCCCGACATCCGTTCGGCCAGGCGGCCAGGCGCACGCCAGATCTCGAACGCTTCCTGCCGCCTGACGAGCCGCGGCCCGCTCGCGCCACCGCTCCGCAGACAGGCGACCTTCAGGTGGACGCCGCCGATGTCCCAACCGCAGTCGATCGCCATGGTCGTCCCGTGACCGGTCGTGCGTTCCGCACCGTCACCGAGCCGTCGGGCCGGAAGCTGCAGGACCCCGCGATCCCGACGCGTCGCGGCAATCGCCGGCCGAGGGCCGCGTCGATCATCAACCCGGCAAGGTTGGCGCGCGTCAGGCGCCGCAGGCCGAGGTAGCTTGTCGTGAGGCGGGGGTTGATCTCGACGACGCGTGGTCCCCCCGGCGCCAGGACCAGGTCGACGCCCACGTACCCGCAGAGGTCCCCAGTGCTCTCGGCGACCGCCTCGACCGCCCGGGCCGCCAGACGCAGCGCCTCGCGTCCCGCTGGATGAAAGAAAGGAGTGACCCCTCCTGCGTAGCGCAAGGAGCCACGGCCGATCAGGACCTGCCGGTTGAGCGCCAGACAGAGGGGCGGCGCGGTCTTCACACTGTCCTTTCCCCGCGACACCAGCACCGAGACGCTCGCAGGCTCGCCGGTGAGGTACTCCTCGACCAGCAGATCGCGACGCCGGCTGACACCATCCATCCGGCGAAGGGCGCTCAGGACGTCGGACGGCGCGCGCACGATGCTGACGCCCTGGCAGCCGCAGCCGTCCCTGGGCTTGAGCACGAAGGGAGGTTTGAGGCGGCGCAGCCGCCCGGCGGCCCCTCTCCGCGGCACGACCATGCCCGCCGGCACGGGGACGCCGTGCGCCACGAGACAGCGCGCCGTTTCCCGTTTGTCGGCCGCGAGCCTCACGGCGCGCGGTCCCGGCCCGATCAGCAGGCGGCCGCGGCGAACGACCGTCCGCGCCAGGCGTTCGAGGATGCCCTCTTCTTCGGGTGCCAAAACCAAGGCGCCATCGCAGCGGCGCAAGGACTTGAGAAATCCAGTTTCGCCGTCATGGAAGCCCGCGACGATCTCCGTCGTCACGCCCGGCAGGACTGCCATGTCGGCAGCGACAGCCCGGAGGATCGCGCCTCCCGCGCGCAACAGCGCCGGCGGCGCCGCGCCGGGCGGCAGGGCGCTGAAATGCTCCAGAAGGGCGACCCTCAAGGCAGGATGGGCGCGACGGACCGGCTCACACCGCGTCCGCCGGGGCCGATGGCAGGAAGATCCTGACTTGCGCTCCCTGTCCCGGACGCGCGCTCGATTCGATGTGACCGCCGTTCTGCACGATGATGCCGTGCGCCGCAGAGAGCCCGAGCCCGTTTCTCCCGCCGTTCTCGAATCCGGCTCCGGACGGCTCGACGATCGCGTCCGCGCTCTCCGGAACAGGCTCTGCCCCACGGTCGCCGATCGACACCGCCACGTAGCGACCTGGCGGATCACCGGCAGCAACGACACTGTCCGTGGCGATCGTCAAGTCGGCGCCGCGCGGCAGGTCGTCGCGCACACTCTCGACCAGGCTCTCCAGCGCGCGGCCGATCTGTGTCGGGTCGGCCTTGACGCGGCCCAAGTCCGGGCCGAGTCGCAGGCGCAGTCGGACGGCGTCGCCAAGAAGCGCCTGCCATTCCGGCTCGCGTCGCGTAATGAGATCGTTCAAATCGACGAACTGGGGGGCGGGGCTGCAGTGCCGGCTGACGCCCAATAACTCCCGCGTCAGCGCGGCGGCGCGCTGCGCGCCCTCCAGGCCGCGCTGAAGGGCGGTGCGGCAGGGATCGTCCTTCGCAGCGCGGGCCGCCAGGAGACGTTCCTGCTCCTGAAGTGCGACGAGCAAATGAGAGAGCTCGCGTGCCAGCCCTCCGGCCAGCGTGCCGATCGCTTCCGTCTTGCGCCGATCCAGGTCGCGCCGGGCCTGCCGGACCTGAAGCTCCCGCATCACCAGGCGGGCCAGCGTCCTGAGCGCGCCCTGCTGCCAGGGCTGCAACACGCGCGGCACGTGGTCGAGGACACACAGGGTGCCGATGGCGTGACCGTCGGCCGTGACGAGCGGCATGCCGGCGTAGAAGCGCCCCGGCAGGCCGGCCGCCGCGGAGGACCGGTCGTGCAGCAGCGGGCTGGCGAGCGCATCCGGGACCACCAGGAGATCGTCCCGCTCGATGGCCAGGGGACAGAATCCTGCGCTCCGCGGACACTCCCTCGTCCCTGCGCCGACGACCGCCTTGAACCACTGCCGGTCGCGATCCACGAACGTGATCAAGGCGACGGGAGCGCCGCACACCTCGGCCGCCAGGTAGGCGATGTCGTCAAAGGCCGCCTCGGGCGGCGTGTCGAGAATGGCCTGGTCGTGGAGCGCCTGCAGCCTCGCCGCCTCGCGCTCGGTGGACGATACCTGCTGCATGCCCCCTCTCCCGCCGGTACCCGCGCGTCCCCGGGCCGCGGCGGTGCCGGCCGGCGACCGCAGGGATGCCTACAGTAGGACGGAGGTCGAGCGTCCGTCAACCGTCCGCGGAGAGCGGTGGATCCGGCCGGCTCAAACGTCCCCGGCCGTCGGGAACGGCAGGCGGGGCTCCACCAGGATCGACCGGAAGCGGCGCAGCAGCACCTGACCGGGCGGCATTCCCTTCCGCTTGTGCACGTGCTTGCGCTGCGTGTAGTGCACTTCCACCTTTCCCTCTCCTTTGGCGCCGCTGTAGTGGGCGGCGATCTCGGCGGCCGTCCGCAGGGTCCGCTCCGGCAGTGCTTTGGCGCGCTGCGGATTCCGGACCACGACGTGGGCGCCAGGCGAACCGGCGGCGTGCAGCCAGAAATCGAAGGGAGAGGCGACCTTGAAGGTGAGAGTGTCATTCTCGGCGCCGCTCCGGCCGATCAGCACGACGAAGCCATCCGCCGTCGTGTGACGCCGGACACGGGTGGGAGCCTCGCGAGGCGGCGGAAGCGCCGATTTCTTGTGCCGCTCGGCGTGGACGAGCCCGAGCCGGGCCATGCCGTCGCGCAGTCGGTCCAGGTCCTCGATCGTCCGCGCGGCCTGCGCCTGGGAGCCCAGGGCGAGCCATTCGTCCCGGCGAGACCGCGTGGCCCCGAGACGCGCCTCGATGGTGGCGATCCCTCGTTTCCCCTTCTTGTATCGCTCGAACAGGATCTGGGCGTTCTCTTGCGGGGACAGGGCCGGATCGATCGGAAAGGTCAGGGGCGGTCCCTCCGGGCTCTCCGGGTCGGGCACGGTGGCGTTCGGTCCGCGCAGCACGACGCGCGGCAGGGCGGCCAGGAGCGCTTCGCCCCAGCGCCGGAAGCGCACGGCCCCGCGCGATTGCTCCAGGTCGGCGATCAGCCTGTTCTCGAGAGCGGAGAGGCGCTCTGCCTCGCGGCGCACGAGGGTCTGGTGGTGCTCGCGCCGGTCCTGGAAGTCCCGCAGCCGCTCGACCAGATCGAAGGCGATCTGCGCGGCCTCCGACGGGCTGGCGAACGGCGTGGCGTGCGGCGGCACCGGGTCGGTCGCATCGAGGGCGAGTGGCAGCGGCCGTGCTTCGACCCGGATCTCGTCGCGGCCGACGATGTCACCCTCGCGATAGGCATCCAGCGGCCGGGCGGTGTACACGACCGCAGCCCACCCCTCCGGGGCGGAGTCCGGGGCGACCTCTCCCGCCTCCGGCCCGCCCGCCGGCGGCCGGGGAGGCTCGTAGGGTCTCCCGGCGGCCGGGGTGCGATAAGCGGTCCTGAGGTCCCGCGCGAAACCCAGAATCGTGCCGGCGGGGTCGAGCAGCAGGGCGTTGGCCGAACGACCGAAGAGCTCGACGACGAGGCGCCGGCGCGCCGCTGCTGGCGGCCTCTGCGGCAGCCGGAAGCGCATCTCGACGACGCGATCCCCTGCGGTCTTCTCGATCGCCTCCAGCACGGCGCTGCCGAGCTCGCCGTCGAGAAACGAAGCGAAACGGTCGGGCGGCGCCTCGCGCAGCCTCTCCGGCCGCGGCAGGAGGTGCAGGCGCGGTAGATCGGGGCGGATCGAGACGAGGAGATTGTCGCGGCCGGCGGTCGCGAAGCGCAGCACGTACTGCGAGGGGCCCAGGAAGGAGATCCGCAGCAGCTCCTGCTGGGTCAGGCGCGCCGCGATCTCGGCCACAACGGCCTGAAGCAGCGGAGGATTCATCGGACCGGGCGCCTTCGTGGGCGGCCGTGGCCCTTTCCGGAGAGAGTTCTACCGCTCGCGGGCCTGACGGAAACCGCTGGCGACCGCCTTGTCGATCTTGGCCTCGACCTCTTCTGTCTTCATCCGCTCCACCTCGGCGATCTCGCTCACGATGAGGTAGCGGGCCCGGTCGAGCATGCGTCGCTCACGGTAGGAGAGGTTTTTCTGCATCGACAGATGAGTGAGACTCTTGAAGACCAGCGCGACCTCGGTGATCGAGCCGGTGCGCATCTTGTCGGAATTCTCCTGGAAGCGGCCTTTCCAGTCATCGAAGACGCGGATCTTCGTGTCCTTGAGGACGTCGAAGACCTGATCGACCTCCTTGCGGGTCATGACCGGCCGCAGGCCGACGTTGGTCGTATTGCCTCTCGGCACCATGACCATGCTGTCGTTGCCGACGATTCGCAGCCGGAGGAACTCCTCCGTCCGGTCTCCGATGTCCCGCATCTCGATCTGCTCAATGATACCGAGTCCATGGTTGGGATAGACGACCTTGTCACCGACCTTGTATTGCAAGGAGTGCCTCCAATGGGCGCCGCAGATCCAGGGGCGGCGGACCGGTCCAGACCGCGTCATTGTAGCAGGTGCGCGCGAATGAATCAATCGCGGCTACAATCATGCTCGACGAGGATCCGTCCATGATCCGCATCGGCGTGGCCGGCTGGGACTACCCGGACTGGGAGGGCATCGTCTACCCGTCGCCCGCGACGCGCCGCTTCGACCGGCTCGCGTTCCTCGCGGGGTACGTCGATGCCCTGGAGTTGAACGTCACTTTCTATCGCCAGCCGGACGCGGCGGCGGCGCGCTCCTGGGCGCGCCGGGTGGCGGACCGGGCCGGCTTCCGTTTCACGGCCAAGCTGTATCGATCCCTCACGCACCCCGAGCGGCCGCGCGCCGGCGGCCCGCACGAGCCCGCGGACGCGGAGCCGGATCCCGGGCTCCTGCGCGAGGAGGCGACGCGCTACCGGGAGGGGATCGCGCCCCTCGAAGAGGCTGGCCGTCTTGGGGCCGTGCTGGCGCAGTTTCCTCAGGGCTTTCACGACCGCGACTCCTCCCGTCGGCACATCGAGCGCCTCGCCGACGTGCTGCAGGGCCTGCCGCTCGTGGCGGAGTTCCGGCACCGGAGCTGGGACCACGAGGACGCCCTCCGCTTCCTGCACGGCCTCCGGATCGGATTCTGCAACATCGACCAGCCGCCGATCGGCTTGGCGTTGCGCCCCACGGGCCACGTGACCTCCCGCGTGGCGTACGTCCGGCTGCACGGCCGCAACTCGGAGAACTGGTTCCGCCAGGGAGTTCCCGTGCACGCCCGCTACGATTACCTGTACACGGCCGAAGAGCTGCGGCCCTGGGCGGAGCGGGTCGAGCGCCTGTCGGAGCGGGCCGAGGAAGTTTTCGTGATCGCCAACAATCACTACCGTGGCAAGGGACCGGCCAACGCGCTGATGCTCAAGGCCATGCTGGCGCGCGGCAGGGTGGCCTCCCCCGCCGGGCTGGCGCGCGCCTACCGCGAGCTGGCCGGCATGGCGAAACCCGAGGATCTGGCAGGCCCCGATCAGGGGCGGCTGTTCGATTGAGGGATTGCCGCCGGGCGGCGCCCGCTCAGTCGTCCGACGCTTCGGTCATCACCTCGCGGCCGGTCTCGTCGATCGACACCTCGCGCTCCTCGTCGATCCGGCAGTTGCCGCACAGCGGAAGCTTGTCGAACGCGTGCCCGAGGTAGCGGCGGCGAATCTCTTTCGCCACCGGACCGTTCCAGACGTCGTGGATGCTGCTGCCGACGATGTTGCCGAGCACCTGTTCCCGGCTGTAGTCGACGCAGCACAGCACGAGATCCCCGTTGAACATGATGTACGCCTGCTTGAACAGGCGGGTGCAGGTCGTGTAGTACGACATCGCCCTGGTGCGGCTGAAGTTTTCGGCATCCTTGATGTTTCCGCCCCGGTTCTCGAGCGTCGTGTACTTGGAGGCGACGCCACGGGAACGCCAGTAGGCGACCGCCTTGCGGGCGTCGATGACCGCCGTGTCGACCATGGTGATCCAGAGCTGTGGCCGGGTCGTTCCGCGCGACCGCTGCGTCTCGATGAAGTGATTGACGTTGGCCATCGTGCGGTCGTAGTCCATGTTGCCGCGCATGGTCTGCTCGTACGACTCCTTGTCGATCCCCTGGAAGGAGACGTAGATCTTGTGGATTCCGTCCCCCGTCGCCAGGATGGCGTCGACCACGGGAGGCGTGAGGAAGTGGCCGTTGGTCGTGATGACCACCTTGCAGTCGGGAATCTTCTCGTTGATGTACCGGACCTTGTCGAACAGGTCCCGATCCATGAGCGGCTCGTTCATGAGGTAGGGGCTGATGCGGCGCACGCCGTGCTCGGCCGATTCGTCGATGATGCGGTGGAAGAGATCCATGGGCATCTTCCCCTTGGGCTGCGTGCCGTAGGTCTCGCCATAAGGGCAGAAGATGCAATCGGCGTTGCAGCCGGTGAAGGTCTGTATCTGGATGGTGCGGGGGAAGGCCGGGATCGGCCTGCGGGTGATCCGGTTCTTGATTCTGGTCCAGGGACCGTCCCCTGGCTGGTCCATGTAGTAACTGTTGATCTTGAGCTGGCTCACGTCACGCCTCCGAGCGACGCGTACACTTCCGCAGTGCGCTCCACCATGCGATCGATCGTGAATTCCGCGGCCCGCTGGCGCGCCGCGCCTGCAAGGCGCTGTCTCAGATCGCGGTCCCGCGAGAGAATCACAACGGCCCGGGCCAGCACGGGTGCGTCCCCGGGCGGGGTCAGAAGACCGTGCCGGGCATCTTCGATGATCTCTTCCACACCGTCAAGGGCCGTGGCGGCCACCGGCACCCCCGCCGCCATGGCCTCCTTGAGAACCGCCGGCGACCCTTCGCCCGAGACCGACGACAGGACGAACAGGTCGAGACCCGCCAGGACGTCCGGCATGTCGTCGCGGAAGCCGGCGAACAGGACCCGGTCCTCCAGTCCGAGCCGCGCCGCTTGGCGCCGCAGCGCGCCCTCCTCCTCCCCCCTGCCGACGACCACGAAGCGTGCTTCCGGCAGCTCGCGCGCGGCCTCGGCGGCGGCCTCAAGGAACAGGTCGACCCCCTTGTGGGCCGCCAGGTGCGCGACGGTGCCGATCAGCCAGGCTCCGCGCGGCCAGGAGGCGGCCGCCCCCCCGAGCGATGCCCGGAAACTCTCCCGGTCCCCGCGTGCGAAGCGCTTTGGGTCGATCCCCGAGTGGATCGTGACGACTCGTCCGGGCGCGATCCCCTGGGAAATCAGGCCGCGGCGAATGGCCTCCGAGACCGCGATGACGCGATCGACGCGCCAGGAGTACTTGAGGCGGCCCAGGATCCGTCCGCGGATCCGGAACGACACCCGCCGTGCCGCCACGGCGGGGCGCCGCCCGTGGAGCAGGGTGGCGAGAGTGCCGATCCCGACGGCGTGCGCGGTGTGGTAGTGGAGCAGGCCGACCCTGTGCCGCCGGGCGATAATGGCGACCTGGCGCGCCGCCCGCAGATCCCACTCGCCGCGCATCGGGACTGCCGAAACCAAGAGTCCCCGGGCCGTGGCGCGGCGCTCGAGCGGGCACCCGGGTGGGACGACCACGAGGGCGTGAACACCTCGCCGCTCGAGTCCTTCGGCCAGGTACAGGGTTTGCGCCTCGCCGCCGCGCCACCCGGTCTCGGTGTTGAGATGGAGGACCGTGCCCGACATCAGCGCGGCGCGGACGGGCGCGGTGCGGATGGACGCGTTTCCTCGTCCATCATCCGTCCGATCTGCTCTCTCAGCAGAGGTCCCGCCTGGCTGGCCGCGGAGGCAGGATCCGGGCGCTCGCTCAACACCGCCATCTCCCACAACCGCGCATACTTGAGGTAGACCGTGAAGGCGCCCAAAAGAGACAGGACGACCCCGTGCGCGCCCTCCAGAAAACCGAGGCGCAGTACGTACATGCGGACAAAGCGCCCGAGCGGCCGCAGGAGAAGTTGCACGCCGCCGGCGCGTCGCCCCTCGAGGTACATCTGGCGCGCCCCCCACTCACTGTAAAGGTCGAGCTTTCTCCAGTACTGGCCGAACGATCGGAAGGTGTGGTGCTCCAGCGGTCCGGAGAGGGCGGGGAGCGGCCCCGGCAAGTCGATCTCGGCGTGGACCTGGCGGTCCTGGTAGCGGGCGACATCGCGGCGGAAGAGCCGGATGACGCGGTCGGTGCCCCAGCCGCAGTAACGGATCCGCTTGCCGAGGAAGAAATTGGACCGACGGATCCAGTAGCCGTCGGCGGCCGGCCCTTCCTCCAGGAGGCGGAGGATCTCGTCCCGCAGGCCGGCAGTCACCCGCTCGTCCGCGTCCACGAGCAGCACCCATTCGTGCCGCGCCTGAGGGATGGCCCAGTTCTTCTGCTGCGCCGAGTAGCCGTATTCGCGCTGCACGATCCGGGCGCCCTGCTCGCGCGCGATCTCGAGCGTACGGTCGGTGCTGAACGAATCGACGACCAGGGTCTCGTCCGCGAAGCGGACCGATTCGAGGCAGTCCGGGAGGGTCGCCTCCTCGTTGTGGGTGGGGATGATCACGGTCAGCGGCCGTCTCGCGCGGGGGGCCGTTGCCTCGGCATGGCTCACGGTCCCGGGGCCTCCTTCCGCTCCTTCTCGCTCAGGTCGCCGTACAGCTTCTCACCCTCCTTCTCGCGTCGGCGCTCGTACTCGCTGAGGCGTTGCTGCGCCTGCCGGCTGAGCTTCCCCGATGCGTCTTCTCGAGCCAGCCGGTCGATCACCTCCTGCGCCTCGTCGCGACGGTTGAGGGCCAGAAGACAGGTGCCCAGGTCGAGCAGGAGGCGGTTCATGTTGTCGAAGCGAGGGTAGCGGTCGAGGACGAAGCGGTAGCGATCGACTGCGGCCGGCCACGACTTGCGTCTCTGGTAGAACCGGCCCACCAGCCGCTCCTTCTCCGCCAACCGGTCATGGCACCTGTCGATCACGCCCCGAGCCTCCTTCGCGTAGGGGCTGTCGGGATGGAGAGTCTCGACCTTGCGGAGCTCGTCGATCGCCTTCAGGGTCATCGTCTGGTCGCGATCGGGCGCCAGAACCTGCTGGAACATCGACATGCCGACCATGTACTGCGCGTAGACGGCCTGATCGTGTTGCGGAAAGTAGGTGAGGAAGTTGCGGTAGCTGTTGAGCGACTCGCCGTAGTTCACGATCCCGCCGTCCTTGTAGAAGGCGTCGGCGATCGCCAGCTGCACCTTCGGCAGAAGGTCGCGGTCCTCCGGCGGAATCCTCGGCATCACCTCCTGGAGCAAGGCGCGCGCCGAATAGTAGCGCTTCTTGGCCATCTTCTCCAGCGCCAGCCCGTAGACCTCCTCCGGGGGGAGAGCAGCCGTTTTGCTGGATCGCCCGGCTTTCTCGCGGGCCAGCGCGACCCGGGCCGCCGGTCCGGCGGGAAGAGCCAGCCCCATGACCAGCAGCGCCATCAGAACGCGCCGCCCCATCTCAGTCGAGAAGCCGGCGCAGCGAGGCTGGCATGCGGTGCGGCCGCCCGCGCGCTCCGACCGCGGCGTGCGTCGTCGTCCCGGTGGCCAGGACGCGACCGTCGCCCTCGCGCTCGACCCGATAGGTGAACGTGGCCCGCGCGGCCCCCATCTCGGCCAGGGTGGTGCGCACCAGGATAAGGTCGTCGTACCGGGCGGGAGCACGATAGACACATGTCGCCTCGATGACCGGCAGGAACGTCCCCTGCGCCTCGACCTCCGCGTACGGAAGCCCTTTGGCGCGCATCAGCTCGGTGCGGCCCATCTCGAACCAGACGAAGTGGATCCTGTGGTGAGCCACCCCCATCCGGTCGACCTCCGAATATCGCACGCGCACCTGCAGGGTCCCTTCACGTGCCATGGCGGCTCTCAACCCCGGCGGGTCTCACCCTCGATCAAGGCCGCGAGGGTCTCCGCCCGGCCGCGAGGGTCCCGGCGATCGAACACCGCGGCGCCGGCGACGAACAGATCGGCTCCATGCCGCATCAGATCGACGATGTTGTCGGGGCCGACGCCACCGTCCACTTCGATGCGGACCGGAAGCCCACTTTCGGAGATCCGACGACGCAGGGCCGCCACCTTCTGGGTGACGGCGGGGATGAAGCGCTGGCCGCCGAAACCGGGATTCACCGACATGAGCAGGACGTAGTCGAGATCGGGCAGGATCTCCTCCAGCACGGCGATAGGAGTCGCCGGATTGAGCGCCACGCCGGCGGCCGCACCGCAGTCATGGATGAGGGCGATCGTCCGGTGCAGGTGCACGACCGCCTCCTGATGCACCGAGATCATGTCGGCGCCCGCGCTGACGAAGCGCTCGATGAACCGATCCGGTTCGGAGAGCATCAAGTGGACGTCGAGCGGGAGCTCGGTGGCGCCGCGGATCGACTCGACGACCGGCGGGCCGATCGTCAGGTTGGGGACGAAATGACCGTCCATTACGTCGAGATGCAGCATCCGGGCACCGCCGGCTGTCACCGCCGCGATCTCTTCGCTCAGCCGGGCAAAGTCGGCCGAAAGGACGGAGGGGGCCAGCGCCGGTCCTCTGGGCATGGCCGCGCGGCCCCGGATTCCGCCCTGCCCTCCGGTCGGACCCGCCCTGTGCACGGTGTCACTCATCATCCGCTCCCCCTGGACTGCCGGCCACGGTGAGCGTCACCAGGTCCCCTGAACGGACCGGGTATCCCGCCTCGGGCCGCTGTGCCACAACCGTATCGGATGACCAGCCGGTGTCCGTCGGGTCGCTTCGCACGGCGCCCGGGCGCAGACCCACGCGCGTCAGGAAGCGGACAACCTCGTCCCGAGGGCGCCCGGTCAGATCGGGCATGACGTAAACGAGCGGCCGCCGGCCGCGGCTGACCAGGAGGCCGACCTTGCCCTCGGCGTGCCCGAATTCGCCCGCCAGTGGATCCTGCGCGATCACCAGGTTCTCAGAATCCTTGGGGGAATACGCGTACACCTGGCCCGCCAGGTGCAGCCCCTGCTGCTGCAGCGCGATTTGCGCGCTCCGGGCAGCGCTTCCCCGCAGATCGGGAATCGCACCCCCCTTGTCGCCGAGGCTCAGGATCACCTTTACCTTGCGATCCCTCTTGATGCTGGCCCCGGCGTTGGGCTCCTGCGCGATCACGCGCCCCGCTTCGACACGCGGGTCGTTGCGCTCGGCCACGGTCTCGAGCAGGAGACCCTGCTTGCGCAACACCGCTTCCGCCTCCGCGGCCGTCATTTGCGTCACGCCCGGGACCAGCACGTCCCGGCCGGAGACGGCCCGACGAACCGTCAGATAGGCGCTCACCGCGGCGACCACGGCGAGCGCCGCTCCCAGGAGACTGATCTTGAGCGCCGTCCAGAGGTAACGGCGGCGCGGTCGTTCTGCTGTGGTGTTCATCAGGGCGCCCGCCGTCCGGTCCTCGAGGCGTGGCCGACGAGGCGGCGAATGTTAGCACAGCGTCATGACGGCGGCGAAGAAGCCGTCGACGTCATCTCTGTGCGGCAGGGTTTCGAGCGTCCCGCGCCGGCTGACGAACCGGTGTAATTCCGAAGGAAGGACGTCGCGCGCATCCACCAGTTTCAAGTCCGGCCGTGAACGGAGAATCGCGTCGACACGCTCGGGACCCTCCTCCGGCTCCAGGCTGCAGACGGCATAGACGAGCCGGCCTCCGGCGCCGAGCAGGTCACAGGCCGCCCTCAGGGCACGGTCCTGCGCCTCCGCGTGCCGGAGGAGGTCGCTTGCGTTGCGCCGCCATCGGATCTCGGGGTGTCTCCGAATCACACCGGTCCCGGAGCACGGGGCGTCCAGCAGCACGCGGTCGAAGCGGCCGGCCAGCGCCGGCCGCTCGGCCTCCATCGCGACGCATTGGATCCATGTGATACCCATCCGCGCGGCATTCTGTCGCAGGCGACGCAGCCGGCGCGGGCTTCTATCGGCTGCCAGCAGCAGTCCCTCCGCGGGAACGACGTGCTCCGCCGCCTGCAGGATCTTGCCGCCGGGAGCCGCGCACAGGTCGACGAGGAGGTGCGAGGGTGCGAGAGGCTCGAGCAGCATGGCCACCATCTGCGCCGCCTCGTCCTGGATGTAGAAGGCACCGCGGCCGAACAGCGCCGTCCGCTGGGGCACGCCGTGCACGACCCGGAGCGCCCCACCGAGCACGGGCGACGGCCTGGTCTCGACACCCTCGCCGGCCAGGCTGTGGGCCAGCCCATCGCAGCCGCCTCCCCGGCGCGTGGGACGCAACACCAGCGGAGCCGGCAGGTTCATGGCGCGCATGAGGGCCTCACCCTCCTCGGTCCCATGGCGGTCGAGGATCCGGTCCACGAGTGCCCGTGGAAAAGAGACCTCGAGCGCCAGCCAGTCGCGAAAGACGGCCGGATCGTCCTCCGGGTTGGGCCGCGCCCGGGGGCGCGGGATTTCCCCCGCCTCGACCGCGCGGCAGAGGCCGCGGAGCACGCCATTGACGAAGGCAGCCGCTCCCACGCCGCCTCGCGCCTTCGCCGTCCGCACCGCCTCATCGACCGCCGCCGGGCGGGGCACGCGGGTCAGAAAGAGGAGTTGGTACGCGGCGAGCCGGAGAAGCGACCGGAGGGGTGGGTCGATGCTCTCGAGCGGGCGGTGCGACACCGCGGCGACCGCATTGTCGAGGACAGCCCGCCGCCGCAAAACTCCGTAGACCACCTCGGTGCAAAGGGCGCGGTCGCGCTCTGCCATGCTGCCGGGAAGCGCGGCGAGGAGGGTGTTCGAGTGCCCCCGGCCGGCTTCGACCTTTCCCAGGATTTCGAGCGCGGCATCACGCGCCCCGACCTCAGGAGGGTGGCGGCGTGAAGCGATCATCGGTCCCGACCAGGCGCCCGTTCAGGGCGTCTCGGGCGGCAATGGCGCGCCGCCCCGGAAAGCGCAGCTCCAGCACGGACAGCAGGCTGCCGCCGCCGCAGGCCACGATCAACCGCTCTCCCGAGGCCCCGACCACACTTCCGGGAGGCGGTGTCGTCCCGGGTCGCGCGGTGCGGGATCCGGCCGCGACCTCGTCGACGGGCCCCTCCATCGCCCGGAGAATCTGGATCCGCCCGCCTCGCAGGCCGGCCGCCGCCAGAGGCCATGGATTGCACCCTCGAACGCGGTTCGCAACGGCGCGCGAGGGCTCATCCCAGTTGATCGAGCCATCGTCCCTCCTGAGAGCCGGCGCGTACGTCGCCCTGGAGGCGTCCTGGGGACGTGGCTGGAGCGCATCCCGGGCGTGCGCCACGAGAGTCTCGAGGAGGAGATCCGCGCCGATCCCGGCGAGGCGCGAAGTCAACTCGCCGGCCGTCTCCTGGGGCACGATGTCGCAGCCTCGCGTCATCAAGATGTCACCCGTGTCGAGGCCGCGGTCCATGCGCATCGTCGTGAGACCGGTGCGCGTTTCGCCGGCCATGATGGCGCGGGCGATCGGCGCCGCTCCGCGGTATGCGGGGAGCGCAGAGGCGTGAAGGTTGATGCACCATCTCGGCGGGAGGTCGAGAATGGCGGGTGGGAGAATCTGCCCGAACGCCACAACGACGATCGTCTCGGGCGCGGTCTCTCTCACGAGATCGACGAAGGCCGGCGCGCGCACGGACTCGGGCTGCCAGAGTGGAATCCCGAGACGCATGGCCTCGATCTTCACGGGCGACGGCCCGGGCCGCGATGAACTGCTGCGGCGTGGCCGGTCGGGCCGCGTGACCACTGCCGCGAGTTCGTACCCGCCGGCGGCCAGCGCGCAGAGGGAAGGGACGGCGAATTCCGGCGTCCCCATGAAGATGATGCGCATCAGGCAGGAACGATCTGCCAGTCGCCCTCTCGTATCCTCTTCTGCACCTTCTTCTTGATGAGACGCCGCTTGAGGACGCTGAGGTGTTCGATGAACAGCAGGCCGTGCAGGTGGTCAATCTCGTGGTTGAAGGCGCGCGCCAGGAGTTCGCGGCCTTCGAGTGTTCGGAGTGTGCCGTCGAGATCCATCGCCTCGATGACGCAGCGTTCGGGGCGTCGGACGCGTTCCGAGAACCCGGGCAGGCTCAGGCACCCCTCCTCCTCGACGTACGATCCCGAGACTTCCAGAATCCTCGGGTTGATCAGGACCAGGAGCTTCGAGGGGTCCTCTCCCACGGTCAGGTCGACGACGGCGATCCGCTTCCCGACACCCACCTGATTGGCGGCAAGTCCGACACCGGGGGCAGCGCGCATTGTCTCAATCATGTCATGCACCAGCCGCTCGATCTCAGGTGTGATCTCTCCGACCTCTGCGGTCGCGTTCAGGAGCACATCGTGGGGATAGCGGACAATCGGCAGAATCGCCATGAGTCCGCCTATCTACCACACGGCACCGGGGCCGTCAAGAAAAGTGGCGGCCCGAAGGCTGCGGATGCATTCAGCGGCGCTTCTTTTTGGGCTCCGGCGAGTCGTCGCGCGGCGGCGGGTTGGGCGCTGCCGGCTTCTTCTCAGGTGATCGCCGCGGTTGTGCCGTGGCCCGCGAAGGCGTCGATGGGCGCGGCGGATCCGAGGCTTTCGGAGGGTCCGAGATCCTGGGCGGCTCGACGCGTCCCGGGGGGGGCGACGTGGACCCCGTCGGGGGTTTCGTGCGCGTCCCTTCGAACAACCGCTCCATCGCGTGGCCGCGCGGACGATCCGGCTCGCGAGGCGGCTGGACCTGGGACGGCGCCGGCTCGCTCTTTTTGGAACCTCCGTCCCGAGTCAACTCCCGGCCGCTGCGGGGCCCGTTCCCGCGGCCCGTCTCCCCACGTTGCGAAGGCCGCGACGGCGTCGACACGGACGGCGAGGACGGAGAAGACTTGGTGGTGGTCGTCGTCCTTCCTCGAGGCGAAGCGGGTGATCGCGGGTCCGGACCCGGAGACTGTCCGGGAGGCATGTTGGCGGACGGTGTCGGATCGGGCTGCGATTTCGATTTCGGCCGCGACACAGCAGGGTGTCCGATCGGCCCGCGCGGTGCGCGTCTCTCGATGGCGCGGAAGGGCACGAGAGAGCCACCAGGCTCCTGGGTGACCGGCGGCGCGACACGCGTGCGACGCGCGGCATCCACCAAGCCGGCAGCACGGTCCGGGCGCTTCGCGATGACCCTGGGATCAAACTGTGGCAGCCTCTGGGTCACGACCAGGTCAGTATTGCGAGGCAGCCGATCTCCGCGGAGGATCATGTCGGAGCCGCGCAGACCGAACCGCCCTGCCGGCACGAACTGCCAGCCGCGTGGGTCCAGACGCCCGACGCTGACCGTCGGCCGGTTGACGATCCAGACGTCATGGAAGACCGGGACGTTCCAGTAGTTCAGGGGACACCAGCCGATGTAGGACGGTCCAACCGCAAAGCTGACCCAGCCGCCGCCCCAGACCGCTCCCGGCATCCAGAACCAGCCGATGTCGACCGCAAAGTCCCAGCGTCCGTAGTGGTACGGAGCCCAACCCCAGGGATCGTAGGAAACCCAAACCCAGTTCCGCCGGCACCAGGACCAGTAACCGTGGTGGTACGGGGTCCAGACACCAGCATAATGAGGACGCCAGACCCTCCCATAGGTCGGGATCGTGTGCCAGGTCCCGTAGAACGACAGTTCGGACGCGTATGGCCGCACTTCTTCGGGGAGGTCCTCGCCGTACCCTTCGTCCTCCCCCTGCCGCAGGAAAGCGTCAGCTCGATCGGCGCAATAGCGGTCAAACCCGTCTTGTCTCTGGGTGTTGAAGCGGCGTGGGACGCTCGGGTCGTTGCCGCTCTCCACGCTGCTGCGCTGCCCGCTGCGGACCAGCACGGATCCGCCATCACCTGAAAACTCAGCCACTCCGCCGTGCGACGAGACTGTCGTGATCCCCCCGACCGCGTCGATGCGGAACGTGCCGGCCGAGAGCAGGTAGATTGACGCGGCCTCGGTATCGATCTGGAACACGGCGTCGGGGTCCCCGGGGTCGCGGATTTCCACCCGGATGCTTCCGTGGATCAGCGCCAGCAGGTTTGTCCGCTCGTAGCGATTCTGGATATCTGCCAGGGTCTTGAACTCGATCCGGCTGTCGCTGTCCATCCAGACGATTGACGAGTCTGCCAGCTCGATCTCCGCTCGACCACCGGTCGTGGCGACGCGGTCGCCCGGGACGACGGGGCTGTTGGCGGAGCCTTCCACGACCTCACCCTCCGAAACCTGCTCGATCGTGAGGGCACCGTCGAGGCTGCGGATACGTCCATACGTGGCGCCGCTGTCGTCGTCCGCCACCACCGGCGTCGCAACGGCGGCGAGGAGGGCGAACGGGAGGGCACGCTGAGCCAATTGTCGCACCCGGCTCCGGACGTGAGAATGGGTCTTCATGGCACCGAACCTGCCTTTCCACGGTTTCGATCGGTGAGCACCGGCCGCGACAGGGTCGTCAAGCCAATTCTATGCCACTCGACGATCGGTTGCGCTACCGTGATCGATGGTGAAATCCCGAGCCGGAACGGGCCTTCGTTCCGACACACCACTCCTGATGTCCCAACCGAAGGCAGGACCGTCCTTGGAGCAGCGGCGACGTCTCGCTGGGCGGACATCAGGCATCGCTGTCCTTGTTGAGGTTGTGGACACGGGCCTATACTTCCCGTGATGGTATTTCTCGCCTGCTCGGTCCTGCTTCTGTCGTTCCTGACGGCCGATCGGGTGGGTTCCCGCGCCGTCCCGCGCGACGGCCCGGAGATCTCCCGGGAACCGGACGGGAATGGTGAGTCCCGGCCCAAAATCCGGTTGCGGCTGGCCGCCGACCCCCAGGTCGGCTTCGTCCCTCTGACCACCCTGCTGACCGGCACGCTGGCCGGCGTCGCCCCCGATGATCCGAACTTCTGCCATCCGGCCGTGACCTGGGTTCGGGTCAATCCGGGACAGCTGGAGGAAAACGCCTCCCGGTATCATCAAGATACAGCCTGCCGGCATCCGGAGAGCGAGGCTGAGGCCACAACCACCTTTACCAGGAGCTTTGACCTGTACCGTCCGGGGTCATACCTCTTCAAGCTGGTGGTCGAGGGCAAGGATCATCGGCGGGTCGAGTCCGCATTCACGCAGGTGCAGGTGCTGCGGGTCCAGTGATCTACCGAGCCATCCCGGCACTGGCCTAGTCCGGTGGCGGCGGCGCTTCGTCCTTCGGTCGTCCCCCCAGCAGATCGATCAGCCGCTCCCGGAGCCTCTCCTTCACCTGCTCCTTCTTCTCACGCTCCAGCTGCTTCACCTGGGCACGCGTGTCCAGGCTGATCTTTGGCTGTGCGAGGTCGCCCTGGGCGAGAAGGTGCAGGGCAAGCCTCCCCTCGCGATCCGTCAAGGAGCGCAGCTGGGCAGTCTTTTCGATCATCCCCAGGCTGGCCTCCTGGGAGAACCGGGCAGCGACCGCCAGGTCGATGGCCGCATCCAGACCGACCCAGCCGCCACCACTGATGTCGAGGTCGGCCGAGTCAAGGGCCAGGTCCGAAGTCTGGGCCCGGCGGGCGCCGATGGCGAAGCTGCCCCTGAGGGACTCGAACGGGGTTTCATCCTTGCCGATCCCCTTGCCCCCTGCCATCTCCAGGAGGGCCGCGAGCTGCTTCAAGATGCTGAAGGAAGTGATGGCGCCCCTGACGATTTCCAGGTTCGCCGATCCGCGGGCCGAGTCGACGATGGCGTCGAGGTCGGCGCCGGTGGCCTCGAGACCCAGGCGGCCGCCAAGGCTGCCGCGCAGCAGGTCCTTCAGCCCCGGATCGTAGGCCCCGGCCAGGGCGTTGACGTCGACGCCGTCCAGGGCGGCATCCAGGCTGTAGCGTGGCGTCGGTCGCGACAGATCGAGGCTGCATGATCCACTCATCCCGCCCCCATACAACCTCGCCTGCAGATCATTCATCGAGAGCACGGCCGCCCGCAGTGCGAGGGAAGCGCGAAGGTTACTGAGATCGAAGGTCTCGAAACGCAGGGCACCGACGGCGAGGGTCCCGTTCGCTGACACCTGGACCAGGCCGGCGCCCGGCTCTCCCGCCCGGGGCTGGGAGACCGCCCCGGGACCGGCCGGCGATCCGACGGTGAAGGTCCGTATCAGCTCGTTGACATCGAGGCGTGGCGATTCGAGCTTGAACCCGATGCGCGGCCGCAGGAAATCCTGCACCAGGAGGTTGCCGTGAAACTCCGAGGTGCCGATGGTCGCCGTGAATCCCTCCCAGTCGGCGCGCTCGCCGTTGACATGGAGCCGCCCTCCAATCCGCTCGATCGGTCGCGCCATCGTCGCATCGCGATAGCTCAGGTTGTCGAGTGTCAAGCTTCCCTCGAAAGGGATGGCTGCCAATCGGTCGAGGGGCACGGTGGCTTTCCCATCGACGGTGACCCCTCCTCCGAGCGTCAGGCCGTCGGGACGCGCCACCCCCAGCCACGGGAGCAGCGCCGCGAGGTCGGCAACCTCGAGGCGCGAGGCCGGAACAGTCAGCTCCAGACGCTGCGCGCCGCCCTGTCCGGCGAAGCGGGCCGCGGCGCGCAGGATGCTCTTGCCGAGGCCGACCGACAGGTCCATGCGGCTGACTCCGCCGAGGCCGAAATCGCTGAGGACGGCGTCGACCGGGCCGATGCGAACTTCCGTTCGCGCACCCGCAACGACCGCGTCGTCGTAGATCAGCACCCGGCCGCCACGGACGACGGCGCGCTCGACAGTAAGCCCCATGCCGCCCGACGGAGCGGGAGCACGCGCGGTTTTTTGCTCCGCGCCCAGGGCCGTGGCGCGCTTCAGGAGGTCGTCGTAGTTCCAGCGTCCCTCCCGGTCACGGATGAGAGTGAGGGTCGGGCGGTCGATGACGATGGTGCCAAATTCCAGGCGACCTCTCAGCAGGCCGGCAAGTCGCAGGCGGATCGACACGCCTTCGATGCGCAACGCATCACGTCCCGGGTAACCCGGCCCTTCGGCCACGGCCACCGGCGCGACCGACAGCGCCGGTGCCGGGAAGATCTTCAGGGAGATGCGTCCGAGCGTGGCTTTGCGGCCGGTCAGCTTCTGGATCTGGCCGGCGATCGCCGGCCCAATCGGCTTCAGGTCGAAGAGCAGGGGCAACAGGATGGCCGCCAGGAGGATCAGGGCCAGCAGCGCCCCGAGCCCTGTCAGGATCCATCGCAACCGGCGCGGCACGGCGATCCTCAGGAGACTTTCTTCTCCCAGCCCTGCGCCTTGTCGAGATAGGCGCGTGCCAGCCGGCGGGAGCGCGAGAAGCCGACGAATGACGGCCAGCGGGCAATCCGAAGAGCGTGCCGGATCTCATCCAGTCTGGCGATCGCCGCTTCCTCCCCCCGCCGAACACATTCGGCGAAGGCGGAGAAATCGGCCCAGTGGATTCGCCCCACGTCCGGCACGATCAACACATCCGCCAAACGGCACTGCATGCCCCGCAACGCCTCCGCCCGGATGCCGGCCGCCCGGACCATTATATTGAGTCCGCTCCCCGCAACCGCAAGATCCTCGAGGTCCTTCGACACGTCGACGGCGATGACGAGATCGGCCCCCACGTGCAACGCCGGAATCACCGGCACCTGAGCCACCCATCCACCGTCGATCAGGACGTGGCCGTCGATGGCGACAGGCGGCAGGAGTCCAGGGACGGCACTGCTCGCGCTCACGGCCAGGCGCAGGCGTCCGGCGCGCAGCAACACCTCTTGTCCCTGGAGGATGTCCGCCGCCACGGCGCAGAACGGGATCGCGGCCTCTTCGATCGAGACGTCGTCGAGGAGGGCGTTGATGCTGTGCTCGAAATACTCGGCCGAGACCCAAGATGTCTTGGCCATCGAGAAAGAGTAGAAAATCCCCTTCTTGAGAAGGGTCACGACGCGGCGCATGACGCCGCGTCGCGCCTCCCGGCTCTCCTTGAGGAAATCGAACCGCGCCCGCTTGAACTCCCTGCTGAAGATGAACTCCTGGAACCGCCTTTCGGTGGCGGCCGCGCTGCGGGTCGTTGCGTAGACGCCGCCGATGAGGGCGCCGACACTGGTCCCCACGACCACGTCGATCGGGATTCGGTTCTGCTCGAGGACCTTGAGGACCCCGATGTGGGCGAGGCCCCGGGCCGCTCCGCCGCCAAGAGCCACGCCGACCTTGCATCCGTGCCGCATCCGCGCCTACCGTCTCCCGGGACCGCCGCCGTTCGCCGGTCTCGTGGCCCTTGAAGCCAATATAGATGGGATCGCCGCAGCCGCCACTCAGGACCGGGCCGCGGCATGCCGGCAAAAGCGCCGCAGCGGGCAGACGGGGCAGATGGGCTGCCGCGGGCGGCAGATCCGCCTTCCGAGCGTTATCAAATTGACATGCCCCGTCAGATAGCGGGCCGGGGAAATGAGCGACGCCAGTCGACGATGCGTCTCCTCCGTGCCTGCGGTCGGTCGGACCCAGCCGACCCGGCGAGCGATCCGGTGGATGTGCGTGTCGACCGGGAAGGCCGCGTGCCCGCAGGAAAAAAGTAGGACGCAGGCGGCGGTCTTCTCCCCCACACCCCGGAAGCGGCGCAGCCATGCCGCGGCCTCCTCCGCGGACAGGCGACTCAGGAAGCCGAGATCGAGCGACCCACGTTCCGCCGCGATCCCGCGCAGCATTTCATGGATCATCCGGCTCTTGGTGCGCGCCAGGCCGCCCGGTCGGATGGCCGCCTCGATGGTCACCCGGCGAGCCTGCGCGACATCCTCCCAAGTCGGGAAGCGCCGCCTCAGGGCGCCGTAGGCCCGGTCGCGGTTCAGGTCGCTGGTGCTCTGCGACAGAATGGTGAGAATCAGCTCGTCGAGCGGCGGGAGGCTGCGGCCGAGCCGGGGACGGCCATACCGGCGCTCGAGGGCGTCCAGCGCCTGCGCCACACGAGACCTGTCGAACGGCCGGATGCCTCCGTCAGGACGCTTCGCCTCCCGAGACTTGACCCGCATCAGCGCTCCAGATCGCCGAGTCGATTCTATCTTTGACGGCCAGGGGCCGTCTGTCATAAAAGGGGCCGCCGGGAGAAAGCCCGCCCACAACGATGCCCTATCGAACGCCGACCCGCCCCGCACCCGTCCCGCCTGGAGGACTCCGTCACCGCTGGCCGCGCACCGCCCGCGCCGCCGTGGCGCTCCAGAACACCCTCCGTTCACGCGTGCGGGCCGTGGGTGGGCCGCAACGGGTCCGGCTGGTGGCCGGAGCCGACCTGGCGTACGACCCGCATCGCGACGTCCTCTACGCCGCGATCCTCGTCTTCCGCTACCCCGAACTCGAACTTGTGGAGGCGAGCCTGGTGACCCGGCCCATCGGGTTCCCCTACGTGCCGGGGTTGCTGAGCTTCCGGGAGCTGCCGGCCATGCTGGCGGCGTGGCGGAGGCTCAAATGCCGGCCCCAGCTGGTCCTTTGCGACGGCCAGGGGATCGCCCACCCACGCGGCGTGGGTCTGGCGTCCCACCTGGGCCTGCTGCTCGGCGTGCCGACCATCGGCTGCGCCAAGAGCCGCCTGGTGGGGGAGCACCGCGCCGTGGGCCGGCGCCGGGGGGACCGCGCTGCTCTTCGCTTCGGCGGACGGACGGTGGGCACGGTGCTGCGGACCCGTGAAGGGACCCGGCCCATCTACGTATCGCCCGGCCATCTGATCGGGTTGCGCGCGGCGATTCGCTTCGTGCTCGGATGCTGCCGGGGATTCCGCGTCCCAGAGCCGATCCGACGGGCCGACCACTTCGTGGCCGCGGCCCGCCGCCGCGGGCCGCGCGCCCACCGACCCCAGGGGCGTGTGCTAGAATCCCGGCTCGGGACGACTCCATGCGCCGAACCGCCGTGAGACCCACCGGCCGCGCGCGGCCCGCGGCGGCGTTCATCATCGGGGCGCTGTTTCTGACCTTCTGCGGTGGACGGGGCGGTGCGATGACCGAGCCGCAGGATCCGGGGTCCGATCCCTCAAGCACGGCGCGGCGGCGGATGGTCAGCGAGCAGATCGAGGGGCGGGGCGTGCGCGACCCGCGCGTGCTCGAGGCCATGCGGCGGGTCCCGCGGCATCTCTTCGTGCCGCCGGGGCTGCGGGCGCGGGCCCACGAGGACAATCCGCTGCCGATCGGCGAAGGGCAGACGATCTCGCAGCCGTACATCGTCGCCTTCATGACCGAGGCGGCACGCCTCCGGCCCGGCGACCGGGTGCTGGAGGTCGGAACCGGATCGGGGTATCAGGCGGCCGTCCTGTCGGCGCTCGGCGCGCGTGTTTTCAGCATCGAGATTCTGCCGGGGCTGGCCGAGTCGGCGCGTCGCAGTCTCGAGGCCGCCGGTTTCGAGGATGTCGCCGTCCGGACCGGTGACGGGTTCCGCGGCTGGCCGGAGGAGGCTCCCTTCGATGCCATCCTGGTGACCGCCGCCCCGGACGAGGTCCCCGCACCGCTGCTCGAGCAGCTCAAGCAGGGCGGCCGGATCGTGATTCCGGTCGGAACGGGCAGCCAGGAGCTGATCCGGATGACGCGCACGGAGCATGGCTTCGAGCGCGAGGAGTTGCTTCCCGTGCGGTTCGTGCCCATGACCGGCGAGGCCCGCCAGCCGCGCCATTGACCTGAAGGTCCGCCACTCAAACCGATCCGCAGCGGGGGACGCATGGCCAAGGTGATCACACCAAGAAGCGAGGATTACTCACGCTGGTACACGGACGTCGTCATCCAGTCCCAGATGGCCGACTACTCGCCGGTCAAGGGGTGCATGGTCATCCGGCCGCTCGGCTACGCTGTCTGGGAGGCAGTGCAGCGCGAGCTCGATGCCCGCTTCCGCGAGACCGGCCACCAGAACGCCTACTTCCCTCTCTTCATCCCCGAGTCGTTCCTGCATCGCGAGGCGGAGCACGTCGAGGGATTCGCTCCGGAGTGCGCGGTGGTGACCCACGGGGGCGGAAAGAAGCTGGAGGAGCCGCTCGTCGTCCGCCCGACCTCCGAGACGATCATCTACGAGATGTACGCCCGGTGGATCCGGTCCTACCGCGACCTGCCGGTGCTGATCAACCAGTGGGCCAACGTCGTCCGCTGGGAGATGCGCACGCGGCTTTTCCTGCGCACGACCGAGTTCCTCTGGCAGGAGGGGCACACGGCCCACGCCACCGAGCAGGAGGCCGAAGAGGAGGTCCTGCGGATCCTGGAAATCTATCGCGCCTTCGCCGAGGAGCGCATGGCGATCCCGGTCTATACCGGCCGCAAGACGGCCAGCGAGAAGTTCGCCGGGGCGCTGCGCACCTACTGCATCGAGGCGTTGATGCAGGACGGCAAGGCGCTGCAATGCGGGACATCCCACAACCTCGGCCAGAACTTCGCCAAGCCGTTCAACGTCCGGTACCAGACGGCGGCGGGTGACTGGGAGCACTGCTGGCAGACCTCGTGGGGCGTGTCGACGCGCCTCATCGGGGCGCTGGTCATGGCGCACGGCGACGACAACGGTGTCAGCTTTCCGCCCGCCCTGGCGCCCATCCAGGTGGTCCTCGTGCCGATCTGGAAGAGCGACGATCAGAAAGCGCGCATCGCCGCGGCCACCCAACACGCGGAGGCGGAGTTGTCGAAGTCGTTCCGCGTCAAGGCCGACCTGCGCGACGAGATGTCCCCCGGCTGGAAATTCAACGAGTGGGAGCTGAAGGGGGTGCCCCTGCGGCTTGAGATCGGTCCTCGCGATCTCGAAGCCTCCCAGTTCACCGCCGTGCGCCGCCTCGACCGTCGCAAGAGCGCCGTGCCGTTCGGTCACCTCGCTCGGCAGGTCGGCGACCTTCTCGACACGATCCAGGCCGACATGCTGTCGAAGGGCCGTGACTCCCTCCGTGACAACACCCGCGACGCGCGGGATTATCGCGAGTTCCAGGAGCAGATCGAGGCGACGGGCGGCTTTTTCCGCGCCCATTGGTGCGGTGACGTGGCCTGCGAGCAGAGGATCAAGGACGAGACCAAGGCGACGATCCGCTGCGTGCCGCTCGACGGGAACCGGGAAGAAGGGACGTGCCTGCTCTGCGGCCGGCCGTCACACGAATGGGTCTACCTGGCGCGCGCCTACTGATCGGGGTGATCGCGGCCGGCCTTCTGGCCGCGCCGTGGCCGGCGGCCGCGCCCCCCGAGCCAACGACTCAGGCATCCCCGGGGGAACCTGGCGGCCTGGCCGAACCGATCAGCCCGGTCACCGTTCGATTTCTCGAGCCGGGCTCTCGGTCCCTCCTGCAGGGCCCCACCCGGATCACCCTCGAAGCGGCCACGTCGGCCCCGGCGCGGATCGTCGGCGTCTCCCTCTATGTCGATGGCCAGCTCATGGCCGTTCTGGAGAAGCCTCCCTATACGCTGACCTGGGACGCGGGACGCGGCGCCGCCGGGCGACAGTTGCGGGCCGTGGCCCTCGACTCCGCCGGGCGCACTGCGGAGGCCCTTCTGGTGGCCCGGGTCGTCCCGATCGGGCAGTACGAGGAAGTCCGCCTGGTCAACGTATACTTCACGGTGCGCGACGGGAAGGACCGCCCGGTCCTCGACCTGGATCGCGGCGCTTTCACGCTCATCGAGGACGGCGTCCCGCAGGCGATCAGCCACTTCAGCTCCGCGCGCGTGCCGCTGACGATCGCGCTGCTCATCGACGCCAGCGCCAGCATGCGGCTGGGAGGGAAGATCGACCTCGCCCGCCGGGGCGCCGAGCAGCTCGTGGACGATGTTCACCCCGGGGACCACGTCCTCGTCCTGCCGTTCGACGACACGCTGCGCGGCGACCCGGAGCCATCGTCCGACAGAAGCCGGATCAAGGATCGGATCCGCGCCATCGAGCCGGGTGGCGGCACGGCCCTCTACGACGCGCTGCACGGCGCCGCCGGGATGCTCCAGGGCCTCGAAGGGCGGCGGGCGATCGTGCTGCTTTCGGACGGAAGGGACCAGGCGCTGGCGGAGAACGAGCCCGGCAGCCTGCATCTCTTCGAGGAGGCTCTCGAGCGCGCCCACCGGGCCGAGGCGGCGGTCTACGCCATCGGGCTGGGACGGCACCTCGACAGCGAGCTCGACCTGCGCCGCGCCCGCAGCGTGCAGGAGATCCTGGAGACCCTGGCCCGCGAGACTGGCGGGCGCGCCTACTTTCCCGAGCGGGCGGGACAGCTGGCGGACGTGTACCGGCAGATCGCTTCGGATCTCAGGCGGCAGTATGCGCTCGCCTACACCTCGACGAACCTGGCGCGCGACGCGCGATGGAGAGCGATCACCGTGAAGGTCGCCGATCCGCGCCTCATCGTCGAGGCCCGCGCCGGCTACTACGGGCCCGGTTCCGGCCTTCCCTGAGCGGCCGGCACGGCCGCCGAGGGGCCGCGCCTCCGGATCAACATGAGATTGCGCGTGTAGATGAACAGCCCGACCGCCTGTCCGAGCGTGAAGACCAGGTCGTGGCGGTACCAGAAGGCGTAGACGAACAGCATGGCACCGCCCAGAATGCTGAAGTACCAGAAGGCGATCGGGACGGTGCTGCGGCCGGTCCTTTCCGAGGCCAGCCACTGAACGACGAAGCGCAACGTGAAGAAGAGCTGCCCGAGGAGGCCGAAGGCGACCCAGACATCGATGTGCAGCAGGCGCTCAGGAGTCATCCTTCACCTCGTAGCGCAGCTTCCGTCTCTTCATCCAGCGGACCGCCAGGAGATCGAGGAACGAGGGGACGATCCGGTTCGAGATGCCGTACTTCGACCGGCCGTGGGCCCGCGGCCGGTGGCCCACGGTCATCTCGCGCACCCGGAACCCTTCCAGCTTCAGGAGGGTCGGCAGGAACCGGTGCATGCCGTCGTACAGCACCAGGCGCGACAGGGCGTCCTTGCGGTAGGCCTTCAGCGAGCAGCCGGTGTCGCTGATCGTCTCGTCGCTGAGCCGGTTGCGCACGTAGTTCGCCACCCTCGACGAGACGCGGCGCACGAGGCTGTCCCTTCGGATCGCGCGCACGCCGACGACCGCATCCCATCCTTGCAGCTCGCGCAGCAGCGGCGGGATGTCGATCGGATCATTCTGCAGGTCGGCGTCCAGGGTCACGATCACCTGACCGCGCGCCCTGCGGAAGCCGGCATCCATGGCCGCGGTCTGGCCGGCGTTCCGGGCGAAGCGGATGACGCGCAGAAACGGATGGGCGGCTCTCAACCGCCGCAGGACTTCGTCACTGCCGTCGGTGCTGCCGTCGTCGACCATCAGCACTTCGTACGGGCGGTCGAGCCCACGGAGGCTCGCGCTGATCTCGCGCAGGAGCGGTTCGATGTTGTCGCGCTCGTTGTAGACAGGAATGACGATCGACAGGTCGACCGGGGACGTCGATGGGCTCACGTCAGTTGAAGATCCAGAATCGCCGCAGAAAACTCATGCGGCGGTGGCGCCGCCGCTCCGCCGGGGTGAGTTGATCGGGGACGAGCTGCGACTTCCACTTGAGGACGGCCGCCCGGTCGATGCGGCGAAGGACGGGGAACACGAGCCGCGCCCCGAGGCTTCCCGGCTCGAAGCAAAGGCTGGCGTTGAAGTCGATGATGTTCGGGACACCGTCCCGGGACACGAGAATGTTGTCACGCTTGCGGAGATCGAGATGCGCCACGCCGCGCTCGTGGATCCGATCGACGAGCCGCACGAGGCGCTCGACCATCGGCAGGATCTCCTCCCGGGTACGGCGCCGCCAGCGCGTGATCGGCTCGCCCTGCACCGGCTCCATCAGAAGCCCCCAGGGCGGCACCTCCCCCAGCTCGATCGGCACGCCGGGGAGGCCCTGCAGGCGGCGCAGCGCCCGGCGCTCGCGACGCAGCTGTCGGCGGCCGAAGAGGCGCACCGGCCAGGATTTCTCCGAAAAGTCCTTGAGGATCGCCTCGCTGCCGTCGTGCGCCACCTTCAGGATGTCCGCCTTGGTCCAGGGTCCCCGCTTGACCACCGTGACGACCATCCGGGAATCCGGCGCCGGTCGGGTGTTTGCGAGCAAGGCCTTCTCCTGTGCTATCCTGCGCGGGGCGCGATGAGTCGTCATCTTACCACAGCCCCCGCGGGCTTCCCGCCGACGCGGGAGGGCCTGCGCGGCCTGATTCGGCGCCGGCTTCATGCGGGCCGCAATGCCACCAAAGCGACCGTCGATCTCATCGATGATGGCGCGCGGCGCTTCGTCCTCAAGGACGTCTCGGAGCGTCCCTGGCCTGTACGTCGGGTCCTCGGTCCGTGGCAGCTCCGCCGCGAGGCCCGCGCCTACCGCCGGCTCACGGGGCTTGCCGGAGTCCCCCGCCTCCTGTGCGTGATCGATCGCCAGGCGATCGCGATCGAATACATCGATGGGCCGCCGCTGCGGTCGCTGCGTCCCGGCCAGCTCGACAGCGGGTTCTTCGATCGGCTCGGGCGGCTGGTGCGCGCGATGCACGAGCGGGGCGTGGCGCACGGTGACCTCCACCACGGGGACGTTCTGGCGGGACCCGGAGGCCAGCCCTATATCATCGACCTGGCGACGTGCGCCCTTGTCGATCCGAGAGGACGCGGACCGGGCCGATTCATCTTCGAGCAGATGCGCCAAGCCGACCTTCGGTCCGTGGCCAAGCTCCGTCGCCGCCTGACGGGAGACCGGAGCGCGAGCCTCCCGCCCCGCAGGGGAGTCTACCGCCTCGGGGCCGCCGTGAGAGGCTGGCTCGGCCGCGGCTGAGCCCCACCGCTGCGCACCGACATGCGCGCCGCCATTTACAGGCCGGCTCATCTCTGTTAGCCTCCCCGGCATCCTGACGGGAGAGGAATCGGCATGAAGGGCATCATCCTCGCCGGGGGATCGGGCAGCCGCCTGTTCCCCCTCACCAAGATCACCAACAAGCACCTCCTGCCGATCTACGACCGGCCGATGATCCACTACCCCCTCAAGGCGCTGGCCGACGCCGGCATCCGGGACATCATGATCGTCACCGGCGGGAACCATGCCGGAGAGTTCCTGCGCCTGCTGGGCAACGGCAAGGAGTACGGGCTCGACGAGATCGCCTACGCCTATCAGGAGGGCGAGGGCGGCATCGCGGACGCGCTCTCCCTCGCCCGTCCGTTCGCCCGTGGAGACCGGCTCGTCGTGATGCTGGGGGACAACATCATCGAGGGGGACATCCGCCGCCAGGTGGCCGCCTTCGCCGAGCAGCCCGCGGGGGCGCGCATCCTGCTCAAGAAGGTGCCTGACCCGCAGCGATTCGGGGTCCCGGTCTTCACGGACGGGCAGATCACGGCGATCGAGGAGAAGCCGAAGCGGCCGTCCTCCGACTACGCCGTCGTCGGAATCTACATGTACGACCCGGCCGTCTTCGACATCATCGGCACGCTGAGGCCCTCCGACCGCAACGAGCTGGAGATCACCGACGTCAACAACGCCTACATCCGGCGCGGCGCGATGCAGCACGACATCCTCGAGGGGTGGTGGACCGACGCCGGCACCTTCGAGTCGCTGTTCCGGGCCAACCAGCTCGTGCGCGAGATGATGATCGACCGGCTCACGTCCGGGCTGAGGTGAGGGTGTGACGCGCGTCCTCATCACCGGCGGCGCCGGATTCATCGGCTCCCACTTCGCGCACCATGCCCTCGAGCGGCACTCCGACTGGCAGGTCACCGTCCTGGACAAGCTGACCTACGCCGGCAACCTCGCGAATCTCGAGCGTCTCGAAGGGAATCCGCGCTATCGCTTCCATCGCGGCGACATCGCCGTGCGACAGGACGTCGAGGCGGCGTGGGGCGAGGGGGTCGACATCCTGTTCAACTTCGCCGCCGAGACCCACGTGGACCGCTCCATCGGCGACCCCGACTGTTTCATCCGCACCGACATCTACGGCGTCTACACCCTCCTCGAGGTGGCGCGCGGCCGGGGGATCGATCGGTTCATCCAGATCTCGACCGACGAGGTCTACGGTACCGTGCCGTCGGGATCGAGCCGGGAGGATGCGGCCCTCATGCCGTCGAACCCGTATGCCGCCAGCAAGTCCGGGGCCGACCGGCTGGCCTTCTCCTATTTCACGACGTACGGCCTGCCGGTGCTCATCACCCGGGCCTCGAACAACTTCGGCCCGCGGCAGTACCCCGAGAAGATGATGCCGCTGTTCATCACCAACGCCCTCGACGACCAGCCGCTCCCGCTGTACGGCGACGGGGAGAACGTGCGCGACTGGCTGTATGTTGCCGACCACTGCTCGGCTCTCGACGTGGTGCTGGAGAAGGGCCGGCTCGGCGAGGTCTACAACATCGGCGGCGGCAACGAGCGGCGCAACATCGAGGTGACGGAGCGCATCCTGGCCAGCCTTGGCAAGCCCCGGTCCCTGGTCCGGTACGTGACCGACCGGCCCGGACACGATCGGCGCTACTCCCTCGACTGCGCCAAGCTGCGCGCCCTCGGCTGGACGCCCCGCACCCGTTTCGAGACCGCGCTCGACGCGACCGTCGGCTGGTACCGGGAGAACCGGGCGTGGTGGGAGCCGATCAAGTCGGGCGAGTACCTCGAGTACTACCGACGGCAGTACCGTCACGAGGCCTGACGCGCCTCAGCAAGTCAGAACTCGGCCTTTTCGGTCGACTCCTCGAGCGCCAGGGTCGAGGCGGCGCCGTCGGAGATCACCCGGGCCACTTCGTCGAAATAGCCGGTGCCGACCTCGCGCTGGTGGCGGGTGGCGCTGTACCCGCCTGCCTCGGCGGAGAGCTCGCTCCGCTGCAGCTCCGCGTAGGCGCTCATGCCGGAGTCGCGGTAGCGGCGCGCGAGCTCGAACATGCCGAGGTTCAGGGCATGGAAGCCGGCCAGGGTCACGAACTGGAAGCGGTACCCCATGGCCCCGAGCTCCCCCTGAAAACGGGCGATTTCGCCGTCGCTCAGGTGCTTCGTCCAGTTGAACGACGGCGAGCAGTTGTAGGCCAGCGGCTTGCCGGGGTAGACCGCGTGAATGCCCTCCGCGAAGCGGCGCGCTTCCCCGACGTCGGGCGTCGACGTCTCGCACCAGAGGAGATCGGCGTAGGGGGCATACGCCCGGCCGCGGGCGATCGCCATCTCCAGGCCGCCACGGATCCGGAAGAAGCCCTCCGGCGTGCGCTCCCCTGTCAGGAAAGGCCGGTCGCGCGGGTCGACGTCGGTGGTCAGGAGGCGGGCGCTGTCGGCGTCGGTGCGGGCCACGATGAGCGTCGGGACGTCGAGCACGTCCGCCGCCAGGCGCGCCGCCACGAGCGTGCGGACGAACTGGGTCCCCGGCACCAGGACTTTGCCTCCGAGGTGGCCGCATTTCTTCTCGGACGATAGCTGGTCTTCGAAATGGACCCCGGCTGCCCCCGCCTCGATCATCGCCTTCATGAGCTCGAAGGCGTTGAGCGGCCCGCCGAAGCCGGCCTCCGCGTCGGCGACGATCGGGGCGTACCAGTCATGCCCCATCCGTCCCTCGGCGTGCTCGATCTGGTCGGCGCGCTGGAGCGCCTGGTTGATCCGGTGCACGAGCTGTGGGACGCTGTTGGCCGGGTAGAGGCTCTGATCGGGGTAGGTGTGTCCCGCCAGGTTCGCGTCCGCGGCCACCTGCCATCCGCTGCAATAGATCGCCTTCAGGCCGGCACGGACCATCTGCATCGCCTGAAGGCCGGTGACGGCGCCGAGGGCGTGGATATACGGCTCCACGTGCAGGAGGCGCCAGAGCCTCTCGGCGCCGAGCCGCGCCAGCGTGTGCTCGACCCGGACCGTGCCCCGCAGCCGGTCGACATCGGCCTCCCCATAGGGCCGTCGAATGCCGGCCCAGCGATCAGGTACGGACATGAGATGACTCCTGTTCCGGGTCAGGCCTCCGAAGCCAGAACCCGCTCGTAGGCCGGCAGGGTCAGGAACTCCTGGAACCCTTCCGACAGAGCAACTTCCTCGAACAGCGAACGCGCCTGGCCGAGGCGATCACCGGCGGATCGATGCTCCGGCCGGACGGCGAGGCGCGCCATCTCTTCGTCGATCATCTTCGCGACGAGCGAGCGCGTGACGGTCCGCCCGTCCTCGAGCGCCGCCCCGTGGCGCACCCACTGCCAGATCTGCGCGCGGCTGATCTCCGCCGTCGCGGCATCCTCCATCAGGTTGTCGATCGGAACGCAGCCGGTGCCCCGGAGCCACGACTCGAGATAGCGCAGGCCGACGCTGATGTTGCGCCGCAGCCCCGCCTCGGTGCGCGTCCCCCGCGGCGGCCGCATGAGCTCATCCTCCGTGACCGTCACGTCCTCGCGCTTGCGATGAATCTGGTTCGGCATCGGCATGTGCGCGTCGAAGATCTCCTTCGCCAGCGGCACCAGGCCCGGGTGGGCGACCCAGGTGCCGTCATGCCCGTCCCGCACCTCGCGGAGCTTGTCGGCCCGAACCCTCTCCAGGGCGTCACGGCCGGCTTCGGGGTCGTTCTTGATCGGAATCTGCGCCGCCATGCCGCCCATGGCGTGGACGCCCCTTCGATGGCAGACGCGCACGAGCAGCTGCGTGTAGGCTCGAAGAAAAGGCTGCTCCATGGTCACCTGCGCCCGGTCCGGCAGGACGCACGTCGGATCGGCCCGCAGGGTCTTTATGAAGGAGAAGATGTAGTCCCATCGGCCGCAATTGAGGCCCGCGGAGTGCTGCCGCAGCTCGTACAGAATCTCCTCCATCTCGAATGCGGCCGGAAGGGTCTCGATGAGGACCGTCGCCTTGATCGTCCCAGCCCTCAGGCCAAGCCTTTCCTGGGCGTGCAGGAAGACGTCGTTCCACAGGCGCGCCTCGAGGTGGCTCTGCATCTTGGGGAGATAGAAATAGGGGCCCGTCCTGCGGGCCAGCAGGATTCCGGCGTTGTGGAAGAAGAACAGCCCGAAGTCGCACAGGCCGGCCGGGATCGGCCGGCCGTCGACCCTCAGGTGCTTCTCCCACAGATGCCAGCCGCGCGGCCGCACACAGAGCGTCGCAGTCTTCTCGCCGAGCCGGTAGTCCCGGCCGCTCGCCGGATCGCGGAACGTGATGGTCCCCCGCACGGCCGCCATCAGATTGACTTGCCCCTCGATCGTGTTGGCCCAGGTCGGCGTGCTGGCGTCCTCGAAATCGGCCATGAAGACGCTCGCCCCGGAGTTCAGGGCGTTGATGACCATCTTCCGATCGGTGGGGCCGGTGATCTCGACCCGTCGATCGAGGAGGTCCGCGGGCAGCGGGGCGACCTGCCAGTCCGCTGAGCGGATGGCCGCCGTTTCCTCGAGAAATCGCGGCCGCGCGCCGCCATCGAAGGCCGCCTGCCGTTCCCTGCGGGCTTCGAGAAGTTCGGTCACCCGGGGCGAAAAGCGGCGGCTCAGGTCCGCGAGGAAGTCCAGGGCCCGGGGCGTCAGGATGGTGTCGAGACCGGGCGTGGGGTGGCCCACGATCTCGATGCCGGGACGAACGGTGAGGGGTTCGCGCATGACGGATCTCGACACTGTCGATCGCGAAGGATGTCGCCAAGGAGGCCGCCGCGCAAGGACAAACTCCGTAATCGCAGGCTATTCGGCCACGGAGCCCATGGGCGGGGGGATCTCCCTGGTGGCCACAGGGAGCTGCCAGGCGCGCAGG